>Ga0335069_10004614_pt1 | contig 20331 bp, 13 predicted proteins | sample Lox_Sample_11_FD_206714 | JGI IMG/M metagenome (GOLD analysis project Ga0335069, IMG submission 206714) | Soil microbial communities from Loxahatchee National Wildlife Refuge, Florida, United States - Lox_Sample_1.1 | ecosystem: Environmental > Terrestrial > Soil > Wetlands | place: USA... | reverse complement strand
CGCGGCCACCGTGAACACCGCAAGGTCTTCGCCGTCCGCCTTGATCGTCCTGCGGTCGGGCGTGAGCTGAATCTGCGTGGCCTCGCCTGTCGTCTCGACTCTGGCCTGCGCCACGACCCTGCCGGCCTCGTCAAGGCCTCGGGCGCTCAGAGTTCCCGGCGCATATTGCACCTTCCAGCTCAGCTTGGAATTGCGCTTCATCGCCTGCTTCCCGAGCGACGCGCCGTTCAGGAAGAGTTCCACCTGCTTGCAATTGCTGAACGCCTCGACGAGGATGTCCTGCCCTTCACAGCCGGGCCAATTCCAGTGTGGGACCAGGTGCAGCACGGTGTTGGTCGTCCACCACGCCTGGTAGTAATAGAAGACATCCTTTGGAAAGCCGCAGGTATCGAGGATGCCGAAGTGCGAGTTGATGCACGGCCACCAGTAGGGAGTCGGCTCACCCCGGTAATCGAACCCGGTCCAGACGAACGCGCCGGATAGCCAAGGGCGCTCGGCAAAGAAGCTCCACCAGCTTTCGGCCGTGGCATCCCAGCCCGTCCGCCGAATATCGTACGCGGTGACATAACCGCGGGCGGTGTCGTTGGTGTAAATGCCCCGCGTGCTGACCACGCTGGCCTGCTCGGTGCCGACATTTGGCTGGTTCGGATGTTCAGCGTGATATTGGTCCATATCCGGGCCGTAGTGATAATTCCAGCCGCGCACTTCGATGACGGAGTTGATGCCGCGGAACACATTGCCTTCCGGGGCGGCGTAGGTGACGGGACGCAACGGGTCGAGTTGCCTGGCGTCATCCTGCATCGAGCGCGCGACATTGGCCGCTTGCGGCGTGTCCTGCACCATGAACTGCTCGTTGGCGATGCACCAAATCGCCACACTCGGGTGATTGCGGTCGCGGCGGATTTGGTCATCCCACTTTCTCAGGTTCTCCGAATCGCTGCCCATCAACCGGCTCTCGTCCAGGACCAGCAGGCCAAGCCGGTCGCAGACTTCAAGCAATTCCGGCGTGGGCGGATTGTGCGAGGTGCGCAGGGCATTGCAGCCGAATTCCTTCAACTTCTTCACGCGGAATTCCTGCAGCGCATCGGGGATGGCCGCTCCGACGCCAGCATGGTCCTGGTGGTTGCACGTGCCGTAAAGCTCGTAGTGCTTGCCGTTCAGTAGAAAACCATTGGTTGGCTCAAAGCTTACAGTGCGGATGCCGAACTCCGTTTCCTGCTGATCAACAGTGCTGCCGCCGACGGAAACCGTCGTTACCAGCTTGTAGAGGCTTGGCGATTCCGGCGACCAAAGCCGAGGCGCGGAAAGCTTCGCTGCCAGAGTCGTGCTGGCCCGCGATTGGCGCGGAAGATGGGCCGACCCAGACATGCGTTTCACCGTTTTGCCTTCGGGTGAAATGATCGAACAGCTCACCAGCGCCGTGGCGGGGTTGGTGAGCGTGTTGAGCAGACTCGTTTCGACGTGTATCTCCGCCCGGTCCGCCGGGACGTTGTTCTTGAATTTGGAAAACACGAAGATGCCATCCGGCGCGATGGCCACGGGCCCGGTCTTGTCCAGCCACACGTGGCGGTAGATACCTGCGCCCTCGTAAAACCAGCCCTCGACCTTCGTCGCGTCCACGCGCACGGCGATGGTGTTCTTCGCGCCGAAATGTACTACGTCCGTGATATCCTCGCGGAACGGGTAGTAGCCGCCCTCGTGATGGCGCACGCACCAGCCGTTGACCCACAAGGTCGCGTCGCGGAACACACCGTCAAACGTGAGCCAGATGCGTTTGCACTGATCTGCGGCCGGCAACTCAAACGTGCGGCGATACCAGCCGATGCTGTTCGTAGGATACTTTGCGCCCAGCGCTTTGAAACCGTGGCTGCCGTCGGCGGCCCAGTCGAACGGCAATTCCACAGCCCAGTCGTGCGGCAGGGTGACGGCGCGCCAGTAAGCGTCGGTGAAGCTTTCCGATGCCGGCCCGGAGCCGGTGCCGGAATTCTCCAGGTGCAGCGCATCGGGCCAGTCGTCACCCAGATGGAACCTCCAGTTGGCGTCGAGCGAGAGATGTTCGCGCGGCGACTCGGCAGCGACAGGCCGCGGCACGAACAATGCCGCGCAGGCGCCGAGCAGCAAAGCGCGGAAAGCGGAAACGATGTTCATTTCGTATAAGCCTGAACCCAAATCCTGCCGCCACGGGCAGGCAGCTCCAAACAGGGACGAGCGCAGGCTTCCCAGAGCATGTTTAGCAAGTTCAGGTCCAACGTATCGAAGTAGTCTAATGCAGCCTCTGCCCGCTGAAGCGGTCATCAGCCGCGGGGTTCAATTGCCCTGCGCGGTAAGCGGGTTCCACCAGAGATAGGTCTTGCCGCCGGGGCCAGGCCCGGAACCAACCGTCGCATACTGGTTGAATCTGAGAGTTTGCACGAAATCCACGTGGCCGTCCAGCGCCAGCGCGTTGCCGCCTTTCTTGCTGTGCAACAAGCCGATGCCCTCCCTGTCGTTCGGGTAACTGGACGCATCATTGTAGTCAAAGGCCCCCGGGTTGCCCGGGCCCAGCCGGTTCTCATCGGGCTCCCACACCAGGTAACACAACTGGCTCCCGGCCGCCGTGGTCTTACACGGGGTGCCGTAGCCACTGCTGGGATATCCGACGACTGCGCCATCCATAACATAAGTCGAAAGCTTGTTTTGGCGGCGCCCCGAGGCCGTGGCCGTTGTGAAGGTCTTGCTCATAATATCCACCGGGCACAGGTAAGCGTTTGGATTCGGACAGTACTTGAACCAAAGGCCGGTTTGGTTTGCCGCCGTGGGCCTGCTCTTCCAATAAGCCACGTCGTACGGGTTAGGCACCTGCCCGCTGGGAGCGCCCGCAGGCAGCGTGTTGGGGTTCATGCTGTAAAGCCAGCCCTGCGGAGCCGACGCACTGTTGCCGCCGTCCCAGTTGGGATAGGCCAGCCGGTCGCTGTAGTCATCGGCGTACAGCCGTTGGCAAGCCCCAACTGCCTCAAATTGCTGACACAGCGCGTATTGTCCGCCTTCGCCTTGGCCCGGCTCAGCGCCGGCAGCAGCAGCGCCGCAAGAATGGCGATGATGGCGATCACTACCAATCGTTCGATTAGCGTGAACGCAGCGCAGTTCTTATGGTCGGCAATCGTTTGCACCTCGTTCCGCTCTGTCTTTAAAAGAACCGACCGGAGCTGGTTTTGCCCCGGCCGGCTCGTCTTAGTTCGTTTCAAATCCTGTGCCAACTTAATGGATCTCGACGCGGAAGAACTCCACCGCATTCGTGGTGCTGACCTGCAATGGCGACACAGCGCCAGGCACTGGCACCCAGGGACCGGCCACGTTGGTGGCACTCAAAAGAGTGCCGTAGTTGGCCCAACTCAAGGTCAGGGTGCTGCCGCTGGCGGTCGAGGTAAGGCTCACGGGGTCAAGGCTGACTGCTTGGAGCTGTGCGCCGTTAAAGTCTGGCTCGGTGTTGGGTGTAACACCGTCCGATTGGAGGCCAATGGGCGTCTCGTTGATCAACAAGCCTCCGTTGGTAACGTGGACGTTCGTAAAGAGCGCGCTGTTGTCGCCAGGGGCAAACATCCAGTCCTGCTGGAAAACGTTGTCCTGGCTTACTCCGTTGACTGTGAACTCAGTGCCACGAGAATTGTCCAGATACGTTCCGGACATGCCAAACACCACCAGGTTATAGGTGCCGTTAGGCACGTTGGTGAACTGAAATGCCGTCGGCGTATTGACATACGGATCCAGCAACTTCGTCAACGGACTTTGCAGATTCGGCTCATACCAGGACCCGGGGTAACCCGTTGACTGGAGGTTAATCCCACTCGGCGTGACACCATCGTCGCAGTAGCTGGTCGAGTTGGCAAACTGCCCGCCGCTCAGGCCGTTCCAGAAGGTCCCGCTGCCCAAGACGCCCGGACCACTGTAGGCGGTGGTGGGCGCACCGTTATTGGGGCCGATAACAGCGAAATTGACCGTCCAGAGCCCGTTGAGCGGGATGGGAGTGAGGCTCACCGTCGCGACGCTGCTGGTGGCCGAACCATAAGTATTGCTCAGCAGAAGCCGGTAATTCATCGCGTCCGCCATAGTGGTGTGGATGGTGAGGGTGCTTGAATTAGCACCAGAGAGGTGAGTGTCGTTCGAGAGGTTATGGAAAACGCCACCGCTGTCGCCTTGCCACTGGTAACCCGGCGCCGGATAACCAAGGCCATAAGCTGTCAAACTAACTGTCTGGCCAGCAAAGGTCGAGACGGAGGAAAAGCCCGAGATCGCTGCCGGTTGCTGGGAGACTTCCGGAGCCACGCCGCCACCTTGGGCCGCGAAATAGAGGTTCAACACCTGACTGTCAGAAAGAGCTGAACCAAAGACAGCCACTTCGTCTATTGAACCGGTAAAGATTCTGTTAGCACTAGATGGATCGCCGCCAAGCCAAGTCGTCGTTCCGCTGGCAAAAGTTTCAAGACTGTTGGCCACAGTATTGATCGTCTTGAAGACATTGGTAGTCGCGCCATTGGTATAGCAAAGATAGAGCGTAGCGTTCGCAGGCGTAATCGTTAGCGCCACAAACGACCAAGTGTTAAGCGGCGGGAACAAACCGGAATGGAAGTTATAAGTGCTGGAATTATTGTTCCAATTGTAGCCCAGTTCAGCCTGCCCATAAGTGGGGGAACTGTAGTTAGTGTCCGTGTTGTCGCCAAAGCCCAAGCCGGCCGCATCTGCCACGCCGCGGTTGAACAGCAAACCGCCCCCAGTGGGAGAATCTACAGTGGGATAAATCCAGGCGGTAATCGTCACATTGGCGCTGCTCAGGTTCAATGGCGGGACAACCACGGCCCCGTTGCCCGTGCCTTGGGTGAAACCTGCGGCGGTATTGCCGGATTCAAACCCAACCAATGCCGGGGATTGCGGCCCAGGGTTGCCAGTCGTCACGCCCGAGCCGTAGATGGCATTCAAGCCATTGCCACTCGCGTCATAAGCCTGGTAAGTGGCAGCGGCAGGATCAACGGCCTCGTTCAAGCGCCAATAGGCCAACGGTGATTTAGACATAACGTCATAAGCATAAGGCTGGCTCGGAGTGGGCGCGGCCGGATCAGCCTGCACTGTCAGCGTCGCGGGGGTGCTGCTCGCGGTGCCCTGCGAATTGGTGGCGGAAAACTGATAGCTGCCAGCGTCAGCCAACTGAACGCTGGACAGGACCAGATCCCGGTTGGTGGTCGCAGCCGACCCGAGGTCGGTGACGCCGCTGCCTTTATCCGCTTGCCACCGGTTGGTGATGGGCTGCGTTCCGTCGAAAGCCGCGTCGAAGGTCACGGTGCCACCGGCGAAGGCGTAAATATTGAGCGGAGTCGTATCGCGGGTCAGGATGGGTAGCGAGGCCGCATTGACAGTGAGAGTGGACGTCAGAGAAGTCACCGAGCCAAAGGAGTTGGCCACCACGCAAGCATAGTTGATCGTATAGGTGCCTTGGTCAGGCGGATAAACCACTAAACTCGAGGCCGTGGCGCTGGGAATGTTTGTTAAACTGCCACCGCCGCCACCATCCGTTTGCCATTGGTAAGTCATCGAACTTTGGCTTGAAGCCACCTCTGTCAGCGTCACGGGAGACAGGGCATACGCAGGATTTGGGCTGATCAGTGGTGCCGAGGTTATGGGCGTCGCGGGGGTGGCAACAATTTGGAAGCCAAAGACTTTGCCAGCCTGATAATCGCCAAGGGGTTCCACGTTTTGGATCAGTATTGCGTCGTTGGTGAGGCCGTTGAAAACGATGTAGTCCCCCGAACCGGTTTCGTTGGCTAAGCTGGTAGAGGTCGAAGGGACTTGCGTGTAGGTTCCGTTAAAGGGGCCGTTATCCTGACAGAATATACGGGGCGTCAGGTCGCCGCCGACGGTCATATTCCACCATGAAGGGTTGCCGCCGGTCACCGCCTGAACCCAATGTTCACTGGTGCCATACCACCCATGCCAGCCTTGGACATAAAGCACGACGGAATAACTGGTCGCCCCCTTCGCCGCCAGCCATGCCTGGATGCCACCTACATATTCAGCCGGCTTCTGGTTGAAGGCCCCGCCGTAGACTGAGCCCGCGGTCCACGGACTGGGGGGGCCGCCGGCCCAGTCGGTAGTATCGAAGCCGTCCATCAATTTCCCGTCCGGGGTGCCCAAGGACGCAAAAGCCCCGCTCGAATAACACCAAACCGAATCCCACTGCATGTGCAGTCCTGAATCGGCTCCCGTGTAATCAATGATGCCGGAGGTTACGTCGCCCCATCGGTCGAGGTTGTTCCAATTGGTTTGCGCGAACCCGGGAGCGCCGGCCATTTCAACAGTAACCCCAGTGGGATCCATTACAATATTGGTTAAGGAAGTGGTCTGCGAGTTGTCGATGCCACTGCCGTCAACTCCGGTGAAATGCACGCTGACCGATACAGGCTGACCAGCGCGCAAGGCAACCGCGCTGCCTAGCAGCGTCAAAGTTGCAGTGAAAAGAAGCTGTAGTTTGTTCATAACCTTTGATTGGGATTAATTTGAGAGAAGTCTGCCATGTCCGGTTGTTCGCGTACTTATGCCCTCTTGACTGGCGCCGGGACCAACTCAGGTCCCGGCGTGCCGCGCGTTGGCTGAGCCATTACGTCAGTAAGGAGAAGCATCGCTTCGAAGTCTAACAGGGGCCTCCGAGCCGTCATGTCGGCAAAGTTGAGTCATCAGAATTGATGACAGAGCACTTGAGGCCGGCTGTGAGCCCGAGCCGCGCTGTGTGATGTGAGGCGCGCGGAGGCACTCGGGCGTCCCGATCTTGCTCGGATTCTTTGCCGAATTTGGCAGCTTTAAGCGGACGACAAAGCTTCCGACGAAGGCCTAGCGAAGATCGAATCAGCCGCGCGCCGCAGGCGGCGTGGGCATCGAGGGCAGCGTGGAGAGAGTGGTTTGAGTGAACTTGGCCACCGCGCGGCCGCGCGAATTGACATGGAGCTTGTCGTAGATGCGGCGAATATATGTGCTGACGGTCGGCATGCTGATATCGAGGGCGTCGGCGATTTCCTTGTAAAGGTAGCCTTGGGCAAGCAGGCCCAGTACTTCGCGTTCGCGCCCGGTGAGGTTCTCACCCACCGGCTCGGACTTCGGCCGTTGAAAAGACAGCACGACTCTACGGGCAATGTAACTGGTCATCGGCGCGCCGCCGGCATGGACCTCGCGCAGGGCAGCGATGAGTTCTTCGCGGCTGGTTTCTTTGAGCAGGTAACCAACCGCCCCGGCAGCCAGCGCACTGAAAATGTGATCGGCATCCTCGTACACCGTCAGCATGATGAACTGGGTGTCGGGCATCAACGGCTTGAGCCGAGTGACACACTGAATGCCGTTCAAATCCGGCAAGTTGATGTCCACCAGAACCAGGTTAGGTTTCTCCGCAGGCAACTGCATCAAGGCACTGGCCGCGCTGGCGTGCTGGCTCACGCACCGGAATCCTTTGGCCCGGCTGATCCACTCACCCAGGAGCCGCCGGACCGCCGGATCATCTTCAATAATCGAAGCACCAATAGTCACCTTCTTCATCATCTAACAGCATTCCGGGACGGAGGCTAGTCATCAGTTTCTATGACGGCTTCACTGGGACGACAAAACGCACCTTGGTGCCCTGGCCGGGCGCGCTCTGGATGTGACATTGCCCCCCGATCTCCTGCAGGCGTCGGCGCATGTTGGGCAGACCATTGCCCGAGGCGCTGCTCGCATGTGCTGTGGCATCGCGATCAAAGCCGTGACCATTATCTTCGAGTTGCCAGACAAAAGCCGCCGGCTCCAACCGCAACGATAAGCGGACTTCCGTGGCTGCCGAGTGCCGGAGCACATTGTTGACCGCCTCCTTGAACGCGAGAAAGAGATTGTGCCGGACCTCAGCGGACAGTGGCCACGACGGGAGCTGCTCCGGCAAATCCAGCCGGCAGCGTATGCCGCCGGCCCGGAGGTAGTCCTGGGCGAACTTCTCCACGTAAGTAGCCAGGCTGTCCAGCCGATCATGCTGGGGGTTGATGGCCCAAACAATCTCGCTCAGCGCACGCGTCAGCTCGCGTGCCGTGCCATAAATCTGGTCGAGGCAGGTCCCCACCTGTTGGCCGTTCTCGGGTTCGCCCCGCGCCGTCTGGCTGAGCATGCTTATCCGCGTGAGGCTCGCCCCAAGATCGTCGTGGATGTCCTGGGCGATGCGGCCTCGCTCCCGCTCCAGCGCGCGCTGGCGTTCCAGGCGCTCGAGCTTGCGCCGCATCCGGCGGCGCGTGTCGAACCAGGCCAGCCCGCCGCTGCCCGCAACCAGCAGCCCGCCCACGAGCAACCGAAACCAGGGTGTCTGCCAAAAATACGGCAGCACCGTGAACCCCAGCTCCGCGCCGGTCTCATTCCACACTCCGTCGTTGTTGCACGCCATCACGTGAAACGTGTAGTCCGCGGGCGGCAGGAAGTTGTAATTGGCAGTCCGCTTGTCACCGGCGGGCACCCAGTCGGAATCCAAGCCTTCCAGCCGATGCCGGAACTGCACTTTCTCGGGCGCAACGAAGCTCAGAGCCGTGTATTGAATCTCGAACCGGTGCCGCCCCGGCGGGATCGCCAGATGCTTGAGGCCAGACCCAGTTTCGTTGGCCGGAACGGCGTCGGCGTCCAGGCTCAGTGCTTTGTCATCCACGCGGAACCGCTCGATCATGACCGGCGGCGGCAGCGTATTCGTGGTCACGTTGTGCGGATCCACTACCGCCAACCCCTTGCTGGTTGAGAACCACAGCCGCCCGTCCGCCGTGCGGCAGGCGCCAGGCTGCAGGCCGCTGGAGCAAAGCAATGTCGGCAGCCCATCGCTCAACCCATAACTAAGGCAGTGGACCGCCTCCAATTGCCCCTCCGCACACCGCACCAGGTCGGCCATGGAGACGCGGAAAATGCCATGATTGGAACTCATCCAAAAACAGCCCTGATCGTCCTCCTCAATGCCAGCGATAAAATTGCTGGGCAAGCCCTGGCGCTCGTCAACCAGGGCCATGCGGCCGTCCTTGAGCCGGTTGAGTCCGCCACCCGACGTGCCAATCCAAAGCGTGCCGTCCGGCTCCAGGCGCAGGCAGGAAACATAATCGCTGGCCAGGCCGTCGGCGCGGCGGAACTGGCGCACTTGACCGTTCTGCAATTGCGCCAGGCCGCCGCCGTAGAGCCCTAACCATACCGTCCCTGAGGGCTCTTCCGCGATCGCTCGCACGTCGCGCAGCATCCGGCCCTCGTTGCGCGCCAGCCAGGTGGCGGCGCCGTCCTGGTAATGAAACAAACCGGCGCCCGTGCCGACCCATAAGCCGCCGGCCCGTGCCGGCAGCAGGGCCGGAATTGGGAACCGGAGGTCATCCAGGCCGGGGGCTTGCTCAAAACGCTCACCCCGTCGCAACAGCAGCCCGCCCCCCCAGGTGCCGGCCCAGAGCCTGCCTTGGGCATCCTCTGCCAGCGACCAGACGTATGGAGTAGCGACGCCGTCTGCCATCGAGAAATTAGTCCAGGCCCCGTTCCGAAGCCGATAGAGCCCGGCCCCTTCGGTCCCGATCCAAATCGCTCCGTCGTGGCCGGCGCAGGCCGACAATACCGGTCGCCCCTGCCACTGGTCCGGCGGCGCGAGCGTTTGCACTTTGGCGGGGCGCACCACTACCAAACCCCCGCCACCAGTCCCCACCCACAAGTCGCCTTCCCGATCCTCGCACGCCGCAGTGATCCAGTCGGATGGGAAGCCCCGCGCCCGGTTGAACTCCAATCGTTCGAGGTCACGCCCCGGAAACAGGAGACAGCATCCTTGTTGGGAAGTCCCGGCCATGAGGCATCCCTGCCGGGTCTCCAGCAGTGTCAGGATCGGCGCCACCCCCCAGGGGCTGGCGCCGCGATCCTCAACCCACTGGCCCTCCTTCCACTTTCGGACCCGCCAGTCCGCCACCACCCAAAGCCCGCCATCCCGGCTGGCGCCTATCCCTTGGATAAAGCTGTTGGTAGGCTCCAAACCGAACTGCATCGTGGCCAGCCGTCCGTGCTCCAGCTTCGAGACGCGGCCGCCGCGCGCGACCCAGATGGCGCCATCCACCGTCCGGGCTCCCATCACCAGATTAGCGGCTCCCCCGCTTTCCGGCTCCAGGATCAGCCCATCGCGCACCCGCGCCAGCAGGCCATCCTGGTGCAGCAACCAGGCCTCGCCAGATTCATCGGTTGCAATGCTCAGGATTTTGCCGCTGGTCCAGCGCGCCAGCACCTCCACCCGCTCGAACCGCCCGTCGCGCCGGAGCGTGACGTCGCCGTTTTCATGGCCAATCCACAATGTCCCATCCGGCGCTTCGAACAGGCAGGTGATGCGACTATTGGCCAACGCGGCCGTGCTGTGCTCATCAAAGACCGTGAAATGCACCCCATCGAACCGGGCCAAACCGCTGTACGTGCTGACCCAGAGATAGCCGTCGCGCGTTTGCAGCACGGCGGTAACGGTGTTCCCCGGCAACCCCTCGTCGCTTTGCCAGGCACGTGTGATATAGTTGGGCACCGCGCCCGCCGCTCCAACGTACCCCACGGCCCCAAGGCACGCCCCCAATGCCAACAACACCGAGCGCAACATCTTGATCGTTGGGTCACGTGAGGGCACCTATCCAGTTTGGCTGCGCCGCGACCACCGACGCAAGAATCAATGACGAGAGGGGAAAGGCCGGCCCGCTCCCCGAACCTGGTGACAGCCACGGAAGCGGAATGCAAGCCCAGGAGCCGGATTCTGCCCACATCCCCGCCAACTCACGAAAAGACCGTCGGTTACGCAACAAGCCAACGTCTATGCGCTGCTACGCATGCCAACAGGCCTCTGGATGCCTGGGCCGCTTTCGACGACCCCCTCCCCAATGCCATTACCTTCATAACTGCACCACTACCCCACCCTAGCCCCTCCAGTACCTCTCCGTTGCTCCTCTGCTAACCTAGCAGAGGAGCAACGGAGAGGTACTGGAGGGGCGATGGTGAGGTAGTGGTGCGGTAACAGCGAGGATACAGGGCTGTAGACGTTGGTAACTTATTATGCCGCAAGCCTTTATCGCTACGCGGCTGAGGCGGGGATGCGGAAACGGAGGACCTTTGGGGCATCGATAAAGCCATCAATGTGCTGGCAGGTGCTAATCCAGACCGCGGTGCCGGGTTTCGGTATGCCAAACCGGGCGATGTACATCTCGGTGATGTCGCTCCAGCCATTTATCGGGGGCGGCAGCAGCCCCAGGAAAGGGAAGTGCAGCACAAACCGGACACCGCTTCTGACCGGCCTGGCGCCTCGCACCAGGATCACTTGCGCCGGCGTGCCCTGGACGCGGAGCATGATCGTACACTTGCCCGCCGGGTAGCTAATATCCAAATCCAACACCGGGCTGGTGCTGAAAGCAGGCTTCGCTGGCGCTGTGTCGAATTGCGGCAAGCCCAGATCGGCGCGCCGGGTGTTCAAGCGTACAAAGAGCTGGAAGCAATTAAGTCGCACCTGCTTGCCTTCGTCGTTTATGAAGCAGGTGTTGGCCGCAAGAGCGCGCCATGTCCCGGTCTGCTCCAAGCTCAGCGTCCTCCAGCGGCGGGAGACGGCGGGGATGTTACGGCGGTGGGCCTGCTGGTCGGCGGTTTGAGGATTTGACGGCGGCACGAAGGTACGCACGACGTTGCCGTAGCGGCCCTCCACGAAAACAACGTCCCCCTGCCGGCCCGACTTTGGAATAGACTCGATCTTCATGTTATTTCAGGCACCCCTGTTCTCAGGTGCTGGTTCTCCCGCCCGCAATTGGGCAGGTGCTTGCGTTATGGCAAAGCCCGTGCCATTGAGTCCAGCAGAATTAAGCTCTTCCGTGCCCAGCGCCGAGCCGGCGCAGGTGCCAATCCAAGTCTCGCCGGCTCATCGCCTCAGCCGGATCGGCGTCCAACTCCGCATCCCGCCGCAGCGCTTCGGCCACGCCCTGGTCCTGATCAAAAGCCACCGGTGGCAGGAACACCTTTGCTACCTGTTCTTGGAGAACAACCACGTTCGCGCCCCCGCTCTCTAGCTGAAATCGGGAATATTTGGGCCAGCCGCTCGCTGCGAAAGGCGAAAATGTTCTTCACGTCGCGCCGGACGAAAAGCCAGTTCGTCATCGCCCCGCCGCGGGGACGGTAGCGCACATCGTCCAGGCAGAGCGTGCCGCCGCCACGTTCCTCGAAGGTGTGTGTGTGATGCCAAAGGGTGTATGGCCCGCGCAATTGCATATCCACGAACCGGTGCGGAGCATTCCATTCCACGATCTCGGTGCGCCAGCGGATGGGGATGCCGTGAACCCGGATGCGATAGTCAATGAGCGTGCCGGCGCGCATCGCGACGGGCGCGGGGGTGAGGACCTCGAAGTTCAACCACGGCGGCGTTATGGCTTCCAGGTTCCGCGCTTCAGCGAAGAAGGGGAATACTTCGTCGCGGCCGCGAGGAAGCCAAAGTTGGGTGTGGAAGGTGAATTCCCTCATCGTGCGACGGTTCAGAGCTTCGTCTTGATGCCGCAGGCCCGCAGCGCGCACCAGCCGCGCAGCGATTCGAAAAGGACAAACGCGCCTGACCCCAGCAGGAGCGCGCCGAGCCATACGGAGACCGTGAAGCCGAAGCCCGCGCCTGCCAGCAGCACCAGCGCCCCGCAGCCGCGCACGAGCCGGCCCTTGTTGCCGATATTGGGAGAGAAGAAGCTTTTCATCGCTTTGATTTCCTGGAGGGTTTGCGCAAGTCGTCGAGGATTGAGCTCAGGTGAGCGAAGTCTTTCATCTGCAGCGCGCCCACCTTGTTCAGCGCGTCCCGGTAGGCGGGCGTAGCCCGGCCGCCGGTTAACAAGACGGTTTCCGGCGGCAGCAGCTCGCGCAGCCGCGCCAGTTCTCCTTCCAGGCGCGAGTCGTCTTCGGGATAGACCAGGCTCAAGGCCACGGCGCGCGCCCGGTTTTGCAGCGCCGCCCCGGCAATCTCCGCCGCCGGCAAGCTGGCGCCCAGATAGGTAACGTGCCAGCCCAGGTTGGCCGCCGCGGCGCCGACGAGCAGGGCGCCCAGCTCATGCAATTGGCCGCTCGGGGTGGCCACCACCAGGACCGGCGCACCTTCCATACCGGCAAACGGTTTGGCCGCGTGCCCCAGGAAGATCCTGATCACCGCGCTGGCGAAATGTTCGTGCGCCGCCGTGATCGTCCCGTCGCGCCACAGGTCGCCGATGCTCTGCGCCAGAGGCGCCACCACGCGCTGTAGTAAGCCTTGGGCGCCGAGCGCGGTCTCCGCACGATCCAGCGCGTGCTCCAGCGCGCGGGAGTCGAGCTTCGTTACGGCGGCGATGCATTCTTCGAGCAGGGGGGCAGCCGCGTCCGCCTTCGTCTGCGCGCGGGGGGCCTGCCCGTTGTCGCGGGAAGCCTCGGCGGCGAGTTTGCGCAACGCCGGGGTCTGCAGCTTCGCCACCAATCCGATGCTGTGGCCGGCTCGTGTGAGGTCGCGCAGCAGGCTCAGTCGCTCGATTTGCTCTTCGGAATAGAGACGGCGGTTCGTGCCCGTCCGCGCGGGCGTCACCGCGCGGTAACGCTTTTCCCAAATCCGGATGACGTGCTCGCTCAGTCCGGTGCGGCGAGAGACGCCTTTGATGGCATGGTGGGCATCGTTCATAAATCTAGACAGAATATGTACAACATGGGTCGCTTTTGCAAGCAAAGAATCGCCTCCTGGTGAAAAGAGCATCCACAATGGTGGGTAATCTGAGGATAATGGCTAAAGCATACCCCAAAGTACCCATATAGCCTGGGGCTTGAGGATAATTAAGACAACAATTTGACAAGCTGACGGTACTTAGACATATTCTAGACAGCTATATTGCCGCTGCCGGCAAAGCGAATATGAAATCGAATCGAAAACAGCGAACAAAGAACGCAGGCAACAGCCGTCTCCGAGCGATGAGAATCCGGTTTGGGCGGCCGGTGCGTTTCGCCCTGGCCGCTCGGCTTGATGGCGGGCAGAGCTCTGCACAAGCCGACCCGACCGCAAACCCCTGATTCCACCTCTCATGACTAAACAAGCTCTCATCATTGGCGCTGGTCCTGGTGGACTGGCTTCCGCCATTCTGCTGGCGGCGCGAGGCCTAAAGGTAAAAATCGTAGAACGTCTGCCGATCATCGGCGGACGCACCTCCCGCATCGCGGCGGACGGTTACCAATTTGACCTCGGGCCGACGTTCTTCCTTTACCCCCGCGTGTTGGAGGAGATCTTCCACGCCGCCGGAACCAGCCTGGGGGCCGAAATCGAAATGGTGCGGCTGAATCCTCAGTACCGTATCCAGTTCGGGGCGGGCGGCAACCTCGACTGCACGCCGGACCTTCCGGAGATGGAGCGCCAGATTGCCGCGCTTTCGCCCCGGGACGCTCCCGGCTTCCGCCGCTTCCTCGACGAGAACCGCACCAAGCTGGCGCGCATGGAGCCGTGCCTGGAAAGCGCGTTCCTGGGCTGGCAGGACCTGGTCCAGGCCCGCCTGCTGAAGATGCTCCCCATGCTGCGTCCCCATCAGTCTGTGGATACCTACTTGAAACGGTTCTTCACGGACGACCGTGTGCGCCTGGCGTTTTGCTTTCAGTCCAAATACCTCGGCATGTCGCCGTTCCGCTGTCCGAGCCTGTTCTCGATCCTTTCCTTCCTGGAATATGAATACGGCGTCTTTCATCCCATCGGCGGCTCCTCCGCCCTGACCGCCGCGATGGCTCGCGTGGCCAAACGCCTGGGCGTGGAAATCTGCCTGGACGAGCCGGTCGAGGAAATCCTCTTCGCCGGCAAACGCGCCGTCGGTGTTCGCACCAGCCAAGGGACGCATCGCGCCGACGCGGTTGTCGTCAACGCCGATTTCGCCCGCGCGATGGAACGTCTTGTGCCGGACCACCTTCGCCGCCGCTGGACGAACCGAAAGCTGACGAAGAAGAAGTATTCCTGCTCCACGTTTATGATGTATCTCGGCATCGAGGGGAAGTTCGACCTGCCGCACCACACGATCCACATCGCCGAGGACTACGCGAAGAACCTGGCGGATATCGAAGACCGGCACGTGCTCAGTGACGACCCGAGCTTCTATGTTCAGAACGCCTGCGTTACCGATCCCAGCCTTGCGCCGCGCGGCCACTCAACGCTATATGTTCTGGCGCCCGTGACGCACCAGCACCCGAACGTGGACTGGGCGAAGGAACGCACCCCTTACCGCGAGTTATTGTTCCGTCAAATCAGGAAAGCCGGTTATGACCTCGACCCTGGTCGCATTCGTTATGAGCGCGTCATCACGCCTGCGGACTGGGACAGTTGCTACGAAATTTATCGCGGAGCGACGTTCAATCTTGCGCACAGCCTCGACCAGATGCTGCACCTGCGCCCACACAACCGCTTTGAAGACCTTGAGGGCGTTTACCTGGTCGGGGGCGGCACGCATCCGGGCAGCGGCCTGCCGGTGATTTTCGAGAGCGCGCGCATCAGCAGCAGGCTGCTGCTCGAAGACCTCGGCATGAACAGTAAAGGCCCGGAGGCTCCACAGCGCAAGGACGCGACCCTGGCGAGCCGCGCCGGCGAAGCGGCGACCGAGGCCTTCGAGACCGTCTCCCGCCTGCTCAATCTGAAACCCGCGCCCATCGTCAACGAGCGCGCCACGGAACCACGCCTCAACCCATGAACGCTGCCGCCGATCAAATGCGCCTCCCCGCCGTCAACGACGCCGATCCGGACGCGACTGCCATGGTCGCGCGCGCCATGACCGCGGCTCGCGCGGCTCAGTCGCGCTGGTCACGCACGCCTTTAGCTCGCCGGCTGGAGTTGATTCGCGAACTCCGCCGATTGATCGCTGAGCGCGCGCTGCAACTGGCTGAAGCTTCCGCCTCCGCCCGGAAGCGTCCTGCGCTCGAATCGTTGACCGCGGAAGTTCTCCCGCTCGCCGAGGCCTGTCGGTTCCTTGAACGCGAAGCCCGAGGGGTTCTGGCTACGCGCCGTTTTAGCAAGCGTGGCCGGCCGGTTTGGCTCGCAGGTGTGCGCAGCGAGATTCACCGCGAAGCACTCGGCGTCATTCTCGTCATCGGGCCGGGCAATTACCCGTTGTTGCTCCCGGGCGTGCAAGTCGTCCAGGCGCTGGCTGCCGGCAACGCCGTGCTGCTCAAGCCGGGCCTCGGGGGAGCGCCCGCTGCGCACGCGCTGGCCGAGTTGGTCGTCCGCGCGGGCTTCGACCCGCAACTCGTCGCGGTGTTGCCAGAATCCAACGAAGCCGCCCGCTGCGCCATCAGCGCGAGACCGGACAAAGTCTTGTTCACCGGCTCGGCGGCCACAGGTGAAAAGATCCTTGGGCAGCTCGCGCTGCACGTGATTCCTGCGACGATGGAGCTCAGCGGCTGCGACGCCGTGCTGGTTCGCGCCGACGCCAACCTCGACCTTGTTGTGCGCGCGCTGGCCTTCGGGCTGCGGCTCAACGCCGGCGCGACGTGCATGTCGCCAAAGCGTGTGTTGGTTCACCGCAGCATCGCCACCGAGCTGGAAGGCCGGCTCGCCCAGGATCTTTGCCGCAGCCGAGACAACGGGTGTCGCCCTTTCCACAGCCCGGGTCTATCAGCCCCGACTGTCACCGAACGGCTGCGCCCGGTCCTTGACGACGCCTTGGCTCGTGGCGCGCATGTGATTGCGGGCGAAATCAAGGATGACGGCAGTGTCACCTTTCCGCTCGTGCTGGGTGGAGTTTCGGCCTCGTCGCGCCTGTTGCGCGAAGACATCTTCGCCCCAGTGCTCGCACTCGTCACCGTCGTGGATGACCACGAAGCCGTCCTTAGGGCCAACGATTGCCCCTTCGCTCTGACCGCGAGCATTTTCAGCCGAGACGAATCGGCCGCCGGCTTGCTCGCTGCTCAGATCAAGACCGGCGCGGTCACCATCAACGATCTCATCATCCCAACCGCCGACGCCCGCCTACCCTTCGGCGGCCGCCGACGCAGCGGCTTCGGCGTGACGCGGGGCGCGGAGGGTTTGTTGGAACTCACAGCCCCGAAGGTGGTCACCATCAGCCGCGCCAAATTCCGGCCGGCGTTCGACTCAGCGCAACCAGGGGACGAAGCCCTGTTCAACGCATACCTCAGTCTCGCTCACGGTCGCGGCCTCAAATCGCGCTGGGCCGCTTTGGTTTCGCTCATCCACAGCATTTCCCGCAGACCAAGATTATCCTCACAGGACAACACATGAAGACATCACAGAACGAACGTATTGGCGTCATCGGCGGCGGACTCGGCGGGCTCGCGGCCGCCTGCACGCTCGCCGCGCGCGGCTACCAGGTCATCCTCTTCGAGCGCAACGAGTGGCTGGGCGGCAAGGCCGCCGTTGTCGAGGGCGCAGGCTTCCGTTTCGACGCCGGCCCCACGATTGTGACCATTCCTTCGGTGCTGCGGCGCGTTTTCGCCGAGGCGGGCCGGCGGCTCGAAGATTATCTTGAACTCGTCCGCCTCGATCCGCAGTGGCGTTGCTTCTTCGAGGACGGCTCGGTTCTTGATTTGAACCAGGACCCGGACACGATGGCGCAGGCCCTGGATCGGTTCGCGCCAGGCACCCATTCCGGCCGGGGCTACCGCGCTTTCATCGCGTTGAGCCGGCGGCTCAATCGGATCTCTCAGCGCAACTTCTTCTACAAACCCATCGGCGGCTTGCGCGACATGGTTGATTTCAAAGCGTCCTTCGACCCCAAGCTGCTCGGTGATGTGCTTGCCATGCGCATGGGCCGCAGCGTCGCGGGCACCGTGCGCGCGTTCAATCCCGATCCGCGCGTCGCCCAGATGGTGGATCACTTCACGCAATACGTCGGCTCTTCGCCCTACGGCTCGCCCGCGGTGCTATGCGGCATCGCGCACATGCAGCACGATGAAGGCGTCTGGTTTCCGATGGGCGGCACGCGCGCCGTGCCGGCTGCGCTGGCAAAACTCGCGCAGGAACTGGGCGTCGCATTCCGCGCCCGCACCGGAGTCGAAAGAATCCTCACGCAAGGCGGCGCGGTTACGGGCGTTCGCACGGATGAGGGCGAGGAAATCCCCCTCCGGGCGGTCGTGTCCAACTGCGATTCGGTTCGCACGCACCGCGAACTCATCAACGGCAGCTTCGGCGCGAAGTTTGAGAAGCGCCGCAAATACGAGCCGGCGTGTTCGGGCGTCGTGCTGTATCTGGGTTTGAACAAGCGCTATGAGCATCTCGCCCATCACGATTTCGTGTTCAGCCGCGACCCCCACGAAGAGTTTGATTTCATCTATAAGAAGGGCGAGCCCGCGCCCGACCCGACGTGTTATCTCGCGGCGACCACTGCCACGGAACCCGGCACTGCCCCAGCCGGCGGCGAGGCGCTTTACGTCCTGGTCCACACGCCCTATCTGCGGCCGCATCACGATTGGAGGAAAATGCTGCCTGCCTACCGCAAAGTTATCATTGGAAAACTCAAGCGCACCGGCAAGATGCCGGACATCGAGGACCGCATTGTCTTCGAGAGCGCGCTCACGCCGCAGGACATCAATGACCGCTACCGTGTCTTGAATGGCGCGATTTATGGACTGGCCAGCCATGGGCGGTTTCTCGGCGCGTTCAAGCCCAGCAACCGCTCCCCGGACCTGCGCGGACTTTACCTGGCCGGCGGCGCAGCCCATCCCGGCCCGGGAATGCCTATGGTCCTGATGAGTGGGTGGATCGCCGCCGACGCGCTGGACAAGGACGGAGTCGTGGGACGGTGCGAGAACAGAGCGCGGCAGTCCGAGCCGCAGCCCGCAGAATTGGTCGAGGCGTGACGCGCACAACACACAGGCAAAGCCGCATGCCGGTGGCGTATGCGCCAGGCTACGGACTGCGCCAGTCCTCTGGCGCTCGCGAGGCGCCTGCCGCTTCGTCAGCGCCTGAACGCCGCAAGAGACGGCCACACTCCCAAACGCTGCCGCGGATCTCCTTGCCGCTCCTCCGCTGGTTCACCTGGTATTCCCGCCGGTATGTGCGCCGGCACTTCCACTCCGTGCGGGTCTCGCGCTCGGGCATGCCGCCGGCTTCGAAGCTGCCGCTAGTCATCTACTCGAACCACGCTTCCTGGTGGGACGCCCTGGTCTGCCTCGTGCTCAAGGACGCGTTCTTTCCCGACCGCACCGCCTTTGCGCCGATTGATGCCGCGATGCTGGAGCGCTATAGGATGTTTCGGCGGCTCGGGTTCTTCGGCGTTGAGCAACGCACCCGTCGCGGGGCGATTCAATTTCTGCGCACCGCCGAAACCGTCCTGCGATCGCCGCGGCACCTGCTTGCAGTCACCCCGCAGGGCCGCTTCACCGACGTGCGCGAGCGCCCGGTCCGTTTTGAGGCGGGACTGGGCCATCTGGCGGCGCGCGTGCAACACGCTCTGTTCGTGCCGTTCGTTCTCGAATACGTCTTCTGGGAGGAACGGTTGCCGGAAATCCTCGTGCGCTTCGGCGAATCGGTCGCGGTGCGGCGGGAACACGCAATGGTCTTCGAGCCGGCGTATTGGACGAAACTCTTCGAGGAAAAACTGGCTGCCGCGCAGGACGCACTGGCGGCCGAGTCCCAGCGCCGCGAACCCGGCGACTTTCAACGGATCCTGCGCGGCGGCGCCGGCCAGGGCGGCATTTACGATTGGTGGCGCGCGTTCACTGCGAAGCTGCGCGGAGAAACGTTCAACCGGGAGCACGGCTGCAAATGAACCTGGACCTTTTTGCTTGGACGGCGCTGGTTCTCGCGGGCATCCCCGCCTGCTTGTTCCTGCTGAACCTACTCGTCTATCGCCCAATTGCGAATCGCAAATCCCAGCCCGCAAATTCTATCAGCGTCCTCATCCCCGCCCGCAACGAAGAGCAGAACATTCGCCCGACGATCGAGGCGGCGCTGGCTAACGCCGGTTGCGACTTTGAAATCGTCGTGCTGGACGATCATTCCACCGACCGCACCGCCGCGATCGTCAGCGAACTGGCGCGAGGGGATGACCGGGTTCGCCTCGAATTCGCGCCCGCGCTGCCCGCCGGCTGGTGCGGCAAACAGCACGCCTGTTTCGTCCTGACGAAGCATGCTCGGCATCCGCTGCTGGTGTTCATAGATGCCGACGTGCGGCTCGCGCCAGATGCTCTCGAGCGGATGGCCGATTTCATGGAGCGCCGCGGCGCCTCCCTGGCCAGCGGCGTGCCGCGCCAGGAACTTGGCACGCTGAGCGAGCGTCTGCTCATTCCGCTGATTCATTTCATTCTGCTGGGCTTCCTCCCGATGCGCGCGATGCGCCGAACGCGTTGGCCTTCGCTCTCTGCCGGTTGCGG
>Ga0335069_10004613_pt1 | contig 20335 bp, 16 predicted proteins | sample Lox_Sample_11_FD_206714 | JGI IMG/M metagenome (GOLD analysis project Ga0335069, IMG submission 206714) | Soil microbial communities from Loxahatchee National Wildlife Refuge, Florida, United States - Lox_Sample_1.1 | ecosystem: Environmental > Terrestrial > Soil > Wetlands | place: USA... | reverse complement strand
GTCTTCTTTCGGGTCAACCCAGAAGGCGGTCGAGGCGGCGCCACCCCAGAAGAACTCGCCGGGTGTCCCGGGCAGTCGCGTCAGGGTCTGATCCACGGTCACGCCGCAGCCGATCGAGAAGCCGATGCCGTTGTAGCCAGCCTCCGAGAAGGAAATCGCCGCCGACATGTCGCTCAGCAGCTGGTTGTCGGGCAGGAAGTTCAGCGAAAACAGCTGCACAGTCTTGGGCGACAGGATTTGTGCGCCGTCCAGCGTGCCGCCGCCGAGCATCATGCGGCAGAAGCGCATGTAGTCGTGTGCGGTGGAGACGAGCCCGCCGCCGCCGGCCTCCAGCTTGGGCGGCTCGGCATAGGTCGATTTTCCGGCGTCGTCCTGGAGCTTCAGTCCGCCGCCCTGCTTTGGCATGTAGCAGGAGGCGAAGCGGTCGAGCTTCGCGGCCGGCACGGAGAACGACGTGTCCTTCATCCCCAGCGGCTCGAACAGCCGTGTGCGCAGGAACTCGCCAAACGTAATCCCGGAAAGCTTCTGGACGAGATAGCCCATCACGTCGATCGAGACGGAATAGTTCCACCGCGTACCCGGCGAGAAATCGAGCGGAATCTTCGACAGCTGCTCGACGAACGCGTCAAGGCCGCCCGGCGTCTGGAAGTCGCCGACCTTCTGCTTGCGGTACTCGGCGTCGACCGCGGTGCGTGCCATGAAGCCATAGGTCAGGCCGGACGTGTGCGTCACAAGGTCGACGACCTTCATGGGCCGCTCGCAGGGCACGGTGATGAACTGGCCGGCGGTGTTCTCAACCAAGCTGGGCATGCCGCTCGCGTAGACCCGCAGGTTCTTCCAGGAGGGGATATATTTGTGTACCTCCTCGTCGAGGCCGATGGCGCCTTCTTCCACCAGCATCATCAGCGCGACGGCGGTGATCGGCTTGGTCATCGAGTAGATGCGCACGATGGCGTCCTCGCGCCACGGCTTGTTGCGTTCGATGTCCATCAGCCCGGCCATGCCGTTGTGAACGAGTTCGCCCCGGCGCCAGACCTGCGTGTGGATACCGTTCAGGTGCCCGCCATCGACGTAGCGTTCCTTCATCACCCGATCGAGCGTCTTCAGACGCTGCGCTGAGAACCCTGCGCTCTTGCTCATGCCAACCTCCGGAGGCTTCCGACTACTTGACAGTCTGTCACGCGGTAGGCTGGCGGCCTAGCCGCGACATCGGGGCCTCGCGGCGGAAGCAGCGATTTTCGAAAAACCGGTATCTTTTTGCTTGCGAGGCCTCCGAGGGAGGGGGAAAATTGCCCGAGGGATAGGGCAGGCAGCGTCAACGCGCCGCCAAAACGAAAACGAAACGTCGCAACGGGAGACGGCCATGGCCTGGGATTTTGAAACCGATCCGGAATACCAGAAGAAGCTCGACTGGGTCTCCGAATTCATCGAGAACGAGGTCGAGCCGTTGACCCATATCGGAGTCGGCCTCGGCGGCGTGAAGTCCAAGACCTACCAGAAGGCGATCCGGCCGCTTCAGAAGAAGGTCAAGGACATGGGCCTTTGGGCCTGCCATCTGACACCTGACCTCGGCGGGCAGGGCTACGGCCAAGTGAAGCTCGCGCTGCTAAACGAGCGTCTGGGCCGCGTCGGTCTCGCGCCCGTGGTGTTTGGCTGTCAGGCGCCCGACACCGGCAACGCCGAGATCATCTCGCACTACGGCACCAAGGAGCAGAAGGACAGGTATCTCTGGCCGCTGCTGAACAACGAGATCACCTCCGGCTATTCAATGACCGAGCCGCAGGGCGGCTCAGATCCGCTCGCGTTCAAGACCCGCGCCGAACTGCACGGCAACGAGTGGGTGATCAACGGTGAGAAGTGGTTCACTTCCGGGGCACGTAACGCCGAAGTGTTTGTCGTCTACGCGGTGACCGATCCAGATCACAAGGATCCCTACAAGCGCATGTCGATGTTCCTCGTCCCGCGCAAGTCGCCGGGCGTGGAAGTCATTCGATATGTCGGCGTCGGCGGCGGACGCGGCTCTGAAGGCTATATCCGCTACAACAACGTGAAGGTGCCGTACGACGCGCTGCTCGGTCCGCGCGGCGCAGCGTTCGAGCTGGGCCAGGTGCGGCTCGGTGGCGGACGCGTCCACCATGCGATGCGCACCGTCGGCCAGTGCCAGAAGGCGCTCGACCTGATGTGCCAGCGCGCCGTGTCGCGCACGACCCGTGAGGGCAAACTCGCCGATTTCCAGATGGTGCAGGAGCAGATCGCCGACAGCTACATCCAGCTGCAGCAGTTCCGCCTCCAGGTGCTGCACGTCGCCTGGCTGATCGACAAGCACAAGGACTACAAGGTCGTGCGCAAGGACATCGCGGCGGTGAAGGTCGCGATGCCCAAAGTTTATCACGACATCGTGTCCAAGGCGATGCACCTGCACGGCGCGCTCGGTGTCTCGAATGAAATGCCGTTCACCGGGATGCTGATCTCGTCGATGGTGATGGGCATCGCGGACGGCCCGACCGAGGTGCACAAAGTCACGGTGGCAAAGCAGATCTTGAAGGACTTCCGGCCCGACAACGATCTGTTCCCGTCCTACCACGTGCCGAAGGTCCGCGAGGCCGCGCGCAGCAAGCACGCCGACCTCGTGAAGGAGCTTCAGGAGGAGTGGGCGGCGCGGGCGCAAAGCATCGACGCGCTGTAAGCACGTGCGAAAATGAGGCGCGGGGAAGGGGCTTTGCGGCTCCTTCCCCGAACGCTTTTCGCGTGGCAATAATCCGCCAATCGCTATCAAAGACACAGGAAATGCCATGACTCTCCCCACCGGCTGGCCCGCGATCTCGCTGGCCAAGGCTCACGAAATCCTCACCGCGCCGGGCGCGCGCTTCGAGACGGCTTACGAGACCATTCGCGGCATCAAGACCAAAGTCTGGAAGAACGCGCCGCCGACCAACCGTGAAGTCTTCCTGGCCGGGCGGATGTATGGCGACCGCGAGTTCCTGATCTACGAAGATGACCGCTGCACCTATGAAACCTTCGCGCGTGCGACGTTGAAACTCGCGGAGCAGCTCCAGGCCGACGGCGTGAAGAAGGGCGACCGGGTTGCCATCATCATGCGCAACCTGCCCGAATGGGTGGTCTGCTTCTATGCCGCCGAGATCATTGGCGCGATCCTGACGCCGCTGAATGCGTGGTGGACCGGGCCAGAGCTGGAGTACGGTCTGGTCGATTCCGGCACCAAGATTGCGTTCGTCGATTCCGAGCGGCTCGAGCGCATCGCGGAGCACCTGGTGAACTGCCCGGCGCTCGAGAAGATCTATGTCAGCCGCTATGGCGAGGAGATGCCGAGCCCGATCGTGCATCCGCTGGAGGAGGTGATCGGCAAGGTCAACGATTGGGGCAAGCTGCCGCCGGGCGAGATGCCGGCCGTGGATCTCCACCCGGATGATGACGCGACCATACTCTACACCTCCGGCACGACCGGGCGGCCGAAGGGTGCGCTCGGCACCCATCGCAACATGACGTCGAACATCATTGCGGCCGGGTTCTCCGCGGCGCGCAACTTCCTGCGCAGGGGCGAGCCGATCCCGGTCGTCGCCAATCCACTGGACGCGCCGCAGCGCGCGACGCTCCTGTCGGTGCCGTTCTTCCATGCGACGGGCTGCTTCGCGGTGCTCGGGCCAACGGTCGTGAGCGGCGGCAAGATCGTGCTGATGCGCAAGTTCGACGCCGAGAAGGCGATGCAGTTGATCGAGAAAGAGAAGATAAACGGGGCCGGCGGGGTACCGACGATTGCCTGGCAGATTCTCGAGCATCCCAACCGGCACAAGTACGACCTCTCGTCGCTGGAATCGATGGCCTATGGCGGCGCGCCGTCGGCGCCCGAGCTTGTGAAGCGCATCAAGGAAGAATGGCCGAAGTCCGCGCCCGGCAACGGCTGGGGCATGACCGAGACATCGGCGACCTGCACAACGCACTCCGGCGAGGACTACGAGAACCGTCCGTCGTCCTGCGGCCCGGCCGTCGGCGCCTGCGAGATCAAGATCATGGACATCGAAGGCAAGCACGAGCTGCCGCGCGGCGAAGTCGGCGAGTTGTGGGCGCGCGGGCCCAATATCGTGAAGGGCTACTGGAACAAGCCGGAAGCGACGGCGCAGACCTTCGTCGACGGCTGGGTGAAGACCGGTGACCTCGCGCGGATCGACGAGGAAGGCTTCTGCTACATCATCGACCGCGCCAAGGACATGCTGATCCGCGGCGGCGAGAACATCTACTGCGTCGAGGTCGAAAACGTGCTCTACGAGCACCCTGCGGTGATGGACGCAGCTCTGGTGGCGGTGCCGCACAAGACCTTGGGCGAGGAGCCGGGCGCGGTGGTGCACCTCAAACCGGGCATGCACACGACGGAGATGGAACTCCGCGAGTTTGTCGCCGGCAAGCTGGCCGCCTTCAAGGTGCCGGTGAAGGTTGTGTTCTGGCCCGAAACGTTGCCGCGCAACGCCAACGGCAAGATCCTCAAGACCGAGCTCAAGAAGATCTTCGCCGAGCCGCAATAGTGCCCGTCACAGTCACCGCGAACATCGTCATTCCGGACGCGGAGATCGACGAGCATTTCATACTCTCGTCCGGTGCCGGGGGGCAGAACGTCAACAAGGTCGCGAGCGCCGTGCAGCTGCGCTTCGACGTGCTGCATTCGCCGAGCCTGCCGGACGAGGTGCGTTTGCGGCTTCTGCGGCTCGCGGGACACCGCCTGACCAAGGACGGCGTCCTGATCATCACGGCACGGGAATCGCGCGACCAGGCGCGCAACCGCGAGATCGCGCGCGAGCGCCTGGCGGAACTGGTGCGGGCGGCGACGCACGTACCGAAGAGACGCAAGCCCACCAAGCCGACGCGAGCCAGCAAGGAACGCCGCATCGAACGCAAGAAGCGCGACGCGCGGACGAAGCGGCAGAGATCGAAGCGGTTTGACGAGTAACCTCTCCGCAAGCGGGAAAGTCGCGCCTGCCCGTTCACAGTTGCGTATTTCTCAGTTGAACTCGTAGGCGATGCCGAAGGTCACGGTGTGCGTTTGCATCGCGACTTTGGCGTGAGTCCCCTCCGTGCTGCCAACTCCACCAAGCGCCGTTCGGACGGTCGAGAACGGTGATGAACCAAAATCGGCGTAGCGGTATTCCGCGCGCAGCAGCCAGTTGTCCCACAACACGGTCTCCAGGCCGCCGCCGATCGTCCAGCCCGTCTGGGTGACCGAGTTTTTGATGACGGGCGGGCCAACATCGAAACCCGTTGGGTTGAAAAGGTCGTTTTTCGAACAATCGCCAGTTCCAAGAAAGACAGAGGAAGCGGTAGAGCACGTTGAAGTCAGGTTGTAGTGCTGCCAGGCCACACCGCCGGTGAGATAGCCCAGTATTGACGGTGTGAACAGAAAGCCGGCCCGTGCACGCAGGCTCGCGTCCCATCCGGCCTTCACCACCAGGCTATCGGCTATGTTCCTCGTATTGATGGGCCCAAGGGGACCTCGGGGCGTGAATCCCTGTCCCAGGACCGTACTGCTATCGTGGGCGAAGCCGTAATCGCCTTCAGGGCCGACAATCCATTGCGGCGCAATTTGCCAGTTGAATCCGACATAGGGGCTCACCCAAAAGGCCGTGCCATTGAACGACAGGGGTGGCCTGTGAAATGGAAAGACTGTGCCGCCTACGTCAATCGCCGTCGTTGTCACATCGGTTTGCGAGTTACGAAAGCCGGCACCAGCGCCAACATAGAAGCCGTTCCACGCCGCGTTGTCGGCCCCATCCGCTGCCTGCGCTGAACCGGAAACCGCAAGCGCGGCAAACGCCGCGATTCCGAACAGATGATTTCGCATGAGATGCTCCCCGTTTGTGCTCCACTCGATCCATCTCTTTCTCGGACCGAATTTTTAAGCGTTCAAGACTTCTCCCTGCCCAACCTGGATCATTGATGGATTGATCGCCGATGACAAGTTGACGGCGTGTTCCCTCCCGCGAGCGGAGAGGTTAGGTGCCCTTCTCCTGCGCTTCGACCTTCCGCTGGGCTTCGGCCCATTGCGCGGCGCCGCGGCGTTGCGGCTGCGGCGGCTCCTGGCCCTGGGCGCGCATGCGTTCTGCGATCTGGCGGCCGAGCGCCACGACCTTCGGAATCTCGCCGTCGGCGAGCGGTTTCATGTACTGCTTGCGCTTCATCGCCTTCTCGACATAGGGCGCAAGCTCCTCCGCCTTCTTCCTGACCCGCTCCGCCTCCTTCTCCTTGAACTCGGGCATCACTTCCTTGGCGAACAATTCGAGCGCCTCGCAGATGTGCTCGTGCTTGTTGCGCCCGCCCTGCTGGATGAAGGCAACCTGGTCGACACCGGTCTCGGCAAAGCCGCGCAGGTGCTTGCGGAGCTGCTCCGGCGTGCCGATGCCGCCTTCGCCGCCCGTGCCCTGCGGCGCGTTCTCGCCCGCTGCCGCCTGCGCCTTCTGGAACGCCGACCAGATGTCTGTGCGGCCCGGCGTGTGTTCGCCGAAGCCGTAATGATGGCCGAGCGCGTAACCGAAGAAGCGGAAGCCCTCGAGGCCGCGGCGGCGCGCCTCCTGAGCGTCGCGATGCACGGAGAAGCTCGACACCATGCAGATGTTCGGGTTCACCGCGTGGCCGATCGGCACGCATTCCTCCTTGAAGATGCGGTAGTAGTCGTCGACCCACTGCTTCGCCTCGCCGGGATCGACGAAGGCAAAGGTGAGGGCGCCGATGCCGAGCCGCGCCGCGAGCTTGATCGTCTCGCGGTTGGAGCAGGCCACCCAGAGCGGCGGATGCGGCCGCTGCACGGGCTTCGGCACGATGTTGCGGCAGGGCATGGAGAAGTACTTGCCCTCGAATCCGGGATACGGGTCCATCGCCATCATGTTGGCGCACTGCTCGACTGCTTCGAGCCACTGGTTGCGCTTCTCCTCCACCGGGACGCGATAGCCGCCGAGCTCGAGCAATGCAGAACTCTCGCCCGTGCCCCATTCGACGCGGCCGTTCGAGACGAGATCGAGTGTTGCAATTCGTTCGGCGACGCGGGCAGGGTGGTTGTAGTTCGGCGGCATCAATGTGATGCCGTGGCCGAGGCGGATGTTCTTGGTGCGCTGCGAGCAGGCGGCGAGAAACACCTCCGGCGCGGAAGAGTGGGAATATTCCTCGAGGAAGTGGTGCTCGACCTCCCAGGCGTTGTCGATCCCGATCCGGTCGGCGAGCTCGACCTGGTCGAGCGCATTCTGGAACAGCTTGAGCTCGTCGCCGTCCTTCCAGGGACGGGGCAGCTGGTGCTCGTAGAAGATGCCGAAGCGCATCGTCGTCTCCTCAGCTCGTTTTCTGGGCGGCGTTCTGGAAAGCCGCGCGCTGTTGCATGCGGCGCTGCTGTTCCTCCGGATCCCAGGCCTGACGCGGACCGACCGTCATGCCCCCATCGACCTGGATGTGGGTGCCGGTGACGAACTCGGACTCATCGCTGGCGAAGAACAGGCACATGTTCGCGATGTCCGCCGGCAGGCCCGCCTTCGGAATCGGCTGGGCGTTCGCCTGCTGCTCGAACATGGCGGTCGTCACCGCCTTCGCCATCTCCTCATTCATGCCCATCGCGCGCATGCCCGAAGCGAAGATGTCGGTGCGGATGAAGCCCGGGCAGATCGCGTTGACGCGGATCCTGCTGCGGCCGAGCTGCGCCGCGGCGACAGTCGTGAGATGCACGACGCCGGCCTTCGCGACCGAATAGGCGATCGGACCCATCCCGGCCTGCAAGGCCGCGACCGAGGCGGTGTTGATGATGGAGCCGCGGCCGCGCTCCTTCATGAACGGGATGGCATAGCGAATACCCAGGGCCACCGAGCGCAGGAGGAGGTTCATCGAGCGGTCCCAGGCCTCGCCCGTCATGTCCTCTATCGTGTTCGGACTGCCGCCTGCGCCGGCATTGTTGAAGAGGATGTCGAGCCCGCCGAAGTTGTCCTTCGCGGCCTGCATCGTTGCCTTGATGTCGTCTTCGCGCGTGACGTCGCAGCGGTGGAACTTCACCTGGCCGTTGAAGCGGCGCTCAAGCTCCTTTCCTGCGGCCTCGTTGATGTCGGCGGCGAGCACCTTGGCGCCCTCGGCGACGAACAGCTCGACCGTGCCGCGGCCGATACCCGAACTGGCGCCGGTGACGACGGCGATCTTGTTCTTGAGGCGATCCAAAAACAGTCCTCCCAAAAAGGCCGTTCCGGCTCTTGCTGACTGATTGTCAGCTTACGGGGACGGCAGCGGCAAAACAAACCGGCTTTTCGAGAATCCCGAGCGGCGCGGATGACGCAGCTAGCGCGAGAACAGGCCCATCAGCACAGGCTTGGCATAGAGCGTCGGCGCGTCCAAGGCGGTGACACCGGGGATCGTGAACGGCAGGTCGGCCGCCGCGTTGAGCGTGGCGTTCAGCATCTGCGCTGCGATGTAGGGATCGACGGCGCGGATCGACCCCTCGGCCACGCCGTCGGAGATCATCGCCGCGAAGCGCTCGGAGATTCGGTTGGCGCGCTCGACCATGGCGATGCGCATCGGCTCGGGCAGCGCGCTCAGCGCCGAGGAGCGCAGCAGAGGACCGCGGTCGGAGAGCTGGAACTCGACGAGCGTCGCCGCGGCAGACGAAATCTTGTGCCAATAGTTCCCCCTTTCCGCGAGCGCGGCGGACTGGACGCGCCGCATCGCGTCGAAGGTGCGCTCGAAGCACTCGACGACGAGATCATCCTTGGCTTCGTTGTGGTGATAGAACGAGCCTTTCGTCACGTTGAGCTGTTCGGAGATCTTCTCGACCGAGGCGCCGCGATAGCCGCGCTGGTTGATCAGGCGGGTGGCGGCGAGCAGGAATGTCTCACGCTGGCTTTCCTGGAGATCGCGCTCCGGCGTGTCGGGGAGCCGCGACGGCATCCACGCCGCGCCTTCGGGCGCCACGCCATGCGCCATGATGTCGAACATGCGGTCGCGCACGCGTCCATAGTCGTCGAGGTCGTAGCGCGGCAGCCATGTGACCGACCAATAGAGCTGCTCCATCAGCATGTGGGTGCGCGCCGTCGACATGCGGCGGTCGAGCCATTCATAGCCCGGCGCCCGGAACAGAGAGCGCACCTTGCGGAAGAACTGGCCATAGGCCTTGCCGACGATCGGCAGATGCGGCTCTTTGAGGGCACGGATGTCGTTGAACACCGCGATCGGCGCTTCGTCGCCCTCGCGGATGCAGCGGTGCATGGCGAGATAGAGATCGAGAAACTTGAGAAGCCGCGCCGGTGGGTCGGCCTCCTGCAGGGCTTCCGCGATCAGGGCATCGAAGCGCGCGATGCCGCGGAGATAGCAGGCGACGGCGAGGTCCTCCTTCTTCTTGAAGTAATAGGTGACCGAAGTCGTGATCAGGTCGACGCTCGCCGCCACGTCGGCGAGCGTCATGCCGCGCACGCCGCGCCGGTTCAGGATGCCGACGGCGGCGGCGATGATCGCTTCCTTCTTCTTGTTGTAGCGCTCGGTGGAGGTGCCGACCGCCTGGCGGGTATCCATGGCTCGCATGGCGCGTTTGCCCTGCTTTCTTGGCAGATGCCGGCGCTAGGTCGCGACGGAATCGGCCGGATCGGTGTGTTCCGGTGTGCGCGGACCTTCGGCACCGATGGCAACCGGCGCCATTTGCGCCTCCTCGGCCAGCCTGCGGATGTTCTCCTCATGCTTGGCGCGGTCGATGCGATAGAAGCTGAGGCATCCGAGCGCGACGGTGTACATCGCCACCGTCACCGGAAAGTAGGCGAGAGCGAGGTTCTTCGGAATCTGCGGATCGAGCGTCGCCGGATTGGCGTGTTCGGGAAAGCCCACCCAAGTGAGAAGAATGCCGGCGGCCAGCGGGCCGGTGCCCGACACGGCCTTCTGCACGAAACTGTTGGCGGCAAAGAACAGGCCCTCGGAACGCCGGCCGGTCACGCGGGCGCTGTCCTCGACGACATCGGCCAGCATCGACGAAATCGTGATCGAACAGGCGATGCTGAGTGCGGTGCCGGTGGTTTGAAAGAATCCCAGCATCACGAGCATCGGCATGGTGCCGTTCGGCGGGAAGAAACCCAGGAGGCGGGCCCCCATTGGCAGCCAGTAGAACGCGGTTGAGAGGATCCACAACGTCATGGCCGCGCGCTTCTTGCCGAGCCGCGCCCCGAATGGAGTGGCGATGGCGAGCGCTACAACCGGCGCGACAACGACCAGGAGGCTCAGCCAGAAGATCTGTCCGGCGGAGAGGCCCCAGAAGAAGGTGTTGAAGTAGTTGTTGAGTGCGGTAAGCGTGCCGGCGGCGACGGCTGAGAAGATCGCCGAGATGACCAGGACGATGAACGAGCGATGGCGCACTGTTTGGGCCATCTCCCGGAGCAGCTTGAGCAGGGTCAGCTGCCGCTTCGCGGGCGCGGCGAAATAGGGAACGAACTTCTGCGTTCCGGCCGCGGAGACCAGGATTGCGATCACCATGATGACGCAGGCCGCGATCGAATACTTCACATACCCCGCTGGGTTGAGCTGGCCGACCGGATACTTGCTGGTCGCGACGAAGAAGGCGCCGAAGGCGAGCAGCGTCATGGCAAGTCCGCCAAGCCAACCGAACAGATAGCGGTAGCTCAGGAACGAGGTGCGCTGGTCGTAGTCCGGCGTCAGCTCGGCGACAAGTGCGGAGCTTGGGATCTCGTACAGCGTGATGAAGGTGCGTACGACGATCGCAGCGCCGATCAGGTAGTAGAACATCGTCTCGTTCGGCAACGCCGGCGGATTCCAGAGGAAGAAATAGGCGATGGCGACGGGAAGCGCCGCACCGTACATCAGGGGGTGGCGACGGCCGAGGCGCGTGCGCAGATTGTCGGAAATCTGGCCGACGATCGGGTCGACGAAGGCGTCGACGGCGAGCGCAATCGAGATCGCGAGCCCGACCTTGAGCGCCGGGACGCCAAGAACCTGGCTGTAGAAGAACAGCAGGAAATACTGGAAGCCCTGGTCCTTCACGCCGTAGGCGACGGAGCCGAAGCCGTAGAACAGCTTGGTCTTCAGGCTGCCGAGCTCGCGGCGGACCTCGGGCGGGATGGCGGTGATCGGTGTCGTGTCCATCTTCTATTGCGCCGGGGGTGCCACGACGGTCGCTGTCGCCAGCTCTGCTTCGCCTTCGGTCAGAAGGCGGACGTTCTCCTCGTGCTGCTCTTTGCTGATGCGGTAGCGTGACAGCACGAAGATGCCGATCCCGTAGAAGAGAAGAATGCCCGGCAGATAGTACATCGCCAGATGCCGCGGGATCAGAGGATCGAGCGTCGCCGGATTGGCGTGTTCGGGGAATTGCGCGAGCTGGAGGAAGATGCCGGCGAGGAACGTGCCTGCGCCGGAGATCAGCTTGTTGATGAAGGCGACCGAGGCAAAGATGAGTCCTTCCGAACGCCGCCCGGTCTGCACCGCGCTGGCATCGACCACGTCGGCCATCATGGAGCCGAACAGGATCAAGGTGCCGATGCCCAGGATGCCGGTCGTGACGCGCTCGGTGAAGACGAGGCCGAACAGCAGCGGCGTACCGTTCGCCGGCGCCACATTCAGCAGGCGCAGCGTGATCATGATCGAGGCGACGACCAGGAACATGGCGTAGAACGTCACCGCCGCCGGCTTCTTGCCGATGAAGCGCGACAGGAGGTTGGCGACGACGGGCGCCAGCACTGCGGACGGAATGGCAGCAGCGCTCATGAAAGCGAGCTGCTTGGTCGTGAACTCCCAGAAATAGGTGTTGAAGTAGATGCCGAGCGCCGCGCCCAGCCCGATGGCCATGGTGCCGAACACCGCGGCGATCAGAAGAACGAGAAACTGGTTGTTGGACAGCGTCGCGACCATCTCGCGCGCGAGCTGGCCGATGCCGGCGCGACGTTCCTCCGGCGCGCGGAAGAACGGGATGTAGCGGTGCGTGCCCAGCGCCGAGGTGTAGATCGAGATGATCATGATCACGCAGGAGACGGCGGCGAAGATCGGGTAGTTGGCCGCGTTCAGGCGGCCGTCGTGGCCGCCCACCGTCTTCATGATGACGCCAAAGACGATAGCGCTCATCATCACGCCGGCGGCCACACCGAAGACATAGCGCACGGAAATGAAAATCGTGCGCTGGTTGTAGTCGTCCGTCATCTCGGGGACCATGGCGGAGCTCGGGATCTCGTACATCGTGATGAACACGCGCACGATGATCGCCATCACAATCAGGTAGGCGATCTCGCCGCTGTGGCCCCAGCCCGTCGGCGGCATCCAGAGGAAGAAGTAGGAGATCGCGAGCGGGAAGGCCGAGGCATACATGAAGGGATGCCGCCGGCCCCAGCGCGTGCGCAAATTGTCGGAGATCTGGCCGACGATCGGGTCCGCAAACGCGTCGACCCACAGCACGACGAGGATGGCGAGGCTGACTTCGGCGGCCGGCAGGCCGACCACCTGGTTGTAATAGAAGAGCAGCAGCGTGCCGAAGCCGAAATCCTTCACGCCATAGGCAATGGAGCCGAAGCCGTAGAACAGCTTGGCGCGCCAGCTTCCTAGTTCGGCGCGGGTGACTTCACTCATACGCGGCGTCTCCAAGTGCTGAGGGCGCTATTCGCCGGGGGCAACCTTGACCGTCTCGGGCGCCGGGGGCAACTGCGCTCCGACGAGCACGCCCTCGGTGCCGACCTTGGTCAGGGCGTATTCCTCGGCGAGGCGCTTCACGTTTTCCGCATGCTGCGCGCGCGTGATGCGGTAGCTCCAGAAGAAGTAGAACGCGATGAGGTGAAGAATCGTGAGTACCGGCAGGTAGACATAGAACAGATGCCGCATGATCGCAGGGTCGATCGTGGTTGGATCGGCATGCACCGGAAAACCCGCCAGGGAGATCACCAGCCCTGAGAAGAAGATGCCTACGCCGGAGATGGATTTGCCCATCAGACTGAGCGCGGCGAAGAATGTACCCTCGTTGCGGCGGCCGGTCTGCAGCGCGCCATACTCCACCACGTCGGTGATCATCGAGCCCACCAACACGGATGCGGCGACACCGATGGCTGCGATCACGACGAACAGGGCGAGCAGGGACGGAAAGAGCCACTTGGCCGTGTAGTCCGGAGTCCATCCGAACAGCGCGGCGATATAGGGCCCGGTGCCGAAGATGATGCCCAGCACCGAGCAGGCCATGGCGGCGTGCTTTTTCTCGAATCGCTTGGTGATGGGTACGACGACCGCCGAAGCTAGAATGGCGGCGCCGACAAGGACGAACGCGAAAGCGGCGAGCTGTTGGGACTTGAGCTTCCAGAAAAAGGTCAGAACATAGGTTCCCATGCCGCCGTTCAGGCCTGCGGCCATTCCGGAAAACATGCCCGAGATCAGAAGCATCAGGAACGGCTTGATCGTCAGGGTGTCCCACAGCTCCCGGAAGAAGGCGCCGATCGTTTGGTGCTTCGGCTCGGGCACGATGAAGTGTGGAATGTAGCGATGCAATCCAATGCACGAGACCAGGATCGAACCGATCATGATGACCGCGGCGATGATCGCGTATTTGGGATAGCCGGCCGGGTTGAGCTGGCCGAACTTGTGCGTCGCGTCGGGCACAAACAGGAAGAAGAACGCGTAGGAGCTGAACAGCGCCGCACCCACCACACCGAACAGGTAGCGCCAGCTCAGGAATTCGGTGCGCTTGGTGTAGTCGCTTGTGAGCTCGGCGAGGAGCGCGGTGGACGGGATCTCAAAGGTCGCGATGGCGATGCGCACGGAGATGGCGCAGACCAGCAGGTAGATGAACTTCGTCGAGTCTGACCATGCAGGCGACGGATTCCAGATCATCCAGTAGAACAGGCCAACCGGCACGGCGGCGGCGTACATGAAGGGGTGACGGCGGCCCCACCTCGAGCGCCAGTTGTCGGAGACAATGCCGATGACCGGGTCGTAGAAGGCATCGACGACCAGCGCCATGCCGATCGCGAAGCTCACGAGATGGGCGGGGGCGCCCAGCACCTGGTTGTAGAAGAGAAGAAGAAGTCCGGTGATGCCGGCGTCCTTGACGCCCCAGCCGATCGAGCCGACGGCGAGAAAGAATTTCGCCCTCGTACTGCCGAGATCGCGCCCGGCGGCCGCCGCATCCGTCATCGTCTCACTCCACCCTTCCGGCCCTCTTTTTCGGGGTCCGGGTTGTCGTTCTTGGCCGCACGTCTTGGGGCGCGGCGCAGGCGTCAGCCCGGCGACATCTTGCGGGATGGCGCAGCGGGCCTGTCAAACAGGTCGGAAAGCCGGGTAGACGCACGGCGGGCGGCCATTCCTTCCAGGCATGGGCCTGAAATAGCGCCGCATGGCTCAAGGACGCGAAGGAGCATCGCCCACCGTCATGTTTCACTTTTAGAAGGTGCGGTATGGCCGCGGGGGTGTCAACCGAGACGCCACCAGAACCGGGCCTGGCTCGCGGAATTGTGCGGCCATTGGCGTCCGAAAATGGCCAGCCTGCCGGGTCCGTGCTGGGTCATACTGCGGGCCATGGAAATGCCACCGGACGACGTCTGCTACCGCGCCATCGCCACGCGCGATCCCCGCTTCGACGGTCGGTTGTTCATCGGCGTGAAGACCACCGGAATCTACTGTCGGCCGATCTGCCCGGCGCGCACGCCCAAGCGCGAGAACGTGACGTTCTGGCCGAGTGCCGCCGCGGCGCAGGAGGCGGGCTTCCGGCCCTGCCTGCGCTGCCGCCCGGAGATTTCGCCGGACGCCGCGGCCTGGCGCGGAACGTCCAACACGGTGTCACGGGCGCTGGCGTTGATCGCCGAAGGTGCGCTCGACGGCGATGCCGGCTCGCTTGAGACGCTCTGCGAGCGCCTCGGCGTGGGCGAACGGCAGCTGCGCCGGCTGTTCGACAAGCATCTTGGCGCGCCGCCGATCGCGGTGGCGCAGACCCGGCGTGTGCTCTTCGCCAAGCAGCTGATCCAGGAGACGCGGTTGCCGATGACCGCGATCGCCGACGCGGCCGGCTTCGGCAGCATCCGGCGCTTCAATGACGCATTCCAGAAACTCTATCGCCGGAGCCCGAGCGAATTGCGGCGCCAGAGCAAGGGCGCGCCGGCGTCGGCGGTGACGATCAGGCTCGGCTATCGCGCGCCCTATGACTGGGGCGCGATCCTCGCGTTCCTTGCGACACGCGGCATCGAAGGCGTCGAGCTGGTCGAGAACGACCGCTATGCCCGCACGATCGAGATCGACGGTGCGTTCGGCAGCATCGCGGTCGCCCCGGCGAAGAATCATCTCGAGGCGACGATCCGCTTTCCGCGCGTCACGGCGCTTCTGTCGATCGTGGCGCGGCTCAGGCGCCTGTTCGATCTAGACGCCGACATCCAGACGATCGGCGCACACCTTTCCGTCGACAGCGCGCTGGCTCCGCTGATCGCGCGGCGGCCGGGCCTGCGCACGCCCGGCGCATGGGACGGCTTCGAGCTCGCGGTGCGCGCGATCCTCGGCCAGCAGATCACCGTCCTGGGCGCGCGGCAGCTCGCGGGCAAGATCGTGACACTGGCCGGCATGCAAGTCACGCCGGACCAAAGCGGCGACGAGCGGCTTTCGCGCGCATTCCCGTCGGCGGCCCGAATGGCGAGGAGCGATCTTTCGACCCTCGGCATGCCGAAGGCACGGATCGGTGCCCTGACGGCGCTGGCCGAAGCCGTCGCAAGGAATCCGAAGCTGATCGAGCCGGCGGGCTCGTACGAGGAAACCATCGCCAAGTTGCTGGCGCTGCCGGGTTTCGGGCCATGGACGGCGCAGTACTGGGCGCTGCGGGCGCTGCGCGACAGCGATGCGTTTCCGGCCGCCGATGTCGGCCTGCTGCGCAGCCCGCTGGTCGCGACCAACGGCAAGCGGCCAACGCCGAAGGCGCTGCTCGCGCGCGCCGAGAGCTGGCGGCCGTGGCGGGCCTATGCCGCGCAGCATCTGTGGACGGCGGATGCGGAACTTGTCTGATGCTCTCCTCCTGGATCGGGTGAAGACGCCGATCGGCGAACTCCTACTGGTCGCGAACCGGCGCGGCGCGCTGTGCATGCTCGAATTCGCCGACAAGCCCGAGCGCTGGCGGCCGGAGTTCAGGCGGCGCTTCGATCATGCGGAACTGAAAGACACGGCAGATCCCTTCGGTCTGGCAACAGCGCTGGGGCGCTATTTCGACGGCGAGGTCGGGGCGCTCGACGCGATCGAGACCGATGCGCAGGGCACCGCCTTCCAGCGCGCCTGCTGGAAGAACCTGCGCAGGATCCCGGCCGGAACGACGACGACCTATGGCGCGCTCGCGAAGAAGATGGGCAAGCCTGCTGCCATGCGCGCCGTCGGCCTTGCAAACGGCGCAAACCCCATCGCCATTGTTGTGCCTTGTCATCGCGTGGTCGGCAGCGATGGTTCGCTGACCGGTTATGGCGGCGGCCTCGAGCGCAAGCGCTGGCTGCTGGCGCACGAGGCCCGCAATGCCGCACGGAACGACCATCGAAAGGCTCACGCATGACCATCGCCGATCGCGCCAGGGCATTTGCCGCCCTCCATGCCGGGCCGAAGCTCCTGATCCTGCCGAACGCCTGGGATGCCGGCAGCGCACGCATCATCGAGAGCGCGGGCGCGAAGGCGATCGCGACGTCAAGCGCAGCCGTTGCGTGGGCCCATGGCTATGCCGACGGGCAATTCGTCCCGTTCGAGACGGTGCTCGCAACTGTCAGCGAGATCGTGAAGACGGTCTCGGTGCCGGTGTCGGCGGACATCGAGGCGGCCTACGCCGATGACGCCGCGACGGCGGCGAGAACCGTCGGCCAGGTCATCGATGCCGGCGCCGTCGGCATCAATATCGAGGACGGCAACGATCCGCCCGACCTTCTCGCGAAGAAGATCGAGAACCTGCGGTTGGCCGCGTCGAAGGCCGGCGTCGATCTCTGGGTCAATGCGCGGGTCGATACACATCTCCGCCGCCTTGTCCCGGCGGAGAAGGCCTATGACGAGACGGTGCGGCGCTCGAAGCTCTATCGCGAGGCCGGCGCCAGCTCGATCTTCGCGCCGGCATTTCCGGACAACGACCGGATCGCGCAGCTCGTGAAGGACGTGGTCCTGCCGCTCAACCTCCTGGCGTGGCCTGGCCTGCCCGACGGCGCGGTGCTCGAGAAGGCCGGCGTACGGCGGCTCAGCGCCGGTTCGGGCATCGGCAAGGCGGTGCTCAACCACACGCTCGCGCTGGCGAAGGCGTTCCTGGCGGACGGCCGGTCCGAGCCGCTCACGCAAGGGCCGCTCACCAATCCGCATGTGAATGAAATGATGCGTCGCGGCTGAACTGTCACGAAAGCGGCTATGATGCGGCTTGCCGAAGCAGAGCCGCATGGATCCGACACAGACCACCTGGAACACCTTCGCCCGGCTCCTGTGGCCGCTGGCCCTGGGGCTGGCCGCAGGAGGGGCGCTGCTTCTGTGGCGCGGCGCCCAGACGACCTGGGCCGTGGCGGGGATCGCGGCGGCAATGGCGCTGCTGATCTCGATCATGGCGCGCGACGGCCGGCTGCAACTGCGCCAGCAGGCGGCGGCGATCGGCGACACCGGAACGGCCTTTCTTTCGCCGCTGGCGCGCGAAGTGCTCGGACACCTGCCCGATCCGCTGATGCTGCTCGACCAGTCGGGCCGCGTGCTGTTCGCCAACAGCGCGATGTACCGCGTCATCGGCATCGGGCCGGAAAACAAGCAGATATCGCTGCTGATGCGCACGCCCGTCGTGCTGGAAGCGATCGAGCGCACCACGGCGACTGGCGAGGAGGCCTCGATCGAGTTCACGATGCCGGTGCCGGTCGAGCGGCACTATCAGGCCCACATCGCGCGCACCGCAGTCCGCCCCATGATCACGATGCTGCTGCTGCACGACCTGACTTCGGCCAAGCGCACCGAACAGATGCGCGCCGACTTCGTCGCCAATGCCAGCCATGAGCTCCGGACGCCGCTGGCCGCGGTTTCGGGCTTCATCGACACGCTCAAGGGCCATGCCCGCGACGACGTGCAGGCCCGCGACCGCTTCCTCGACATCATGTCGGTCGAGGCCGGGCGCATGCGCCGGCTGATCGAGGACCTGCTGTCGCTGACGCGGATCGAGCTGAACGAGCACGTGCGTCCCTCGGGACGGGTCTCGCTCGAGCAGATCGTGCGCGAGGCCTTTGCGGCGCTCGCGCCGCTGGCGCAGATCGACCACATCGCGCTCGAACTGGAGGTCGCGCCGAACCTGCCCGACGTGACCGGGGACCGCGACGAGCTGATCCAGCTGTTCCAGAACCTGATCCACAACGCGATCAAGTACGGCAGGGAAGGCGGGCATGTCTGGGTGGCGATCAACCCGATCGCCAGTTCCGGCGGACGCGGCGCGGTCTCCATGCTGGCGGCGAGCGTCAGGGACGACGGCGAGGGCATCGCGTCGGACGCGATTCCGCGCCTGACCGAGCGGTTCTACCGCGTCGACGTCAAGCGCAGCCGGGAAAAGGGCGGCACCGGGCTCGGTCTCGCCATCGTCAAGCACATCGCGAACCGCCATCAGGGGCGCCTCACGATCGAGAGCAAGGTCGGGGAGGGCAGCACGTTCACGGTCATGCTTCCGGTTGCACCCCTGGAATCTGCAGACGCGACCGTCACATAACTGTTATAAAAGTGTCGCATGTCCATGCGGCGCAGGGGCTAATCACGTCCCTGCGCGCAGGCGCAGAGTCGGATCCCTGTCATGAATGACCACACCGTGAAGGCCTTTAGCGAACAGCTTGAAGCACTGTCGGCCTCGATCGCCCAGATGGGCGGGCTGGCCGAAGCCCAATTCGCCAATGCGGTCGAGGCGGTCGCCCGCCGCGACACCGGCCTCGCCGAGGGCGCGGTCGGCGGCGACAAGCGGATCGACGCGTTGCAGGTCGAGATCGAGGACCGCGCGCTGAAGCTGCTAGCGCTCCGCCAGCCCATGGCGGTCGACCTGCGCGAGACGCTCGCCGCGATCAAGATCGCGAGCGAGCTGGAGCGCATCGGCGACCTCGCCAAGAACATCGCCAAGCGCGCCATCGTGCTGAACCGCGAGCCGCCGATCCGGCTGACCACGTCGCTGGCGCGGATGGGCCGCGTCGCGCTCGCCCAGCTCAAGCAGGTGCTCGACGCCTACTCCGACCGCAACGCGGAGGCCGCGGAAGCGGTGTGGAAGCAGGACAACGAGATCGACGAGCTCTACAACAGCCTGTTCCGCGAGCTCCTGACCTACATGATGGAAGACCCGCGCACGATCGGCTCGTCGACCCATCTCCTGTTCATCGCCAAGAACATCGAGCGCAGCGGCGACCACGCGACCAACATCGCCGAGGTCGTCTATCACATGGTCAAGGCCGACCATCTGGCGGCCGACCGGCCGAAGGCCGATGTCACCAGCGAAACCAACGTTCCCTTTGAGAGGAAGGCATGAGCGTCAAGCCCACGGTCCTTGTTGCAGAAGACGAAGGGGCGTTGATCACCCTTCTACGCTACAACCTGGAACGCGAAGGCTATCGCGTCCTGGAAGCGCAGGACGGCGAGGAGGCGCTGCTGGTCGCGGCCGAGGAGAAGCCCGATCTCGTTCTGCTCGACTGGATGCTGCCGCAGCTCTCCGGCATCGAGGTCTGCCGCCGCCTGCGCAGCCGCCAGGAGACCCGCAACGTTCCGATCATCATGCTGACGGCGCGCGGCGAGGAGAGCGACCGCATCCGCGGCCTCGACACCGGCGCTGACGACTACCTGACCAAGCCGTTCTCGATGACCGAGCTCCTGGCCCGCCTGCGCGCGGTGATGCGCCGCATCCGCCCCAGCCTCGCGCCCGACACGGTGTCGATCGGCGATATCGAGATGGACCGCGCCGCGCACCGCGTGCGCCGCGCCGGAAAGGAAGTGCACCTCGGCCCGACCGAGTACAAGCTGCTCGACCACCTGATCCAGCATCCCGGCCGGGTATTCAGCCGCGAGCAGCTGCTCGATGCGGTGTGGGGCAGCGACGTCTATGTCGAGGCGCGTACCGTTGACGTGCATGTCGGCCGGCTGCGCAAGGCGCTCAACATCGATGGCGTCAGGGACCCGATCCGCACGGTGCGCTCCGCCGGCTATTCGCTCGACGACGCGATCGCGACGACGGGCTGACGTTCGCAGGCCCGGTATCGCGGGCCCTGACGATCCTTCTCCATTTGCAAAGGCAGCGGCGCCTCCTCCTTCGCTCCGGACGCACTGCGAGTCGGGACGGAATCGGCTTTCTTGTAAGCGCAAGAAATGATGGACGGATTTCGGGCGAAGATGTCGTCCGGCTGTCCTCGAACAGCTT
>Ga0335069_10004612_pt1 | contig 20339 bp, 14 predicted proteins | sample Lox_Sample_11_FD_206714 | JGI IMG/M metagenome (GOLD analysis project Ga0335069, IMG submission 206714) | Soil microbial communities from Loxahatchee National Wildlife Refuge, Florida, United States - Lox_Sample_1.1 | ecosystem: Environmental > Terrestrial > Soil > Wetlands | place: USA... | reverse complement strand
GGTCGCCGGCGTCGGTCTTCGGTCGCTCGAAATCCGGTCCGACGGCGCACGATGCGACCAAGGCGGCGCCGAACGCCATGGCGCCGCGCAAGGCCGCGGCGGGCACGGCGCCGCGGCCGGTCGTACGGGATCCAAGCCTCACGACAACTCCATGCGCGTCGATTCGCGCGCGACGGTATCACGCGGCGCGGCCAGCAGGTCCTTGAGCTCCGGATCCGACAGCGTTTCCTTCTCCAGCAGCAGGCCGGCACCGCGCTCGAGCGTCGCGCGCCGCTGCCGCAGGATCCCGAGGCTCTGCGCCAGTGCCGCCTCGACGAGGGCGCGCGTGGCCAGGTCGATCTCGCGCGCCGTCTGCTCGGAGTATTCGTGCGGCGCCGGCATCGGCGCGCCTTCGCCGGTGCCGAGGAATCCGCCGCGCTCGCGCTCGTAGACGACCGGGCCGAGCTGCTGGTCCATCCCGTAGCGCGTGACGATGGCGCGCGCGATGTCGGTCGCCTTCGCGAGGTCGTCGGCGGCGCCCGTCGAAAGTTCGGAGAAGATGAGCTGCTCGGCCGCGCGGCCGCCGAGCAGGACGGCCATCCGGCGCTCCAGCTCGGTTCGCGTCATCAGGTAGCGGTCCTCGGTCGGACGCTGCAGCGTATAGCCGAGCGCGCCGATGCCGCGCGGGATGATGGAGATCTTCTGGACCGGATCCTGACCGGGCAGCGACGCGGCGACGAGCGCGTGCCCCATCTCGTGGTGCGCGACGACGGTGCGCTCGTTGACGTTGAGCAGTCGGCTGCGCTTCTCGAGGCCGGCGACGATGCGCTCGATCGCCGCGGTGAAATCGTCGGGCATGACCTCCGCGTGGCCGCGCCGCGTCGCCTGCAGCGCGGCCTCGTTGACGAGATTCGCCAGGTCGGCACCGGAAAAGCCGGGCGTCAGCGCGGCGACCTGGTCGAGGTCGACGTCGCGCGCGATCGCGACGCGGCGGACGTGCACGCGGAGGATCTGCACGCGACCGACGCGGTCCGGACGATCGACGAGCACCTGGCGATCGAAGCGCCCGGCGCGAAGCAGCGCCGGGTCGAGGATCTCCGGCCGGTTCGTCGCCGCGAGCAGCACCAGCCCGGAGCGCGGATCGAAGCCGTCGAGCTCCGCGAGCAGCTGGTTGAGGGTCTGCTCCTTCTCGTCGTGGCCGCCGAGGCCGTAGGCTCCGCGCGCGCGCCCGAGCGCATCGATCTCGTCGATGAAGATGATCGCCGGCGCCTGCTTGCGCGCCTCCTCGAACAGGTCGCGCACGCGCGCCGCGCCGACGCCGACGAACATCTCGACGAACTCGGAGCCGTTGATCGAGAAGAACGCGACGCCCGCCTCGCCGGCGACCGCGCGCGCCAGCAGCGTCTTGCCGGTGCCGGGCGGACCGACGAGCAGGACGCCCTTGGGGATGCGCGCGCCCAGGCGGCCGTACTTCGCCGGATCCTTCAGGAACCCGACGACCTCGCGCAGTTCGTCCTTCGCCTCGTCGACGCCGGCGACGTCCTCGAACGTGATCTTCACGTCGGTCTCGACGTAGACCTTGGCCTTGCTCTTGCCGATCGACAGCAGCCCGGCGCCCATGCCGCCGCGTTCCTGCAGCCGGCGTATGAGGAAATACCAGATCGCGACGAAAAGGAGCGTCGGAACGACCCAGCCGAGCACGTCGTGCAGGAACGAGCTCTGCACGACGCCGGAGAACTTCACGTCATAGGCCGAAAGGTCGCGCGCGAGGTCGGTCTCGACGCGCGTCGTCGCGAAGCGCCGCCGACCATCGGGCAGCGGCGTCTTCAACGTCCCCTCGATGACGTTGGGCTCGATCGCGAGCTCCTCGACGTTGCCGGCCTTCAGCTGCGCGAGGAAATCGCTGTACGGCAGCGGCTCGACCGTGCGGTACTGGACCCACAGGTTCTGCAGGAACAGCACCGCGAAGAACGCGAAGATCACGTAGGCGATGTTGAACGGCGCGCGCTGCTTCATGGCATGTCCGTTTCGGCCGGGCGGCGGGGCGTCGGGCCGAGGCGGCCGGCGACCCGCGCGCGGCGATCATAGCCGGATCCGATCGAGGCGATCGCCGCGACCGCCTCCAGCGCCCTCGCCCGTTGTCCGGCGCCGCGGCGTGCGTGGACCGGCGTCGTTCCGGGTCGCGCAAGCCTGCCGACCCATAGCCGCAAGCAATCCTTCCGATGCTGAAAATCAAAACACGACGCGCATTCGCGTCGCTAGGATTCGCGGCGTCCCATCAACTTTCCGCGAGATCGACATGTCGCTCATCAACACCGAAGTGAAGCCCTTCAAGGCCACGGCCTACCTCAACGGCAAGTTCGTGCCGGTCACCGATGCCGATTTCCGCGGCAAGTGGTCGGTCGTCGTCTTCTATCCCGCCGATTTCACGTTCGTCTGCCCCACCGAGCTCGGCGACCTGGCCGACCACTACGACACGTTCAAGTCGCTCGGCGTGGAGATCTACGGCGTATCCACCGACACGCATTTCACGCACAAGGCGTGGCACGACACCTCCGACACGATCGGCAGGATCCGCTACCCGCTGGTCGGCGACCCGACCGGCACGCTGACGCGGAACTTCGACGTCATGATCGAGGAGGAAGGACTTGCGCTGCGCGGCACGTTCGTCATCGATCCGCAAGGCAGGATCAAGCTCTGCGAGATCCACGACAACGGCATCGGGCGCGACGCGAAGGAACTGCTGCGCAAGGTCCAGGCGGCGCAGTACGTTGCCGCGCACCCGGGGGAGGTCTGTCCCGCGAAATGGACCCCGGGCGCGAAGACGCTGGCGCCGTCGCTCGACCTGGTCGGCAAGATCTGACCGCGCCGCGGCGCGCCGCCCGAAGGACGTCACGAGGCAAGGACGGCCTGCGCGCCGCAGGCCGCCCCCCCAGACAAGGACACTCACGATGTTGGATCCGGCACTCAAGTCGCAGCTCGGCGGCTACCTCGAGAAACTTACCCGGCCCGTGGAGATCGTCGCCTCGGTCGACGAGAGCGACGCCTCGCGCGAGATGCTGCAGTTGCTGCGCGAGATCGAAGGGCTGTCGTCCCGCATCCGCGTCGTGGAACGCGACGACGTCGAGCGCAAGCCGTCGTTCAGCCTGAATCGGCCCGGCGAGGCGATCGGGATCCGCTTCGCGGCGATCCCGCTGGGACACGAGTTCACGTCGCTGGTGCTGGCGCTGCTGCAGGTCGGAGGGCATCCGCCGAAAATCGATGCATCGATCGCCGAGCGGATCAAGGCGCTCGACGGCGACTACCACTTCGAGACCTACATGTCGCTGTCGTGCCAGAACTGCCCGGAGGTCGTGCAGGCGCTGAACCTGATGGCGGTCCTGAATCCTCGCGTGCGCCACGTCACGATCGACGGGGCGCTGTTCCAGGACGAGGTCGAGCAGCGGCGGATCATGGCCGTGCCCAGCGTCTTCCTGAACGGCGCGGCCTTCGGCCAGGGCCGGATGGGCATCGAGGAGATCCTGGCGCTCGTCGACCGCGGCGGAAGCCGCGAGGCGGAGCGCCGCGAGGCGGAAACGCTCGGCGCGAAGGCGCCCTTCGACATGCTCATCATCGGCGGCGGGCCGGCGGGCGCTGCCGCCGCGGTCTACGCGGCGCGCAAGGGCATCCGGACCGGGATCGTCGCGGAACGCTTCGGCGGGCAGGTCAACGACACGCTGGGCATCGAGAACTACCTCTCGGTGATGCATACGGAAGGCCCGCAGTTCGTCGCCGCGATGGAAGCGCACGTGCGGCAGCACGACGTCGACATCATGACGCGGCAGGCGGTCAAGGCGATCGTGCCCGGCGAGATGATCGGCGTGGAACTCGCGAGCGGCGCCGTGCTCGCCAGCCGCGCGGTCGTCATTGCCACCGGTGCACGCTGGCGCGAGGTCGGGGTTCCCGGCGAGAAGGAGTACCGCAACCGCGGCGTCGCCTATTGCCCGCACTGCGACGGGCCGCTCTACAAGGGAAAGCGCGTCGCGGTGATCGGCGGCGGCAATTCGGGCGTCGAGGCGGCCATCGACCTGGCCGGCATCGCGGCGCACGTCACGCTGCTGGAGTTTGCCGCGGAACTGCGCGCCGACGCGGTGCTCGTCGCGCGACTGCGCAGCCTGCCGAACGTCACCGTCCAGACGCAAGCGCAGACGACCGCGATCAGCGGCGACGGCACGAAGGTCGACGGGCTCGCCTACACCGACCGCGCGACCGGCGCGTCGCGGCGCATCGCGCTCGACGGCGTCTTCGTGCAGATCGGCCTCGTGCCGAACACCGAGTGGCTGCGCGGCACGGTCGAGTTGTCGCGGCACGGCGAGATCGTCGTCGACCATCGCGGGCAGACGTCGGTCGCCGGCGTCTTCGCGGCCGGCGACGCGACGACGGTGCCGTTCAAGCAGATCGTCATCGCGGTCGGCGACGGCGCGAAGGCCGCTCTGGGCGCGTTCGACCACCTGATCCGGACTCCGGCCCCGGCCGAGGCCTGAAGACCGCGGCCGGCGGCCGCACGATGGCGGCCGGGCTGCCGCGCGTCCGTGCGGCCGGCGCGCTCGCCGCGGGTCCCTACGCCGCGCGCCGCCGCGCCGCCGGCCGCTTCCCGCCAGCCCGCTCGACGGCCGCATCCAGCGCATCGCCAAGCGTCGGCCGGTCGGTCCGGAAGAAGACTCCCAGCGCCGGCTCGCCCACCTGCAGCGCGAGCGCGATCGCGGCGCCCTGGCTCGCGACGTCGTGGCCGGCCGGGACGTCCCGGACCTGCTCGCCGAGATGGGCGTAGGTGCGATCCGTCTTGTCGAACGTGACACACGGCGACAGGATGTGCAGGTACGAGAACCCGCGGTGCGCGATGGCCTCGCGGATCAACGCTTCCAGTTGCTGCGGGCGCCCGGCATAGGCCTGCCCGACCCAGGTCGCGCCGTAGCTCAGCAGCATCAACAGCGGATTCAGCGGCCGATCGGCGTTCTCGTAGGGACTCGTCGACGTCCGGAAGCCGATCGCCGACGTCGGCGAGGTCTGTCCCTTCGTCAGCCCGTAGATGCCGTTGTCGAACAGCAGGTACGTGATGTCGACATTGCGGCGCGCCGCATGCGGGATGTGTCCGCCGCCGATCGCGAAGCCGTCGCCGTCGCCGCCGATCGCGATCACCGTCAGCGCCTCGTTGGCCGTCTTGATGCCGGTGGCGACCGGCAGGACGCGGCCGTGCAGCGTATGGAAACCATAGGTATTGACGAAGAACGGAAAGCGCGACGAACAGCCGATTCCGGAAACGACGACGGTGTCCTTCGCCGCGATGCCGGCGTGGTTCAGCGCCCCCGGCAGCCCGTCGACGATGCTGAAGTACCCGCAGCCCGGACACCACGTGGGCATCGAGCGCGACCGGTATTCGAGCCGCCCGGACTCCTGGATCTCGCGCAGCTTGTCCTCGAGGTAGATCGGCTGGGTCGTCATCGGAGCTCCCTCATGCGGCCTTGCGGCGCGCGGCCTGGACGAGGCGCCGCGCCTGCCCCAGGATGTCCTCGACGCGCAGCGGCGATCCGGTGACGCGGTCGTAGCGCTGGACGAGCCGCCCGGTCTCGGCCTGGACGAGGCGGGCGAACTGCCCGCCATAGTTGAGCTCCGGCACCAGCACCACCGCGCAGTCGTCGAGGAACCTCGTCACGAGGTCGACCGGGAAAGGCTGCAGCATCACGACCTTCATCGCGGCGCAGCGGATCCCTTCGGCCTGCAGGCGGAACATCGCGTCCAGGCATTCGCCGAACGTCGAGCCCCAGGCCAGCAGCCCGACGTCGACGCGGCCGGCGTCGCCGAACCGCTTGGCGAACGTGAAATCCGGATGCGCGAGCGCGGCCTGCAGCTTGTCATGCCGCTTGCGGCTCATCGCCTCGTGGTTGTCCGGCTGCTCGTCGACCCGGCCGGCCTCGTTGTGCTCCAGGCCGGTCACCACGTGCATTCCGCCGGCCATGCCCGGCAGCGCGCGCGGGCTGACGCCGTCGGGTGTCAGCGCGAAGCGCCGGTAGGCCGGACCGAGCTCCTCGCTGCCGAGCGGCTTGTCGCTGTTGGCCTCGAACGGCGGCGTCGACGGGAGCACGACGGATTCGTAGCGGTTCGACAGGTACAGGTCCAGCAGCACGATGACGGGCGTCTGGTAGCGCTCGGCGATCTCGAAGGCCTTGCCGGCGCAGCGATAGCAGCCGTCGACGTTGGTCGGCGCGATCACGACGCGCGGCGCGTCGCCGGGGCTGCCGTACAGGGCCATGTTGAGGTCCGACTGCTCCGTCTTCGTCGGAATGCCGGTCGAGGGGCCGCCGCGCTGCGAGACGAAGACGACCGACGGCACCTCCGCCATCACCGCGAGCCCGATCATCTCCGACATCAGCGCCAGCCCGGGGCCGGACGTCGCCGTCGCGGCGCGGGCGCCGGCGTAGCCGGCGCCGATCGTCGTCGCGATGGCGGAAATCTCGTCCTCGGTCTGCACCAGGCGCTTCCCGCGCTTGGGCATCTCGACCGCGAGCCGCTCCATGATCGTCGTGGCCGGCGTGATCGGGTAGCCGAAGAAATTGTCGAGGCCGGCGTCCAGGCAGCCGCGGACCACGGCCGCATTGCCGCTCAGCATCGTCGACTGCAGCCCCTGCACCGGAGGACCGAACTCGACGGCATCGAGCTTGAACGTCTGCACACCCGCCGCGTGCCCGGCCTCGAACGCGTCGCGGTTGGCGTCGGCGACTGCGCCCTTGCCGCGGAACTTCGCCTCGACGATGCGCTGGAAGGGCTCCTTCGCGAGCCCGAACAGGCCCGCGAGGTAGCCCAGCGCGACCATGTTGCGCGAGCGCACCGCGCCGGTCGCGCGCTCGCAGAGCTCGCGGATCGCGAGCGGATACGGGATCTGCGCCGGGCGCACGTGCGCGCTGACGTGCCGGCCCGAAGCAAGCGGCGCGATCGACTTCGACTCGTAGATCACGGCGCCGTAGTCGCGGACTTCGGCGACGTGCGGGATCCCGTGCTCGTCGTTCAGGCAGAGGAGGACATCGGACCGCTCCTTCAGCGAATACACCTGTTCGGTCGTGACCCGGAGCCGGGCGACGCACTTGCCGAAGCCGCGGATCTCCGCCGGGTAGGCATCGAAGCTGATGACGCGATAGCCGGCGCCGGCCAGCGCATTGCGCAGGATGTCGCCCGCGGCGATCGTTCCTTCGCCGGCCGAACCGCAGATGGCCACCTGGACATCGGTCTTCATCAGGCGTACTCCCAGAACGGCGAATGGATCGTCGACCCGTCGTGGATGTGCAGCGTCTCGTCCTGCTGCGGCTCGAACTCGTCGTCATCCCCGGTGAGGTTGCGCGCCGCGAGCTCGCCCATCGCGCGGACATTCTTCCAGCCGTAGTAGAAGCGGTACCGCTTCTCCGCCTCGGACCAGATCTGGCAGACGTCGCCGGCAGCGAGGATCGCCGCGTCGGTGGTGCGCAGCTTGCGGCTGACCAGGACGCCGCGCTCGAGATCGATGCCGGAACCGAGCAGGAATTCGACCGAGGGAACGAGCCCGAACGACGGCAGCACGACGTCGGCAGCGCATTCCCGACCGCTGCCGAAGGCGATCCGGCGCGCCGCGAACCCGCGGGCGCCGGCCTGAATCGCGTCGATGCCGCCTTCGGCGACCGCGTCGATGATCTCGATGCCCATCCGCTGCAGGACCTGCAGCAGTTCCGCGCGGTGCGCCGCCGATTCCACGTGAGGCCAGAACGTCAGCGGGCCGGCGACGACGACGACGCGGTGGCCGGTATCCACGAGCGTGCGGGCGAGATCGAGCCCGATCATGTCGCCGCCGAGGATCGCGACGGTGCCGCCTTCCGGCACCTTGCGGCGCATCGCCATCGCCTGCTCGTAGGTCGCGAAGCCGTCGAGCAGCGGACGGAACTCCGACAGTTCCTCCGGCAGGTAGCCGCGCCCGCCGGTCGCCACGAGCAGCGTGTCGTACGACAGTTCCTCGTTGTGCGCCAGCGCGACCGTCTTGCGCCGGGCGTCGACGTTGACGACCTGCACGCGGCGCCGCAGGCCGATGTGCTGGTCGTCGTAGTACGACGGCGGATCGACAAGGAAGTCGCGCCAGTCGTCATGCCCGCGGAAGACGCGCGGCAGGTCGTAGCGGTTGTAGAACGGCAGCGCCGAGAGCGTGAGCAGCGTGATCCGGGCGTCCGGCTCGCGCCGCCGCAGCGTCCGCGCGGCCTGGTTGCCGGCGACGCCGGTGCCGACGATGACGTGGTGCCGCGCGGCATTCATGGGTTGTCCACCTCGACGAACTCGTCGCGCGTGATCGAGATGCAGTTGACGGGGCAGGCGCGGAAGCAGGCGCCGCATCGGATGCATTCGTTGTTGTCGATCCAGATCGCGCCGACCTGGTTCCATTCGCGCGCCTCCCGCAGGCCGCCGTAGCTGCCGTCCGCAAGCACCTCGACGCCCTGGACGAGCTTGATGCAGTTGCGCGGCGCAACCTCGATGCACGCGCGGCAATAGATGCAGCGATCGACGTCGATCCGGTAATGCAGGTTGCACAGGTAGCAGCGGCGCGACTCCTGCAGCGCGAGCGGCGCGTCGAGGCCGAGCTCGACTTCCGGCTGGCGACTGCCGAGCCGGTCGTGCAGCGGCGCGGTCGGCATCGCCTGCCGCGGAATGAAATCGTAGGCACGCTCGCGCTGCGGCGACGCGACCGGAACGATCTGCACGACGCGCTGGCGGCGCGGCGCGCCCATCAGCCATGCATCGAGGCGCCGCGCGGCCTCGCGGCCGCGGCCGACGGCTTCGACGACGGTCGTGGGGCCGGTGACGAAGTCGCCGCAGGCGAACAGCCCGCGGATCGATGTCATGCCGTCGTCGCCGATCCGCACGTTGTGCCAGCGGTCCAGATCGACGGCGACGTCGAGGAAGTCGTTGACGGTCTTCTGCCCGATCGCGACGAGCAGCGTATCGCAGGGCTCGACGAACTCCGAGCCGTCGATGGGAATGGCAATCCGGCGCCCCCCGTCGCGCCAGCCGCCGAGCCGGTTCTGCACGAATTCGACGCCGGCAAGGCGCCCGGCGTCGTCGAGCACGATCCCGACCGGCGTGCGCAGGCCCTTGATGCGCACGCCCTCGCGCTTCGCCTCGAAGATCTCCTCCTTCGTGACCGGGATGTATTCCTCCGCGGTACGGATGTGGATCGTCACCTCCTGCGCGCCCAGGCGCGCGGCCACCCGTGCGCAGTCGAGCGCCGTGAACCCTGCGCCGACGACGGCGACGCGGCGACGCACGCTGCGGCTTTCTCCGCGGTGCAGGGCCATCAGGAACGGCAATCCGTGCTCGATGTCGGGGCAGGACGTGGCCGGATCGATCGTTGCGCCGCCGCCGCGCGACGGCAGCGGCAGCGGCAGCGGGGCCATGCACCCGGCCGCCAGCAGGACGGCGTCGTGCGCCTTCAGGAGCAGGCCGAGGCGGACGTCCCCGGGCCCGTTTCCTATGCCCTGGCCCGGGCGCAACTCGACGCCCAGCCGCAATGCGTTGTGCAGTTCGAATTCCAGGATGTCCCGCGGCAGGCGGAATTCGGGAATCCCGTAGCGCAGCATGCCGCCGACATGGCGTTCGCGCTCGTAAAGGTAGACGTCGTGGCCGAGCACGGAAAGGTCGTGCGCCGCCGCGACGCCCGCGGGTCCGGCGCCGACGATCGCGATCTTCTTCCCGGTCGGTGCATAGAGGCGCTCGGTGATCCGATGCCCGTCGTGCTTGAGGTCGGCGGCGGAGCGCTTGAGATTGCAGATCGCGACGGACTCGCCGTTGCCGGCCCAGCCGTGCCGGCACGCCGTCTCGCAGGGACGGGAGCAGATGCGTCCGAGCACGCCGGGCAGGACGTTGGCCGCGCGATTGATCTCGTAGGCCTCGCCGTGGCGTCCTTCGGAAATCGCGCGGATATATGCGGGCACGTTGGTGCCCGCCGGGCACGCGGCCTGGCACGGAATGTTCTGGTTGACCCAGCCGACGTCGCGCGGGTCGTTGGAATGCATTTCCGCCGGCGGCTGCACCGCATCGAACCGCCGGCTTGGCATCGAGACCGACACGAAGGCCCTCCCCCGCAAGCGGAGCGTGGCGCGCGGCCTCCCGCGTCGACATCGCGCGTGGCCGAGCCGACGCACCGGCCGCCCTCACTTCAAGCCATCAAGAAACCTTGGGGGATCTTCACGCGGAACGCGGCGGCCCAGGCTGATCGAGGTCAAGCGCCGCATCGCGCCGTGGCTTCGGCGCCGCGGGCAGCCTCCCGAGCCGTTTCCGAGTTCGTCGATATCGCCGAACTCCATTGCTCCATCGAGGCCGGTTCCTTCGAGGCCGCCGTTTCCTGAAGGTTCGCGGCCGTTCGCTCGGTTCGACGGCTCAGGGCCTGGTTCGCCTTCGCGATCTGGTCGATGCGCGCGAGCCGAACGTCGCGGTCCGGATCTGCTGCTGGGGAGTTCCCGCCGCGGCTCGCCGCGGGACTCACGCTCGGAAGTTGAACGGGTCGCGGCGCCGGGCCAAAAGTTCACCGCTCGTGGACATGCCGCAGCGCTCGCGTGCATCAGCTTGTGCACCACGAGACTTCGGCCTCTTGTTGATTGGCTCGAATCCTGAACGGAAACAAGCGCTTAAGCAGGAGTGGTGGAGACGAAGGGGATCGAACCCTCGACCTTCGCATTGCGAACGCGACGCTCTCCCAGCTGAGCTACGTCCCCGGAGCCGGACATTGTACGTGGTCGCGATCCGCGCTTCAAGCCGGCAGGCCGGCCCCACGCGCGCGACGCGGGTCGCCCGGAAGTAGCCCGCAGTAGACTTCGCGCCGACCTGCGACTCCCACGATCGAGACCTGGGTTACGACATTGCCATGGGTTACGACACTGCCATGGGTTACGACACTGCCTTCTACGAGCGCGAATACGACGCGCGCGCGGCGATTCCGGATCACCCGCAGATCTTTGCGCGCTGGGCCGACCAGGCCGCCGCGACGCGGCGCCTGCGGCCGTGCCTTCTCGACTTGCCGTATGGCGACACCACCGCCGAGCGACTCGACCTGTTTCCAGCGCGGTCGGACTGCGCGCCTCTGTTCGTCTTCATTCACGGCGGCTACTGGCGCTCGCTCGACAAGTCCGATTTTTCCTGGATGGCGCCGCCGCTGGTAGCGCATTCCGTCTCGGTCGCCCTTTTGAACTACGGGCTTGCGCCGCAAACGCCGATGGAGGACATCGTCCGCCAGGTGCTTCGAGCCATCGCGTATCTCTATCGAAATGCGGACCGTCTCGGCTTCGACCCGGAGCGGATCGTCGTCGGCGGACATTCCGCGGGCGGGCACCTGGCGGCGATGGCCATGGCCGCGCTCTGGCCGATCCACGGCAGCGACCTCCCGGCCCGCCTCGTCAAGGGCGGATTTGCCGTCAGCGGCCTGTGCGACCTGGAGCCGCTGGTCCATGCACCCTTTGTCAATCGCGACCTGCGGCTGGACGCGAAGCGCGCGCGGCGTCTTTCGCCGGCGGACATGCCGGCAAGCCACGATGCGCCGCTCGTGACCGCCGTGGGCGGCAAGGAATCGGGCGAGTTCCGGCGCCAGTCGATGCTCATCGGGCATCGCTGGCCGCGGAACCTGTCGCGCCACATCGAGATGCCCGGCTGCAACCATCTCGACATCTGCGACGAGGTCGCAAACCCCGACGGCCCGCTGTTCTCCGCGCTGCTGCAACTGGTCCGCGGAGCCTGACGCGCCGGCGACGCGGGTGGCGCGCGCGGGGACCTGGCCGCGCATCGGACGCGGGGATCAGCCACGCGGCTTCGCCCGGATGGGTGATGCCGCCGCGCCCGGCAGACTCCGTCGCCGCCCGGTTGCGCGCATACTCGGCGCCATGTCTCGACGCGCCCTCGCCCCGCTTTTCCTCATCGCGGCGACGGCCGCCAGCGTGCCCGCGCTCGCCGCAGGCCTGCAGATCGACGGCCTGCAGAACCTTTCACAGCACGACTATCGCCTCCTCGACGAGGACCTCGGCGCCGCGTTGTCGTACAAGCCGCTGGCGCCGGGCGAGCCGCTCGGCATCACGGGGTTCGACGTCGGCGTGGGCCTCACGGCCACGTCGTTGCGCAACACCGACGTCGTGCAGAAGGCGGATACGACCGGCACCGTCTTCGGCACGCTGCCGCTGCCCACGCTGCACGTCGACAAGGGGCTGCCCTACGACCTCGACGTGGGCCTGTCGGTCGCGAAGGCGCCGCATTCGAACGTCACGCTTTTCGGCGGCGAGCTGCGCTGGGCCCTGCTCAGCGGAGACGTCGCGCTGCCGTCCGTCTCGCTGCGCGGCGCGGCGACGCAGCTCGATGGCGTGGGCCAGCTCAAGTTTTCGACGCAGAGCATCGACATATCGGTCTCGAAGGGATTCCTCGTCGCAACGCCCTATGGCGGCGTCGGCGAGGTCTGGATCCACAGCACGCCGCAGGGCATCGCGACGCTGTCTTCGGAAACGTTCGCGAAGACGCGGGTGTTCGCCGGCGTCGACTTCCATTTCGGGATCTTCAGCGCCGACCTCGAGCTCGACGAGGTGGGTTCCGTACCGAGCTACGGCGCCAAGGTCGGCCTGCGGTTCTAGGAATCCACGCGGCGAACGGCTGGCGTGCCACCGATCGACCCGGCCCGCGCGAGCGAGCGCGGAGTGCGTTCCGGTGCGCCGGCTCCTCGGACCGGACAGGCCGTCCCGGAGATGGGCGGCCGCCTACCCGTGGAATACCTCGTCGAGGCGGCGCTTGTCCCAGCCGGGCGCGAGCAGGCCGATGAAGTCGTAGACGAACCCGCGCAGGTAGGCGCCGTCCTTGACCGCGAGGCGCGTCGTATTGCGGCCGAACAGGTGTCCGCAGGGCAGGACGATCAGCCCGTCGCGCTCCGGATCGACCGCGACGCCGGCGATGATCCCGACGCCGATCCCCGCGCGCACATAGGTCTTGATGACGTCGGCGTCGACGGCCTCGAGCACGATCGACGGTTCGATCGCCGCCGCGGCGAACGCGGAATCGACGCGGCTGCGCCCGGCGAAATGGGTTTCGTACGTCACCAGCGGATGGCGCGCGACGTCGTTCAGGTGCAGGCGTCCCGGATGGGCCTGGAAGCGGGCCAGCGGATGGCCCGGCGGCGCAATCAGGACGTGCTGCCATTCGTAGACGGGAATGGTCTTCAACCCGGGCGCCTCGGCGAGCGATTCGGTGGCGACGCCGATGTCGGCCTGTCCGCTGGCGACCAGGTTCACGATCTGCGGCGGCGACGACTCCAGCAACTTCAGCCGCACCTGCGGATAGCGCTTCACGAACTTCTGCACGACGTCCGGCAGCACGTACCGGGCCTGGGTGTGCGTCGTGGCGATCCGCAGCGTGCCTTCGGGGCTCGCCGCGAAGTCGCGCGCGAGCTTTTTCAGGTTGTCGATCTCCTCCATGATCCGCTCGGCCGCGCTCAGGACCTGCTGGCCCGGCGGCGTCAGCCCGAGGATCCGCTTGCCGTGACGCGCGAAGATCGAGACGCCGAGTTCCTCCTCCAGTTCGATGATCGCCTTGGAGACGCCCGGCTGCGACGTATGCAGCGCGCGGGCCGCAAGCGTCAGATTGAGCTTGTTCCGGGCGGCCTCGCGAAGGAAGCGGAACTGTTGGAGGTTCATCGGCGGCCAGTATAGGGGAGGCGGTAGGGTGTTCCCGCCATTTTCCGCGGGCCGGATTCGCGCATCCGCCGGCGCCTGTTCCTATAATCGGGTTACCACGTGGAGTCCCCCAGCGATGAAACTCGAAACCCCGCAGCAACTTCTCGGCGACCAGCAGATCTCGATCGACGTCCTTCTCGAGAAGTACGCGAAGGGCGACGAGCGAACGGCCGACGACGTGCGGCGCCGGGTCGCGCGCGGACTCGCGGCGGTCGAAGCGCCGGAGGTGCGCGCCGAATGGGAGCGGCGGTTCCACGAGGCGATGACCGAAGGCTTCATCCCGGGCGGACGCGTCAACTCGGCGGCGGGCACGGGCATCGCGGCGACGCTCATCAACTGTTTCGTCCAGCCCGTCGGCGATGCGATTTCCGGCGGCACGCCGACGATGCCCTCGATCTACCACGCGCTGAACCAGGCCGCGGAGACGATGCGGCGCGGGGGCGGCGTCGGCTACGACTTCTCGCTGATCCGTCCGCGCGGCGCGCGCGTGCACGGCACGCAATCGAGGGCGAGCGGGCCGCTCAGCTACATGCGCGTCTTCGACAAGAGCTGCGAGACGCTGGAATCGGCGGGCGCCCGGCGCGGCGCGCAAATGGGCATGATGCGTTGCGACCACCCGGACATCGAGGACTTCATCGACGCGAAGCGCGACGGATCGCTGACCAACTTCAACATGTCGGTTGCCGTGACGGATGCGTTCATGCAGGCCGTCGAAGCCGATGCCGAGATCGACCTGTGGCACGAGGCCGAGCCCTTCGACCTGTCGACGGCGCAGCGCCGCGACCGCGGCTGGGTCTACCGCAAGGTGCGCGCCCGCACGCTGTTCGACCGCATCATGCGCTCGACCTACAACCACGCGGAACCCGGCGTCATCTTCATCGATCGCATCAACCAGGACAACAACCTCTCGTACTGCGAGACGATTGCCGCGACGAACCCCTGCGGCGAGCAGCCGCTGCCGCCCTACGGCTGCTGCTGCCTCGGCTCCATCGACCTGACGCGCTTCGTGAGCGATCCGTTCGGCAGCGGCGCCGCGTTCGACTTCGAGCGCTATGCGGCCGTCGTGCGGGTCGCCGTTCGCGGGCTCGACAACGTGCTGGATGCGACCCTCTGGCCGCTGGCGGAGCAGCAGGTCGAGGCACGCAACAAGCGGCGCGTGGGCCTCGGCTTCACCGGGCTGGGCAATGCGCTCACGATGCTCAACCTGCGCTACGACTCGTCGCCGGCGCGGGCCATGGCGGCGCGGATCGCCGCGACGATGCGCGACGTCGCCTACGACGCGTCGGTCGATCTGGCCGCCGAAAAGGGCGCCTTCCCGCTGTTCGACGCGGAGCGTTACCTGGCGGCGCCGCACGCGGCCTCGCGACTTCCGGAAGCCACGAAGGAGCGCATCCGGCAGCACGGAATCCGAAACTCGCACCTGATGTCGATCGCACCGACCGGGACGATCTCGATCGCGTTTGCCGGCAACGCCTCCGGCGGCATCGAGCCGACGTTTTCCTGGACGTACATCCGCAAGAAGCGCATGCCGGACGGAACGCGGCAGGAGTACGAGGTCGAGGACTACGCGTACCGGCTCTACCAGCGTCTCGGCGGCGACGTCACGAAGCTGCCGTCGTCGTTCGTGACGGCGCTCGAGATGAAGGCCCGAGACCACCTGGCGATCATTGCCGCCGTGCAGCCGTACGTCGACGCGGCGGTCAGCAAGACCGTCAACGTGCCGGAGGACTATCCGTTCGATGACTTCCGCGACCTCTACCTCGAGGCGTGGAAGGCCGGGGTCAAGGGAATCACGACATACCGCCCGAACAACGTCATCGGTTCGGTGCTCGAGGTGCGCAAGGACGCGCCGGCGACGACGCCGCAGGACCTGAAGGACGATCCGGACCGCCGCGTCCGCCTCGACTCCGCCCCCCGGCCGGCCCTGGCCAGCCTGAAGTGGCCCGGCAGGCCGGCGCTCACGGCGGGAAACATGGCGTGGACGTACATGGTGGAAATCCCGGCGCGCAGCGAATCGTTCGCGATCTTCATCGGCGAGGTCGGATCCCCGCCGCAGCCCTTCGAGGTCTGGGTCAACGGGGCCGAGCAGCCGAGGGGCCTCGGCGCGATCGCGAAGACGCTGTCGATGGACATGCGGTCGGCGGATCACGCCTGGCTGAAGATGAAGCTGGACGCCCTCTCGCGGGTGCGAGACGAACAGGGCTTCGCGATCGCGATGCCGCCGGACGGCGAGAACCGCTGGCAGAACGGCGTCGTGGCCGCATTCGCGAACATCGTCCAGATGCGCTGCGAGCAGCTCGGGACGTTCAAGGACGCGGGCCAGCACCCGACGCCGGTCCTCGACGCGCTGTTCTCGAAGAAGGAACCGAAGGCGGGCCCGCTGGGCACGATGAGCTGGACCGTGGACATCGAGAATGCCGCGACCGGCGACGACTTCGTGCTCGGCGTGAAGGAACTGACGCTCCCGGATGGCAGCCGCCGGCCCTACTCCATCTGGCTCGCCGGCGAATATCCGCGCGCGCTCGACGGCCTGTGCAAGGTGATCTCGCTCGACATGCGCGTCGTCGATGCGAACTGGATCGGCATGAAGCTGAGGAAGCTCTTGAACTTCGGCGAGCAGAACGGCGAATTCTGGGCGCCGGTGCCGAACGAGGAACGCTCGAAGCTGTATCCCAGCACCGTCGCGTACATCGCGACGCTGCTGCTGCACCGCTACAAGGTCCTTGGGCTGCTCGACGACGACGGGCGCGCGATCGAATCGACCGGCATCCTGGCACTGCCGGAACTACGCGTCGTCCACGACCACGAGACCGCGCCGATCAAGGGTCGCGTCTGCCCGAGCTGCCACGCGGCCGCGATGATCAAGCGCGACGGGTGCGAGTTCTGCACCGCGTGCGGGTTCACGGGGCAGTGCAGCTGAGGTGTCGTTCGCGCTCGGAACGCCCCGCGCCGCCGCGGAAGCAGCCTTCGCCGCGAACGGCGCACCGTACCGCGGGATCGCCTCAGAACCCCAACGACTCGACGATCGCGACCAGGTCCGCGAAGCTCGCCGCTTCGAGTTTTTTCGCAAGCGCAACCTTGTCCAGGTCGTCGCATGAAAACGCGGTCAGGCTGACCTCGAACGGGAGCTCGCGGATTTCCAGAGGCGACATGAAGCCGATGCCGCAGATGTGCGCGAGGCACTTGCGCTCCGGCTCGCTGAGTTCCAGGCCGTGGAAGCGGAGGATTTCCAGGTAGCGCTCCGCGGTGCGGTTGAGCTTGCCGCTCACCTCCATCGTGTTCTTCTGGCCTTCGGTAAGGATGGCCATCGGCGGCCCGAAGAAGACGCTCGTCTTGCCGACGCGGCGGGTGCGCTCTTCCGGAGAGAACGCCGGAGCGATTCGGGCGGGAGCGGGTATTTCCGGATCGGGGTCGATGGGCATGGCCGGGAAGCTTCGTGGGGGTCGCGGCTCCGGGAGCCTGGCGGCGGAAGGACGCGTCCGGCTAAGGCGACACCGGCGGCCGCTGCTCGTATTTCGCGTCGGTCATTCCGTGCGGCAGTTGCGGCGGCGACTCCGGCTGCAGCGGCGCAAAGCCGCGATGGCGATCGCCGTTCTGCACGTTGTGCGGATTGTGGCATTCGGTGCAGACGAACCAGCGCTTCTTCCCGGTGCTGGCCCATTCGCCGATCCGCTTGCCGTGGATCCCGTCGCGCCAATCCCGCAGCTTGTCGCCGTGGCACTTGCCGCACAGCAGTTGCGGCTGGTCGAAGCTCACCGGATCGCCGAAGTTGTCGACCAGCTTGTTGCGCTGGGTCGTGTGGTGGCAGTCGAGGCACCAGATGCGGCCGTGGCCATGCTGCAGGTCCTTCACGTCGGGCAGCATCGCTTCCATCGTCGGGATCGGCGCCGGCTTCTTGTCCTTCGGCAACTTCGGCGGCGTGACGCCGTTATGGCAAGCCACGCCGCAGACCGGCAGGATCGACAGCTTCTCGGAGCGTGGCTTGACGACGGCCTGGCCCTCCGCGATGCCCTCGAGCAATGGGACCTTGCCCATCGGCACCGTGCCGTCGAAGGGATCGCCGTACCAGAGCACCGCGTGGGTCTTCGGCGAGCACACGACGTTGGGCACGCCGGGCTGGACCTCGCGCCGTTCCACTTCCGAGGCGCCCTTGCGGCTTTCGAAGCAGGGTTCGTCCTTCTTCGCGTCCTCGGCGAGCGCCGAGGACGCAGCCACGCAGCAGAACGCGAGCATCGCCGCGCGAAGTGCAGGCATCTTCATGGTCCGTCCCCTCAGGCCGTCGCGACCGCGCGGCCGGCGTCCTGCCCGATCTCGCCCTGCAGGATGCCGATGGCGCCCTTGAGCAGGATGGTCAGGATGAAGAACCCGAACGCCCAGATGCCCAGCGTCATCAGGACCTCCGGGAACGTCGGGTAGTACTCGGTGACCTCGCCGATCGGCGTCGGGATGAAGCCGGGCACGATCAGCCCCATGCCCTTCTCGATCCAGATGCCGGCAAACGCCATCACGCAGGGGATCGGCAGCAGCCGGTAGTTGGTCCGTATCCCCGGGAACAGGAACATCACGAACGACGCACCCATGAGGATCACCGCGGCCCAGAACCACGGCGCGAGCCGGGACAGCCCGTGCAGCCCGAACATCAGGTAGTACAGCCCGTTCGCATGCTCGCTGCGGGAATACAGCTCGACGACGATCTCCGACATCGTCAGGAACAGCGCGATGCCGAGGCACCACGTGATGGTCGTCGACAGCAGGTTGATCGCGCTGTCCTCGATCCACATCGACGTGTTCTTCCGGATCACGAGGAACGCCAGGATGATCAGGCACGGGCCGGCCGCGAACGCCGTCGAGATGAAGCGGATCGGCATCACGCTGTGGAACCACATCGGGCGCGCCGGCATCACCGCGATCAGGAACGCCGTCACGGTGTGGATGCTCAGCGCCCAGACGATCGACACGTAGACGAGCGGCATGAAGAAGATCCGGTTGACCTGGCCGCCGGTGTACCTGACGTAAAGGTAGTAGAAGCCGCAGATCGCGTTGAGCAGCAGGTAGACCGTGAGCACCAGCATGTCCCAGGCCAGCATCGAGTTCGGGAAGTTGTAGATCCCGAGGACCGGGAACATGTGCCACAGCCGGTCCGGCCGGCCCATGTGCGCGAAGACGAACATCGTCACCATGATCACGGCCGTGATCGCCAGCATCTCGCCCAGCACGGTGACCTTGTGCATCCCCTCGTGGTGATAGACGTACGCCGGAAAAACGATCGTCACGGCCCCGGCCGCGACGCCGACGAGGAAGACGAGGTTCGCGAAGTACAGGCCGTCGTGGATCTGGCTGGTGAGGCCGGTGACGATCAGGCCCTCGGTGTTCTGCAGGTAGAACACGTAGCACATGCCGACGATGAGAACCGCGAGCGACCCCATCCAGGCGTAGAACTTCGCGCCGCCCTTCAGGACGTAGCGCGCATAGTCGAATCCCAAGCGGACGAGCTGCACGGCGGGTGCCTCAGTCGTAGAAGTAGAAGAATTTCGGGTACGTGTTCAACTCCGCCTTGAGGCGGAACACGTTCTTCCGCGCCAGCACCAGGCTCACCTCGCTTTGCGGGTCGAGCAGGTTGCCGAACTTGCGGGCACCGACCGGGCAGACCTCGACGCACGCCGGGTAGCGGCCCTGGCGCGTGCGCTGCAGGCACCAGTGGCACTTCTCGACGACGCCTCGCATCCGCGGCCGGTTGCCGAGGTAGTGCGTCGCCGGATTCATCTCCTCCTTCGGCAGCACCGGCGTCGTGAGATTGATGCGGCGGGCCCAGTAGGGGCAGGCCGCCATGCACTGGCGGCAGCCGATGCACCAGTTGTAGTCGATCACGACCGGGCCGTCGGCCTCGCGGTAGGTCGTACGCACCGGGCAGACCTTCACGCACGGCGGCTTCTCGCACTGCATGCACGCGATCGGCATGTAGGTGGCGTCCTTTTCCGGGACGGCCTCCGGCTCGTAGCGGTACTGCCCTTCGAGGACCTGGCCCGCCGGCGTGTAGGCATTGCCTCCGACCTGGATGCCCAGCCCGTCCGGATAGCCCTGGTCCAGCTTTTCGGCAGAGAATTCGCCGCGCTCCATCCGCAGCACCTGGATCCACTCGATGCGCTCGCCCGGCTTCTCGCCGCGCGACTGGTTGTTCTCGGCGACGCAGGCCTTGACGCAGCGGCGACAGCCGATGCACTTGCGGACGTTCAGCGCATAGCCCATGAGGACGCCCGGCAGGGCGTCCTTCGTATCGACCGTGACCTTCTTGCCGTACTCCTCGGAGTAGCGCCTCTCGAGGCGGGCACGCGCCTCGGCCTTCTCCTCCGGCGTCATCAGGCGGTAGTTCTTCTGGAACGTCTCGGCCCATTCGACGGACGCCTTGGCCTCGTCCGACATCGTCATCAGCGCCGCGGTGCCCATCAGCGACGACACGCTCAGCATCCCCCCGGCTTTCAGGAAGCCGCGGCGGGACGGTTCGCGGATCGCCTTGGACGGATCGGCCGAGGCCGGACGCGACGCGCACGCGGACGGCTGTTCCTCATCCGCAGCGACAGTAGGATTCTTGTTCAACGCCACGTTGCCCCTCCCGTG
>Ga0335069_10004611_pt1 | contig 20339 bp, 34 predicted proteins | sample Lox_Sample_11_FD_206714 | JGI IMG/M metagenome (GOLD analysis project Ga0335069, IMG submission 206714) | Soil microbial communities from Loxahatchee National Wildlife Refuge, Florida, United States - Lox_Sample_1.1 | ecosystem: Environmental > Terrestrial > Soil > Wetlands | place: USA... | reverse complement strand
CACCCTGCCTTCTCGAATATCCTGTTCTCTATGAGCCTTTGGCAGAAGTTGAGGTCTTCCGTCCCGCCATCCACACGCACGCCCTGGAGGTCTCTATGGACCTTGAGGGGCGTCTCAAATACTCGCCTGACGGTTTGACTTCCGGTCTTTGGCGTCTCTATCTTGTATTCCTCGGACTCTTCCCATACGGCCTTCAGGAGAGAGCTGTGGATAACCGTACAACCCATCGGGATACCCTTCACCCACACCTGCTCCCCCATCCTCCAATCGGCGAAGTATCCCGTTCCCCAATCCCTGTAGAGGATCGGCTCAGAGGGGGTGCTTCTCGTGAAGTACAGGCCGCTCCATATGGGAATGCGCTCCTTGATGATCCTCTCGTTGAGCCTGACATAGAAGTCGTGGGGGAGCACAACGTCATGGTCGATGAAGACAAGCCACTCATAGCCGTGCTCAAGAAACGTCTTGACCGCGAGGTTTCGCCAGTCCGCCACGAGATAGCCGAGAGGGGCGAAGGTATCGAGCCATCCCTGGTATTCGAGCATAGACCAGTTACAGGGCATGGCCTGGCCGTATCTCGCAAGTACCCATTCGGCACGGAGAAGGCCGGTCATCCCGATAGCAACGAAGATGCGGCTGCGGGGATCAACGGGATTACGGACGAGGCCGGGAATATCCATTACTGCTCACCGTAATAAGTCCATCCCATGTCGGAAGGGTCGTACCCCGGCCCGCCTCCATCCCTCTTCAGCATCGGCCTCTGGATAGAGGGCTTAATCAGATCTTGGGGGTGAACCGGATCGAGACAGCGGAAGTGCCCTACCCCACCAGTCCTGCCGTCTATCCCCATTTCCGAACGAAGGCCATCACAGCCGCAACGGAAGCATGTGCACTTATAATCGCCCGGCACATACCTATTCTTCGGGTAGACTCTCATCAGGGCGACTCCTCTGGTGCATAGATGCCGGTGAACTTGAACCCCCCTCCGGTTGCCGCTTTGAGGAACATTCTCACGTAGGGGAAGTACACACCCTTGATGGAGTCGAAGAACTCACAGGCCGTCAATTCAGCCGGTGTCATGACGTGAGTGAGGAAGTCCACAAATTTTGACCCCTTGCTCACCCACTGAGAGGCTGTGGCGCTTGCGATGGTAGAGCTGTTCGCCGTCCAGGTCGCGCCGTTTGATTCAAGGATCAGCCGGCCGATAAGGCACCAGTTGGGGGAGGCATACGTTCCTGAAGGCTGACCGTCTGGCCCGGTCGCCGTCAATACCTCTGCGGCGGCCACGGCTGCGGCGGCTGTAGCGTAGTTCTGATTTGCCGCCGGTACGGCCGTCTGGATCGTTCCATTGACGTCGATGTAGATATTGATGCAACCGAACAGATCACCGCTGCCCGTGCTGTTGATGACGTGGGACGCGGAGAAACCCTGCCCCGCTGTGGCTGCCGCTGCGCTGTAGTTCGTGCCATTGATAAGATAGTAGAAGGTCGTACCGATGGCGGGATAGTAGCCGTTTCCCCCGCCGGTGGTCGCCGTGGTCAGTCCTGGGCCGGTAATGACGCCCGTGTAAGCATCCATATTGTCCGTGGCGCCCTGAAGGGTGACGGTTATCCCGGTAACGGCGGTAACGCCTGTCGGCTTGAGGTGACCGGTGATCGTGTGATCCTTGACCCCGACGTAGTTCGCCATGCGGATAGGCGCCGAGGCTCCTACGGCGGTGACGTTGTTTAGCAGTTTATATGACATCGTTCCTCACTTGTCCGGTGCGCTGCCCCGGCTCCTCGCTTTTTAAGAAAGGGGGCTTGTTTAAGGCCCCCTTCCCTGTTAGTACCCTTCAGCCGGGATGATCGTATCAATCGCCAGAGGTTCCCACTGACACATGACTTTGATCTGACCGGAGGCCAAGGCAGACGTTGCGGTCCACGTCATGGCGATATAGCCGCTTGTCATGACGATATAGCCGCCGCTGCCAAGGTATCCGGCTGTTCCCGCCAACTGAGCCGATGCCAGCAAGCCGTTTGCGGTGTTCTTCGTGAGTGCGCTTGCCACAGGACCGGGCACGTAGAACAAATCGTTTGCGGTTGCCGATGCCGTGCTCACGGCCGTACAGAGCGCGGTTGAAGTCCCATAGGCCGAGGTATAGGTGAAGCACAAGGTGTTTGCAGTGGAGGGTGTTGCGACAAGGACTTCTATGCCGAGGAAAGAGACCGCGATGGCCCCTTGGATCGTCATGAACGCCTTGCCGGAAACGCCGCCGGTTCCGAGAAAACACGTCGAGTACGCGTATTTCCTGCTGAATACTCTTATGAGAGTCGAACGGTTCTTTATTGCCATCGCTTGTACCTCCTCACCCGCCGGGCGATGTGGAATCGAGAGGGCTTAGGGCGTCATCCTAAGCCCCCTTTGTGCGTTTAGTTGTTAGTACGACCCGGTTGCAGAGCCATAGCTCGCATACATGCACCGGGGGTTGTCCCACGCAAAAGCGTACCTGTCGGTCGCCTTGTAGAGCCCATTGTCCGACCCAAAGTCGTTGTCACGGGTGAACTCCAGGCCCCACTTGGAATGCTCGTACCAGACAAAGCCATACTCGCACTCCGTCTCAATGCCCCAGAAATCCGTGTCGGTGACGTAGTGAGTGACCGCATAGCCCTGCGGGAAACTCCCCGTCTCGTGACCGTCCGCAAGCGGGTTGACTGCGTTGCTCGCGGGCTGTTCCGGGTTCTTCGGGGATTTCGTGAGGGCGTGTGCCTGCCAATCGTTTGTCGGCGTCACCCACAGGCGCCGGGGTTTCAAGTGAACGAGCAGCCCGTCGTCGTTCGTCCACGCCTGTATGTCGATGAACGCCTGTTCCAAGGCCGTGTACGAGAGGTCAGACGGTGTTGACGGGCAGTTGGCGAGGTAGCCGCCTCTCAAGAGAGGATGCAGGGTGTTGATGAGGGAAACCCCATCGGCACCCGTGTAGCTCGCGGACTGGCCGTTGTTGATGATCGACCACGCATCCCACTCCTTTGTTTCGTGCATGGAGTATTTCAGGGACTTCGGGAGTGCGTTGATCTTGTTGTACTGGTCGTCCGTGTACATCTCCTTGGTCACGATGAAACCAAGGCCCCGGACGTACTGGTAGATCGATTGGGTGTAGCCCTGAAAGGGAGTGTCATAGTAGATGTTCTTCCCTTCTTCCTTCAGGACCGCCCGGCCAAACCCGCTCATGCCGAGGCTCTTCTCATAAGCCTGCTTCGTGGGTTTCTTCGGGAACAGCATCGAGTATTCGGGCTTGTACATCGGATAGGAAGTACCCCATATGTGAACCAAACCCGGATACAACAGTTGCGGAAATGAAGATTCGTAGGTTGGCATGGGTTATCCTCCTATATGCCCGGATACGCGATCTTCTGCGTTCCGACGCTTCCCGTCCAGTACATCGTCGTCAACATGCCGAAGATGAAGGCGGGGTTGTACCTGACGACTACTACGGCATTGGCGCCCCAGGCATTCTTGCCGCTCATGTCGGGGTACAGCCAGAGGACTTCCCACGGCAAGACTCCGGTGGCCGCCGCCGCTATGTTCAGTGCGCACGCGCTCTGGCCGGTGGTCGTGCTTCCGGTGCCGATATACACGTCGTAGGTGCCGAAAACGATGGTCTGGGCCGGTGTGCCAGCCGATGAGGTGTAGCACTGGACCGCATAGAGGGCCATGGGGTCCGTGTAAACCATGATGCCCTGCCCTGCCGGTGCCGCGCCGAACGTACCGCCAGCCGGGGCATAAGCCCCATTGGGGAAGGTAGAGGATCCGTTCGCCGTCTGTGTTGCCGTTGCCGCAATGCCGAGGTGTCCCGTGGTAAGCCCTGCCGTTGCGATGCTCACCGTGCCGGATGATGTCTTAATTACCGGGTCGCCGACGCATATCGTCTGACTAGTCGTCACGGTGAACGGCTGAGCCTGCGGGAGCTTGTCGTTCGTTTGGCTTCCTATCAATTTGAAGCCGAATGGCGCATTGACGTTTGCCATGTTATCTCCTTATGCTGGTAGGTCCGCCGCGCTGATCCTATCCACCTTGTTCATATCTGGGGCATTGGGGGCCATAGGATTGCGCGTGTAGACCTGCATCTCTGTCTCTCTGGAGTCCGGGCTGTTCTGTTGCACTTCCTGCTTCATGATGCGCTTCATCGTGCCCGTCTCCATACGTGCCATGTCCTGAAAATACTTCGTCCGTGATGCTGCCACTGTCTTGGGCATCCACATGAGGATGAGTTCGTTTACTCGATAGCACCCGTCGAGGGTGGTCCCTTGCGCCAGGGTCCGGGCTCCGTATGTTGCAGCCATCAAACCGGCGATCTCTGTGTCTATGTGCCACCGCTCCATCTGGCGTTTCCTGATGGAGTTGGGATTGTCCAGGAAAAAGTGATATTCCCGGTCGGGCCGCTTCATGCTCTCGGGAATGTCGGTGATTCTGGCTGGCCGCCAGGAATCTGTGGCCTCGTCGTCTATCTGGGCCTGCTGCTGCTTGATGGGAAGGCCAGTAACGGGAGGGGCGGCCTTGGCAACCACCTTCTTTCTCTTCACTACTCTTCGCCTCTTCTTCGGCGCTACCTTTTTTGCTACTGCCGGTGCCGCTTGCTGTGTTTCGGGTTTCTTCTCTGTCTCTTCCATCAGATCATCCCCAATGATTTCGCGTAGGCTTTCTCCGCATTCGCGGGGCCTTCGGTATCGTCAAGCATCATGTGAGCGATGCGCTTCTGCTCTGCGGTGAGTTGAACCGCTCCGCCCTGCCTCTTGCCGCCCTGCTCGTTGCCCACGCCTTCGACAAGGTTGAGGTTGCCGCGCCTCGCTACGGGGGTCGTGGCCCCGCCTTCCTTCGTCCACCCGAATTTTTTCTCGATGTACTCGCGGGTCTTGGCGAGGCGGGCACGGTTGTTTTCAAGGGTAGGGTCTTGCCATTCCGGCTTGAGAAGAAGAGCGCGGTCGTATCTCTCGGCCGCGATTGCCATCTCGGGGTCGAAGTCATCGGAAGTCTCGTTGTACCAAGGGGTATTCTGAACAAACTCACGGGCCGCCGTGTCTGAAGGCTTCTCTGCGGGCTTCCCCAAGCCGTCCTTCGTCTTTCTCTCCGCTTCCTTGGCTTCCTTGATGGCGGCCTCGGCCTCGCTCGTCTTACGGGCAATTTGAGTCTTGAGGGCGTCGATCTTATCGTCTATTTCGTCCTCTTTATCGGCTATATCTGCTCGGGACATCTCTTCGTTGCGCCTGACAGCCTTTTTCTGTAACTTCAGGCTGCTGAGGTTCTGCTCAAGGCCCTGAAGCTCGCCCTGTATGGCGTCCGCCTTCTTCTGCATCTCGTTCGTCACGTTGCCTGTCTGGATCTTCGCAAGGTTCTCCATCGCCTCAGCCGTGCGCTTGGAATGCTCAAGGGCAGCCTTCATGTCGGTGCGGAGCTGGGTGTTTTCTCGTTCAGAGTCCTTGTAATGGCGGTAGACTTGGCGAAAACGCTGGTTGTCCCATGCCTTGTTTGACTTGGCATTCTCAGGGACACCGGCATATTTACGGAAGTCTTTTTCTTCCTGGGGGAGAGAAGCGGCCTCTTCGGGAGGAAGAAGCTCTATGGTCTCCTCGTGGGGCTCGGCGCTACCCGCTGGCGTCCAGGTGGTCTGGTTCTCATCCATTGGACACCGCCTTGAGAGCAGGCTTCTCCACCTTGGAGATCAAGTCTTTCTCGTTGGTGAAAAGGTATTCATATTCCTCGGTATCGGGCATATTGATGCCGTTCCACTCAAGCTCCGTGGGATTGACCGTCACCGTCGCATACCGGCCGAAATAGACCAAATCGCCCACCTTCACGCGCTTGCACGAAGGTCCCTTGGCGATGACTTCGGCTATGCCGATACGGGTTTCCTGTGAATCCTCGGACACAAGGATGCTCCCGATCTTCTTGATAACCTTTCTCCGCATCAAGACCCTTTCGGTAAAGGGTTTCAATGGTTGGTCCATATGCGCCTCCTTGGCGAAAACAAAAAGGGCCAGCGGATTTCTCCGTTGACCCTTTGCTCCCATTACCCTTGGGAGATAGGAAAAGTTTAATATACTGTTACTTCATCAGCGCCTCTAACTTCCTCTTGGCGGCCGCCAGCATCTTCAGGGCTTCGATGATCTCCCTTTTGGGAATCGAAACCTTGGTTTCATTTGATACTATTACTTCAGTTTTGTCAACAATATTCTTATTTTCCATTCTTCTTCTCGGGTTTCTCCGTAAACACCGGGACAGAAATCATGTCGATGGCCGGTGAGTTCTGGAGGTTGTCAAGGGCGTCCATCGCGTAGAAGTACCCTATCTCAATGCCTTGCTGGTAGCGGAACTGGTCAATGCTGTTAGCCGCCGCATAGCCTTGCTGAGCCTCAATGAGCTTGGCCTGAAGGACATTCTTGAATCGCTTCGTTACCGGATGCTTTTGCCATTCCCTGATTTCTTCTATGAGGGTGTCGTTGAGGTCAGGCATTGGTTTCACCGTATAGGTATTTCCAACTTTCAGGAACATTCTCGGGGGACTTTGTTATTTCCCGGCATCCCTGTTCTATCCTAACGTGCAATTCGTGGTAGAGATCGCCCTCAACCAATCTTCGGAGTTCTTCTGAAAATATTCGGTAATGCTTCTCTCCGTTGTAAAATACAAGCCCGTCAACATCAGCTACAACCCTGTTGACGCCATTCTGTTTTGCTATCTGTATGATTCCCGGCATGAGGAGCCCCATAGACGGAACGGCATTTAATATTCCAGCTAGGAATTTACTGTTCTCTCTGCTTAGAATCATGCTCCCCCTCCCATCCCCGCCACTATGGCCTTCTTCACCGTTTCTTCTAAGTCTACATCTTTCCATAAGGGGCTGTTATCGTCCCAAGGATCAACGTGGTTATTGGGATGAAGTTGCTTGTTGAGTACTGTCCAATCTATGAGAGAACCCACACGATGCTTTATGCTCCCGTCTCTGTGATAGCCGTATTCCTTGTAAAAGGTCTCTTCGCAAAGGTCAACCCATCTTTTTCGTTTTTCAAACTCTTCGTTCGTCTCGCCTCGGAGTTGTACTATGCTCATGCGCCACCCATCTGGCTCACTATGGCCTTTCTCGCCTGCTCTTCCTGCAAGTAATCGTGGGCCATGTGCTCCCGCTCGTGGGCTTCGTGTAGTTTCTTCCCGTGTGGCGTCATCTGCTCAAAGTGGTGGCTCAACCTAAAACCCTCGTGGTTCTCCAAGTGCTTCTTGTGGTTCTGCTGCGGGAGCACGGGGGTAGACTGCTCCTTGAGGAACATCGCGTTTTCCTGCTCGGGCGGCAAGTCGGGCGGGGGTGGCTGCGCCTGGTCGGGCCTTGTCACCCCGTCGATTACTTCGGCAGGAGCTTCCAGTGCTCCGAGGTAATTGACAGTAGCGGGGTAGAGAGCGCGGGGATTGGTCATTAAAGGGTTCTGCTTGGCTTCTGCAAGGGTCGTCTGGGCCTTGATGAGCTTTTCGGCCCGTGAGGTGATATTCGGATCTGACACCGGGATGATGCCTATTTTGCTTGCGAAATCACCTTTTCCGCTTTGGAGGGTCTGAAATTCCCGTGAGGTGTGGTCCTGCACCATCGCGTAGACCGTCTCATCGAGAACGTCGTGGTTGATGGCAAATATCTTTTCCAATTCCTGCCGGAAAGAGTCGTGCATCCCTTCCTGAAGCACGGAGTAAATGACGAGGCCCTGCTCTATTGCCGCTAGCATCGAGGTCGCTGCGGTGTCGGAGGGAGGGATTTTGCCCATCAGGGCCTCGGGGGTCGATCCTACGCGCTGCACATGCTCGAAGAGAAGGCCGATAAGCTGGAAGAGGACCCGGGAGGGCTCCTTGAACTGGAATTGATAGATGGCGTTTCTGATATCAGGCGCCATAATATCGACTTCCTTGAAAACGCCCATCTCGAAGCCCATGTCACCGCGTCTCAGGCCCGCACGGCGGTTGATGAAGCCCGCCACGATGTTGTTGAGGTGGCCCGCATCAAGGAGCTGGTTCAATGCCGTGTTAGCCGCCTCGCTCATCGAGAAGAGGAGCTGACCGAAGCCGAAGGCATAGATACTGTTGGGGTTCGGGATGAAAAAGTAGGGGGTGAAGTATTCCAGAACGTCAAAGCGGTTCCTATCGGGGTTCCATACCTCCCGGCTCACGATTCGCAGGACTTTTCGGGTGGTGTAGTCCACTGTAACGATGTAGGGCCGCTTCTTCCCGTCTTTCTTCTTGAGCTTTTGCTCCTTCGGGTCATAGTTCAGATCGAGGTAGACGTGCTGCTCCAGAAGGTTTCTCTTGTCGGAAAACTCCGTTTCAGGCTCGGTCGTTCCTTCTACGCGGTCCTGCATCTCCCGCGTCTCGGGCATGTTGCCAGGAAGTTTGGAGTCTTCAGGGACAAGGGTGTTGTTGGGGTAGGCGTCGAGGAATATCTTGTTCTCGATCCGGTCTTTGATGAGGTCGATTTCGAGCCAGAGGATATGAGTCTTGCGGGTCCGGGGGTTATTCAGGCTTCTCGTGCGGTAGTTCACCACAAACTCATCGACCATCAGGAACATGGAGACAGGCTGCTTGGTCTCGTAGTCGGGGTAGGTCTTCTTGAAGATCGTGCCATCCAAAGGCAGAGCCACTAGGGACCGGCGCATATCTGATAGAAAGTCGCACATATCAAAGCGGAGCTGCCAATTCATGTAATTCTCGGCCCGCTTCGCCTTGTCCTTCTGAAGCCCATCCTTGGAGTAGCACTTCACAATATCCTTGCCTATCAAGGCTTTGTAGGCTCTGGCATAGAATTGAAGGCAGGCTACGAGAATGAAGTGGAGGGTGGTGTTGGCGGCGTGGTGCCATGGCGTGTTCTTTTCTTCTAAAAATCCCGATACTGCCTTGAGCCACTTGGCCCTCCACGTATCGAAGTCGGTACGAGACTTTATGTCGGCATCGTAGCACCTGACAACCCAATCCCCGATCTTGTCGAGGTCGTCATCCTTCATCCGGGCGGCAATGTTGGTATTGTCGGCCTGAATGTCGTTCTCGCCGTCGAAAACAAGGAGGTCTTGGGTCTGGTCGTCGCCGTTCATGTCGTCACCGGCCGGAATTTGTGTTTGCACTTAGTACAACGCCACATTTCTCCATTGTAGGCTTTGAAGAAACGCCACATTCCGCCATTATAGGGTTTGAAGACGTGCCTACATCTCGGTATTATGAATGTCCGCTTACACTTCGGGCAAAACCACCGTTCATAATTGTCGTTCCAAGGCCGCCCCACCGTGCGAAAACATTTCCAATCGTGCTCACAGTTTCGTGCCCTGATGCGGAAAATTACTTCTTCGATGCCCCTCCAGGCAAGGAGAATGATAATAGCCGTAAGGCAGAGGGCAACGACACCGACTACTCCCCAGAAGAGATAGTGAAAAATAAGGTATATCATTCCTCGTTCACCCACTTCGTAAAAAGTTCAATGTCGTATATCTGGCCCATCATGTTCACCCCGAGGGGCGCCATAGGGAGAGTCCAAGTGGGAAGGCTCAAGCCCATGCGATCCTTACCGGAGAGCATGATTATCTCGTCCAGATTGGCCTTGAGCCAGGCTTTAGTACCCGGTTGCGCTGCTTCTTGATCGGTCGTCAACATACCTGTAGTCTCCCTGGTCCTGATAAGGTTCTTCCCATTGACGGTTCAAAAGGGCATATCGGTAGAGGTTTTCCGGCGCGTCGTCCTCTTCCTTGCTCGGCTTGCCCGTTTTGGGGTCTAATACGTAATTCTCGCACTGCTCAAGGGTTTTCTTCAGATCGTCAAAGAAAAAGAGCGCGGGCATCTCGTTCTCAGTCATCAGCAGCTCGGAAACCAGCTTCAGGCCGTTGTCTTTGTCCTTGCTTGCCACCTGAAGGTTGATTCCGTAGGGCGCAAAGACATTCCACATGATTTGAAAGACCGTCTCGTCGGTATAACCCGAGTTTTCGTCACCCTTGGCCAGCGGGTCAATCCAAATCCCCCCTATCCTGAATTTGTTCGTGAGCAGGAAGAGCACTATTTTCTCGGCCATGCTCTTGGAGTTCATGTTTTCCCACATCTCGTAGATGGCCCAATGGAACTGCCGGGGCTCGGTGGCGAAGAAATTAACCATCCAGGGCTTCGAGGGGTGGAAGTCTATGAAAACATCGACAATCCAGTTGAGGGGAACGGGGAACCGCTTCTTGACGTGAAGGCGCCTATCAATATCCCATATGAGAGTAGAGAGATATGAGGGTTTTCCTCTCAAGTGGGCTTCCTGCTCCTTTGGCGTCATTTTCTTGGCATAGTCCCTGATACCTTCCATATCGAGACCGTAGCGCCGATAGTTCGTCACTTCGCCACATCTGGGGCAAATTCCCACGGGACCGGTCGGCCTGTCCTCAAAATGATCTATGTATCCGTCACATTCGCCACAACGGGAACAGTTATCGAGAGTATCAGCTATGACGCCGAAAACGGACATATCTGGAGTTCCATCGGGGTTTTGGGCGTGTACTACTTCCTTGTTTACCCACGGCTGTCTAAGCAGCGTCATGTCAAATAATTCCCGCCCATGACGGTCTACGAGGCCACGTGCGCAAGCTATTCTGATGTCCCTATCGCTTGGCTCATCGTAAATGACTAAATCTCCCTGCCAGCCAAGGAAAAGAGACGCATCCTGCCCGTTCGACATAATCTCCAGGGTGGACTTTGTTTTCTCATCCTTCCAGAAAGCATCTACCCCCATAGTATTTTTGCTTGTTTTTACTGGCCTGTTTTTCGGCCACCACTCCTCAAGGGATGGTACGAGGACTGTTTTTATATGCTTCTCCCAATCCTGGCCTACGAGTCTCACTTTTCGGGGATATTTGTGTATGAATGGGATTTTCACGGGAGGATCTGTCCATAGGAAGTATCCCGCCATTACTGAGATAGCAAGCCATGTTCCTGTAGTCGTTTTGGCCGATCTCTCTCCCCCTGTATAGTAAAATACCTTGTAAAAGGGGTTAAGCCACGCATCAAGAATCAATGCCTGCTTGGGATTCGGCTGCCTCGGGACAAATTCTATCTTGTTGTCAAAGCGGTACTGCTCTTGAAGGGTAAGGTTTTCGTAGTATTGGGCTTTCTTCTGCTTGAGAAGTTCCTGAATCTCTGCAATTCTATTGGCAATGGCCTGCTTTTCGTCGGTCATGATGGAAGTTCCTCTACGGCAGCAAGGGACAACTCAGCAAGGATTTTCCAATGTCCATAAGTGCCTTCCATAGCCTTGGAAACAGCGGCTTCAACCGTTGGAAACAGCTCCAACTTCCATCCTTCCGTGCCGTAGTTGATGGCCAAGTAAATGTTGATAATGGAGTAATTTCCCTTAGTCATGCCTTGCCTTTCCCCTTGTACGTCACGATCTGCCAGGCGGCATGAAGGCCGTGAAGCCACGTCTTGAAAGCCTTGAACGTCTCCAGAGGGGGAACCTCGCAGCCGTATTTCTTGGAAAGGGCGGTAATACCAGCGTTATAGTCCTCATGGAGCTTGTTTGCTTCCTCGATCAGCCCCTTGATGAGAGCGAAGTCCCGTTTGGTCATTTATGCTTCTTCGCCCTTGTGGGAAGGCCCTTGCGCGGCGTAGAGGCAAAGTCGTGGAGCTGCTTCTTGCTCATGTCCGCAAGGGATTTGTTCTTCGCGTGGAGCTTTGAGGGCGAATGTTCCGCGATGGCCATGGCGATTTGCTGCTTCTTCGACACTGCTGGCATCTCAATTCTCCTTTATTTTCTTCATATCGACGTCGAGGGGAATAGCGTGGACAATACAGCCGCTCTCCACTATCTGTGCGCCCAGAAACACCACGCGGGGCACCACGACGCAGTTGTGAAGCTTGAGAATGGCGCCTATCTTGTCGAATGCCGCCTGAGTGCGGGCCTTAATCATCTGAGGGGGGATGATGATGGCGGACTCCTTGGCATTCACGCTGAAGCCGGGGCTGTCGATCTGTGAGCCGAGTATCTGAAAATAGGGGAGGATCACACAATCGAATTGCTCCAATACCTGAAAAATAGCCTTCTCACAGGCATCGGCGCGGCGCTGGTCGGCTATGGCTTGGTCTACGGCTTCATTTCCCATCAGGCATCTCGTTGAGCAACTTCCGATATTCTATCATTGGAGATACAATCTTTTCCTGCAACACTGCAATTGTGTGTTCGCAGCTTGCAAAAACGTCATTGTCCTTTGAGTAGAGAATGATAGTGTGAAGATTGTGTATCGTCGTTAACGCCGTTTCGACCGTCCCGTAATTCACGTTTTTTGTTAAACCACTCCGTTTGACTAAATATGGCGGATATTTTATTGGCCCAAGCCATCTATTTTGAGGAAATAAACCTCTTCCCTCAGCGATCATCTCGGCCGATACCCAAATAAATATCGGAGGCCCATCTGGCGTTTCTTTCCACCAATACGGACCAGGTTTAGTAGGATTTTCGTTCGTCCATGCCGCGCCAACGGCTTCAATATTCATCTGCTCTCTCCCTCACGAACGTATACCAATCCCCGTCCTTGCCCACGAGCTTCCAGCCCTCCGAATGAAAGGCATCCAGGGTGTCCTGAATGTCGTTAAAGTACCCGTCGGGGCCCCGCCGGACGTTCCGGGGAATCTTCTTGGCCAGACAATCTACCGGCCGGCTAATGACCGTCCCGTCAGGCATGGCGGGGCACAGATAGTTTCCATGGGGGGTTTGGCGGGGGGCCAGGTCAGGGAGCATAGTGCTGGTCCTCCCAGGGAGAGTCATACGTCTTTTTGCAGGTATACACCAGTCTCAGATGGCTCCCGTCGAAGCAGCCGCGGCACATAGAGTCCTCGTGGGGGTTGTACCACCTGCACTCCACCCCGCCGTCGTCGCGGACCTGAAGGACGGTGCAGTCGGGGCCGTCACCCTGCTTGAAATTTACCGTGTCGCCGGGGGAGAAGGTCATTGGCACGTCCCTCCGCTTGTGAGGGCCTGAATATTTCCGCCGATCGCTTGGCCAGTCAATCCTCCGGAGGTGCACCACGGCCGATATGTTGGCTGCCAATAGGGTTGAGGAGAAATCACCGGATAGTAAGGATAGACCGGCACAAAGTAGGGCTGAGGAACGTAATAGGGCATAGGAATGAGAACGGAAGGCCGCAACTTGAGGTCTTCGACTTCCTTCTCAAGTTTTTCTACGCGCCGCTCCAATTCTTTTTGCTTTAGGCTCATTGCAACAAATACCTCCTCGGTGTAGCGGGCAGGACGAAAGACTTTTGGGCCGGAGGATCAAAGTCGATGATGCCTAAGCCCACATCAGCGCCGCACCACGGGCAATCGCATGTCTCGTCCTCTGTCTCTACGTAGGCTTGGCAGTTGGCACAGACGAGAATCATGTGGTCACCACGAACAGCGGCGCATCGAGATAAGCCGTACAAGCCATAACGCCCACCGGAGAAGCTACGCCGTAGTTGTCTATGGCGTAGTCGTCGTGATACCTCACGGTCTTTTCCTCGGTAGCACAGGCGGGCTCCAAGTCGATCTGGCGGGCCGTCTTGGCGCAGGAAGAGCAGAGATGAATCACGCCCCCTCTCTCCCCAAACCCCTCACACCCCAAGGGGGAAAAGCCTCTCCCTCACTACCCCCGTATTCGGACCCCGTAGGGGTCCTCATACTTCCCCCTTCGCTCCCTCTCGTGGGGTTTTCCACATAACTTTTCAACAGCCATTCAACAGAGTTTTCAACATCGGTATTCAACTCAAAAAGCAGACGCGATGAGGACCGCTTGAAAGAGGTTCGCGACGCCTCCCAATTCGATAGTCTCTCAAGCCTCTGCTTCAACATATCTATAGGAAATGCTTACCCGAGAACAAGTGCAAGAAAAAAACGCAGATTTTTTGCGTTTTGTTGGGAAGGGGGGGTCTCGAAGGGGCCTTTTAGGGGATGGTTTTATCTCCAACCTTGTTTATGTGGTAGTCTTGGCCGTCGTAGGTCATTTCGTAGATGCTATCTTCTGTAGCAACGATAAGGCGGTCTTGAAAATATGTAATGCCTACAACTTTTTCATTCTCACCAAACCGATAGATCAATTTGAGTTCTGGATTCATTCGACACCTCCTGTTGAATTATAGCATTATGAGGGGCCTTTTACAATTTTTAGTTGGGAGAGGGAAGGGGGGAGATTGATGTGCTATTACGCCAGGGGCATCCAGTCCGCCGCCCGCTGAATGGGGGTTTTCGGTTCCGGCTAAGGAAGGTGAAGGGCTCGCCGTCGGTATCGGGTCATTACCAATCACGCTCCGCGCCCATGTTTCAGGGCATGTAACGCCCACACTCCTTAGAGGATGGCTGCTTCTAAGCCAACCTTTCAATCTCCCATGAACATGATAGCATAGAGGGGCCCTTTTGTAAATTTTAGTCAGATAGGGGAAGGTGTACCTATGGGAGGGGGTAGGGGTGTCATCCCCCCCCCTACGGGGGTCGGCAAATCACCTACAGGGACATAGTATCAAACCGTTATTACTAAGCGTATGGTTCAGATAAGCTGTATTATGTAACCACGTGCTCTAATGATTTCAATGAGTTACAGATGGGTATCAGTTTACAGTGATTATCTGGCTGTTCTTAGCGGCTTTCATAGTCGTTCTGAAGCCTGGACAGCTCGGCTTCGAGGCGGGTGATCTCATCGGAAAGGCGGTGTCCGTCATCGATAATGACGTTATGGTTGACATTTGCTGTTGCTTGGCCTCGTTTAAGCTGATTAGCATTGAATACCTGCTGAAACGTATAGGCCACATTGTTCAGGCTCGCCTCTTTAAGTTTGTCAGGGTCAAGCAGAAGCCCTAATAGCCTCATTTCTACCGCACTGAGCATTTCTGCCTTTGAATCCTCATAAACAGAACAGATTGGTAGTTCATCAAGAATGCCGGTAAACTTACGCAGTGCTTGATGTACGGCTTGTGCGGATACTCCGAATTGCCTACCTATCTCCTCGTAGGAAAGCTTGTTGACGACTCGGAGCTTGAGCGCCAGGGCCTTATCAATTCTTCCCTCAATTTCTCTCGATACTGACTTTGGACGCCATACGGGCAGTGCTAACGGCGGCATAGGCTTATTTTACTCCTCTTCTGCTGTTTGTCAAGCCCCCAGACACGCCATAGCCCACTTCCTGAGTCTTTCCCTCTCCGTATCCGTCCATCGCCTGTCGGGCAGATCGAGGGATTTAATATACCCTTCCAATGCTTTCTTCCTTGGTGCCACCCCACTCTTGCTGTTCCACGAGCCCAGGCCACTGATAAATTCTCTCTCGTGGCTTAATGTCCAGACCGGCTTGTATTTGTTGAATCCTGAGTATTTTGGCATCTCTCACCCCTTCCTCAAGCATCTTCCCATCCCCGTGCGGCCCGGAAAGTGAACCGCGGAAAGCCAGCCGGGGAGCTGACCTTGTCGGGATCGATACCCTATCCGCGGAATCTACGTATTTAAGGTCCATGGCCTACCGCGCCTCGCGGGCCTTCGTCGGCTTCTCCGTCAAGCGAGAGAGCAACCAATCTATGAGAGAGGCCCGTGGATAAACGACCTTCCTCCCCACCACGAAAGCCCCGGGAGGCCCCTGGCCGATAGAGTCTTGATTGGCCATGTGCCCCTCGCTATAGGGCCATCCGTACCGCTGTATGCCGTGCCGGGGCACAATCGGCGGGAGGGCATCCTCAAGGCTTTTTCTCAGGCTTTCTTCATTTTCCATCATTCCCACTCCCTTGGTTGTATTCCACGTAGCAGTATCGCCGTCGTCAGCCGTGATCACTCCCGTCACGAATTCCTTCCTGATATGCTCCGCGACTTCCAAGAGCATTGCGGGGACCGAATCAACGCTCAATGTCTCGACCGTAATCGTCACTGTTACTTTTTCTGCAATCATCCTAACCCCCTTTCAGCCTTCTCTCTCTTCCTCATCGTGGCATTCCTTGCAGAGCGTGACGAGCCTCGAATGATCCACGAGCAGGTTGCGCCGGATGTACTCTATGATGGCATCCCAATCGATGCTTCCCGCACAGTGGTGGACCTCCACCTTGAACTCTTTCCCCTTGGCCGCGCTCTGCTTCCTGTGGCAACCCTGGCACGTGTAATCGTCCCGCTTGAGGGCTGCGCGCCGCTCCCGGCTGTGAAGCCACAACATACGCAGGAGGTGGATAATCACGCCCCTCGTGGTGATGTTGGGCTCACGGTCGGATTGCTTCACCCTCAACCCTCCTCTTTGGGCTTCCATGCCCGTGCCTTACTCATCCTTTGCCTTCTAATTACTTAACATAATAGCTCCAGCTACTATCAATCCGACCCCCAAAAAAAAGAGAAGATAATTTTTGTCCTTACCCCAATTGCCTGCCGACATTGATATTCCGTAAGCAAGCGCAACATACCCAAAATACTTCATCTCCCCTCCTCGCCCCGTGGGGGCTAAGTGAACAATCCTCCATCCTCTGTCTTCCCTTTGTATGTCGAAAGCCACCGTTCAATCGTGAGCTTACATCCGCCTCTTTCCATTGCCCTTTTATAAGCCTCTCGTATTTTGGGCCATCTAAGAGCCTCAATATCCCGACGAGAAGAACAGGGACATAGCACACACCCTATTCGCTTGAAGCCTTCGTCATACAGACGGCAGTATTCGACATTGTTCTGTCTTAAGAATTGCCATACATCCTTGGCAGACCAATCTATGATAGGGTGTAGATACCGCTTGCCTCCATCTTTGAGGCAGTTATCAACCATCTTTCTCTTTGCTCTCATAACGCTTTCTTCAGCTCTTACACCCGTAAGAACAAATCTCCCTCCTCCAGAGGATTCCTTAAGAAACTCACAACAAAAACGGGCTTGCCTTAGCGGCGGGCAATGCTTACGTCTTATCAGTTGCCACATGGTTTCTTTGGGCAGATGGATTTTCACTTCTGGGTGCTTCTTGACGTGCCAGTACACTTCTGGGGGTTCTACAGCCCGATTGTAGTGCGCGTCGAATTTCACACCGGCCATCTTCGCAAGTGCCAAGATCGTGTCTGAATCTTTGCCGCCTGAATAGGCTAGGTAGTACCCTTCCGGCGGCTCAAACATTTTCATCCGGTCGATGGCGATCTGGACCTTGTCTATGCGGCCTCGGAATAGATCGTGTTCAATCAGAGCCATCCCCTCCCTCCTTTCCCTACGATTCCCAGGCGTCGGGCTCATGTATGAAGTCGTCGAGTAATGGCGCGAGCGGGCCTGGTGGCGGCAAGGGAACCTTCCCCGTGTCTCTCTTATGCTCTTCCTTGGCTTCCATGAAAGACGCCATAGAGATAAACACCATTGGCCCCGGCGCCGTCGTGTAGAATTTCAAGTTGCCCTTGTCGTCAATCCATGTATCGTCAGTCCATCCCACGACATGCCAAATCCCTGCTTTGTCGTAGTAATAGCCGCACTCCCTCATGGAAAACCGAATATCCAAATACTTGTCTTTATTCTCGGGCTTCATGCCGTCCATGATCTTCTTAACGGCCGCTTCGGTGCTGAGAAAACCCGCTCGACCGGTGTAATGCGAGGCCTTCACTACTTTGACAAACTCATCCATGAAATCGTCTTTGACAATCTCCTGCCAATGAACGATATGGGATTGGTTCTTCATATCAGACGAGACGTTCATATCTTGCCCTCCAAGGCGAGCTCCCATTTTTCTTTGGGCTTTGTTTTTTCGATTGGGTTTTCCTTTTCGTTCTCTTCCCACGTTCTGATGGCTGCCTGCCAGTCTTTCATTTTGTTCTTGCCGATCATCCATCCTCTTGCAGAATAGTGGTCGATAAACTTCTGAGCGTTGATTGTGTTGTGTCGTTGTTCGCAGTACGCTTTTACACTCTCAAAATCGGGTGGTATATCTTTTCTTTCTTTTATGGAGATGGAAGGGATAGGAGAGGAAAGGAAAGGAGATGGGGCATTGCTGTCTGTAAGCGGTGCGCTTGCGGTGCGCTTCTTCTCCGCTTTCTTTGCGCTTTTAGACCGCTTTTTATCCCACATAATTTTTGCAGCTTCTCGGGCCTGTACTGACCGCTCCTCACTTCCGAATATCCAAGGCTGATGTTCCTGCCAATCATGGACCTCATAGACGTTATCTCCGTTTCTATCCAACCAATGTAGATCAAGGAGTGTTTTGCAGAACTCCAAAGGATCACCGGGCCATTCCGCGTCGAGGGCTATGTCTGTCTCATCCATGCCGTAAAGTTTGCCCTTCGGCCTGGTCTCCGCTGCCTTGCGCCATAGCTTCAGAAGGGACCACGCGCCTTGCAGCCCAAGCTGAGAGATAAGCCGCTTAGTCTTGCGGTGGTCAAAGAATCCAAAATCAATACGCAGGTCTGCGCTCATCCCCCCCTCAAAAGGCGGCCGGGGTCCAGGAACGCTGATTTACCCTCAACAGGGAGGATATCAGAGTCGCTCTGCGCCGTTCGGGTACTGGGCCGTTCCCCTGTGCGCCCTGTTGCATTCTGCGCCGACTGCTCGCCGTCCTGGCCCTCGCCGTCTTCAATTCCATAATGTTCTCGTTCGATGTAAATGAAATCACAAACATTCATCATCCCTCAGCCCCGACCGCACGTCCTTTACTCCTTCGGAATGACCGTGAAATCCACATACACATAAGCGCCGATCTGAAGTTGCTCAAGGGCCGCAGGGTTACCGATGTCCATGGAGATTTCTCCCCATGGCGTTGCTTTCTGAAATGCTTTGTCTTCCGGGATTGTTGAATCATAGACGCAACCGAGCTTTAGCGTCTTAACGTCGCTCCCGTGATCCATAATACTGTTCACTCTGAATTTTCCTCTTACCATATTTGTCTCACCTCCTTCTGTTCCGTCGTTTATCTGATCCCCCACTCTTCCGGGCATTGCCAAATATGAAAGCAATGCTCGTGAATGTTCACATAGTCCTCTTTCTTCGGCAGAACCATCATGCAGTCCTGATCCCCGAAGAAATGTTCCTTCACCGCCAGGATTTCCGGCCAGGTAGGATGCCGCAGCGGCAGTGAGAGTGAGACATGCAGGAGCCATCCCCATTTCTCGGTATTATCCACGCTCTTGAGAATCTTGATAGGCCCCCACATGAAGGCCTGGAGGTCTTTGGAGTCGTCCATGAAGCGGTTAACGAGTTTCATCCTTCACCCCGACCGCACACTAAACTCCCCCAGGCTCCGCCAGGGCAATCTCCGCGCTTTTCCCGGTCAACTCTTGATGGGACAGCCACCAAAAGCCTATCTGCACGTTTTGGGCTCCTTTCCACATTTCGGAGCCATGTTCCGCGGAGTGTGGGACACCTGATAAAAGCCGGGCCGGGGGTATCTTTCATTCATCCTCCAAGGTGCGGAGGTTGAGAAAATGCTTGTCGTAAGTGAGGGGCCTATCCCGATTCAGCCCCTCAATTCCCTGACCTTGTCCACTGCTCTGGCAAGGCGACTCGACGTCCGGACGCACCTTTGAGTTTCCTTCGGGCAGGCTTACCGGCTTCCGTGCGCTCACACCGGCCTCCACCGCTCTAGGCGTCGAGCCTTCTCTATGCGTAGGTATTCTCATCCTCTCCCCTTCCCCGGCGTATGGGCGCATTTAGACTTGTCCCTGTGCGATCCTGACCGGCCGGCCGAGCTTAGGGTATGCCTTCAGATACACGGGCCGTTTCCTTGGGTTGATGTAGTCAATCGGTAGCCGCCCGTACATCTGTGCCATCTCTACCGCGAGATCGGGGTCCGTCGTGAACCGGTTTCCCAAGCTCAGATCGCTAATGAAGCTCTGTTTCTTCCCGTATTTACTGGCTATTTGCTCTTGAGTTATCATAATACCGATATGCTACCGCTATTCGCGGTGGATTGCAAGAAAAATCTTCAGAAAAATTTTTGAGAAAACACTTGACAAGTATCGCCATGTGCGGTAGAGTTATCGAAAGATGGCAACAATAGGCGATAAAATAAGGGAATTGAGATTGAAAAGGGGCATCAGCCAAGAGAAATTGGGCGACAGTACGGGGATCAGTCAGAGCTATTTGTCCGACATCGAGCTTAATAAAGGCAATGTAGATGCCGAAGACTTATGGAAGATAGCAACTGCGCTTGATTTCCCAATCTGGCAGTTTTACCCTGGATACCGGAGCGAGCTGCCACAAAGGAGGCATCATGAAATTCGAGATTAGGAACAGATGGGCGAACAACGTAATGTTCGAGGTCGAAGCAGAGTCTTTTTTGAAGGCTGTTGAACAAAAAGTTAAGGAAAGTGCCGATCTCAGGGGTGCCTATCTCGGGGGTGCCGATCTCGGGGGTGCCTATCTCAGGGGTGCCTATCT
>Ga0335069_10004610_pt1 | contig 20339 bp, 18 predicted proteins | sample Lox_Sample_11_FD_206714 | JGI IMG/M metagenome (GOLD analysis project Ga0335069, IMG submission 206714) | Soil microbial communities from Loxahatchee National Wildlife Refuge, Florida, United States - Lox_Sample_1.1 | ecosystem: Environmental > Terrestrial > Soil > Wetlands | place: USA... | reverse complement strand
ACCGCGGCGAGCCAGACGAGCGGGCGCGTCGCGCGCGTGCCGTTCCCAGTGAGGGTCGTGTAGAGCGTGGACATCGAGTCGCCGCCGGCCCCGTAGGTCACGAGCTCGACGTGCGTGTCGGGGTCGGGGTAGATGCTCGAGCTGATCGCGACCGAGCGGTGCAGGTCGAGTGCGTCATCCGGTGCGGTGACGGCCACGATCGACTCGCTGTTCGTGCGCACGAGGTGCCCGAGGCGGTCGGAGATCCCTGGCAGCGCGCCCGAGTCCCGGCAGGCGGCCAGCAGCTTGTTCGTGCCCAGCGCGCCGGCGGCGACGACGACGCCGCGCGAGGTGATGCGCCGCGCGCCGCGCCTGACCCAGGCGCCCGTGCGCTCGTGCGCGATCACGTAGCCGTCCGACCCGTCCGCCGCGCCGAGCGGGCGCACGTCGGTCACCGTGCGGTCGGGCTCGACGCGCACGCCGAGGCGCTCGGCGAACCAGAGGTAGTTCTTGACGAGCGTGTTCTTCGCGCCGTGCCGGCAGCCGATCATGCACTGCCCGCACTTCGCGCAGCCGGTGCGAGCCGGCCCCTCGCCGCCGAAGTACGGGTCGGGCGCCTGCACGCCCTCCTCGCCGAAGTAGACGCCGACCCGCGTGTGGCGGTAGGTGTCGCCCACCCCGAAGGCCTCGCCCATCTCGCGCAGCAGGCCGTCGGCATCGGTGTCGAAGGTCACGTCGGTCACGCCGAGCATGCGCTCGGCGGTGTCGTAGTGGGGGGCGAGCTCGGCCTCCCAGTCGGCCAGGTCGCGCCAGCCCGGGTCCTCGAAGAACTTGCGCCTGGCGCGGTAGAGCGTGTTCGCGTAGCCGAGGCTGCCGCCGCCGACGCCGGCGCCCGAGACGATGAAGATGTCGCGGAACAGCGACATCCGCATGACGCCGCGGCAGCCGAGCTTCGGCGCGAAGAAGTAGCGCCGCGAGTCCCAGGTGCTGCGCGCGAAGTCCTCGTCGGCGAAGCGGCGCCCGCTCTCGAGCACGAGCACGCGGTAGCCCTTCTCGGCGAGCCGCAGCGCCGCGACGCTCCCGCCGAAACCCGAGCCGATGACGACCCAGTCGTAGTCGAGGGTCGGGGACGCACTGGCGGGGGAGGTCATCGTCATCTCTCGGGACGGGAGCGGGTGGAGGGGTGCCGGAAGGCGCACGATAGCGGGCAGTGCGACACATTACAAGATGTGTCGCATAATCCGGCGGACGTTCACCCGATCCGGCGGGTTGCCGCCGTCCGCGCGAGGATCTAGGTTCAGCCACGACATGAGCACGAGCACGACCACCGTCCCGCCCAGCCGCAGCGACAAGGGCCTCAAAGAGGCCGTCGTCGATCTGTTCGAGCGCGAGGTCATCGTCCCCGCGGAGAACTTCCAGGACCCCCGCCAGGAGTGGCGGCGTCTGGTCTCCGAGCTGTACGGCACCTTCTTCCTCGTGCTCGTCGCCGCCGGCGGCGGCATGATGGGCCAGGCCTTCCCCAACACGATCAGCCGCACCGCCGCCGTGGTCGCCCCGGGCCTCATGGTCCTGGCGATCATCCTGTTCATGGGCAAGATCTCCGGCGCGCACCTCAACCCGGCCGTGAGCATCGCGTTCGCCCTGCGCCGCGACTTCCCCTGGCGCCGGGTGCCCGGCTACATCATCGTGCAGCTCATCGGCGCCACGCTCGCCGCGCTGTTCCTGCACGCCGTGATCAACGTCTCGGCGAAGTACGGCTCGAACTACCCGGCGTCGGGCTATGCCGACAGCAACGCGTTCTGGATGGAGGCGATTCTGACGTTCGGGCTGCTGAGCGTGATCCTCGGCACCGCGTCGGGCGCGCAGAACCTCGGAACGCTCGGCGCGCTCGGGGTGGGCGGGTACATCGCGCTCGCCGGCCTCTGGGGCTCCCCGATCTCGGGCGCGTCCATGAACCCGGCGCGCACGTTCGGACCCGACCTCGTGGGCGGCGACTTCAGCTCCTACTGGGTCTATGTCGCCGGGCCGCTCGTCGGCGCGGTCGTGGCCGTGGGGGCCGCGTTCATCCTGCGCGGGCGTGGCGGCGGGCGCGCGGGCTCCGGTGCCGCGCAGGGCGAGCTGAACACCGAAGTCGCCTTTCCCGGCGACGGGTAGCCCCGTGGAAACCCGCCGCAGGCTGCGGGAGATCGCGGATCCCGCGAGCCGGCGCCCGCCGTAGCGTGCGCGGCATCCGTCAGCGTGCTCGCCCGCCGCAGCGGGCGAGCCGAGGAAGGGACGCCGCGATGGCATCGGACAAGAAGGACGCGCCCAAGAAGGCCGAGCAGCCGGCCCCCGCGCCCACCGAGAAGACCGAGCAGCAGATCTTCGACGAGCAGATCGCCCACGCGACGGCGCGGGCGGTGCTGATCGTCGGCGGGATCGCGATCCTCGCCGCGCTCGTGATGTCCACGATCGCGCTCGTCAACAGCACCGGCAGCTCGTCCACGAAGACCGTCACCGTCACCCAGGCGGCAGGGACGGGGACGACCGGGACGACGACTGGGCCGGCGGCGCTCACCGGCGGTGCGCTCGGCCGCCAGATCTTCGTCTCCGGCGACCCGTCAACCGGCGTCATCGCCTGCGGCAGCTGCCACACGATGAAGGCGGCCGGCACGACGGCGACCGTGGGCCCGAACCTCGACAAGGAGCTGAGCTCCGATCCGGCGTCCGCGACGCTCGAGTCGGTGGTGAACCCGAACAAGGAGATCGTCCCCGGCTATCCGGCGAACCTGATGCCGAAGAACTACGGGACGGCGCTCACGAAGCCACAGCTCGCCGCGCTGATCAAGTACGTCTACGACAGCACGAACGTCAAGGCCAAGCAGCAGGCCGCAGCGGGCGCCGGGAGCACGACGGCCGGCGGCTGACCGCGTCACCCGGCGAGGTGCTCGAGCACGGCGACGGTCGCCGCCTCGGCGTGGGCGACGAGCCGCTCGGGCCAGGCCGCGGGCCAGGTGGACATCCGGGCGATCACCGTCTGCGAGGGGCGGTGGATCAGCAACTGCTGGCCGTTGATCCCGTAGGCGCTGTACACGCCGGCCGCGCCGTCCCAGATCCACCACTGGTCGTGGTAGCAGGCGTGCGGGCGGCCGAGGAGCAGCTCGGGGTCGAATGCGCCGATCAGCTCCGCATCGCGATGCAGCAGGCGGCCGATCCAGTCCGCCGGCACGACCTGGCGACCGGCGATCTCGCCGTCCTGCAGGTGCATGACCCCGAAGCGCGCGAGGTCCCGCAGCGTCGTGCAGATGCCGCCCTCGGCGACGGGGAACCCCGCCGCGTCGACGATGATCTCCGCGTCGCGCTCGGCGCCGATCCGGCTCCACAGCGCGCGTGAGAAGAGCTCGGGGAAGCGCGTGCCCGTCGCCACCGTCGCCGCCCAGGCGAGCACGTCGGTGAGGATCGAGCGGTAGCGGAACCGCCCGCCGTGCGGCCCGTCGTTCTCCAGCGCGGCGATCCAGGCGTACGTGTCCGCGGGCAGGTCCGGGCGCCGGCGCGTGCGGTAGCCCGAGATCTCCTCGATGAGCACGCCGTCGCTGTCGGGGTTCTCGTAGTCCTCCTCGTCGAAGCGCGTCCCCGACCGCATGTCGAGGAGGTGCTGCAGCGTGCAGCCCTCCCAGGCGCTGCCGCGCAGCGCCGGGATCGCGTCGGGCACCGCCGCGCCCGGATCGAGCACTCCCTCACCGACGAGGATGCCGACGAGCGCGCCGGTGAGCGACTTGGAGACCGACATGAGGAGGTGCGTGTCGGCCGGGTCCATGCCCTCGACGTAGCGCTCGAAGACGACCCGGCCCTCGTGCACCACGCAGATCGCGTCGGTGTAGGTGCGCTCGAGCGCCTCCGACAGCCGCAGGGTCGAGCCCTCGACCCTCACCGGGATCGCTCCCAAGTCGCGCGGGTCGGCCTCGAGCTCGGCGACCGGTCCGTCGCCGCGCGCGATCCGCGCCGTGCGCGCGAGCTCGCGCACGTGCAGGAATCCCCAGCGGTTGTGAGGTCCGAGCAGCCAGTTGTCCGAGGTGACGCGCAGGCCCTGCGGCGGGGGGAACCCCCGCATGAGCCCGAGCTCGACGGCGGTCCTGGGGCGCGGGTCCACGTGCCGGTGCGCCGGGTCCTCAGGCCCGGGCCAGGTCTGCGGCCCCAGCGACGGCCGCGTAGCCGTCGGCGAGGGCGGCGAGGAACGCGGCGTGCACCGACGGGGCCGGCACCTGGATGCCGCCGAATTCCAGCGCCGGCGCAGCGCACGCGTCGTGCGCGACGGCGACCTCGAAGCCCAGGTCGGCGCCCGCGCGCACGGTCGCGTCGACGCACATGCTCGTCATCATCCCGCACACGACGATCGAGCCGGCGCTGGCGTCGCGCAGCGTGCGCTCCAGCGCCGTTCCGAGGAAGGCGTTGGGCGCCTGCTTGTCGATCACCGGCTCGCCCTCGCGCGGCGCCACGGCGGGGTGGATCTCGATGCCCGGCGTCCCCGGCCGCATGAACACCGCGTCCGGCGCGTCCCAGACGTGACGCACGTGGACGACGGGCGCGCCCGCGTCCCGGAAGGCCTGAAGCAGGCCGCCGGCGGCGGCGGCCGCTGCCTCCGGCTCGTGCAGCGGGTGCGCGCCGCCGGGGAAGTAGTCCTGCTGGATGTCGACGATCACGAGGGCGCGCGGCACCGGCTGCTCCTTGGCTGGCTGGGGACGGTCAGGTTCTCATAGGCTGCGCGTCCCGACTGCCCACGAGGAGTCCGCATGACCTACTGCCTGGCCCTGCGCCTGGACGAGGGCCTCGTCTTCCTGGCCGACACGCGCACGAACGCCGGCGTCGACAACGTCGGCACGTTCCGCAAGCTGCACGCGCTGCGCCCGGCGCCGGACCGGCTGTTCGTGCTCGAGTCGGCCGGCAGCCTCGCCACGACGCACGAGGTGCTCGACCGCATCGACCGCGACCTCGCCCAGCCGGCGGAAAACGAGAGCCTGGCGACCGTCGGCCACCTGTTCGAGGCCGCGCTCTACGTCGGCCGCCTCGGGCGGGAGGTCGCGGCCGAGCACGAGCAGGCGCTCGCAGCCTCGGGGGCGGACGGGACGGCGACCTTCATCCTCGGCGGGCAGATCGCGGGCCAGCGGCCCGACATCATGCTCGTCTACCCCGAGGGCAACTACATCCGCGTCTCGGACGAGCGCCCGTTCCTGCAGATCGGTGAGGCGAAATACGGGAAGTTCATGCTCGAGCTCGCCGTGCAGGCGCACGTCGACCTCGAGACCGCCGCGAAGATCGCGCTGACGTCGATGATGATGACCGCCCGCGCGAACCTGTCGGTGGGCCCGCCGTACGACCTCGCCGTCTACCGCAACGGCTCTCTGCAGCTCGGCGAGCTGCGCATTGCGAGCGACTCGCCGTTCCTCCGCGAGCTCGACGCGGTGTGGACGCGGCACCTGTCCGAGGCGATCGCCGACCTGCCGGCGGTGCCGCCCGATGCGCACGCCCGGCAGGCGGCGCAGGCCCGCTAGCCTCGGACGCCGATGGACCCCGTGCGGCGCATCGCGATCATCGGCTCCGGCCCGTCCGGCTTCTACGCGGCCGGCCACCTGCTCAACGCCCTCGGCGACGGCTGCACCGTCGACATGTTCGACCGCCTGCCGACGCCCCACGGGCTCGTACGCTCCGGCGTGGCGCCCGATCACCCGAAGATCAAGAGCGTCACGCGCGTCTACGACAAGACGGCCGGCCACGCCTCGTTCCGCTTCTTCGGCAATGTCACGTTCGGCGAGGACGTCAGCCACGACGAGCTGGTCGCTCGCTACCACGCGATCATCTACGCGGTCGGGACGCCCGACGGGCGGATGCTCGGGATCCCCGGCGAGGAGCTGCGCGGCAGCTGGGCGGCGACCGACTTCGTCGGCTGGTACAACGGGCATCCCGACCACGCCGGGCACGAGTTCGACCTCTCGGTGCGCCGCGCCGTCGTGATCGGCAACGGCAACGTCGCGATCGACTGCGCGCGGATGCTCATGCTCGACGCCGGCGAGCTGGCGGCGACCGACACCGCCGACTACGCGCTGGAGGCGCTGCGCTCGAGCGCTGTCGAGGAGGTCGTCGTCGTCGGGCGGCGCGGTCCGGCGCAGGCCGCCTTCACCAACCCCGAGCTGCTCGAGCTCGGCGAGTTGGCCGCCGCCGAGGTCGCCGTCGAACCCGAGGGCTGCGCCGAGGTCGCGGAGCTGCCGGACGACACCATCGCGCGGCGCAACGTCGAGATCCTGCGCGGATACGCGCAGCGTCCCCCCAGCGGCAAGCCGCGGCGGATCGTGCTGCGCTTCCTCGCGTCCCCGACCGAGATCCACGGCGACGACGAGGGACGCGTCTGTGGGGTGACGCTCGAGCAGAACGAGCTGGTGGCCGACGCGAATGGGGCGGTCCGCGCGCGGCCCACGGGCGCCACCGAGCGGGTGCAGGCCGGCCTGGTCCTGCAGGCGATCGGCTACCGTGGGGCGCAGCTCCCCGGCGTGCCGTTCGACTCGCACACGGGCGTGATCCCGACCGACGACAGCCGCGTCGTCGGAGACGACGGCCCGCACCGCGGCGAGTACGCCGTGGGCTGGGTCAAGCGGGGGCCGAGCGGCGTCATCGGGACGAACAAGAAGTGCGCGCAGGAGACCGTCGACGCGCTGCTCGCGGATCTGGAAGCAGACCGGTTGCTGGACCCTGCGCCGCAGAGCGACGAGCAGCTGGAGGCATTCATCGCCGAGCGCCAGGAGCACCACGTGCCCTACGAGGGCTGGCAGGCGATCGACCGCCATGAGCGCGAGCGCGGCGAGGCCGACGGGCGCCCGCGCGTAAAGCTCACGGCCGTCGAGGAGATGCTCGAGATCGCGCGCGGGCGCTGAGCAGCGCGCGCCGATCAGCGCGTCGCGGGTGCGGCGTCGGCCGGGGGCGCAGGGTGCCCGCGACGGGGCCCGCGCCGGGTGCTCCAGCGGGACGCGCGCTTGACGATGCGCCGCTGCTGGCGATGCAGCGGACGCGACAGCGGCGGGCCGACGACGTGCACGCGGTAGAAGAACAGCTTCACGATGTCGACGAGGATCAGGTAGACGACGATCAGCCCGACGATCACCGCGAGGAATCCCGCCGGCAGCGGCGTGAACCCGAGTGGCCGGGCGAACGTCGTGAACGGCAGCACGGCGCCGACGACGACGACCGAGAGTGTCGAGATCAGCAGCGGCGTGCTCGGCCGGCTGCGCAGGAACGGCACGCGCCGCGTGCGGATCGCGAACACGACGAGGCTCTGCGTCGCCAGCGACTCCACGAACCACCCGGTGCGGAACAGCTTCGGCCCGGCGTCAAAGCCCCAGAGCATCACGCCGAAGGTCACGAAGTCGAACAGCGAGCTCACGGGGCCGAAGGTGACCATGAAGCGGCGGATGAAGTTCGTGTTCCAGTGCGCCGGGCGCACGAGGCGCTCGGGATCGACGTTGTCCGTCGGAATCGTCAGCTCGCCGATGTCGTAGAGCAGGTTGTTCAGCAGGATCTGGGTCGGGAGCATCGGCAGGAAGCTCAGGAAGAACGACGCCGCGCCGGCGCTGAAGATGTTCCCGAAGTTCGACGAGGTGCCCATGAGGACGTACTTCATGGTGTTGGCGAAGATCCGCCGGCCCTCCGAGACGCCGTGCGCGAGGATGCCGAGGTCCTTCTCGAGCAGGACGATGTCGGCGGCGTCCTTGGCGACGTCGGTGGCCCCGTCGACCGAGATCCCCACGTCGGCGTCGTGCAGCGCGATCGCGTCGTTGACGCCGTCGCCGAGGAAGCCGACGGTCGTGCCGGCGTGGCGCTGCGCTCGGATGACGCGCGACTTCTGCTCGGGGGTGACGCGCGCGAAGATCGTGGTCTTCCCCAGCGCCGCCGCCAACCCCTCGTCGTCGAGCGCGTCGATCTGCGACCCGCTGAGCGTGCCGCGGACCGCCATCCCCAGCTCGCGGCAGACCTGCTCGGCCACTTGAGCATTGTCGCCCGTGATGACCTTCACCTCGACGTGCAGGCGCGCGAGCTCGTCGAGCGCGGCGGCCGCGCCCGGCTTCGGCGGGTCGGCGAAGACGAGGAACCCGAGCAGCGTCAGGTCATGCTCGTCGGCGTCGGACAGCGTCGTCTGCCCGCGGGCCGCCGGGTGGGTGGCCACCGCCACGACGCGCCTGCCCGCGGCGAACTGCGCCTCAAGGACCGTCCGCGCGCCGGCCGGCGCGTCGCGGCAGCGCTCGAGCACGGTTTCCGGTGCGCCCTTGACGATCACCCGGGGCGGTGCGTCCGGCTCGGCCGCGAGCACGCTCGAGATCCGGCGCTGGTAGTCGAACGGGCGGATCGCGAGTCGCTGCCCCGCCGGCGGCGCCGTGGCTCCGGGCGCCTCGAGCAGCGCGCGGTCCAGCTGCGTGCCGCCCACGACCTGCCCGCCCGTGATGGTCGCCTCGCTGCACAGCAGGCCGGCGCTCAGGACGTCCCCGTCTTGCTTGCCGGCCGCGTCAAGGGCGCCCGTGAACGCGATCGCTCCCGTGGTCAGCGTGCCGGTCTTGTCGGTGAAGAGCACCTCGATGTTGCCGAGGTCCTCGATGCTCACGAGGCGCTTGACGATGACCGACGCCTTGGCGAGGTCGTGTGCGCCGGAGGACAGGCTGATCGTGACGATCGCCGGCAGGAGCTGGGGCGTGAGCCCGACGGCGATCGACAGCGCGAACAGCGTCGAGTCCAGCGCCGAGCGGCCGATCGCGAGGTTCACGACGAGGATCACGACCGCGAAGGTCAGCGTCAGGCGCGTGAGGAACATCGAGTAGTCGCGCAGCCCGCGCTGGAAGGCGGTCTCCGGCTGGCGGTCCCCCAGGCGCAGGGCAATGGCGCCGAACGCCGTGCGGGCGCCGGTCTGCACGACGACGCCGGTGCCCGAGCCCGTCCGCACGACGGTGCCCATGAACGCGCACGAGGGGAGGTCGAGTGGCGCCGACGGCGCTCGGATCGCCGCCGCCTGCTTGTGCTGGGCGGCGGCCTCGCCGGTCAGCACCGCCTCGTCGCACTCGAGGTCGGTGGCCTCGAGCAGGCGCAGGTCGGCCGGCACGACGTCGCCGACGGCGAGCCGGACCACGTCGCCGGGGACGAGGTCGACGACGTCGACCTGGACGAGCTGGCCGTCGCGGCGCGCGAGCGCCATGTGGCGCAGCCGTGCGTGGAGGGCCTCCACGGACCGCTCGGCGCGATACTCGTTGACGAACCCGAGCCCGACGCTGAGCGCCATGATCGTGAGGATGATCGCGCCGTCGGTGCCCTCCCCGACGAAGAACGAGGTCAGCGCCGCGACGGCGAGCAGGATCAGCAGCGGGTTGCGCAGCTGGCGCGCCAGGACGCTCAGCGGCCGAACCCCGTGGGCGAGCAGCGTGTTGCGCCCGACGAGCGCCTGCCGGCGGTGCACCTCGTCTGCGGTGAGCCCGTCGGGCGCCGACTGCAGCCGGGCGAGCACGTCAGCCGGCTCCAGCGTCGCCGCGGTCGCGAGGTCCAGCGTGCGCCAGCCGGTGTCAGCGGCTGGAGCGGGCGCGGTTGCTGGTGCGCTGGCCACAGCGGGAAGTATGGCCCTGCGGACAGGTGCAGGGCGGGGCGTGTGCGAGGCTGCCGCACATGCCGCTCGATCCGCAGATCCGCCAGCTGCTGACGATGCTCAACGCGATGGGCACGCAGGGCCTGAGCTCGACGACGCCGCAGCAGGCGCGTCGCTGGTTTCGGACCTTCACGGTCGACCTGCGCCCGCCGGAGACGATCGTGCCCGTCGCCGCCGCCGAGGACGTCGAGCTGCCGGGCCCCGCCGGCTCGCTTCCCGCGCGCCGCTACCGGCCCGAGGCCGCGGGCCCCATGCCGACGATCGTGTTCTTCCACGGCGGCGGCTTCGTCATCGGCGACATCGACACGCACGACAACCAGTGCCGGACGCTCTGTCGCGACGTCGGCGCCGTCGTGCTGAGCGTCGGCTACCGCCTCGCGCCCGAGACGCCGTGGCCGGGCGCGGTCGAGGACTGCCTGGCGGCGACGCGCTGGGCCGGCGAGCACGTCGGCGAGCTCGGCGGGGACCCGGCGGCGATCGCCGTCGCGGGCGACAGCGCGGGCGGCAACCTGGCGGCTGTCGTCGCCCAGCGCGTGCGCGACGAGGGCGGGCCGCGGCTGGCGGCCCAGCTTCTCATCTACCCGGGGGTCGACATGGAGGAGGACGAGGCGCGCTACCCCTCGTACGCCGCGAACGGCGAGGGCTTCTTCCTGACCGCGGACGACATGCGCTGGTTTGCCGACCAGTACGCCGGTCCCGCGGCCGACCGGCGCGACCCGACGCTCTCGCCGCTGCATGGCACGCTGGCCGGCCTTCCTCCCGCGGTGATCACGACTGCCGAGTACGACCCGCTGCGCGACCAGGGCACCACCTACGCCGACGCGCTGCGCGGCGCCGGCGTGCCGGTCGTCCACCTGGACTTCCCGGGCCTGATCCACGGCTACTTCGACATGTCGCGGCTCTCGCCGGCCTGCGCGGAGGCCGTCGGCGCCACCTGCGAGGCGCTGCGCGAGCGCCTCGCGGCGGCCTGATCAGCGGTACTCGGGGTTCGGGTGGCCGGGCTGGGAGAGGTCCCACTCGGTCGCCGCGTTGCCGTGCGCCGGGATGCCGCCCGCGTCCTTCAACGCACGGGCCTGGTGCAGCACGTTCCAGGCGAGGAAGACCGCGTTGCGCGTCGTCCACGCGTTGCGCTCGCCGCCGGCCTCGGGGTCGAGGTAGGAGGGCCCGGGCCCGGCCTCGCCGTTCCAGTAGCTGTCGGACTGCGGCGGGATCGTCAGGCCGATGTGCTGCAGGGCGTAGAGCACCTGCGCGCTCACGTGCTTGCCGCCGTCCTCGTTGCCGGTCGTGAGCGCGGCGCCGACCTTCCCGTAGTAGGACCACTGCCCGCGGTCGTTGAGCTCGCCGGAGAAGGCGTAGAGGCGCTCGATCACCAGGCGCGTGAGCGAGCTCTGGTCCCCGAGCCAGATGGGGCCGGCGAGGATCAGGATGTCGGCGGGGGCGACGAGCTCGCGGTAGATCGCGGGGAAGTCGTCGCGCTCGTAGCCGTGCTCGCGCATGTCGGGCCACACCCCCGGCGGGATCACGTGGTCGGCCGTGCGCACGACGTCGACGCGGACGCCCACGCCCTCGAGGATGCCGCGCGGGATCGCGAGCAGCCCGTCGGTGTTGCTGGGCTCCGGCGAGCGCTTGAGGGTCCCGTTGAACACGACCGCACGCAGGTCGTCGTAGCGCGCCGGGGCCTGCGCGACCTGCCGGTCGATGAACGCCTGGATGGGCTGGGGGATGGGCACGTCGGATCGTCTCCTCGGTCGGGCGCGCCGCGCGGCGCGCGCTCCCCAACCGTCCCGCGCGGTTCGCCGGCGTTACGGTTCAGCGCGCGAGCTCGTCGATCGCGACCGTGACCGCGAGCAGCAGGGCCTCGTCCTCGCCCTGCGCGATCTCGATCCCGTAGGTCTCGCGCACGCGCACCCACTTCTTGGAGACCGTCGCGATCACGTCGCCGTCGCGCTTGATCTCGTACTCGTGCTCGAGCACGTTGCCCTTCGCCTTGAGCTCGCCGCCGCCGGCAAGGTCGATCTCGAAGCGGTCGCGGATCCCGATGATGAGCTTCTTCACGGTCGCGAGCTCCTCGCCGCCGCGCTCGATCTTCATCGTGCCGCGCACGTGGAGCACGCGGTCCTGGATGTGGGCGACCTCCTGGCCGTCGGTGTCCTTCAGGATGAAGGTCTTGCGCACGCGCAGCGCCTTTCCGTCGACCTTGTAGGCGCGCTCGCCGTGGTCGTCCTCGATCCAGAAGTCGTCGCCGATCGACAGGAGCTTCTCGCGCATCACGAAGCGCCGGCCGTCGTGGCGTCCCAGCAGGCCCATCACCTCACCTCCCGTTGTCGGCCACGGTGGCCAGCTTGCGCGACACCCACCCCTTGAGCGCCGGGGAGAGGCGCTTGAGAGCGTACCCGGCCCACGCCTCAGGGGCGACGGGCGCCACCGCGCGGTCGCGCTCGACCGCCTTGAGGATGTTCTGCGCGACGCGCTCGGGCGTGTAGTTGCGGCGCTCGTAGAGGCGCGCGAAGCGCTCGCGCGTCTCCGGGTCGTCCGCGGCGCCCCGCGCCCGGCTGCTGCGCGTGATCGGCGTGTTGATGATGCCGGGGCAGACGGCGGTGACGCCGACGCCGGTGCCGTGCAGCTCCTCGCCCAGCGCCTCGCTGAGCCCGAGCACCGCGAACTTCGTCGCAGAGTAGGCGCCGAGTGCCGGGTTCGCGAAGTACCCCGCCATCGAGGCGAGGTTCACGACGTGCCCGCTCCCGCGCGCGACCATCGGCGGGAGGAAGAAATGGCAGCCGTGAACGACGCCCAGGATGTTGATCGACACGATCCAGTCCCAGTCCTCGAGCTCGGTGTCGAGGAAGCCGCCGACCAGGCCGACGCCCGCGTTGTTGACGAGCAGGTCGACGGCGCCGATCTGGCCCCCGACCTCCGCGGAGAAGGCGCGCATCGCCTCGCGGTCGGCGACGTCGATCTGCCGTGCGAGCACGCTGCGTCCGCGCCCGCGCACGATCGCCTCGACGGCGGCCAGGCCGTCGACGTCGACATCGCACAGGGCCAGGTCCGCGCCGCGCGCGGCGCACAGCAGCGCCGTCTCGCGGCCGATGCCGCTCCCCGCTCCGGTGACGAGCGCCGTGCGCCCGGTGAGGTCGTCGGTGCGCATGGACGGACCCTACGACGTTCCCGCGGGCGCCCGCACGCCGGGCGGCGGCGTAGCGTTCCTGCGTCGATGACGCCGGCCGCCTCGGTGATCCTCTGCTACCACCGGGTGGCGCGCCTCGCGCGCGACCCGTTCGCCCTCGCGGTCGAGCCCGAGCGGTTCGCCGAGCATCTGGCAGTGATCGCGCGCCGGCGGCCCGTGGCGCTCAGCGCACTGGCCGCCGAGGTGCGCGCCGGCGCCGTGGCGCCCGCGGGGGTCGCGGTGACGTTCGACGACGGCTACGTCGACAACCTGCGCGCCGCCAAGCCGCTGCTCGAACGCACGGGTGTGCCGGCGACCGTGTTCATCGCCACCGGCGCGACGGGATCGAGCAGCCCGTTCTGGTGGGAGGAGCTCGAGGAACTGCTGCTCCCGGAGGGCGGCGCGGCGCGGGACGCGCCGCTCGAGCTGCGCGTCGACGGCGCGCGGGCGAGCTGGACGATCGGCACGCCGGACGCGGCGTTCGAGGTCTGGGCGTGGCTGCGCACGCGCTCGCCGCGGGCGATCGACGCAGGCATGGACCAGGTCCGCGCGTGGGCGGGGGCCGCCCCGGCAGGCCCGACGCAGGAGCGCCGCGTGATGACGCGCGAGGAGCTGCGCGAGCTGGTGGCGGGTGGGCTGGTCGCGTGCGGGGCGCACACGCGCACCCATCCGGTGCTCGCCGCGCATCCGGCGGCCGTGCAGCGCGCGGAGATCGCGGGCAGCCGCGAGGACCTCGAGGCCTGGCTCGGCACGCCGGTCGCCGCGTTCGCCTACCCGTTCGGCAGGCGGGTCATCGAGTACCGGGCCGCGACCGTCCGCGTCGTGCGCCGGCTCGGGTTCGCCTGTGCGGTGACGACCGACCCGGGGCACGTGACGGCACGCTCGCCCCTGCACGAGTTGCCCCGCCACGTGGTGCCGGTCGGCCTCGACGGCGACGCCTTCGAGCAGTGGTTGGACCAACGCCTCGCGCCCGGTCAGGGCCCGCCACCGCCGCTGCGACGCGCGGCCGCGCGCGTGCGCCGCGGCCTGCGCGAGCACCTCACGCCCGCGGGCCGTCTGTGACCCGGTGACGGCCTGCCGCCTGCCGCGCCGCTACCCTGTCGCGCGATGTCGTTGAGGACGTTCCCCGTCGCCCTCACGCTTGTCCTTGGCCTGATCGTGTCGTCGCTGACCGCGGCGCCCGCGTCCGGCAAGGCCAGCCATGCCGGCTGGCCGCGGATCGACGGCGTGCTGTGGATCAACAAGCTCGACCGTGCGCGGACCAAGCACGGCACCCATCGCAGCGACGAGCTGCTCGGCGGCCACGGGTCGGACACGATCATCGGCGGCCGCGACGCCGACGTGATCTGGGGCGACTACAAGCCCGGCTGGCAGCCCACGAGCCAGGTCGACCGCCTGTGGGGGGGCGGCGGAGGCGACTTCATCTACGCCAGCCACGGCTACAACGTGATCCACGGGGGCGCCGGGAACGACGTGATCCACGCGCACTTCGGGCGCGGCATCATCGACTGCGGGCCCGGCCATGACGTCGTCTACCTCAGCCACCGCGGCCGCCGCGGCTGGACGCTGCACGGCTGCGAGGTCGTCAGCTACCGCACCGAGCGCCAGCGCGGCCTGTAGCCCGGCGCGGCCCGGCGATCAGCCGAGCCGCTGCGCCAGCCACGTGGCCGTCTGGCCGGCCCCGGCAGTGACGATCCCGCCGTGGTCCACGCCCTGGTAGGGCGTATAGGTGACCGTGTCGCCCTTGGCCACGAGCCGGGTGTCGAGCGCGTCGGTGAACGACTTGAAGACCGTCGTGTCGTTCGTGCCCTGCATCAGGAGCACGGGCGCGGCGATCTTCAGCGTGGGGTCCATCGCGTTCAGCACCGTGTCGAGCTTCGTCAGGTCGGCGTCGTCGCGGATGATCGATGCGGGTGCCAGGGCGCCCCACGAGTCGGCGGCGCTCAGCTGCGCCAAGCACTTCTGCTGCACCTGCGGGAGCAGGGCGACGGCCGCCGGGGAGGCGACGCTCGCGGGGTCGATCCCCGCGGCACGGACCGCGGAGTCGAGGATCATCCCGCCCAGGCCCGAGAGCCCGCTCGGCGCCGTGAGGAGCTTGGCGGCGGCGACCTCGCCGGCGATGTTCGACGCGGGGGCGAACGCCGCGACCCCGCGCAGCCGCAGGTCGGGCGTCCAGGTCGGCGCGTCGGCGGCGGCGAACAGCGCGGCCTGCCCGCCCTGCGAGTGGCCGGCGACGACCAGGCGCCGGCCGACGCGCGGGTCCAGCTGGCGCGCCGCCCGCGCGATGTCCAGGACGCCGCGGCCCTCGGAGTGGCCGATGAGGTACGGGTGCGGCCCCGGCGTGCCGAGGCCCTCGTAGTCGGTGCGCGCGATCACGTAGCCGCGCCGCAGCCAGCCGTCAAGCACCGGGTTGACGTAGGAGATGTAGGCGTGCGCCGGGTTGCTCTGCGCGTCGCGCGAGGGCGCGCAGACGTCGGCCGAGCCGGTCGTCCCGTGCGCCCAGCTGACGATCGGCCAGCCACCCCTGGGTGGCGTGCCCTTGGGGATCGTCACGGTGCCGGACACCGCGATCGGCCGCCCGTTCAGCGCCGTCGAGCGGTACAGGACGAGGAGCGTGCGGGCGCCGTGCGCCAGGGCGGCCGGGCCGGTGATCGTGCGCGACCAGATGACGTCCCCGTGCCGGCCGGCGGGAAGCGGCGACGGCGGCGTGTAGAAGCGCAGCCCCGCGGGCGCGGTGCTGTGGGTTGCGGCCTGCGCGGACGCGGCGGGCGCGAGCAGCGCGGCGGCGGCGACCACGACGAGGACGCGGCGCGCGAGCGCGGGGATGCTGCGGGACATGGGGCTCCTTGGACGAGTGTGGCGGCGGATTCTGACGTGCGGGCGCTTGCGCGGGCGCTGCTTGGCGCGTCCGCGTCCCTCACACGTACTCCGCTTCGCTCCTGCGGTTGCGGGTCCGTACTCCGCCGCAGCGGGTGTGCAGCTGACCACGTTGCGCTGCGGCGCCGCAGGCGCGAGCATGCCGGGAGGTGTTTGAGGTTCGCATCCACGGCAGGGGAGGCCAGGGGGTCGTCACGGCGGCCGAGCTCTTGTCCGTCGCGGCCTTCAGCGAGGGCCGCCACGCGCAGGCGTTCCCGAGCTTCGGGTCGGAGCGGACGGGTGCGCCGGTCGTCTCGTTCTGCCGGATCGACGACCGCCCGATCCGGGTGCGCGAGCCGGTCGTCGCCCCTGACGCGCTGATCGTGCAGGACCCGACGCTGCTGCACCAGGTCGACCTGTTCGGCGGGCTGCGCCCGCACGGGTACATCCTCATCAACACTGCGAGGACGTTCGCCGAGCTCGGGCTCGGCGAGCTCGTCGCGGAGCTGCGCGATGATCGCCTGCTCACCGTGCCGGCGGGCGAGCTGGCGCGCGAGCACACCGGTCGGCCGGTCGCCAACGCCGCCCTGCTGGGAGGCTTCGCGGCGCTGACCGGCCAGGTCTCGCTGTACGCGGTCCAGCGGGCGATCGCCGAGCGCTTTCCCGGCCGCGTCGGCGAGGGGAACATCGCGGCCGCCGCCGCCGCGCACGCCTGGGTCACCGACGAGATGCGGGAGCTCGCTGATGCTGCGGCAGGTTGAGGGCTCGCGCGCGGTCGCCGAGACGGTGGCGCTGTGCCGCCCGGAGGTCGTGTGCGCCTACCCGATCTCGCCGCAGACGCACATCGTCGAAGGGCTCTCCGAGCTCGTGAAGACCGGCGCGCTCGCGCCCTGCGAGTTCGTGAACGTCGAGTCGGAGTTCGCGGCGATGTCCGTCGCGATCGGCGCCTCGGCGACCGGTGCGCGCGCGTACACGGCGACCGCCAGCCAGGGGCTGCTCTACATGGCCGAGCCGCTGTACAACGCCTCCGGGCTCGGCCTGCCGATCGTCATGACCGTCGCCAACCGCGCGATCGGCGCCCCGATCAACATCTGGAACGACCACAGCGACGCGATGTCCCAGCGGGACTCCGGCTGGATCCAGCTCTACGCCGAGACCAACCAGGAGGCCGCCGACCTGCACGTCCAGGCCTTCCGGCTCGCCGAGGAGCTCTCGACGCCGGTGATGGTCTGCATGGACGGCTTCATCCTGACCCACGCCTTCGAGGAGGTGGACATCCCCGATCAGGCGCAGGTGGACGCCTACCTGCCGCCGTTCGTGCCGCGCCAGGTGCTCGATCCCGACGAGCCGGTCTCGATCGGGGCGATGGTCGGGCCGGAGGCGTTCATGGAGGTCAAGTACCTCGCGCACGCCAAGCAGCTGCAGGCGCTCGAGCTGATCCCGCAGATCGCCGCGGAGTTCGAGGCGGCGTTCGGGCGCGCGTCCGGCGGGCTCGTGCGCGAGCACCGCGCGCAGGACGCAGAGACGATCGTCGTCGCGCTGGGCTCCGTGCTCGGCACGATCGAGGACGTCGTCGACGAGCTGCGCGCGGAGGGTTTCAGCATCGGCGTCGTCGGGATCGGCTCGTTCCGCCCGTTCCCGCTGGCCGCCGTGCGCGCGGCGCTGGGTCACGCCAAGCGCGTCGTCGTGCTCGAGAAGGCGCTCGCCGTCGGCATCGGCGGGATCGTCTCGGAGAACGTGCGCTCGGCGTTGTCGGGCATCCAGCTGCACGGGTCGACCGTGATCGCGGGCCTCGGCGGGCGCCCGATCACCAAGGCGTCGCTGCGCGCGATGCTCCTGGAGGCGGTCGCCGACCGGCTCGAGCCGCTGACCTTCCTGGACATGGACTGGGAGGTCGTGCAGCGCGAGCTGGAGCGCACCCGCAGCTCGCGCACGTCCGGCCCGCACGCGGAGAACATCCTGCGCGACATCGGCGCCGTCGCCTCGAGGCCGGTGTAGCTCGCCATGGCCCGCGCCCCCGTCATCCGCTACTACCAGACCGGCAGCTTCGCCGTGGGCGGGCGCCTGCTCGACCCCGAGCAGCGCTCGGTGCAGGCTGCGGGCGAGCGCTCGAACTCGATCACCTGCGGCCACCGCGCCTGCCAGGGCTGCGGCGAGGCGCTGGGCGCGCGCTATGCGCTGGACGCTGCGATGCGCGTCACCGGCGGGCGGCTCGTCGCGGCCAACGCCACGGGGTGCCTGGAGGTCTTCTCCACCCCCTACCCGGAGACCTCGTGGCAGATCCCGTGGCTGCACTCGCTCTTCGGCAACGCGCCCGCGGTCGCCACCGGGATCGCCGCCGCGCTGCGCGCCAAGGGGCGCGAGGACGTGCGCGTCGTGGGGCAGGGCGGCGACGGCGGGACCGTCGACATCGGCTTCGCCTGCCTGTCCGGGATGTTCGAGCGCAACGATGACGTGCTCTACATCTGCTACGACAACGAGGCGTACATGAACACCGGCGTGCAGCGCTCGGGCGCCACGCCGCCGGCCGCCCGGACGGCCACGACCCCGGCGGTCGGGCGCGAGCCGGGCAACGTCTTCGGCCAGGGCAAGAGCGCCCCGCTGATCGCGATGGCGCATGAGATCCCGTACGTGGCGACCGCCACGGTCGCCGAGCTGCACGACCTCGAGGCGAAGGTGCAGACGGCGATGGAGCTGCGCGGGGCGCGCTACCTGCACGTGTTCGTGCCCTGCCCGCTCGGCTGGGGCACCGCGTCCTCGGACACCATCCGCATCGCCCGCCTGGCGAAGGAGACGGGCATCTTCCCCGTGTTCGAGGCGCGCGACGGCGAGGTGACCGGCGTCTCGAAGATCCGCCGCCGGCTGCCGGTGGAGGAGTACCTGCGCCCGCAGCGGCGCTTTGCGCACCTGTTCGGCGACCCCGGGCGGCCGGAGGCCATCGCGCGCATCCAGGCCGGGGCTGACCGCAACATCCGCCGCTTCGGCCTGCTCGACGAGGACGCCTGATGGAGAAGCCGTTTGCGATCACCCTCGACGTCGGCTCCAGCCGCGCGAACCACACGGGCTCCTGGCGCGACGAGCGGCCGGTGTACGTCCACCGGCTGCCGCCCTGCAACGACGCCTGCCCGGCGGGCGAGAACGTGCAGCAATGGCTCTACCACGCGGAGTCGGGCGACTACGAGGCGGCCTGGCGGCGTCTGGTCGAGGACAACCCGCTGCCTGCCGTGATGGGCCGCGTCTGCTACCACCCGTGCGAGACCGCCTGCAACCGCGGGCAGCTTGACAGCAGCGTCGGGATCAACGCGGTCGAGCGGTTCCTGGGCGACGAGGCGCTGCAGCGTGGCTGGGCCCTCAGCGCGTCGGCCGCGCCGAGCGGCAAGCGCGTGCTCGTCGTCGGGGCCGGGCCGTCCGGGCTGTCGGCTGCCTACCACCTGACCCGCCTGGGCCACGAGGTCGCGATCCGCGAAGCCGGCCCGCTGGCGGGCGGGATGATGCGCTTCGGGATCCCCCGCTACCGCCTGCCGCGCGAGGTGCTCGACGCCGAGGTGCAGCGGATCCTCGATCTGGGGGTCACGCTCGAACTGAACGCGAAGGTGTCCGACATCCTCGCCACGATGAGCGAGGGCCGCTTCGACGCCGCGTTCCTTGCGGTCGGCGCGCACATCGGCAGGCGCGCGTACATCCCCGCGGGCGAGGCGGCGCACATCCTCGACGCGGTCTCGCTGCTGCGCAGCATGGAGGGCGAGGAGCGTCCGCTGCTGGGCCGGCGCGTCGTCGTCTACGGCGGTGGCAACACGGCGATGGACGTCGCGCGCACTGCGCGGCGGCTGGGGGCCGAGGAGGCGATCGTCGTCTACCGGCGCACGCGCGACCGCATGCCCGCGCACGACTTCGAGGTCGAGGAGGCGCTCGACGAGGGCGTGATGATGAAGTGGCTGTCGACGATCAAGCAGGCGGACGCCGGGCGACTCGTGCTCGAGCGGATGGAGCTCGACGAGAGCGGCTTTCCGCAGCCGACCGGCGAGCTCGAGGAGCTCGAGGCGGACTCGCTCGTGCTCGCGCTGGGGCAGGAGGCGGACCTCTCGCTGCTCGACGGCGTGCCGGGCCTTGAGATCGAGGACGGCGTCGTCAAGGTCGGGCCCACGATGATGACCGGGCACCCCGGGATCTTCGCGGGCGGTGACATGGTGCCCGCCGAGCGCACGGTGACGGTCGGCATCGGTCACGGCAAGCAGGCGGCGCGCAACATCGACGCGTGGCTGCGCGGGGAGGACTACGTCCACCCGCCGCGGCCCGAGCTCGCCGCCTTCGACCAGCTCAACACGTGGTACTACGCCGACGCGCCCAAGACGGTTGCCCCGCAGCTCGACGCGGTACGGCGGCGCTCGACATTCGACGAGGTCGCCCTCGGGCTCGACGAGTCCAACGCGCTCTTCGAAGCGCGCCGCTGCCTGTCGTGCGGCAACTGCTTCGGCTGCGACAACTGCTACGGCGTCTGCCCCGACAACGCGGTGCTCAAGGTCGACGAAGCCGACGGCTACGCGTTCGACCTGGACTTCTGCAAGGGCTGCGGAATCTGCGCGCAGGAGTGCCCCTGCGGCGCGATCCGCATGGAGCCCGAGCGCGCCTGACGCGCACCCCCACAACCCGCGAGCGTCCCTGGTGGCCGGGTATACGCGGCAGCGCGGGACGCTC
>Ga0335069_10004609_pt1 | contig 20341 bp, 15 predicted proteins | sample Lox_Sample_11_FD_206714 | JGI IMG/M metagenome (GOLD analysis project Ga0335069, IMG submission 206714) | Soil microbial communities from Loxahatchee National Wildlife Refuge, Florida, United States - Lox_Sample_1.1 | ecosystem: Environmental > Terrestrial > Soil > Wetlands | place: USA... | reverse complement strand
GACGAAGGCCGAAGTGATTCGGCTTCCGACCCTTGGGATAGATCGTGGAGTTACATGGCGGGGTGGACAGCGTTCCACCCCGTGTTTTTTGTATCGGAAGTCAGCGGGATTTGACTGTAACACTGAGTGTTATACTAATGCGGGTATTCAAAACGAAGTTTTTCACGACATTTGCTCGAAAGAGCGAGATTGATGATCTCGATCTTTGTGAAGCGGTTAAGCGGGCAAACACAGGGCTAGTCGATGCTGATCTCGGCGGCGGTGTGATCAAGCAACGGGTGGCGCGCAAAGGACAGGGGAAATCGGGCGGGTTTCGCACGATCATCCTGTTTCGCAGCGGAGATCGCGCGATCTTTGTCGATGGTTACGCAAAGAAAGACATGGCGAACATCAGCGATGACGATCTGAGGGATTACCGGCAGTTAGCGAAGGTACTTCTGTCTTACAAGCAAAGCGACCTCGGCAAGATAGTCGCTTCAGGAAGCCTCGTGGAGGTCCAGTGCAATGAAAAAACGGTACCGTAGCCAGGCTGCGGAGGCGGTACATCGGACGGCCGAAGGACTCTACAATGCAGGCCTGCTGCCCAAGCGTACGATGCGCGAATTCGATGAGAGCTGCCTCACGCCGGCAAAGCCGCTCTCGCCACGCAAGATTCGTCAGTTGCGCCTGCGCGAGAAGGCCAGCCAGTCGGTTTTCGCTCATCACCTCGGGGTTTCCACCAACCTGATCAGCCAGTGGGAGCGTGGCGAGAAGAAGCCGCAGGGCGCATCACTCAAGCTGCTGGCGCTGGTCGATAAGAACGGACTTGATTACGTTGCATAGTTAAACTCTGCTAAAAAGGCAATTCCGTGCCCACCACTGCCACCGATCACGGCCTAGTTGACGAACGGTTCTTTGAAGGCTTCGAGAACCTGATGCCCTTCCAGGTTCACGATATCCTGCTTGTATCCAGCCTCTACGATTCCTTCATCCTCCGTGAAGACGGCCGCCTCAACGAACTGCTGATCGGCCACTCGCTGGAACTGAACCTCTCGCATGTTCCCGGAATCACCCGCGTGTCGAGCGGCGCTGACGCCATTGCGCTGATGAAAATTCATTCGCGTTTCAACCTCATCGTCACCAACGCGCACGTCGGCGACATGGACGCTGTTCAGCTTGCCGAAGAGGTGAAGAAGACTGGCCGCGATGTTCCGGTGGTGGTGCTCGCTTACGACCAACGCGAGATCACGCGCATGATGGCGCGTCCGCAGGCGGCGAATATCGAAAAGGCGTTTCTGTGGCAGGGCAATGCGCGCATCCTGCTGGCGATCGTCAAGTACATCGAGGATAAGCGCAACGCCTCGCTCGACACACGCGTGATGGGAGTGCCCGTCATTCTCGTGGTCGAGAACGACATCCGCTACTACTCGTCGTTCCTGCCGGAAATTTATACCGCGCTCATTACGCAGTCACGGTCGCTCATCAGCGACGCCTTCAACCTGGCCCATAAACTCGTTCGGATGCGGGCGCGGCCAAAGATCTTGCTGTGCACGAACTTCGAGCGCGCCGTCGAGCAGGCGCAGAACTACCGGGAGTACCTGTTCGGCGTGATCTCCGACGTGGAATTCCCACGCGAGGGAAAACTCAACCCCGAAGCCGGTTTTGAGCTTGCGCGCATGATCCGCGGTACAGTCCCTGATGTCCCGATCGTGTTGCAATCGGGTTCACCAGAGTTGATGGCGCGCGCCAAGGCTGAAGGCTTTTCATTTCTGCGTAAAGGTTCCGACACGCTGCTGAGCGATTTGCGCGAATTGCTGAAGGAAGAGTTCGCGTTCGGTGATTTCATTTTTCGTTTGCCTAACGGAAAAGAGGTCGGGCGCGCTTCCGACCTTACGGAACTCGAAGCGCAGTTGCGCCGCGTGCCCGATGCATCCATCACCTACCACAGTGAGCGCAATCACTTCTCGCACTGGCTGATGGCGCGCACCGAGTTCACGCTCTCCGAACGCCTTCGCCCACGAAAAGTATCTGACTTCAAGGACAGCACCGAACTGCGCAACGACCTGATCCACTCGCTGGAGATGTATCGCAACGAGCAAAACCAGGTCCTGGTGGGCGAATTCGAGACGGAATCCTTCACGCCGGAGCCCGCCTTCTTCGTGCGCTTCGGCGGTGGTTCGCTCGGCGGCAAGGCGCGCGGCCTCGCCTTCGTTCGCTACCTGCTCCACAAGTTCCGCACCAACCAGCGCTTTCCGGGAGTTCGTATCGCGGTGCCGCCGACGCTGGTGATCGCCACCGACTACTTCGACCAGTTCCTGGCCGAAAACAACCTGCTCAGCTTCGCGCTGCACTCGAACGACGATGACGCCATCATCCATCGCTTCCTGGAGGCGCGCTTACCGGCAGCGTTGCGCGAGTGCCTGCTCACCTTCCTGCAGGAAATTCGCTATCCACTCGCGATTCGTTCATCGAGCCTGCTGGAAGACTCGCACTACCAGCCCTTCACGGGCGTTTACGAGACGTTCATGCTGGCCAACCAGGAGCCCGATCTCGAGAGCCGGCTCGAGCACGTGATGGAGGCCATCAAGCGCGTTTACGCCTCCACCTTCAGCCAGCACGCGAAGGACTACGTCCGCGCCACGCCATTCCGCCTGGAAGAAGAAAAGATGGCGGTGATCCTGCAGCAGGTGGTGGGCACTCCCTTCGGGCGCCGCTACTATCCTGACTTTTCTGGCGTCACGCGCTCGTGGAATTTTTACCCGGTGGCGCCGATGCAATCGAACGATGGCATTGCGACCGTCGCGCTCGGGCTGGGACGCGAAGTGGTCGACGGCGGCAAGGCCCTGTCATTCTGCCCCAAGTACCCGCGGCAGATCATTCAATTCACGTCCGTTGAAGACGTGTTGAGCAATGCGCAAGCCGAATTTTGGGCGCTGGAGATGGATCCCTACGCTCCGCATCCACCCGGAGCCGACGGCCTTCGTGAAGCCAAGTTCGGACTCGACGCCGCAGAAGCCGACGGCACCCTGCACGCACTCGCATCGACCTATTCCGCCGACAACGACGCCATCTACGATGGCATGAGCCGCCGAGGTGTTCGCATCGTCAGCTTTGCCGGAATTTTGAAGCACGAGTTGTTTCCGCTGCCCGCGATCCTCGACAACATTCAGAAGATGGGCGAAGAGGCCTTGGCGCGCCCGGTCGAAATCGAGTTTGCGGTGCGCATCTCGCGGGATTCGCGCGAACCTTCCGACTTCGGCTTTCTGCAGATGCGCCCTCTCGTCCTCTCGCGCGAGCAGGAAGACCTGCGCGTCGAAGATGTCGCGCCCGAACGCTTGCTATGCCGCAGCACCAAGGCGATGGGAAACGGCCGCATCTCCGACATCCGCGACATTGTGATCGTCGATTACCATCACTTCGAACGCGCGCGTAGCCACGAGGTCGCCGCCGCCGTTGCGCGCATGAACTCCAAGCTGCTGGCCGACAACACACCCTACATCCTGATCGGTGTCGGACGCTGGGGCTCGAACGATCCGTGGCTTGGAGTGCCCGTCACCTGGGAACAGGTAGCGGGCGCCCGCGTCATTGTAGAAGCCGGCTTCCGCGATCTCCGCGTCACGCCATCGCAAGGCAGCCACTTCTTCCAGAACTTGACGGCCTTCCAGGTCCAGTACTTCACGGTCAATCCCGATCTCGGCGAAGGCTTCGTGGACTGGGAGTGGATCTCCGCGCGACCGGCCGTCGAACAACTTGACAGCGTGAGGCATGTGCGACTGGAAGAGCCGATGGAAGTCGTGGTGAGCGGGAAGACGGGAGTCGGGTTGATCGTTAAACCCGCATGATGTGGTCACTTTTGACACGAAGCGAGGCCGAGTATTCCTTTCTCGGCGGAGAACACGATCACGCGTCCTTGGCTCTTAGCCGCAAACAAACCGTTGCCGACCACAGCCAGACCGGATTGTTCCCCCAGCAGGCGTGCTATCTCATCTACTTGCCAATACCCGTTCGCGTCACGGCTGACACGCGCCGCGTACCCGTAATCGAGAGTCATGTGTGCAAGCCCAAAAAGCACGATGGCTTCCTTGCCGTCCGACTCAATTGCTAGAACGTTCTCGCGATGAACTGTTGCGATTTTTCCATGTTTAGGGCGCCACTTTAGTTCGCCGCCAAATTCACCGTAGTTAGTCCCCAGTAGCTCACCACCTTCTCTCCTGAGAAATTCTTTCTCCTCATGAAATCCGAACGAGATCCCCCTCCAATTCCAGTAGCTCCCGGGACATCCACGTACTTTGGGATTGAGCTCTCGATAGCTCGGATCGAAACGCTCGACGTTCTCTTCGAAGATGGCGAACTTAGGAAAGCGCCACAACTTTCCGGTTGGAGAACGTATGCCTTGTATGGCAAGGAGTGCCTCGGACTGTACCTCCGGCAGCCAATGCTCAGACGCGGTTTTCTGTAATGCTGGAACGGATTCCTTCGCGCCCATCCACCCTAAGCTGCGCGTTGCAGCATAAGCAACGCGCCAGTCCTGATCTGTTAGTGCTTTCTCGATTTCCGGAATAGCCGGCTCGTATCCAATGGAACCTAGGGTCGTGATGGCATACGCGCGCTCAGCTCCGTTCACCGACTTGAGAAAAGGTATCACTTCTGCACCGGCATCGTGACCGTCGGCACCGTAGGATGCGAGTTCTTCCAGACAACGGAGGGAGTCTATTGCGAGCGAATCGAGTGGAACAGCATTGGGTTTGCATGAGCGAGCCACTTCCAAAGCCGTACCGGAGTCGCGAACAGCAAGCAGTGCAGAATGCACTTGGTGTCGAAGCTCAGGGTCGTTGAGGAACTTCCGCAATTCGCCGCAATACGGTTTCGCTGCAGGCCCCAAGGCCGCGATTCCGGCCAGCGCCTTGATTCGAGCAATCCTGTCTTCCTTGGGATCGACTGCCATCGCCGCCCATTGCGGAGCATATATTTCGACTACGCCGCTCATCTGGCCAATCACCCGTGCCGCCCCTTCTCCACCTCTTTCTTCCCCCAGGAGCGGAAAGAGGTAAGGCACCGCCTTCGGCCCGAGGCTCGTTAAGGCGAAATCGGTTTGGTTCTGACTTGCTTTCGGAAGGTCCTCGACGAGTGCCTTGATGGCTTCGGCTGTTGCAATCTCAGCCAGCGGTCGTGCCACCCAGCCTCCCGGGTCTTTGCGCAGCGCAGCCCGAAGCTCGGGTACATCCGACGGACTCCATTCCTTCCATTCCGCGAGGACAGCTCCCGCCAGGTTGCGCCAGCCGGGATTTTTGCTGACGGCTTTCTTCAGCAGTTCGTGCTTGGCCGCATCCCCGAATCGATGCAGGACCTTGTACGCCGCGGCCGCATCGCGGTCACTTCCATCATTGTGACTGGGAGCAACCGTATCCAGTAGGTGAACACATGCCTCCAGTGAAGGACAGTTCGCGAATTCCTCAGGCAAGTTACGTGCGTACAGAGAGTTGATCAAGAAGAACGTACTGACAAAACAAATCGCGTGCCTGACTCTCATTCCATCGCTCCCGGCACCTAAGTCTCTGATTTTAGTGAAGGTCGTTCAACTAGATTCCTATGGTTCGTTCACACCTCTCCCCCACCTGTGATTCCCATCACACCCGATTTGGCCGCCATTCCCGAATACTTATCCCTAGGGAAAAGACCGTGTTCAAGATCACCTACGCCCAGTTCATTGCCCCCGGCATCAAGCGCTTCACGCTGGAAGCGCCTCGCATTGCCCGTGCTTATCAGCCCGGACAGTTCATCATCCTTCGCCTGCACGATCACGGCGAGCGCATTCCGCTCACGATCGAGCGCGTCGATCGCGAGAAGGGCACCATCAACCTCGTCGTGCAGTCGATCGGCAAGACCACCAACCTGCTGAACCAGCTCGAGGCCGGGGACCACATCCTCGACGTCGTTGGGCCGCTCGGGAAGCCTTCGCACATCGCGAAATTCGGCACCGTCGTGGTCATGGGCGGAGGCGTCGGCACGGCGATGGCGTATCCCACCACGGCGGCGCTCAAGCAGGCAGACAACAAGGTCATCTCCATCGTCGGCGCGCGCAGCAAGGGCCTCATGATTCTCGAGCAGGAGATGCGCCAGGTCAGCGATGCCCTGATGATCACCACCGACGACGGCACCTACGGCGACAAGGGTTTTGTCACGGACAAGTTAAAGCAGCTCATCGACAACGGCGTGAAGATCGATCTCGTGCTCGCCGTTGGCCCGATCCCGATGATGCGCGCGGTTGCCGAAGTCACGCGCAAAGAGAACATTCCTACGGTCGTGAGCCTCAACTCCATCATGGTTGACGGCACCGGCATGTGTGGCGGATGCCGCGTGCTCATCAATGGCAAGAGCGAGTTCGCCTGCGTTGACGGCCCCGAGTTCGACGCCCACCGCGTGGACTTCGAGATCCTGGTCAAACGCAACAACATGTATCGCGAGAAGGAGAAGCAGTCGTTGGCCGCCTTCGAATGCGCCATCGATGAGCAGGTGAAACAACAGCGGGAATCGATTGCAGCCCAGGCGGAGGCAGTGAAATAGCCATGGAAACGAAACAAAAGTCGCCGAATCCCGTTCCCGTCAAAGATCGCATGAGGATGCCGCGCCAGGCCATGCCGGAACAGGCGCCCGAAGTCCGCGCGAAGAACTTCGTCGAAGTAAATCTCGGCTACACCAGCGATCTCGCCGATCAGGAAGCGCTGCGCTGCCTCGAATGCGCCAAGCCGTCGTGCGTGGAAGAGTGCCCCGTCGGCATGAAGATCAAGGAGATCGTGCAACTGGTCGTGGCGAAAGACTACTACGCCGCGGCGCAGAAGATTCGCGAAGACAACGTGCTGCCCGCCATCACCGGCCGCGTCTGCCCGCAGGAAGACCAGTGCGAAGGCGCATGTTTGATGGGCAAGAAGGTTCCGCCGCTGGCGATCGGCTACCTCGAACGTTTCATCGCCGACTGGGAAGTCGCCAACAACTCGCTCGGCATTCCGCCGATCGCTCCCGCCACCGGACGCAAGGTTGGCATCGTCGGTAGCGGTCCGGCAGCTTTGTCATGTGCCGGTGACCTCATCCAAAAAGGCCACCAGGTACACGTTTTCGAGGCGCTGCACGAACTCGGCGGAGTGCTGGTGTACGGCATCCCCGAATTCCGCCTGCCCAAAGACATCGTTCGCCGCGAAGTGAACAACATGCGCAAGATGGGCGTCGAGTTCGAGACGAACGTCGTGGTGGGCAAGACCGTAACCATTGACCAGTTGATGAAGGAAGAAAATTACGACGCCATCTTCGTCGCCACCGGCGCGGGACTGCCGCAGTTCCTCGGCGTACCCGGCGAGCATCTCAACGGCGTGTACTCGGCGAACGAATTCCTCACGCGCGTGAACCTGATGCGCGCCTACAAGTTCCCCGAGTATGACGAGCCCGTCTACGACTGCAAGGACCGCGACGTAATCGTCTTCGGCGGCGGCAACACCGCCATGGATGCCGTGCGTACCGCGAAACGCCTCGGCGCGCGTAACGCGACTATCATTTACCGCCGCACCGAAAAAGAAATGCCTGCCCGCGTGGAGGAAGTTCATCACGCAAAGGACGAGGGCATTCAGTTCGAGATGCTCGTCGGTCCCGTTGAACTAATCGGCGACAAAGACGGCCGTCTCGAGGCGGCGAAGTGCATCCGCATGGAACTCGGCGAGCCCGATTCATCCGGACGCCGCCGCCCGGTTCCGAAAGAAGGTTCGGAGTTCGTGATTCCCGCGTCGGTCGCTATCGTCGCAGTCGGCACCACGGCAAATCCGCTGATCCAGTCGACCACGCCCGACTTGCAGACGAATAAGAGAGGCTACATCCAGGTCAACGAAGAAACGCTGGCAACGTCGAAGCCGGGCGTATTCGCCGGCGGAGACATCGTCACCGGCGGTGCCACGGTGATTCTCGCCATGGGCGCGGGAAGAAAAGCCGCAAAGGGAATTCACGAATACCTTTGCGGTTTGAATGGAAAAAAAGAAGAGTCGTTCGAGGATCTGTAAGTAGCTAACCACCAAGGGCACAAAGGAACACAAAGAAAATCTTAGAAATTTTCTATAAAAGATTCCTTTGTGTGACTTCGTGCCCTTGGTGGTTAATCGCTTGTACAACGCAGTAGCTGCTTACTTCGCCCCGCTCGCCTTCTTGTATAACTCCCACACCCACTTAGGCGGATCGGGCGCGCCCTTCAGGTCCTGGTCTTTTCCCAACGTCAGCGCCCACCGGTGTTCCCACGGATAGCCGTACGGACCGGCATAGTTGTCCGCCGTCTGGTACGCCGGGTCCTTGAGCGCTTCCTCCAGCGTGATGAACTTGTACCCGCGTGCCTCGAATTTCGCCAGCACTTGGTCGAGCACCATTCCGTTCACCTGGTTGGAGTGCATCAACATCACGTGCGCGATGGGATGACCAAACAGCGTCTGAGTCATCTTCTCGTAGTAATCGAGATCGATATCGGTCTGTGCCAGGTAAGCGTCGAGCACCTTGCGCGCAGTGCCGCTCTCATCGTCTTTGATCGCCTGGCGGTATGCCGAATTAAACGCCCAGTCGAGGTTTTCCATCGTCACGGGAGCCACAATGTATCCACGCGACTTGAGGAACGCTTCGAACTCGTGCTTGTGCTCGAGCGTGTCGCCTGTCATCAGGAAGGGATGGCGGAAGTAGCGCTCGTCCTTGCCGCGTTCCTTCATTAACCGGCGTGTGATCACCTCACCTTTCACGACTTCATCTTCGAACTCCGGCAGCGGCGTTTTGTTCAGGTTGGGATGCGAGTAGGTGTGATTGCCCAGCTCGACTCCACCGTCGAGCCACTGCTCCAGCAGGCCCACGCGCATGTCGAGTTGATCGTTGACCATCAGCTTTTGCTCGTTCACGAACGCCACGGCTGGAACGTGGTGTGCTCTCAGCGTGTCGAGAATGCTGCGGATGTTTTGCCGTGCTTCGTAGACATCGCTCAGCGATGGTCCGAGCGAGGCATAGGGAAGATCGTCGATCGTGATGGCAATGGATTTCGTCTGGCCGAATGACCCGACTGACAAAAGAAAGACAAGCAGAAGAAAACAGACAAAGTTCCGCATAATCTCCACCAGAGTACTAGATCAATGCGCCTGCCTGGAATGATTACGCGCGTTCTCCCAGCAACGTTTCAGAAAAAGTTCAGAACACTTCAAGGACTCTGCGCCCCTCGCGACAGTAATCTCTGTCCAACTCAAGATGGCAAATCCGATGTTCTAGATGTGGAGGGAACTTGAAATGTTGAAGAGAATCACCGTGTTCGCGTACGGCGTCGCCTGTTACGCCGCGTTTTTCGCCACCTTTCTTTACGCCGTTGGCTTTATCGGAAACCTGGTGGTGCCCAAGTCGATGGACTCCCCCGCCACCACGCCGTTCCTGAAAGCGCTAGCGATTGACGCCCTTCTGCTGGCCATTTTCGCGGTGCAGCACAGCGTAATGGCGCGCCCGTGGTTCAAGCGCGCGTGGACGCGCATCGTGCCCGAGCCGGCGGAACGCAGCACCTACGTGCTGTTTTCGAGCCTCGCGCTGATTGCGCTGTTCATCCTGTGGGAGCCGCTCGGCGGCACCGTGTGGAGCTTCGGCAGCCATACCGGCGGCGGGCTGATCATGTACACGGGCTTCGCGCTCGGCTTTCTGCTGGTGCTGCTGGCCACATTTCTGATCAACCACTTCGACCTGTTCGGGCTGCGGCAGGTGTGGCTCTACCTGGTGGGCAAGCCATATACGCACCTCACCTTCCGCACGCCGCTGTTGTATAGGTACGTGCGGCACCCGCTCTACGTGGGATGGTTCATGTCGTTCTGGTTCACGCCCACCATGACGGTCACGCACCTGTTCTTTGCCGTCATGTGCACGGCGTACATCTTGCTGGCGATCCGCTGGGAAGAGAAAGACCTGGTCGACGCGCACGGAGCGAAGTACCTGGAATACCGCAGCAACGTGCCCATGATCATGCCGTCAGCGAAACCGTACGAGCCACTGACACCGCGTGAGGCGATCCGGCGGCTGGCGTAAAGAAAGTAGCGCCGGCGTCTCGCCGGCTGTCGCGTGGGCATCTTGCCCACGCGATCCCCTAACTCGCGGCCTTTCCGTGTCTGGTTGCAGCCTGTTGGCGGTTCCAGCCCAGGAAATCCGATATTTCCTGTAGGAAGATTTCCCATGCCGGTTCGCCCGGAACAACTTCGTGGCTGCGGCTGGGCAGTTCGACGAAACGCGCACCACGAATGCGCGAGGCCATTATTTTTCCTTCCTGTGCTGGAACCACGCTTTCATCGCGCGAGTGCAGCACGAGAGTTGGGCAAGAGATTTTCGGAAGCACGTCCATGATGTCGACGAGTTGAAACTCCGTCATCATGCGGGCGGCATTATCGGGAGACGAGGTAATACGTTGGAATTCATTCATCCACTCTGCTTCGGCGGGACTGGCATCGGGCCGGAAGAGCGTCGTCCACAATTGCCGGAAGGCGGGATTGTTCTGCCCCCAGCCATGGCGGATGAGCGTCAGCATGGCGTGGTACTGCTCGGTTTTCATGCTGCCGGGTGCTGGCCACCCGCGGCCGAAGGCCCCATAGAGAATGAGCCGGGTAACCCGCTCGGGATGGCGAGCCGCGTAAGCAGCGCTGATGGCGCCGCCCTGGCAGCTGCCTACGATCGCAAACCGCTCGAGCCCAACCGCTTCGATCAGCTCTTCGAAGTCCTGCAGCGAACGCTCGAAGGAAAAATCCTCCACGTTCCAGTCGGAGAGTCCACTGCCACGCTGATCGTAACGAAGCAGAGTATGCTGGCGCATGATTTGCGCAAACCAGTTGCGCCGGTTCGGGTTCTTCCACTCGAAGTCGAGATGGTTGAGCCAGTCGATGGCGCGGACCAGCGGCGGCCCACTGCCGCCGATGGTGTAAGCGATACGCACACCGTCTGAGGTGGTGAAGAACCGAATCTCCTGCTCTGGAAGTTCGTTCATCGCGGGCGCAGGATGCACCGCATGAAGTTTGGCTGGCTGTTCTGCTTGCTGGACATCGGCGATAAACCGGTAGCCCTGGCGCGGCACGGTCTCGATAAACCTGTCACCGTTCGACTCGCCCAGTGCACGCCGCAGCTTCGAGATGTTGTGGTCCAGATTGTTTTCTTCCACCGTGCTGTCGGGCCAGATGCGCTGCATCAGCTCGTCTTTGCGGACGAGATGCCCGTGATTCTCGACGAGGATGCAGAGAGTATCGAAGACCTTCGAACGGAGCGGGACGAGTTCGCCTTCACGCAGCAAACGGCGCTCGGCAACATCAAGTTGAAAACTGCCAAACTGATAGACCACTGAAGAACCTTCTTGTCGCTGCCGAAAGTCCCCACCAAAGGCTCGGGGAGAGCCTTTCCCACTGATGATCGATTATAGCTTGAGCGGCGGGATTGGGTCCGAAAGCACCGGGGTGGCTTTCGGACGGTTAGGTCTAGGACCGTGTACTTCCAGGTCGGACTGTGGCCTCAGGTGTGTTCTCGAATTACAAATTACCAATTACCAATTACAAAATTACAAATTTCCCTATTCCGGCTTCTCCACCGGCACCGTCGGCCCATTCCCGCCCGCTGCAGCTGTTCCGCCCACCGGCGTCGATTGTGGTACTGGCGTCATTCCCGGCTTGCGATGTGGCTCGGGGGGAACCGGCCTCGCCGGCTGCACCGATGTCACTCCGCGCTCGTCGAACTTGCCGAAAATCATCTTGCCGGCCGTGGTCTGCAGCACCGAGGTGACGGCTACATCCACGGTCTTGCCGATCATCTTGCGCGCGTTGTCAACGACGACCATCGTCCCGTCATCGAGGTAGGCGACGCCCTGGTTGTACTCCTTGCCTTCCTTCAGAATGAACACCCGCATTGCCTCTCCCGGCAACACGATTGGTTTCAGGGCATTAGCAAGTTCGTTAATATTGAGCACTTCAACGCCTTGGAGCTGGGCTACCTTGTTCAGGTTGAAGTCGTTCGTGATGATCTTGGCCTCGATCTCCTTGGCCAGTTCGATCAGCTTGAGATCAACTTCGCGGATCGCCGGATAATCGTCCTCAACGATCTGCACTTGCACCGTCGCGATCTTCTGGACGCGCTGCAGGATGTCGAGCCCTCGGCGCCCGCGGTTGCGCTTGAGCGGGTCGGCCGAGTCTGCGACAAGCTGCAATTCGCGCAAAACGAACTGCGGAATGATCAGAACGCCGTCTAGGAAACCAGTTTCGGCGATATCGGCGATGCGGCCGTCAATGATGACACTCGTGTCAAGAATCTTCTGGCTCTTCTTTGTCTGCTTCTCGCCGCCGAAGATTCCCCCCAGCGCCGACAGGTTGAGCAGGTCGCCCTTGTTGGCGCCCACAATGAGCCCAACATAGGCCATAAACAGCATGATGATCAGCATCAGGAAGCTTTGCGTGCTTCCGGCCGAGATGCTGTTGCGGATGACGGCGCTGAAAAGGAAGGCGCCGATGATGCCAAGGATGCTGCCGATAGCCGCGCCGATCAGCCGTTTCAGGCTGACCTGGCGCAGTCTCATTTCGAACAGAACGATCGCCAGGCCGATGGCGATTCCGACCGGCAGGTCCGGCAGCGGCCTCAGCCCGAATGGGTGCAGAATGTAGCAGGCCAGGCCGACCAGAACGATGAATACAAACCTAACAATATATAAGTCCAAGCGGGTCCTCCCCGCGGGTGACGTCCCGTATCGCACTTCCTCGCGCGGAGTTCCACGTTACTGAATGTGGGTATACCCCACCGAGCCCCCGGATTCCCGGGGAATCACAGTTATGAACGAGGCATTTATACCACTGCCACCCTCGGCTCTGCACCTGCAATCTGATCCCCGTCCCGTATACGGTTCAAACCGGCACTCTGGCGGAAGTTGACGTTTGCGGTTCCCGGTTATCCAAAATGGCAATAGAGGAGCAGTCTTTCCGATTGACCGAAAAGTCAACAGGCCTCATGTTTGATTCGGCGGCTCTGGATCAGGCGTTCCGCCGGTTCACGAGCTTCTCTCCCGGATAGTTGGGCCCCGCGGTAGGTATCAAACAAAGTAGGAAACCAAAAGTTCGGCCCCAGATGTTTCGGCCACTCACTTTAGGTTCCCCGGTCGTTATCCGTCGGGGTCCTAATAAAAACCGGCGCATGTCTCGGGGGAGAATGGCGCCGGTTTTATTTTGTCGTTTCGATTTCGCTTGCTAGCCTTCAGCACTTCTCGTACTTCCAGTTCCGACCCTTGCCGTCGGCCATCCACTCGATTGCTTGTTGCATACGCCGCTGCCGCGTCTCCTCGGTCTTCGCTTCCGCGATCCACTCCACGTATTCCTTCTTGTGACTGTAGGAAAAGCCCTCGAACATCGCATGTGCCTTCTTGTTCTTCTTCAGTGCAGACGTGAAATAGTCGGGGACCACCAGTTCCTTCTTCTCTCCATTCGGCTTCGGGCGCGACCGCGTCGCTCCCGCGTCGATCAGCTCCATCGCTTTCTTCAGGTATCCGATAATCGTCTGTTTCGGCGGCAGGTCCTTTACGGATGTAATCCGCCCAAACTGTCCCATCGCTTCGTCCGATTTATCGTCTTCTCCTTTCACGACCTGGTTGCCGTGCCAGATGTGAAACGCACAGTGCTGCTTGAACGCTGCCATGCTGCACAGGATCTTGCCCGTGTACAGAAAATGCGGGCAGCTCCACTTGATGGACTCCTCCGTGGCCGGGCACGCTTCATGCACGATGGCGCGCAGATGTTTCAGGATCGGATGGGCGAAGTCACTGGACTTCATGATGTAAGTGTCAACGCGTTTATCTTTCGTTCCCATGGCCGCACATTTTCCCGGTTCGCCTGCCACCACACAAGCAGAATCGCGGAACGTTTGCGCAAGATGTTGCAACCCAGTCCCTCGGTTGTGCCTGTAAGTCTACCGATTTCAGCCACTTGGTTTGGCGCTTAAATTGCGCCAAAGAGCCACAAACCTCGGGCCCTTTTTGTATCCGTTGACAATTCAGGAGAGATGGAATGAACGTTGCACGCCAGTTGCGTTCAGCTGTGGGGCTCTTTTTTCTATGCGCAGTTCTGCTGTTCCCGCTGTCCGGCTCGGCTGCCATCATTGCCGTCAGCTTGCCGCATAACCTGCAGGTCTTTTCGACCTCCGGACCTACCGGCTTCATGAATCCCGGAGTGCTGGTCGGTTTCAATCCGCAACCCGACCCTCCCGGCGATAACATGAAAGCCGATCTCACCAACCCGTTCGCTCCGATGTTCTCGCAACCCGGCAGCGGCACCTTTACCATCCTGTTCGGGATTCACGGCCCGGGTGGCGATCCGGTCAACTTCTACCTGCCGGAGTCGAGTCCGATGATGAGCACCGACGGTGGATTCGCCACTTACACCTTCCTGGCTGGGGTGGGGAACCAGGCGTTCCTCGTCAACTTCGACATCAGCGGCTACACCGGCGGCTGGAGCGGATTCAATCCCCAGCCCGATCCTCCCGGCTTCGGCGGCCAGTTTGTGGGCTTCTCGTTTCAGGGCGACCCCATGGTGGTTACCCAGCTTTACGCCCTCGATCCGAACGGCAACATCGCCGGAGCTTACGCTTTCACCGCGGCGCCCGAACCTGTATCGCTGACGTTAGTCGGCGCGGGACTGGTTGGGATGTTCCTCCGCCGCCGCAAGCTGGTGTAGTTTTCGCCTTGTCATCACGAGCGAAGCGAGGGATCTGCTGTTGAATTGGTGCCCCACACAACCATCATTTGGTTGTGTGGGGTTTTTCACGCTGGGTACCCCATCCTTCTTCTGGCGAGGGTGGGGTCTTTGTTTCGGAGCTAGTCAAAAGCTAACCTTCAAGATCGTTCCATTCACGCCGACGAGCCATCCCGCTTCCGGAGAAGCAAACGCGACCGCCCAGTAGCCTGTCACGCCAGTCAACGGATACCACGTCTTGCCTTCGTCAGGAGTCCATGCCGCTCCGCCCGCATTGGCGGTAACGACAACGGTACGGCTCGCTTCGCCGAAATCGGCCAGCAAACTGGTGCTGTGCGCGTAGCTGAGCCCGAAGATTGCTCCTGTCACCGGCGGAGCGTTGGTCAGCGTCCATGTCCGGCCGCCATCTTCGGAAACCGCGGTGCGCGCGTTGTTCGGATCGGTCGGATCCAAATCTCCGCCGCCGACGATGCCATGCCACGGATCGCGGAACGCCACCGAGAACGCCCCGGCGCTCGGGCTGCTGACCAGCGGAGTATCGTACGCGTTCCAGGTGTCGCCGCCATCGCGTGTCGCCAGGACTCGCGCCGCCGTCGAACCGCCGGTGGCGATCCACGCCTCACGTAACCCGAACGTTGCCACGCACGTTCCGCTCGCCGCGAACGACGCCTCACCCGGCAACGCCGGAGGCATGTTTCCGCTGATGTCCTCCCAGTGTTTGCCATCGGTTGTCCGCAGGTCGGGGAAGACGCCGCTCACCGAATCGCTGTGCGAGATGCCCCGCCTCGGCGTCCAGAAGGCGAAGCAATCGTAAAAGGCGTTGGCGTTCTGGTTCTGGAACTGCATCGTCCAGGTCGCGCCGCCATCGGTCGTTTTGTAGATGCGGAAGTCGGTGGGGTTCCCGCCGATCGATTGCAGGTAAGCGACCTTCTCGCTCACGCCCTGCACGTCGCGGAACTGCAGCGCCTCCGCCCCGGGAACCACGCCCGCCTTCCAGTGCTTGCCGCCGTCAGTGGTAAGCACAAACGTTCCCGCGCGGCCGGAGGCCCAAACCACGCGATCGTTCACCGGGCTGACTGCGATAAGGCCATTTGTGGTGCCGCTGTTTTGAGGAGTCAAGGTTGGTTGCTGGACTTGGTGATCTCCCGCTTGGGCCATGATCGAGAACAGGAAACAGGCCACTGCGAGCAGGGTAACGAGCCGTCTAGTCATTTGTGTTTGCTCCGGAAGGGAATCTCGTTGTGTGGTGCGGAAGTATAGGTGCCGGCCGGAAGGGCGTCAAATCGGGCTTTTTGATTTCAAATGCCACTTTCCGATCTGCCTGGTTTCGTGCTGAGATAGGACTGGGATCGCTGTTCACGCCACCTACCGTTTCTTCTGGCCGGGGCCGCGGTGGTAGGTTAGCTGAAAATGAAAAGCAAACTCCTTCCTTGGGTTCTGGTTTTTGTCGTCTCTTTGCCTGCACTTTGTGAAGCACAGCAATATTCCATTCGCTTGCTGAATGTGAAGACGGGTCGTCCCATTTCGAGGGAGACCGTCACGATTCAGTTCAGCGCTGACAATGGATCCCGCAGAACTTCGGAATTGAACCAGATGCGTACGGGGTTGCAACTTTTCATTTACCTTCGGGAAATATCTCCGTGCTTCAAGCAAAGGCATACGACCTTTACCCGTGCTACGACGAGTGGGCGGTCATTGATTTGGATGTTTTGAAGAGGGTAGGGTTCATCTCTCGAAGTTTGCAGGGCAAATGTGAGTTCGGCAACGCAACCCCGTGATGTTCAACCGAAACCTGGTGAAATCGTGCTGTTTGCACGGCACATGAGTTTGTGGGAAAAATGGCTGGCCATCTGGTACGAGTAATCCGGCGGCTTGACGTTGGCAAATCCGGATACCACTCCGTATTTCAGCAAGAAGCGACGATGGCACTTTTTGAGCCATGCCGTCTTGTGGTGAGATAGTGAGCGGAAAACGCTGGTTGGGCGGCGCTTTTAGATCCCGACGCGCACCTCAGAGCGACAACGGGGAGCACGGAATGAGGACATTTTGGTTTGTTGTAACTGTCATTTGTACGCTCCTCACAATGCTCTTCTGCTACACACTCGTGTACTACTTCACGCACGATTCGCAACTTTGGCGTGGGATAAGGTTGTTGGTGGTTGTGGTTTTCGTCACGCTGACTAAAGCGGCTTTTTCAATGTATCGGGGCGAAGTAAAGAACTAGCCGTCGGTCCGTGGTGATTACTAGCGGGAATCCCCTTCCCACAATCAATCCGTCGTGAGACTTCCGACCAAAGTCATCGCTCGTTTTCTAATTTGGAAAGCTGTTGGCGCGTCCAGTGCAGCATGTCGGAGAGATCTACAGGCTGATCCCGTTCGACTCGTTTAGAAATCATGGTGAGAGCATTTATGTTCGCATCTGTTTTCTTGAAGCGCAGTGTCGGGTCGGTGCCGAACTCGTCCGTGATCATCACCCAACGAAGCGGCAGGTCGCTCGTCAACACATCGCCAAAGACCACTCCAAGACATTGGAGTTCATAGGTCTGCGATTTGGCAAAAACCTTGTCGTCAATTAGTTTCTGTAGAACAGGTAGGTCAGCCTTCGTTCTTGTAAGGCTGGGCGTACCGTAGTGCTTCTTCGCAGCCTTTGCAATTACCTCTCGTTGTTGTTCCAGCCGCACCGTGTCTTGAGGCGATAGATCAGCAAAGTGAGGATGTTGCTCATCGTTTTTGGATTGGGCGAACACGCCCCCGGTAGTTCCGATTACGAAAAGAACAATCATCAGCGATACAGAGCGGAGCATCGGACAGAATTGTAAAACCCCATGGGCGATAGGTAACGGAAAATCGCGGTTACCACTCCGAATCCGGCTGATAGAAAATAGGGAGTGGGAAACGCTGTTTCCGACAGTTATCCTGAAAAAAGGTTCACCCGGCTCAATCGAATGGGCCAAACTTGTGGCGACTGCGATGGACATAACGACTGTTAAGAAAGCTTTCGACGCCCTTTTTAACGCTGAGGGTAGGATAAAGAACTACAAAAAAGCATTGCCGGTGTTGCTAGTTGCGGCGAAGTTCGGAAACCGCCACGCTCAGAACCTCGTTGGTTATTCCTATGATAAAGGACTCGGCCAAGCTCGCAGCGTAACGAAGGCAGTACGTTGGTACAAGAAATCTGCAAGGAACGGTTACTCGGAGGCCATCTACAATCTCGCCCTTTGTTATTCGCACGGAAGGGGCGTCACAAAAAATGCTCGTAAGGCGCTCCTCCTGAATCAACAGGCCGCTGCCGTGGGACACGTCTGGGCCACTTGCAATCTGGGAACTATGCACGCCGAGGGCGTTGGGACGAAAGTGAATGCTGCGCTTGCTGTGAAGTGTTGGCGCAAAGCGGCACAGAAGGGGGATGCCAAGGCCCAATACAACTTAGCCGGTGCTTATTTCGACGGCGTTGGAACCTGTAAAAATGCACGTCTAGGAACATTCTGGTTGACGTCAGCAGCGGGGCTTGGCCATAAGCAAGCCGCACGAGAATTGCGCGCTCTCAAATCCTCTCGTCGCAAGTGACGAGTTAGGTGTTCGTAAATCGCGATACCACTCCCTATCCTGACTGGAACCAGCATCACCAGCGCCCGCCGTCTGCACCCGAAGTTTCCTGAATCGAATTACTCCGCTAATCAGCTTCGATGGAAAGATGGAAAACAACGCGGCGGAGAGCCGAAGCCCATCCGCCGCCCTCGAGACACCTGTTTGAGAAGTAGCGCCGGCATCTTGCCGGCTGTAGAGCGGGCGTCTCGCCCGCTCCTGTTCGAATCCCTACTGAATTCCTCCCGTCGGGTTCTGCTGGCTCAGCACCGCGCTCACGCCGTTTTCGAACGTCGCTGTGAACTGCACCGGGCCACCCGGGTTCGGAGGCACAAAGTACGGAATATTCGCGACGCCGTTGTGGACCACCGCTCTGCCCACCGGCACCACGCCGCTTTCCGTCATCTGTAACGCCGTAATGGTCGCGCCTTCCTGCTGATAGTTCACTTGGAAAGCGCCTTCTGTAGCGAGAATCGATGCAAGACTGCCCAGCAGCAACGGCTGGTTCGTCCACATCTCCGTCGTCGGATCGCCGATCACGTGCCACAACTTCAGCTCGTCGGCGAAGTCATTGATCGAGACCGGCTCCGTCGTGCCCGCCACGCCGATCTGCGTCGCCAGGTAAATCTTGGCGTGCACCAGCATGTCGCCCAGGCGGCGATGCGAGGTGTTGTCGCCGAAGTCGGAAACCGTCTCCGGCCAGATCGCGTCGAAGAAGCCGCGCGTCATCGCATTGTTCGCCCACGTCGGGCTGTTACGCGTGTCGCCGAAGACTCCAACTGCGCCGCCGCCGTTCTTAATCAGCGCCCACGGTCCGAAGTAGTAGGCGTTCGTCGACGTGCCGTAATCGCCGTTGGCGGTGTTGTTGTCGAAGAAGCCGCTGGCGCAGTTCACGCTGAACAGCACCGGCAGCAGCGAGCCGTTGGTCAGGTTCGAAATGTTGCTCGTGTCGTAATACGGAGTACCCCATCCGCCCGGCCAGCCGTGATCGCGATGCAGGAACAGGAAGCGTCCCGCGTTGATCGAGTTGCTGATGTCGGTAGCCGTCGACGTGTAGGAAAAACCGCTTCCCGCGCCGATATCCGACGGCAACAGCGCGCCGTTGTAATACTTGCGCGGAGTCGTGTCGCCACCGTACGAGCCGTCCACCGTCATGTTGTAAAGGCGATCCACCGATTTGCCGCGGCCCGCCATCACGTTGCGCACCAGCTCGCTGGTCTCGACAAACGCGCGCTGGTCGCGTCCATCTTCGCCAACATCCGTCCGGCAACACTGGAAGTCCGAAGCAATACCGGCATTGTGATAGAAGCTGGAGTTGTTCGGCGGCGCCGATTCGTAACCGACGATCTTGTTAACGACCGTGTTAGCGTCGTCGAGTGTATCCACGGGAATGCGCCCGACTCCAAAGTCGGGGAACAGGCACGCGCCGAAGAAGAAGCAGTGCTCGTCAAGATACGAATACGGCCAGTCGCTGCCGGTCGTATCGCTGCCGCCGCTCTGCAGGTAATACGTGGGGAGGAACTGCGTGTCGCCAAACAGCAGCACATACGTCGGGCGCACGGCGCAACCATCGTAACGGTTGGCGATCACGGCCCGCACATCGTCATTCGACATCGGCGTCCCCGCGCCGTTGTTGTAGAGCACGACCTCCGTCGAGATGCCCTTCTTGTTCTTCCAGTCCGCCAGCGTTTGCGCCGCCGACGAGAAGTTCGATGGGGTGAAGATCAGCAGCTCCGACCCGAAGCAGCCGAGATGAATCGGCACTTGCGACACGTACTTTGCGAGCGCATCATGATTCAGTACCGCGCCGGTCGCCAATGTCGGCGAACTCTCAAACGGCGATAGCGATTGGCTGGTCAGGAAATTCCCGGTTCCACCGCTAAACGTGACCTTGAAGTCCACCGAGTCGAACAGCGTCAGCCGCTGCACTGCGGGCAGATACTGGCCGCCGGCGCACTCGAGTTGCGCCAGCGTCAGATCGCGCATCTTGCCGACAATCGCGACTCGGCACGGGTCGGGCGGAAACGCCACGCGGC
>Ga0335069_10004607_pt1 | contig 20346 bp, 25 predicted proteins | sample Lox_Sample_11_FD_206714 | JGI IMG/M metagenome (GOLD analysis project Ga0335069, IMG submission 206714) | Soil microbial communities from Loxahatchee National Wildlife Refuge, Florida, United States - Lox_Sample_1.1 | ecosystem: Environmental > Terrestrial > Soil > Wetlands | place: USA... | reverse complement strand
CCGGCCGACCCCGAGCGCGTCGGCAACCCGGTTGATGTAGTTGAACCACGCCGCGATCAGGGTGATCTGGAGAATGCCGCGATCGTCGAACCCGACGGCCCGGAGCCGGTCGTGGTCCTCGCGCGAGAGGCGGGTCGCGTCGCGCGTGAGCTGGACGACGAAGTCGAGCATGACGCGGTCGCGTTCGTCGATCGGCGCGGTGCGGTAGTCCTTCCGGATGGCCTCGACCAGGCCGTCGTCCAGGGTCACCCGACGCAGAAACTCTGCGTGCGACTCGATTCAATAGTGGCAGCGGTTGGCGACGGAGACGACCGTCGTGATCATCTCGTGCTGGCGGCGCGTCAGCGGCAGGTCGGGGGCCATGAGCGCCCCGAATGTCGCGAACGCGTGGTGGAGGGCGTCGGGGATCAGCGAGTGCGAGGCGACGATCGAGCCCGCCTCGTCGGTCAGGCCGGTCGGCGAGGCGTACTCCGCGGGGTAGAGCGCCTGCTCGCTCGCGCGTGCCTCGCGGAGCTTCGCGTCGCCTTCCGAGGGCGCAATCGTCTTGATCCAGGTCATCGGGACGCTCCCTTCGCGGCGGCTCCGTCGCGGCGCCGCGGCGCGAGGACGAGCTGCGCCGGGACGCCGAGGAGCACCAGGGCGAAGCCTGCCAGAACCTGGAGGGGCCGGGCAAGCGCCATCGCGGCGACGGCCGCGGCGAGGAAGAGGAGGAACAGAGCGGTCGTCGCCGGAAATCCGGGGACCGCGAACGACGCGGGCGCGGGGCTGCGCCGACGCGACACGAAGAGCCCGGCCGCGGCGAGCCCGATGAAGACGAGGGCCGTGGCGAGGAAAAAGGCCACGATCTGGTCGAAGCTGCCCGAGAGGACCAGCAGGCTCGCGATCACGGCCAGGAGAGCGGTCGCGCGGACCGGCGCGCCGGTCCGGGGGCTCGTCGCCCCGAGCGCGGGCGGAAAGAGGCCGTCGTCGGCCATCGCGACGTAGACGCGCGGCGCCATCAGGACGAGCGCCATCGCCGACCCGAGCACCGAGACCACGACGACGGCCGAGAGGGCGGCCGGTCCCGAGGGCCCCAGCATCGCCTGCCCCGCGAGGCGAGCGAGGTCGGCCGCCGTGGGCGCCGCGCCGATCGGCACGAGGTAGAGGAATGCGGCCGTCACGGCGACGTACGCGATCGTCACGATCGCGACGCCGAGGGCAAGAGCGCGCGGCAGCGTGCGCGCGCCGTCGCGGACCTCGCCGGTGACGCGGCTCGCCTCCCAGAAGCCGCCGAACGAATAGAAGACCGAGATGAAGCCCAGGCCGAGCGCCACCGGCAGCGGCGCGGCGCCCGGGCGGCGCGCGACGAAGGGCTCGAGGTTCGCCCAGGATCCGCGGCCGGCGACGAGCGCGACCGCGACGATCGCCGCGAGCGCCAGGAGCTTGAAAGCCGTGAGGAGGTTCTGCACGAGAACGCTCGGGCGCAGGCCCGTCATGTTGACGAGCGCGAGGGCCCAGATGACCGCGAGCGCGACCGCGCGCTGGTGTCCGGCGGCCGCCGGCCAGAGCACGCCGGCGTACTGCGCGAGCCCGACCGCCAGCGCCGCCACGATACCGGGGTCCATGACGAGCATCGCCTGCCAGCCGTAAAGGAATCCCGCGCGCTCGCCGAAGGCTTCGCGCAGGTACACGTAGGTCCCCCCCGAGCGCGGGTAGCGCGCGGCGAGCTCGCCGTAGGTCCACGCGCCCGCGAGCACGAGAAGGCCCCCGACGACCCACAGGGCGAGCGTCAGCGCCGGGGAGGCGAGGGCGCCGATCAGCTGCGCGGGCGTCAGGAAGATGCCGACGCCGATGGTGTGCCCGACGACGAGAGCCGCCGCGGACCAGAGGCCGATGCGCCTGGAGTCGCTCAACGCGCGGGATTTTCCTACAGTTGCCCGATGCCGCCGGCCGCGCCGCTGAAACCGGGCGTCTCGTCCTCCGCCCGTTGTCTGGCCGGCGGCGGGCGGCGTAGCATGCGGTCTCAGTCCTTCGCAAAAAGGGGAGCCGCCGATGCCGCCCGCGTCCGGTCTGTCGATCGTGGTGCCCGTCTTCAACGAAGAGGCGGTGCTTCGCCACACCCACGCCGCGCTCAGTCGGCTCGCGGACGCCCCGGAGCTCGCCGAGCTCCCCTGGGTGGAGCTCGTCTACGTGGATGACGGTTCCTCCGATGGATCGGCGCGGGTCCTGCGCGAGCTCGCGGGGGATTCGGGCCGGCTCCGGGTGCGAGCCCTTCAGTTCAGCCGGAACTTCGGCCATTCCGCTGCCGTGATCGCCGGCCTCGAGGCGGCGCGGGGCGGCTACGTTGCGATCATCGACGCCGACCTGCAGGACCCTCCCGAGGTCCTGCCGGCCATGTACCGAGAGCTCAGGGCCGGCGCGGACGTCGTCTACGGGCAGCGGCGCCGGCGCGAAGGCGACACGTTTTTCAAACGGGTCACGGCCTGGGCGTTCTATCGAATCCTCGCCCGCCTGACCGGGGTCGCCATTCCGCCGGACACGGGCGACTTCCGCATCTTCACCCGGCAGGTCCTCGAGGCGGTGATCTCCTGCAAGGAGCAGGAGCCCTTCGTGCGCGGTCTGGTGGCGTGGGTCGGGTTCCGCCAGAAGCCGTTTCCGTACGACCGAAAGCCTCGGGAGCACGGCGAGTCGAAGTACCCGTTCCGGAAGATGCTCCGCTTCGCCGTCGGCGCCGCGCTGAGCTTTTCAACGACGCCGCTGCGCATCGCGATCTACGTGGGGTTCATCGGGTTTCTCGGGAGTCTCGCGATCTCGGCGTGGGTCGTCGTCCAGTACCTGCGCCACCTGGTGATCCAGGGGTGGACATCGCTGCTGCTCGGCTATCTCTACGGACAGTCGATCACGCTGATCACGATCGGTTTCGTCGGGCTTGACGTCGGACAGATCCAGAATCAGGCCAAGGGCCGGCCGCGCTACATCCTTCGAGACGGCGCCGCGGGCTCCTGATCGGACGGGTCGCGGCCCCGGGGTGGAAACGGCGGGGCCGGACCACCGCGGCCCGACCCCGCCGAGACGAAACGGGCTTCTCCTACCGGCTGGTTTCGACGCAGCAGCAGGAGGCGACCTCTTCACCGGTCAGGGTGCAGATCACGGTTCCGTCCTTCACGACGCAGCAGCACGAATCCATGACGACGCCGGTCTTCTCGCACACGAGGGTCGAACCCGTCGAGGCGAGCAGCGACGCGGCGGCGAAGAGAGCCAGAGCCAGGGACCCGAGGGTCTTCTTCACGGTCTTCCTCCTGTCGACGTGTGTCGGTTTCCGGGAAACGGCGACGAAAGGAAGGGTCAGTTCCGCGATGGCCGCTGGAATCCGGGCGGCAGGGCCGGCCACGCGAGAGCCGCCGGGGCGGCGAGAGGCTGGAAGCGGGCGGCGAACGAAATCAGGTTCGGAGCCGGGAGAGACACCGCGGCCGCCTCGCACTTCGTGGACAGCACGGCCGCCGTGTCTTTGCAATAGACGATCGGGCAGTGGTCGCAGGGGGTGCCGCAGCAGAGCGACGGGATGAGCGTCGCCGAAGCGACCGTCGCGCCGAAGAAGCCGACGACCATCGCCAGCGCCGCAATCCGCGCCATCCAGCTCACATCCCTTCGGGGACCCGGCGCGATTCCCGCTGCTTCCCGGTCGTTGCGCACGTCGCCATTGTGGGGCATGGCAGCACCTCCGGCGGGATGCATACGCATCAGCCGGAACGCGAGGTCGGCTAGTAGCGGCTGCTGACCCCCAGGACCTCGACCGTCAACCCGTCGTATTGGAAGGGGAAATCGTGGCCGGCACGGCACGTCTCGACGCCTACGCCGGGCTCGGCATCGGACGGGAACTCGAGCGTGACGCATTCCCCGCAATCGGGGCACGCGAGCGTCCACACGGTGGGAGTCGTCGGTTCGATCATCGTCGCCTCCTCGGATGGAACCTATGGCCGCTCCGTGAAGGGGCGCGGTAGGCCTCGTGAGAACGAGGCGAAGGCGCGGCACGCGCGGCGTAAAAGATTGCTTGCGCGCGTTCCGTCGCCGCGGTGCGGCGCTACCATCGTCGTGGATGAGCGCGAACCTGCGGAGCGACGCCTAGTGCACGCCGCGGCCGGGCGCGCGTGGCTGCTGCTCGGCCTTTCGTCTCTCTTCGAAGTCGCCTGGATCGTCAGCCTGAAGCTTCTGAACGGCCCTGGCCGGCTGCTGCCGCTCCTCGGCTACCTCGTCTCGGGCCTCGGCGCGGCGGTCCTGCTCTCGCTCGCGATGAAGGCGATCCCGATGGGAACCGCCTACGCCGTCTGGATGGGCGCCTCCCTCGTGGGCGCGCTCGTTCTCGACACGGTCGTGTTCCGCGAGCCGTGGAACGCGGTCCGCGTTTTCTGCGCGCTCCTCATCGTCATCGGCACCTGCGGCCTGCGCCTCGCCTCCGCTCCCTGAGCGCGGGCTTCGTTCGTCGCGCGAAGACGGCGTTCACCGAGGCTTCAAGGCTGGGGCGTACCTTCGGGGTCGGAGGCCATTCGATGGAAAGTCCCCGTTTCGTCCTGATCCCGTGCCGGAGCTGCCACGCCACCACCGTCGTCATCGGCGATCGCCCCCGCCCGGTCATGTGCGCGCGCTGCCGCTCGCCGTTCGACCCCGCGTCGGCCACGTTCGGTCCGCCCGCCGACGTCCCGGCCGGGCCCGCCGCGGCGGCGGCGGGGCGCCCGGAAGCCTGAGGCGCGGCGCCGGGGCCGGAGGGGTTGTTATGCTTTGAGCTTGAGTCCCCGAGCCCGATTCGGCCGCCGCGCGTGAGATCTCCGCGAAGCCCGAGCCTGCGGCAGCTCACGCGGTATGCGATCGCGCGCAGCCTCTTCGAGCCCACCAGCCTTCCGCGGGCGATCGCGCGCCTCGGCTTCGTCCAGGCCGACCCCATGCGCGCGCCCGCGCGCGCCCAGGATCTGATCCTCGCGCATCGCGTCGAGGCCTATCGCGCGGGCGATCTCGAGCGGCGGTATCCACGCCTCGCGGTCGAAGAGGCGTTCTTCGTCAACTACGGGTTTCTGCCGCGCCGAACCGTCGGGCTTCTCTATCCCGGCGGCGCGCCGCGCTCCTGGAACGCCCGGATGCGGGCGCGCGCCGAGGAGGTGCTGGCGTTCGTGCGCCAGCGCGGTCACATCCGGCCCGGGGACGTGAAGGCGCACTTCGACCACGGTCACATCAAGCGCTGGGGCAGCGCCTTGAACGTCGGCAACCATCTCCTCGAAGGCCTGCACCAGTGGGGGCTCGTGCGCGTCGCGCGGCGGGAGACGGGGACCCGCGTCTACGAGGCGTGCGACCTGCCGGTCCAGGACGACGGCCCCGAAGCCCGGGGGGCGCGCGCGGGCCGGTTGCTCGACGTCGCGGTGGGTCTGTACGCGCCGCTTCCGGCGGCGAGCCTCGTGTACCTCGGAGCGCTGCTGCGGTCGGGAGCGCGATCGCTCGCGCTCGAAATCAGGCGGGTTCAGGAAAGCGCCCGCTCCCGGTACGCCCACGCCGAGGCGGGCGGGACGACGTGGTTCTGGCCGAAGGGGGAGAATCCCGCGGCCGACGCGCACCGTGTCGACCGCCGCCTGCGCTTCCTCACGCCCTTCGACCCGGTCGTCTGGGATCGGCGCCGTTTCCGGCTGCTGTGGGGCTGGGAGTACAAGTTCGAAGCCTACGTGGCCGCGCACCGGAGGCGCATGGGCCACTACGCGATGCCGATGCTGTGGGGCGAGCGGATGCTCGGATGGGCCAATCTCAAGGTCGTCGACGGCCGGCTGCGCCACGAGCTCGGCTTCGTCGGGGCGCGTCCGCGCGAACGGGATTTCCGGCGGGCTCTGGAACAAGCGCTCGAGCAGATGCGGGAATTCCTGGGGCTCTAGGGGCGTCCGGACGGGGCCCGGATGCGCTATCGTTGGCTTTCGGGAATCGGAGAGAATAGAGCATGGCAATGTCCGCGACCACCGACGCGCCGATCGAAACGGTTTCGAGCCCCGCCTCCGCGGCCACCGCGCCCGCGGCGCCGGAGATCCGTTACGTCAGCAACGCCGACGAGTCCTGTCGGATGTTCGAGAGCGACTTCCGGGAGCGGCTCTCCCACATCAAGCCCTGGCTTCCTCACGCGATCTTCATCCCCGTCCTCGCGGTCAGCCTCGTGGCGGCATTTCGCACCCTGCCCGCCGGGCGGGTCGCGGCGCTGTACGTGCTCGGTCTCTTCCTGTGGACGATCGTCGAGTACGCCATCCACCGCGGCATCTTCCACACCCTGCGCCTTATCGAGGACGACACGCAGCGGATCGTGGGAGGTCTCCGCCGGGACCAGCCGGTCGTGCCGAACCTGCCGACCTCACGCCACAAGTTTTACTTCGTCGCGCACGGGGTGCATCACAACTACCCGAACGACTCGACGCGTCTCGTGCTTGCGCCGGGGGTGAGCATCCCGCTGGCCCTCTTCTTCTATGGCGTCTTCCGGCTGATCTTCGGGGCGGCGACGCCGGCGGCTTACGCCGGGCTCATCACCGGCTACATCCTGTACGACACGATTCACTTCGCCGTCCACCACGCGAGCGGCCGGTCGCGCCTCCTGCGCGGGCTCAAGCGGCATCACTTCCGGCACCACTACGCGGATTCGACGCGGGATTTCGGCGTCAGCTCGCCGCTGTGGGACATCATCATCGGGACGCTCGGCTCCGCGGAAACTGCCCGGCGGCGATAGGCCGGCTGCGAGCAGGGGCGAGGGATTCGCGAGCCGCGGAAGAGGATTTGGTCGGGATGCCGGGATTCGAACCCGGGACCCCCTGAACCCCATTCAGGTACGCTACCAGACTGCGCCACATCCCGACCGGGAATGCCGCATTGAAACAGGGTCGGCGGGACCTGTCAAACGGCGCGCTAGAATCCGGGCCGTGCGCGTTCGGCTCGTCTCCTCCTCGCATTTCGCGGCGGCGCATCGGCTCCACCGCGACGACTGGGACGACGCGACCAACCAACGCGTCTTCGACAAGTGTAACAACCCTCACGGGCATGGCCACACGTACGGCCTCGAGGTGACGGTGGAGGGGGAGATCGACCCGGAGACCGGCTACGTGATGGATTTCGGCCACTTGAAGCGCGCCGTGGACGAATCGATCGTCCGCCGCCTCGACCGCCGGCACCTGAACTTCGACGTGGACTTCCTGGCCGGCGTCAACCCGACCGCCGAGAACATCGCGGTCGGGATCTGGCGCGAGCTCGCGCCGCGGGTCGGGCCGGGGAAACTGGTCCGGGTGGTTCTCCAGGAAACCGAGCGCAACAGCGTCGTCTACGAAGGGGGCCCCGCCTGAGCGCGAATCCGCCGTCGCGGAGGTTGACCCGTTCGCGCCGGCACAAGATGATCGCCGGCGTCTGCGGCGGCATCGCCGAGTACTTCGATCTCGATCCGACCGTCGTGCGCGTCGCGTACGTGCTGATCTCGATCGTGTCGGTGGCGTTTCCCGGGATCCTCGCCTACATCATCCTGATGTTCGTGATGCCGCCGCCCCCTCCCGACGCCCCGGGCGCATGACGCGGCCCCGGATCCTCGTCACCAACGACGACGGCATCTTTTCCGAGGGGATCGAGCGCCTCGCGCAGGCGCTTGCCGCCGTCGGCGACGTCTTCACGGTGGCGCCCGACCAGGAGCGCAGCGCCGCCGGACACTCGCTGACGCTCCATCACCCGCTCCGCGCCAAGCTCGTCGGCCCGCAGCGCTGGTCGGTCGACGGGACGCCGACGGACTGCGTCAACTGGGGCGTGCTCCACCTGTTGAAGGACGAGCGGCCGCGGCTGCTCGTCTCCGGCATCAACCTGGGTCTGAATCTCGGCGACGACGTGACCTACTCGGGGACCGTGTCGGCGGCCTTCGAGGGGACGCTCATCGGCATTCCGTCCGTGGCGATCTCTCAGGAGATCGAGACCGGGTTCACGTTCGATGCCGCGGCGGCGTTTGCGGCGCGCCTGGCCGGGCACCTGCTCGAGAAACCGCTGCCGCCCGGGACCCTGATCAACGTGAACGTGCCGGCGGGCGCGCCGCGCGGGGTCCGCGTCGGGCGCCAGGGCCGCCGGCGCTACGGGGAGGACGTCATCGAGAAGACGGACCCGCGCGGGCGGCCGTACTACTGGATCGGGGCGACGCCGCCCAGGGGCGAGCTCGAGCAGGGGACGGATCTGTCGGCGGTCGCGGAGAAATACATCTCGCTCACGCCGCTCCACCTCGACCTGACGGATTACGGCTCCCTCGAGCTGCTCGAGGGCATGGCAGGCCGGGTCGGCACCTCCGGCTGACGGCGAGCGCCCGGCGGCCTCTCAGCCGATCGTGACGGAGCGGCCGAAGACCCGCTGGAAGAACCCTTCCAGGGTCGGGTTGTCGAACGAGTTCCAGCCGCCGCAGAGATCGTGCTCGCGCGTCTCGATGTCGCAGGCGACGGCGGCGCCGGTGGCCTCCTGGCGCGCCAGCAGGTAGAGATTGACGAGCTCCGTCAACTCGGCGCGCGAGACGCCGGGCCGCTTGCCCGCGATCCACGCGAAGCGACGGTGGAACTCTTCGTCGGAGATCTGGGCGAACCCCTGGCATGGCAATCCCAGGCGCTGCGCTACCGTGCAGACGCAGTGGTCCGCGTCCGACAGCGACCGCAGCTTTTCGCGAAGCTGCGCGATCGCCTCGGGTCGCGAGAGGTGCTCGCTCGGAGCGGTTTCGGCCATCGCGCCCAGTGTGGCGTCGCGGGACGGCCGGCAGGGTAATGCAAGCGCATCATTTCCACGGGCCGTCGTGCGCCGGTCTCCGCTAAGATGCCCCCGATGAGACGGGGCAGCTTCTGGCGCGAGGCCGTGGGCCTGCTGGTCCTCGCCGGTGTGGCCGCGGCGGTGTCGAACCTCGCGGCGGGACCGGAGCGAAAGCTCCGCTGGATCGGCAACTACTCGACGTCCGCGGAGGGCGCTCCGGCGGCCGCGGGGAAACCGGCCCGGCCCACCGCGGCCTCCGCCCCGGCCGCGGCCGTGACGCCGTCGGCCGGTGGCTCGGGAAGTTCCTTCCCGCCGCACCCGGACAAGGCATGGCTCGAGGTCTCGGGAGAGGACGTCGTCGGCCTGCACGACCGGGGCGGCGTTCTGTTCCTCGACGCACGGCGCTCGAGCGTGTACCGCGACGGGCACATCCCGGGCTCGCGTTCCGTGTCGGTCTGGGAAGCCGACGTGGACGACAAGGTCAAGGCGCTCTTTGCGGAAGGCCGCGACCAGAGCGCGCCGATCGTCGTCTACTGCAGCGGCGGCGACTGCGAAGACTCTCACATGCTCGCGCAGAAGCTGTACTTCGTCGGCTTCGACAACGTCCTCGTTTACAAAGATGGCTACCCGGACTGGCAGAAGCGCGGGCTCCCCGTCGCGAAGGGGGACGCGCCGTGACGGGCCGTCTCGCCTCGCCCTGGCTGACGACGCGCGTTCAGTTCGTCCTGGCGGCGGTCTTCGTGGTGGCCGGCTTCGGCAAGATCGCCGACCCGCCCGGCTTCGCCCACGAGATCCACAACTACCAGCTCGTTCCGGGCGTGGCCGTCAACGCCATGGCGATCGTCCTGCCATGGATCGAGGTCGTGTGCGGGCTCGCGCTCTTCTTCGGGCTCGCGCGGCGGTCGTCGGCGCGCATCCTGGGCCTCCTGCTTATCGTCTTCGTGATCGCGATCTCGATCAACCTCGCGCGCGGACGCCCGGTCGACTGCGGCTGCTTCGGCACCTCGAAAGTCGAAAAGACGACCGACCAGCGCTTGAACGACATGAAGTGGGCGATCGCCCGCGACGTCGGGCTGCTGCTGCTCGTCGCGCAGGTGCTCGGCGCGGCGCGCCGCGAAGAGCGCGGCTAGGCCGTCAGTCCGGCCGGATGCGCGTCTCGCGCGACCCCGAAACCGCCCGCATCGTCTCGTCGGCGCGATACCGGTAGTGGCCGCCCGGCGTCCGCACGGCCTGGATCAGCCCCGTTCGGGCCCAACGCGTCACCGTCGACACCGAGACGCCGAAGAGCCGCGCCACGTCGCCACGGGACAGGAACGTTCCGGCGTTGGAAAGGGCAGGGGTCAGGGGCTTGATCTCGGCGCTCATCGTTCTCCTCTCGCCTCGTTGCCCGCGTCCGTTTCGACCGCATCGCGCGCGCGGTTCGCGCCATCCGGTTCTTTCGACGCGTCCAGCCTGACTCCGCGCGGGCGGCGTGGCTTGATCCAAATGCATCAATCGAGCCGCACGGGCGCAGGCGGAGCGTGGATGATTTGGATCATTCCGGGCGGCGGCCGGGGCGCATACGCTGGCGTGTGGATGCTGTCGCCCGTCGAGCTCGAGATCGAGTTGTTCTGTCGCGGAATGCGGCTGGATTCCAGTTGCGCGCTCGACGAGGACGGCCGTCCGGTTCTCCGCACGCGCGCGGGCCTGGGTTCCGGGCTCGAGCTCGTGCTGCCGGCTCCCCGGAAGGCGATCTGGGTCAACGTCCCCGTGGTCGAGAGCTTCGCGGCCGCTTCACCCTTCCGGCTGGCGAGGCAGGAGACGGGCTACGCCGTCCACGACGACCGCTTCGGCGACGCGTATCCGGTGAGGCTTCCGGAAGAGCCGGCCTGGTATTCGCGAACGACCTCGTCGGGGATCCCGATGAGCCGCATCGGCGTGCTCCAGGGAACCTACCTCGGCGTCTACGTCTCGAACTCCTGCCTCTACTGGGCGACGTCGCCTTCGCTCGCGTGCAAGTTCTGCACGACGGGGAAGAACGTGGGCGTTGCGGAGCAGGCCCGCAAGAAGGTCGAGGACGTGGTCGAGGTGGCGCGCGCGGCCCGCGACGAGTCGGGCTCGATCTTCACCCACCTGAACACCGGCTATCACTTCGAGGACGTCGACCGCCTCGAGCCGATTCACGGCTTGCGTCAGTGCGAGCCGTTCGTGCGCGCCTTGCGGCGCTCGGTCGGCGGGTTCATCGGCGTGCAGGCGATGCCCGTGCCGAGTCGAAAGTTTTCCGAGTACGACGCGCTGATCGACGCGGGCGCCGATCACTTCTCCTTCTGCTACGAGTTCGAGGATCCGGCGTACTTCGCGCGCCTCTGTCCCGGAAAGGAAGCGACGCTCGGCCAGGAGGGCTTCTTCGAGGCCATGGCCTACACGGCCCGGAAGCTCGGCCGGGGGCGCGTGTCGGGCGAGATCATCGCGGGCCTCGAGCCGATCGAGGCGACGATGCGCGGCATCGACCGGATCGTGGAGGCGGGCGCCTTTCCGACCGTCTGCATCTTCCGGCCGACCGCGGGCAGCGAGCTGGAACGCGAGCCGCCGCCGGATCCCGAGGCCATGAAGACCGTCTTCGCGCACCTCTACGAGGCGTGCCGGCGCGCGGGCCTTCCGGTGGGCATCCTGCCGATCGAGGTGTCGCTCGTCGTGCAGCCGGAGGAGGCCGCCGACCTGGCCCCGCCCGGCGCCGGGTTTCGCCTGTACGCCTGGAAGCTCGCCGCCTTGAAGCAGCTCGCGCGCCCCTACGTCGCCTGGAAGACGCGGCCCCGCGGCTAGAGGCCGAGCCTCAGGACGACGGCGGCGTGTCGCGAAGCGCCGCGAGGTCCCGGATCAGGAATCCGTCCCGCTCGGTCTCGACGAGCCCGTCCTTCTGCCAGCGGCTCATCACCCGGATCGCGGTCTCGATCGTCGTGCCGGCGAGGTCCGCGATTTCCTGCCGCGACAGGTGCAGGGGCACGAACGTTCCCCCGGGCCGCTTCTGGCCGAGCCGCTCCGCGAGGGTCGCGAAGAGGCGCGACGCGCGGTATTCGACCGAGCCGGTCATGTCGGCGAGGCGGCGGTTCAGCGCCATCAGGCGCAGTGTCAACCCGGCGAGGAGGCGGCGCGTGATCTCGGGGCGCTTCTCGACGAGGTGGAAGAACTCCCGCGCCGGGATCGACACGGTGCCGGAGGGCTCGAGGGCGATCGCGGTGGCGGGAAAGGGGCGCTCCTCGAAGACGGCGACGGCGCCGACAGGCTCGCCCGGGCCGAGAATCTCCAGGATCAGGTCCCGGTCGGGGGCCGCCTTGACGATCTTCACGCGGCCGAGAAAGAGAAAGTGGATGAAAACGGCCGGGTCGCCCTCCTCGAAGATCGTCTCGCCCTTCTCGTAGGCGCGCAGCTCGCACAGGCGCGAGAGCGCGGCCCGATCCTCCGCCGTCAGCGGCGCAAGGATCGGGATGGCGTCGAATGGGACGGGCGGCCGCCCGGGCACGCGGGGATTATCGCACCGGCAGGGTTGCGACGAAGGCCGGGCGCGCGGAAGCCGGGGCGGAACGCGGGGGCGCGGCGCTCCCGCGCATCGTGCGCATCAGGTTGTACAGGTAGAAAACGAGCGCGAGGACGACCGGGATCCCCATGAAAGAGCCGACCCGGTAGTAGACCGGTTGGAACGCGGCGGGATACTGCAGGAGGCGCATCGCCGCGCCGAGGGTCAGCAGTCCGTACGTCACGTAGGCAAGACGCGGCGACCAGAGGGACTTGCCGGAAAAGACCGGCAGGATCCGGAAGCTCATGCCGACGATCAGGAGCGTCAGAAATCCGATCGTGAAGCCGTGCCGGGCGGCGTCGGCCCACCAGAGGTTCTGGGCCGGAAGTCGGGTCGTGCGGGACAGGATCACGGCGGCGAGCTCCAGGATCCCCCAGAGGGCGAGCCATCCGAAGGCGAGTCGGATCGCGACGGTCGGCGCCCCGGGCGTGCGGAGCATGGGCAGGGTCGAGCGCCGCCAGAGGAAGCCGTTGCCGCCCAGGTAGACGAGCGCCGAGAGGGCGACGAGCGCGAGCCCCGAGTCGCGCAGGCCGAGCGCGGCCGCGTCCGAGAGGCCCGGAAGCCAGGAGGCGAGCCCGAGCAGGATGCCGGCGAGCTGCGTCGCGAACGCGGCCTCCGTCGTTCCGACAGCCGGGGCGCCCACGCCGAGGAACAGCGCGACGACGCGGTGTCCGAAGCCATAGATCCACGCGAGCAGGAAGCCGTAGAGCGCGGCGAAGTAGACCGGCTCGTTCAGGGCCGCGGGCAGCGTCGTGTCGAGGTGGCCGCCGAGCCACACGCCCTGTGCGGCGGCGAGGACGACGGCGGCGACGAAGCACGCCGTGCCCGCGCCGACGAAGAGGAGCATCGGGTCGCGGCGGCCGGCCTTCTGGTCGGGCGCGGCGCGGAGAACGGCGAAGACGAACGCCGCGAAGAGCAACCCCGAGACCAGCTCGAAGACGCCCGACGCGAGGGAGAGCAGGCGCCCGATTGGATGGAGGCCGAGGGGCTGCCCGACGTTGCGAAGGATCACGCCGCTGAACATCAACCAGAAGCTCCACCGCGCCGGGCGGCCCGGCCGGAGGCCCCCGATCCCGAGGATCCGCGGCAGCGCGTGGTACGCGATGCCCATCAGGAAGAGCGCCGCGAAGCCGAAGACCTGCGTGTGCCCGTGGATCTGGCGGTGGTCGAGGGGCACCTCGCCGCCGGCCGCGATGCGCACGAGGTTGACCATGCCGGTCGTCGCGCCGAGCGTCAGGGTCAGGAAGAGCGATCCGATCAGGAAGTGGGGCGAGAACAGGCTCGGCGCCTTCGGCGCGGCGGGCGGCGCGTCCCCGGCATCCTGCAACGCGGCCGCGCGGATGTCGCGCAGAAAGTCGTCGAGCGCCAGGCGGTGCACGGTCGCGAACCACGCGAGCGGCTCGTCGGGGCCCTCGGCGCCGCCGCAGTCGGCCAGGCCGTAGCGCTCGAGGACGGGCCGCGTGGCCGGGAATCGGCGCGTGAGCTCGCGGATCGACATCGTCGGCGGGACGATGCTGTGGGACTCCGCGGCGGCGTGCGCCGACGAGAGGTCGGCGAGAACCTCGGCGAGGTCGGCGCCCCTGGCCCTGCAGGCGTCCTCCAGCGGGTGGGCGCCGCCGCAGCACGTGTCGAGGCCGTGCGCGGCGAGGGCCGATCTCAGATGCGGATATCGGGCGAGGAGGTCACGGACCGGGAGCCGGGGGTCGAGGCGAGCGGCGTCACTCATGAGTCGGACGATGGCCCAAATCGCCCGGATCGCCCATGACGGGGATCATACGCAGGAGCCAGGAGCCAGGAAGGAGCCGACGTCCGAAGGCCTCAGTACTCCAGCACCTTCAGCGCCGCCGCCAGGACCTTGTCGGAGTTGGGCAGGATGGCTCGCTCGAGGATGCGGCTGAATCCCACCGGCGTGAACTCCGACCCGACGCGGCCGATCGGCGCGTCGAGGGAGGCGAAGGCTTCCTGCTGGATGAAGGCCGCGATCTCGCCGCCGAATCCGCCGTGGACCTTGTCCTCGTGCGCGACGAGCACCCGCGAGGTCTTCCGGACCGACGCCAGGATCGCATCGTGGTCGAGGGGGAGGAGGGAGCGCAGGTCCAGAACCTCGACCGAGCGGCCCTGCGCCTCGAGCGCTTTCGCCGCCTCGAGCGCGAAGTGGACGGGGGTGCCGTAGGCGAGAATCGTGAGGTCGGTGCCTTCGCGGCGCAGACGCGCCTTGCCGAACGGCACCGCGAAGTCGGACGGGACCTTCGCGCGGGCCATCGGCGCGTTGTAGAGAAACTTCGGCTCCAGGTACATCGTGATGCCGCGCGAGCGGATGGCCGTGCGCAGCAGGCCCGCCGCGTCGTCGGCGAAGGCCGGCACGACGACGCGGAGGCCCGGCAGCGTCGTCAGCCAACCCTCGATGTTCTGCGAGTGGTAGAGGCCGCCGCCGATGTAGCCGCCGGAGGCCAGGCGGACGGTGACGTTCGGGACGTACTGGCCGTTGGTGCGCCAGTACTCGTGGGACATCTCGACCATCTGCTCGGCGGCCGGCCAGAAATAGTCGGCAAACTCGGCGCCTTCGACGACGACGCGGATACGGTCCGACAGGCGGCAGAAGCCGTCGGCCGTCCCCATGATGAAGTCCTCGGCGATCGGCGCGTTGAAGATGCGCGCCACCCCGAACTCCGGCTGCATGCCCTTCGTCACGTTGAAGACGCCGCCCTTGTCGCGATACGCCACGTCCTGGCCCCAGAGGAAGGTGTCGGGGTTGCGCCGGAACTCTTCCTTGAGCGTGACGTTGATCGCGTTGACGACGCTCATCTCGTCGCCCGAGCCGTCCGGGAGCCCGGCGGTCCAGCGCTCGGAGCGCCAGGGCTCCGGCGTCACGTGCTCGAAGATCGTCGCGGGATCCGGGTCCGGCGCCTGGCGCGCGCGGTCGCTCGCTTCCTCGTAGGTCTTTTCGTTGCGGGCCTCGATCGCCTGGATCTCCTCTTCGGAGACGAGCCCGGTGTCGAGCAGCAGTTTGCGGAACCGGGGAAGCGGGTCGGCGGCGCGAGCCGCGGCGAGCTCCTCCGGCGTGCGGTAGAGCTCCTGGCGGTCGGAGTTCGAATGCGAGTGGATCCGCACGCAGCGGGCGTGCACGATCGCCGCGCCCGCGCCCGAGCGGACGTAGGCGACGGCTTCGCGCATCGCGCGGAACGAATCGAACACGTCGAGCCCGTCGGCGTGGATGATCCGGAGGTTCTTGTAGCCGCTGAAATTGTCGGACGCGAAGGTGTTGGCGGTCTGGTCGCACTTCGGCACCGAGATGCCGTAGCCGTTGTCCTGTACGACGAAGACGACCGCGAGCTTCTCGCGGGAGGCGCCGTTGATCGCTTCGGAGAAGTAGCCCTCGGACGTCGACGACTCGCCGACCGAGCAGAAGACGAGCGCTTCCTGCCGGTAGGTCTTCACGGCGCGGGCGAGCCCGACGGCGTGCTGCGCGTGGTTCGAGACGCAGGACGACACGTTCTGGATGCCGATCGCGGGTTTGGCGAAGTGGTTGGACATGTGCCGGCCGCCGGAGGCGACGTCGGTCGCCTTGGACATGCCGTTCAGGATCATCTCCTCGGCGGTGAGGCCCGCGGCCAGGCACGTCGTCAGGTCGCGGTAGTAGGGGAAGAGGTAGTCGCGCCCCGGACGAAAGGTCAGCCCGAGGGCGAGCTGGATCGCGTCATGGCCGGCGCAGGGCGCGTGGTAGCTCCAGCCGAGGCCCTGCTTGAGGTAATTGGGTGCCTTGTCGTCGATCACGCGCCCGAGCTGCATGAGCGCGTACCACTTCTTGACTTCTTCCCGCGAGACGCCCGCAAAGCGCGGCTCGCGGGCGGTCTCGGTCATGGATTCGGTTTCCGGCAAGCTTTCTCCTCCTGAAGCGTTCGCTGGCGAAGCGGCATTTTACAGGGCGAAGGCAAAACGCGCGCCCCCGGGCTCGGATTCCCGGCGCGCCTGCTATCATGAAGGTGATGGCGTCGCGCGTTCGCAGGGACCCGGCCCCGAGCCGGGAGGAGTCCCTGCGGCGCGAGATGGTTTCCCGGTTCGTGGCGCCGCGCGGCGTCGACGACCCCCGGGTTCTCGAGGCGATGGCGGAGGTTCCGCGGCATCTGTTCGTGCCCGAGCCCCTCCGTTCCCAGGCCTACGGCGACCACTCGCTCCCGATCGGCTCCGGCCAGACGATCTCGCAGCCCTACGTCGTGGGCGTCATGACGCAGCGTCTCGGCGTCTCGCCCGAGCACAAGGTGCTCGAGATCGGCTCCGGATCCGGCTACCAGACGGCCGTCCTCGGGAAGCTCGCCCGGAGCGTCTACTCGCTCGAGCGCCTCGACGACCTCGCGCGAAGCGCGGCCGCGCTGCTGCTGTCTCTCGGGTACCACAACGTCTCGGTCAAGTGCTTCGACGGCACCTACGGGTACCCGGCCGCGGCGCCCTACGACCGGATCCTGGTGACGGCCGGGACCGAGACCGTGCCCGAGCCGCTGCTTTCCCAGCTCGCCGTCGGGGGACGGCTCGTCGTGCCGATCGGCCCTTCGGGACGGCAGCGGCTGCGGGTGATCCGCCGGCGCAAGACCGACTACGCGCAGGAGGAGGGCGAGGACGTCACGTTCGTGCCGCTGCTCGGGCGATTCGCCCGAACGCCGGCATGATGGCGCGCCGCGCGGTCGTCCGCGGTATCGTCCAGGGCGTCGGGTTCCGATTCTTCGCGGAGCGGACGGCCCGTGGGCTCGGCCTCCGGGGCTGGGTCCGCAACCGGCCGGACGGTTCCGTCGAGACGGTGGCGGAAGGGGAGGACGCGGCGGTGTCGGAGTACCTGGCGTGGCTCGAGCGCGGGCCGGCGACGGCGCGCGTGGAGGAAGTGACCGTCGACGAAGCGACGGCCGAGGGATTCACGAGGTTCGAGGTTCGCCGATGACCGATTTTCGGAGCTTCATCCGGGACGTTCCGGACTTTCCGAGCCCGGGCATCCTCTTTCGAGACGTGACGCCGCTGCTCGCCTCGCCGGACGCGTTCGGCGCAGCGGTGCGCGCGATGGCGGAGCCCTTCCGCGCCGCGCGCCCGGACAAGGTGCTCGGGATCGAGGCGCGCGGCTTCCTGTTCGGCACGGCGCTCGCCCGGGAGCTTCACGTCGGCATCGTGCCGGCCCGCAAATCCGGCAAGCTGCCGCGGGCGACCGAGGGCGTCTCCTACGGCCTCGAGTACGGCAAGGATCGCCTCGAGATCCACGCCGACTCGTTCTCGCGCGGCGAGCGCGTCCTGGTCGTCGACGACGTGCTCGCGACCGGCGGCACCGCGGCGGCGGCGGCGGAGCTCGCGGAAAAGGTCGGGGCGAGCGTGGTCGGCGTCAGCGTCTTCATCGAGCTCGAGGCGCTCGGGGGGCGATCCCGCCTCGGGGCGCGGCCGGCGCACGCCGTGTTGATGCTATAATTTCGCCGCTCCCCGCTTCCCAGTCACAAGCATGGCCTCCGAGAAGATTCTCATCGTCGACGACGACGAGGACGTGCTCCTCATCGTGCAGACCATTCTCGACAACGCGGGCTATGCGGCGATCCTCGCGCGCAACGGCCGCGAGGGCGTCGAGCGCGCGATCGAGGCGCGCCCGGACCTGATCCTGCTCGACGTGATGATGCCCGAGCTCTCGGGCTGGGAAGTCTGCACGACGCTGAAGAGCGCGCCCGAGACGCGGCAGATCCCGATCGCGATGCTGACGGTCAAGAGCGAGATCCGCGACCTGATCACGGGGATGCAGGTCGGCGCCGACGACTACATCACCAAACCCTTCACGCGCAAGAAGCTTCTCTCGACGGTGCGGCGTCTCCTCGACGAGAAGCGAGGGTCGCCGCCGTCGTTTCTCTCGAGCGAGAACGAGGAGATGCGTTTCAAGAACCTTCTCTTCGACGCCGTGACGGAGCTCCCGACGGTCCCCGTGATCGTCGACGCGCTGCGGGACCGGCTGCTCGACAACCGGGACATGGGCGTCCTCTACATCGACGTCGAGCAGTACAGCCACATCGAGGACGCCTATGGTTGGGAAGTCTTCGACGAGCTGCTGCGGCACACGGCCCGGACGCTCCGGAGGATGTTCGGGACGATCTTCGCGACCGAGGATTTCGTCGCGGTCAACCGCGCCGGCGGCTCGGACTTCTACGTGTTCGCGACGCTCGAGAGCGGAGAGGACGGGGCGCAGCGCCTGCAGCGCAAGGCCCGGCAGGTCGAGGAGACGCTGCGCGGCTCGCTCGACGAGGCGTTCGGCGCCCGGATCCACAAGCGCATCGGCGTCTTCGTCGGACACGCGCTGCTTCGGCCCAATCCGCAGATGCGGACCGAGCGGCTGGTCTACCGGGCTCTCCGCCAGGCGATCGGCGTCGCGACGACCAAGGAGGAGGAGCGGCAGACGCTCCTGCGGGAGACCTTCAAGGACATCCTCCGGAAGCGCCGCGTGCGAACCGTCTACCAGCCGATCTTCCGCCTCGACACGATGGAGCTCTTCGGCCACGAGGCCCTGACGCGGGGCCCGGTCGACAGCGCGTTCGAGAGCCCCGAGCTCCTCTTCCAGTTCGCCGGCGAGCAGGAGGCGATCTGGGACCTCGAGCAGCTCTGCCTGGGCTCGTCGGCGTCCCACTACGCCCCGTCGGCTCCGGGCCATCTCTTCATCAACGTGGAGGCGTCGTCGGTTGCGCGGCTGCCGAGGGAGGGCCCGCACGCGATCCCGCCGCTCTTCGGGCTCTCGCATCCGGTGGTGCTCGAGGTGACGGAGCGATCGGCGATCCGGGATCTGCCGGTCTTTCGCGAAGCGCTCGCCGAGCTGCGGGGCCGCGGTTTCCGCGTCGCCATCGACGACGCCGGGTCGGGCTACGCCTCGCTCCAGGCGATCGCGGAGTTGAAGCCCGACTTCATCAAGGTCGCCAACACGCTGATCACGGGCCTGCGCAGCGACACGATCAAGCGCGACGTCGTCGAGATGCTCGTCAACCTCGCCAGACGGATCGACGCGGTCTGCGTCGCCGAGGGTATCGAGACGCCCGAGGACCTCGACCAGTGCCGCCAGCTCGGCATCCCGTACGGGCAGGGCTTCTACCTGGGCGTTCCCGCGGAGAAGCCCGCGGAGGAACCCGCGCGGGAGTTCTCGGGCCGGATCCGCATTCAACGCTGAGGGGCGCGTGTCGAGTTCGCGTCGCTTCCGCTGGCTGCCGGCGGCGGTCCTGACGGCGCTCCTGGCCCCGCGCGCTCCAGCCCAGGATGGAACCGGCGAGATCGTCCGGAGCATCGAGGCCGAGCGCGCCCGTCTCGACCTTCCGCCGATGCAGGCGTCCCTGCCGCTCGCGCACCTCGCGGCCGAGCTCGCGGCGGAATACGGCGCCGGGACGAGCCTCGAGTTCGAGCCGATCGGCGGTGGGGAGCTCCTGCTTCGAGCGCGGTCACTCGGCTACTCCGGCCTCGGCGTCCAGGAGATCACGGCCGTCGACGATCGGTCCGCCTGCGAGATCGTCGAAGCCTGGAACGAGAAGCTCCCGGGGTCGGAGGTCTACCGGCGGCCCGAGGCGACCGAGATCGGCGTGGCCTTCGGATTCGTCCAGGACCTGCCGCTGACGGTCGTCGTCGTCGGCGTGCCCGTCTCGGCCGATCCGCTTCGGAAGAAGTGGCCGGGCGTGGCCCCTCGCGAGCACCTCGAGGCCGACCTGTTCCGTGAAGTCAACGATCGGCGGTTTCGCCTGGGACGGCCGTTGTTTCTGCGGGCGGCCGGGCTCGATGCCGAGGCGCAGCAGGCCGCCGACGCCATCCTGTGGGACGGCGCGAAGGACGGCGCCGGGCTGGTCGCCGCCGCCGAAGGCAAGACGCTCTACTTCAAAGGCGCGGGGCGCCACGGGACGGATCCGGGGTACGCGATCGATCAGTGGCTGCACGCGTACCGCTCGACTTTCGTCGGCCTCGAGCGGGCGTCCGCGGGCGTGGGGATCGCGAGCCGCGGTCAGCAGGGCCGGCTCGAGGCCGTCTGGGTGCTCGTCGTGCGGCCGCAGGCGTCAGCGCAGCAG
>Ga0335069_10004606_pt1 | contig 20352 bp, 17 predicted proteins | sample Lox_Sample_11_FD_206714 | JGI IMG/M metagenome (GOLD analysis project Ga0335069, IMG submission 206714) | Soil microbial communities from Loxahatchee National Wildlife Refuge, Florida, United States - Lox_Sample_1.1 | ecosystem: Environmental > Terrestrial > Soil > Wetlands | place: USA... | reverse complement strand
GTCCATTACGATCGAGCACTGCACCGATTCGGCGGCCGTCAGTGAAGGTGATCGAGGCTGGACCGTCCCACGGCTCCATCATGCATGAGTGGAACTGGTAGAAGGCCTTTTGCCCCGGATCGATTAGCGAATCGTTCTGCCACGCCGCCGGAATCATCATCATGATGGCGTGAGGCAACGAACGTCCGGTACGAACGAGCAGCTCCAGGCAATTATCGAACACGGCCGAGTCGCTGCCGTTAGGCTCGACGATGGGCAGAATCTTCTTGGTATCGTCGCCGAATAGCGCGGAGGCGAACTGCTTTTCGCGCGCGTGCATCCAGTTGATATTCCCGCGCAGCGTATTGATCTCGCCGTTGTGGCTCAGAAAGCGATATGGATGCGCACGATCCCAGCTTGGGAAGGTGTTGGTGGAGAATCGCTGATGGACCATCGCGAGTGCGGTCGTCATCGCCGGATCGCGCAGATCGGGATAGAAGCGGGGAATCTGATGCGAAATCAGCTGGCCCTTGTAGACAATCGTGGCTGAAGAGAGGCTGCACACGTAGAACAGCTCGCCCTCTTCGAGCGCTATATTCGCGGCCTCGCTCGTGATTCGCTTGCGGATTACGTAGAGCTTGCGCTCGAGCGTCTCCTGATCGGTGATACCGTCGCCGCGGGCGATAAAGATCTGCCGAATCGCCGGCATCCCCAGGCGCGCAACATCACCACACTCGTTCTCGTTGATTGGAACGCTGCGCCATCCGAGGAACTTCTGTCCCTCCTCATGCACGATACGTTCGAAGATACGCTCGCAATTTTCCCGTTTGGTCCCATCGAGCGGCAGAAAAACCATCCCGACGCCGTACTCGCCGGCAGCCGGCAGCGTGAAACCGAGTTTGCCGGCTTCGCGCACGAAGAAATCGTGCGGAATCTGCATCAGGATACCGGCGCCGTCGCCGGTCCGCGGATCGCTCCCGGTGGCCCCGCGATGAGTCAGGTTGTCGAGGATTTGCAGCCCTTTGAGGACCATCTCGTGCGATTTCTCGCCCTTGATATTGACGACGAATCCGGTGCCGCACGCGTCGTGCTCAAACTGTGGATCGTAGAGTCCTTGTGCTTTGGGTATCCCGCGAAAAACCTGCATCGTCATGCCCTTCTCGACTCGGCAGTGGAATTTCTAGTAACGGCGTGGCGATGGCGGCGGCCATTGCTCACATCCGCTTGATTCTCTTCATGCATCACCACGATCTGGGAGCGCTCGATATGAGTCGATAGCACCACCATCGTTTCGGTACGCGTAACGCCCTCGATCAATCGAATGAGCCCGATCAGCTCTTCGAGCGAGGCCGTGTTGTGGGTCTTCACCTTGAGCAACACCGTATGCCCACCGGTGACGTGATGGCACTCGAGGACGTCCGGCATCCGCGCCAGAGCTTCCTCAAATTGAGTGATGCTCCGCGGATGGCCAATCGAGACGCCGATAAAGGCCGTCACGTCCTTACCCAGTTTCCGCGCATCGACCGAGGCGTGATAGCCGGTGATTATCCCGCTATCTTCCAACTTTTTGACTCGCTCGATTACGGACGGCGCCGACAGGCCTACCTGGTCGGCGAGCTTGGCGTGCGGAATTCGTCCGTGCTCCTGTAGCGCGTCGATAATTTGTAAATCGATAGCGTCGGGCTCGAAAGCCTCGCTTCCTGACTTCATAAGGCTAAACCTAAAGGCGAGCGGCAAAGATAATGGTTGCGGAGCTATCGAGTCAAGGGAATCGAAGGCAAATCAACAGATAGAAAGATGTTTTGTTAAGCTTGAGCCGGCGCGGCGGAAGATCGGGCCCAGCGGCGACCAAGATAGAGCCCGATCGTGACCAGCGGTAGGGTCAAAATCCAGAGCGCGACGATCTCGAGCCGAAAGAGATTCCGGTTGATGCTGCAGTGCCAATCGATCAATGCGTCGATTAAAACTCCAAGCGCTACCCACGGCAGATAAGGCAGGATCAGAAAGAAACGCCACGTTCGGAACGGGATCCATGCAGAAATGAGGCGTGATACCGGCCGGTTGTCGAAGAGGTTGATCACCATTCCGATTAGAAAGGCCGCGCCCAACAGCTTTCCGGTCCGTCCGTACACGACGTTTGCTTCACTCGTCCCCGATTCCTGTTTGCGGTCCATGCCCTGAGTCTCGATTCGGTATGGTGGGCGGAGGTCAAAAAGCTTAGGTATCGTAGGCTCGGTCAGCCTTTAGCGACAAGAAAGTTTTTGCCATTGGACAACTATTCGAAGAAGTACACTCGGCTCGCCACCTTGAGCCTCCTATTTTCAGCCGTCCTAATGGGGGCTCCTCTTTCCACTTTTGTGCGCGCCGCGAGCGATCAGGAATCGGTGAACGATGCCGAGCGATGGGTTCCGCTACCCTATATGGTCACCAAGACCGAACGTGACCAACTCTTCGCGCCTCCCGTCATCACGACTGAGCACGATTTCAGCGCTTCTATTCTCGTCCCGCCGGGAAAAGTCTTCGATCCGTTCGACCTTTTTGTGCTCGACGATAAGATGATGCTCGTCGCCGACGATGCGGCTGATGGGCATATTTGGAAAATCACGACCGACGGCAAGGTCACGCCGTTTGCCGCCCCGGCCCGCTACGCGCCTTATACGCTCGATATAGCGCCGGCGAGTTTCGGTAAGTATCGCGGTCAGATTTACGCGCTGGCGTTTAACGAGCCCAACGCGGCGGGAGGATGGGAGCTTGCCGACGCTATCGTTCGCATCGATCCGGTCACGGGACGCGACAGCCTGGTTTGTTATCTGCCCGACAATGCCAATCACGAAAAAGGCGCCGGCGGCTTTTTCGTCCGCTTCGGTCCCGAGAATAGTCCATTCGCGGGCCAGCTCTGGATTACGACCGCCAGCAATCACAGCATCTACACCGTCGCGCCCGATGACACCTGCAAGTTCGTCGAGACGATAGACCTGGATAAGTGGGGCTCGCCTCGCGGGATCGCCTTCACAACCGATGGCACCACGATGCTGCTAGGAAGCGTGACGCCATCACCAGCGAATCGCGCCAAGACTGTCGAGGGTGGCGGACGAATCCTGAGGATGCGTCCTGACGGAACGATCGACGAAAAGCCTTTCGCCACCGGTCTCACCGAACCGGGTGCGATGGCTTTTGCACCGAGCAGTTTCGGCCATCATGGTGGCGAACTCTTCGTGACTGAAGTAGGCAAGTGGGACAACGATATCGGGATCACTCAGGAGCCCAACAAGGGACCGTTCGCCCAGGTTCACAGTGACGGCGCAGTCTATCGCGTCACCGGCGACGGTGCCTTAGCCAAGGTTGCATCGGGCCTGCGCAATCCGGTCGGAGTCGGCTTCATCGGTGATACGTTGATCGTCACCGATATCAATGGCGACTTCCACGAGGGTTATCAGAAGTTCCCCGACGGCTTTATCGTCGCGATCAAAGCCAAATGAGCCTGCAGCTCTACACCGTCGGGTAGGCTTCGGTGCCCATCTCGAGTGTATCGAGGCCCGTCCATTCGACTTCCGCGATCACGCGATTACCGAGGGTGTGCTCGACGATCATGAAGAAGGCGATCGACAGCCCGTAAATCACCGCGACATTCACGGCGGTGCCGATAAGCTGCGCGACGAACTGGCCGCCGTCGCCATAGAGTAATCCACGCACTGGCCCGGCGACTCCGTTCCAGCCATCGCCGTAGGATCCATCGGCGAAGAGACCCAGCGCGAGCGTGCCCCAGATACCGCAGGCGCCGTGCACTGAGATTGCGCCGACCGGGTCATCGATACGGAAGCGGCGTTCGAACTCGATCACGCTCGCGACGACGATTAAGCCGGCGGTCGCGCCAATCATGACCGCCGCGACCGGCGTCACGAAGGCGCAGGGCGCCGTAATTGCCACGAGCCCGCCAAGAAAGCCATTCACCGCCATCGCGATATCGGGCTTATTGTAGCGATGCCAGAGGTATAGCAGAGCGGATAGAGCGCCACCCGCCGATGCGAGCATCGTATTAACCGCGATCACGGCGATACGCGAGTCGGAGGCCGCGAGCGACGAGCCTGCATTAAAGCCGAACCAGCCGAAGCCGAGGATAAGAGCGCCTATGATCGCCATCGGCAGGTTGTGCCCGGGCAGTAATCCGATCTGTCCCTCGCGTCGAAACTTGCCAATCCGGGGCCCAAGCATTTTCGCCCCGGCCAACGCGGCCACGCCGCCGGTCATATGGACCACCGAGGAGCCCGCGAAATCAACGTGACCATGCCCAAGACCGAGGTTCACGCCAAGTTGCGAAAGCCATCCTCCGCCCCAGACCCAGTTGCCGTAGAGGGGATAGAGGAACATCGACATGAAAAAGCCGTAAACGCAGAAGGCTGAAAACTTCCATCGCTCAGCCATCGCACCGGTCGGAATCGTTGCCGCGGTGTCCATAAAGACGACGGCAAACAGGAACATCGCGAGGCTCGCCGGGTCGTGCGCGACATTAACCAGCGCGAATTTGTGGAAACCGAGCAATCCATAGGCATGACCGCCGATCCAGATCGTCAGTTCACGATGGCCGATCGGCAACGAACCTAGCGACGGCCACGAATCGACTCCGCCCATCATGAAGGCGTAGCCGCTCAACCAGAAGCCGGTTAGACCGATCGCATAGATCATGAAATTCATCGCCATCGTGTGGACGGCGTTTTTCTCGCGCGTGAAGCCGGTTTCGAGCATCGCGAAGCCGACCTGCATGAACATCACGAGAAAGCCCGCTATCAGCACCCAGACCATATTAAGGGCGTTGGTCAGTCCCTCGATCTCGTGGGTATGGACGGCGTCGGAATCGGCAAGTGCGATCGTGGCGAACGCCACCAATAGAAGCCCAGCGATCGATGCAGTTCTGCGCAAGCAAGCCCCGGTAGGTCCCGTACGTTGATATTCGCGTCTTTTAAACAGCATCTATTTAACCTGCCCGCGAAAAGATCGGTGCGGTTGAGTCGGTGCGGCCGGATAGCGGTTCGCCAGCCAGATCAGAAAAATGAACAAGCCTATCAATGAGGCAAAAAATCCTACTGTCAGAATAATTCCCTTCCACTTCTTCCAGGCGAGGCTTCGAGGATGGAGTCGGGCGGCGCGCCCATGCAGAGCAACCTTAGAGGGATCCTTCAGCTCCTCGAGCATCTCAACCGCTGAGTCGTAACGATCGCGCGGCTGTCGCTCGATCGCTCGCAGGATAATCTCTTCGAGATGGGGATCGAGATCGTGGCGATATACCGTGGGAGGCTGCGGATCCTCGTTGGTCTTCGCCTTCATCACGTTGTAGACGTTTTCGCCTGAGTAGGGCAGCTCGCCCGTTAACATTTCGTAGAGAATTGTGCCTACTGCATAGATATCGGTGCGGACGTCGCCACGTCGCCCGTTCACTTGCTCCGGCGCCATGTAGTCGGGTGTGCCGATCGTCGAGGAAAGTCCCGACCAGGTCAGCCGGCGCGCAGATTCGTCGAGCGCGATACCGAAGTCCATGATTTTGATTCTGCCGTCGGCAACCAAAATGTTTTCAGGTTTCAGATCGCGATGCACCACACCCTGGCTATGCATGTAGGCGATCGCCTCGCAGATCTGGCGGGCAAAGCCGAGCGCCATCTCCACCGACATTGGACGGTTATCTCGCATGATCGCTCGGAGCGAGATACCCTCGACATATTCCATCGCGATATACATCCGGCTTTTGCGCTTGGGCGAAAGCACCTTGATGATGCTCGGATGGCTGAGGCGCTTGCCGATCTCCTCTTCCCGCTCGAAGCGGTTGAAGAAGACCAGATCGCTCTCAAACTGCATGTACGGAACTTTGATTGCGACGGTCGAATCGTCGACCGTATCGCGCGCTTTGAAGATCGAAGCCATGCCGCTTCGGGCAATGAGATCGGTCAGTTCGTATTGGTCGAGTTTCTCGCCGACGTTGACTTCGCGCATCAGGAGTAGCGGTTCCTGCCGCGCGCGGACGTTACCATCCGGAGATAGACGGGATCAAACATTGGAGTTGGCGACCCTGACGCTAACTTGTGGCTAGGACCGGCGGAAGAACGCGGTCAGGCGTTGCCATAAGGATGGCGCAGCCGAAGCGGAAACGTTGGGCGTTTCACCGTTCATACTGAAGAAACATACGGTGAGGTTGTCGGCGGTACCGCGCTGATTCGCGGTATCGATCAGGCGGCGGACTGCCTCTTCGGCGCTGAGTCCACGGGTCATCTGCTCCAGTTCGCGATCTTCGAGCACGCCATGCAAACCGTCACTGCAAATGATCACCCTATCCCCCTGCTCCAGAGGCAGCTTAATCAAATCTACAGAGACGATGAGTTCGTGACCGATAGAACGGGTCAGCGCCGACCGCTCCGGATGATTCCGGGCGCGAGCGGCGCTCATCAGTCCCATCCTCACGCGCTCCTGGACCATCGTGTGGTCCTTGGTGATCTGAGCGATCTTGCCGCGGCGGATGTGGTACAGGCGGCAATCACCGACGTGCGCTGCGTAAAGCATCCCCGCATCGACGACCGCGGCCGTCAGAGTTGTGCCCATACGGCGCAGCTCGGGGACTGCGATCGCGCGATTATGAATTTCGATATTCGCGCGTTGGACCGCGCGATGCAGCCGCTTCGAGGCACCCCAGGCAGCCGGGCTCTCGCGGAAGGCTTCGAGCGTCACCTCGATCGCCATCGCACTGGCGACCTCCCCGCCTTCGTAGCCGCCGATCCCGTCGGCGACGGCGAAGACTACGCTCTCGGGACCTTCGACATGATGGCCGCAGGAGTCCTCATTGTTTTCGCGATTGGTTCCAACGTCGGTTTGCAGCGCGATGTCGAACACCGGCGCTACAGGAGCGCTCGCGGCTATTTCGGGGGCTGACATTTCCGACATCAGGACCAGCTCCCCGCTATAAGGTCGCGCAGCGAGATGGGCGCGATTATCAGGCCGAGCCTGTGGGAGAGGCGCCTAATTCCCGTTCGGCCGTGAGCCAGTCGTCGAGATCGCTGCCGTGAGTTCCGCCGCGTTCCAGATAAAGCTCGTAAGCACGGGTGCGAATTTGATCGGCGGTCGGGTAGCTGGCCGATACTCCGTTTCCAGCTGCGGACTTTGTTGGTCTGCGCCGGGTCGGTGCCTTGGCTTTGGATGTCATTTCGCTCGTGGGTTTCGTTTTGCGCGTAGCCATCAACTGCAACCTCCTCCCGCCCGAATGAGTAATGGACGGAGTTATCCACGCACCCAATCAGTGTGCCATCGCGATCAAATTGATTCGAGCGATCCAAAGAAATTTCTCTAGCATTCATAAGCTCGGTCCGTTGTTTCATTAACAAGACCGGGGAGGCGAGCCCCGCAAAAGCGAGAGCTCGCCCCCACAACCTCCCCCCAGCCGCTACGTTTAGAACGAATAGATCGCGTCGGCCATCAGAGTGTCCTGTCCGGCATAGGTATGAGCCGGCAAACCAGCGATACCCGCCGCGACATTGGCCGCCGTAGCTGGATAGAGCTCGTTACTAAAGAACGGCTTCTGTCCAGACTCGTCATGGCGATACTCAAGTCGTCCGATCAAACCGGAAACGTTAGGTACCTTGTAGGTAAGGGTCTGAGTAAACTCACCCAAAGTCTGACGTAGTCCGCTGCGCGAGCCGTCGCTATCGCGGAACCACTCGCCGCGTGACGCCAGCTGCACGTTGTCGTTCAGGTCATAAACGATATAGCCGGCAGCACCCGTCCAGCTGACCTGGTTCGGGATGTTGACCTGGCCATACGGTGCCGACGTGAATCCGGGCGCCGGAGTACAGAGTGGCGTCGTCGCCGTCGGCCCATAGCAGAACCGGTTGCCCTGCGAGCTGTAAGCCGGGCTCGCCGAGACTGGCGCCGTCTGCTGCGCGTAGAGATACTCCGCGATCAACTGCAGACCCTTCACCGGCGTCTTGTAGGTCACGATAGGATCGAGGGCCCACAACTTCGAATTGCCGTGGTTAACCTGCTCTGGTCCGAAGATCCCGCTAAGCGTGAAAGCGACCGATTGGGCCGAGCCGAGCATGTCGCCCGAGTTCATCGCAAACTGGCCCTCGATCGTCTGCCCCATGTTGTTGTCGCTGACGTCGTCCCAGCCGTTGTTGACGCCGAGCGTCACACCCATCTTGTCGTTGATAGCGTAGTTAGCGCGCAATCCCGTATGAGTTAGAGGCTCACCCAGCGTGAAGAGGAAGCCGCGCGATTCGTTGAAGTTCTGGTTGTTGTAGACGGGGATCACTTCTTCGCCGAGTAGCGTGACGAAGCGGCCCAGTGACAGGTTGATACCGCTGCCGACCGGTGCGGTATAGGTCATGTAGGCTTGCGTTAAATCGACGGTGGTGTTGGTCGTGCTGTTCGCAGCCGTGTTGGTATTCGAATAGCGCGTCGACGCGCCCATCACGTTCGCGACCTGACCAAAGTTGATATCCGTGACCAACCCTACGCCGCCGTCCTGCGTGCGATCGATGTGCAGGTTGAACTGCTCCAGTTCGAAGCCATTCGCATTCGTATCGAAGGCGCGCAGCTGGTTCACGCGGCCGCCAGGAGCGATTGGATTGGGGCCGCCGTTGCTGCCCAAACTCGTGTTGGGTTCGTTGATGTTGTAGTCGTAGCTGGTGTCGACCAAGCCGTGGATATGGACGCCAAGGTTGTCGGTCAGGTTCTTCTTGAGATCGGCCACATCCTTTTCGACTGCTCCGAGATGCTCGCCAAATGTCTGTGGCGCGGCCGCGGTCGCTGTACCACCTGCCGGTGCCGCTGGTGCTTTGACTTCAGCCTCCGTCTTGATCACCTTAATCTCGCCTTTGAGTTCCTTGATCTCCTGCTGAAGTTCCAGCACTTGCTGCTTCAGCTCCGCGGAGTCATCGGAACTCCCCCCGGCCGCCCAGGCGACCCCTCCCGAGCCCAACGCGATGGCCAGCCCTAGCGAAGCCAACCGCGCTGGGATCGAACGATAATCCCTTCCTATTCTCATGCCTCTTCCTTTCCCGGCGACTCACAGATCGTCCGGTTGCTTTTGCCAGAGCGGCAGACGCACTACTCCCGTTGCCGCGCCGACAATGCTTCAAGTTCTATGCCGCGCTGCCATACGTAAATCGTCGTAGTTGGCACGTCCGATTGCCCAATCAGCGAGCATTCGCTGATCATCTGCGCTTAATCTTTTGGCAACAGACCAAAAAAGAAGAGGGTCCGTGGGGACCCTCTTCCGAAGTGCAATGCTGCACGTCATTGCTAAGTGAAAGGTTAAGCCGGTTTGGCGACGAGAATCGTATCCTTGCCTTTCTTTTTGGAGTTGCGAGCGAAGTAGATCGCGCCGTAGACACCCCAGACCACCGAGAAGCCCAGTGCCAGAAGGGGTTCTTTCGCGCTACCCAGACCCTCGATCGGTCCGATGACATAGAAGGCGAGGCAGGCGAAGTTCGCGATCGCACCGAACACCGGAACTACCATGTGCTTGAAGCCGTGGAACTCGTGATGCTCCTTGAAAGCCACGATACAAATGATGTTCGTCAGGCCGTAGAGCACGAAGGTACCGAAGTTGGACAGCAGCGTTACCAGCAAGAGGCCGTTGGGCAAAGCCGAGAGGCTCGCATTCGAACTCATCCCCAGCGCATACCAAACATTGTGGGGTAAGGTAGCGATCGTCTTGTCATCGGGAGCGACCGAGCCGCTGAAGAAGAACAGCGCGGCGAAAGCTCCCAGCACTGCTGATATCGTTGCTAGCACCCAGATTGCGCGATGCGGTGTCAGATTATCGCCGTGCAGGAAGCCGAAGTGCTCCGGCACCTCTTCGTCCCGGCCCATCGCATAGGTGACGCGCGCGCCGGTGTTGATACAGCTCAGCGTTGTACCAATCAGCGCCAGGAAGACCGTGAAGGCTTCGATCAGCATGAAGGCTTGGCCGTGACCACCGAGCAGCGTGTTGCCGACGATGACCATCATATCGCCGATCGGAGCAGCCGAACCCTTCGCATCGTTCAGGCTGTACGCGCTGTTCATAAAGTAGTTGGCCGCGAAGTACTCGATCAGGTAGCAGATAAGCCCCTGGATGGTCAGCGAGAGAAGAACGCCGCGCGGAATATCCTTCTTGGGGTTCTTGGCTTCTTCGCCCAGCGCGGTGACCGACTCGAAGCCGACGAGCAGCAGAATCGCGATCGTTGCCTGGAGCATCGTCCAGCTCATGTTGTGCGGTGCGATTACCGATAAGGCGTTCGGATGTGCGGGCGCATCGCCACTCAGCGAGTAGTGCAGGATCTTGCTGGTGCCATCGAGAGCCATGCCGGTCGAACCCTCGGGATGACCGAGCCGATAGGCGATCGCCAAAGCAGCAAAAAACAACAATGCGACGATCTGTATGACGTTGATGGCTAAGTTAACACCGGTCGAACCGTTCACGCCCTGAAAGGCGATGTAAGCGATCAGGTAGGAGAAGACGATCGCGACCAACGCCATAAAGACCGGTCCGGGGATCGTCGCGTTCATCATGCTCGGGGCCAGCGTGCCGAAGATGTAGCCGACAAGGACTCCCATCGTCGCGACCATCACCCCGGGATAAACCCAGTAATACAGGTGCGACGACCAACCGATTACGAACTTGGCGATTCGAGAAAAGCGATAGGCATTTGTCGTATTGAGGAACGCTTGCTCGGCGAAAAGATAGGAACTACCTGCTCCCGGATAGAGCTTCGCCAGTTCCGAATACGAGATCGCCGTCGCGTAAGCCAGCATCAGCGCGACAAAGATGCCTGCCCACATCGCCAGTCCCGATGGCGCGACATAACCAGCCTGGATGACGAACGTGATCCAAAGAAACGCGCCGGGCGCTATCAGCGCCATCGCGTTAACGGTGACGCCGGTCAGCCCGAGCGTCGCTTTCATTTTTGGGGCTTCTTCAGCCATTTTTCCTCCTGCCGGTCGTGTTGGGGGGTGAGACACGAGCCGCAGGGCCGAATTGCAAGCCAAATGCCATCAAAAATGCAGCCTGTAGAGAGCCGTTCGACGTATTGGCTGCTTGCCGCGTAGACATCCGCCTAAAGTTTGACCACCCATTTACGTATCGATCGGACGGGGTGGCTGACCGGGTGGCTTTAGCGACAGTTTGCATATGAAGCCGCCACTAACCATCTGTTTGAGCTAATTTACCTCGCTAGCAGCGTCCGGAATCACTCTCTCTGGAAAGTCCCGAAATTGCTTCGAGACCCTTTCGGTTTGATTGGCCGAAGTTGCGCGAGAAGTGCTATACGAAGCTGCGAGCAAGGGCCAAACCGGCCCGCTTCCTTTCAATTATCGAAGCGCCACGGGAGGTGCATTCATGGCTGCACGGCTGACTAAAGATCAGGTCAACGGGATTTTCGAGCAGATCAGTAACTGGGGTAAGTGGGGTAAGGACGATCAGCGCGGCGCGCTCAATTACATCACTAGCGAGAAACGCGCCTCGGCAGCGAAATACGCAAAGGCGGGCGAAGCGGTTTCATGCGCTCAGCCGCTCGCGACCAAGCCGGGTCCGGACGTAACGCAGCCGGTCCAGCACATGATGCTCCACGTCGGTGCACCGGTTGCTGCGCTCGATTATTTCGGGATCGCGTCGCACGGCTTTGCGATTACCCATCTCGATGCGCTCTGCCACGTCTTCTGGCAGGGCAAAATGTATAACGGTTACGCTGCCCGCGAAGTTACTCCTGCTGGCGCGCGCAAGTGCGCAATCGACGTGACCCGCGACGGTATCGTCAGCAAGGGCGTGCTGCTCGATATCCCCAAACTCAAGAAGGTCGACTTTCTCGAACCGGGCGACGCTATCTATCCGGAAGTTCTCGATGCGGCCGAGAAGGCTCACGGCGCTCGCGTCGAAGAAGGCGATATCCTGCTGATTCGCACGGGGCGTCATCTGCGCGCCAAGGTGAAGGGTGCATGGGCCGCGCGGCGCGAAGGTCTCGCGGGTCTCGATGCGGCCTGCTTGCCGTGGCTCCACGAGCGCAAGATCGCGCTGCTGGGATGTGACGGCGTGAGCGATTGCACGCCGAGTCACTACGCTCCTGAGCACGAGATGCCGGTGCATGTTGGCACGCTCGTGATGATGGGAGTGCATCTGCTCGACAACGCCGATCTCGAAGCGCTCTCGACGGCGTGCGCGAAGCATAATCGCTACGAATTTCTTTTCACGATGGCGCCGCTCATCCTTGAGCGCGGCACGGCATCGCCGGTAAATCCGATCGCACTACTCTAGAGTCATCCTGAGCCGGCGAGCGGAAACGCGAGCCGTGTCGAAGGATCTGCGCGAAGCGATTCAAACAACTGCTGAAAGGACGACGATAATGGCCAAACCAACCGAAGCCGAACTTAAAGGGCTTTTCGAAAAGTGCAGCAACTGGGGTAAGTGGGGCAAGGACGATGAGCGCGGCGCCCTGAATTACATCACGGCGAAGAAGCGGGCCGCCGCCGCGAAGCTGGTCCAGACTGGCGAGGCAGTGTCGCTCGCCCTGCCCCTCGCAACGATCCCTGCGCCCGACAATCCGACGCCGGTTATGCATCTGGTGCAGCAGGCCGGCTATGATTCGCACGATCTGCCGCTGCTGCCTTACGCGGCTGACTACTTTGCGATCGCGCCGCACGGCGTCGCGAATACCCATCTTGATGCGCTCTGCCACGTCTTTTATCAGGGCAAGATGTACAACGGTTACGACGCGAGCGAGGTTGGATCGCAGGGCGCGAAGAAGTGCGCCATCGACGTGACGAGCGGTGGCATCATCAGCCGCGGCGTGTTGCTCGATATCCCCAAGCTCAAGAAGGTCGATTGGCTCGAAAACAGCACGCCTATTTCATCGAGCGATCTCGAAGCTGCCGAGAAGAATCACGGACTCAAAGTCGAGGAAGGCGATGTTCTTTTGATTCGCACCGGTCGTGCGAAGCTGCGCAAGGCCAAAGGCGGATGGGATGCGCTGCACGAAGGGATGGCCGGACTCGATACGACCTGCCTCTCATGGCTGCACGAGCGAAAGATCGCGGTGCTTGGTTCCGATGGTATCAGTGACGTGGTGCCGAGCGGCTACACCAGTCAGGCGTTGCCGATTCACGTATGCACGCTCGTGATGATGGGGGTCCACCTGATCGATAACGCCGATCTCGATGCGCTCTCTGAGGCCTGCGCGCGAAACAAGCGTTACGAGTTCCAGTTTGTGATGGCCCCGCTGATCCTGAATCGTGGTACGGCGTCGCCGGTGAATCCGATCGCGCTGTTCTAGTAAAAGTACAGCTAAAGTTGGACGATTCGTATACTCTATCGGCACCAGTCTTGATGTCGGAGGAGGGTGTATGAACTTCAAGGTAATTGCTTCCGCGACGACGACTCTCGTTTTGCTGGGCTTCGTCGTCCTCTCGTCAGCCAAGGCTCAGGTCGGAGCGGCCCCGCCACCGCCCAATAAGCATCACGGCGAGGTGTGGGAGTGGTATCAGGGTGAAAAGGGTCATTGGCGCCAGGACAAGCACAATGGTGAGTGGCATTGGTTCGGCGCCAAGGAACATGGGGAGCATCACGAGCACGAAGAGACCGCTCAGGAGAACGGCCCATGGGAGTGGTATCAGGGTCACAAGGGTCACTGGCAGAAAGAGCACGGTGGATGGTCCTTCCACACGCCTGAGCTGGTCTGTAACAACGCGGGTAAGAACTGTCGCAGCGGTGGCGTTATCCCTCCCAATGGCGAGGGGATGGTGAGTGCGAAGAACCCGAAATGGTTCTGGCACTGCGATGAGGACGGCCATCATTGCGACTGGGCGAAACGCCCCGGGATGTAATCCGATACTGATTGAGACCTAAACGGAGAGCGCGATGGCAAATGCTGACGCAAAGGTAATCGACGCTGACGGACATATTCTCGAGCCGCCGGATCTCTGGGAGAAATACCTCGAGGCCAAGTATCGTCCCGACGCGATCCGCTTACCTATCGGCGACGACGGGTACGAGTACCTCGAAGTCGCCGGCCATCGCGCGAAAACCGTTGCGCAGGGACAACTCGGTTCACTCGGCGGGATGGGCAAACAGGTCGAGGAGGCCACCCGCCGCCGCGAGCAGGCCGTCAACGCGGGCAAGGCCGAGTCGCTGCGCTATGCTAAGCCCAAGCCTGAAGATACTTATCTGCGCGGCGCGGCCTTCGGCACGATGGGTATGAAGGAGCGGATCGAACTGCTTGATCGCGAGCAGATGGCGACCTCGATTCTCTATCCGACCCTCGGTCTGTTGTGGGAGGCGGAGACCGATAATGTCGAACTCTCCTCGGCCTACGCCCGCGCCTACAACCGATGGATCGCGGATTTCTGCCGCGATTCGGGCGGACGGCTGATCCCGATCGCGCATATCTCCCTTGGCGATCCGGATGAGGCGGCGCGGGAACTGGAGCGAGCGGTCAAAGACGGATGCCGCGGAGCCTTCGTCGCACCGTTCACGATCTCAAAGCGTCCGCACGGCGATTCGGCGCACGATCGTTTCTTCGCAGTCGCACAGGATTGCAACGTTCCCGTCGCGATCCATCCGACGACTGAACCCGCCGCGCTTGGTATCCATCATCGCGACAACGGTTTCGGCTGGGCCGCCTGGTACTACGACATGTTCGCAGGCCAGCCGGTGCAGCATGCCTTTGCGACCTTCTTTCAGCTCGGCGTCTTCGATCGTTTTCCCAAGTTGAAGGTAGTCGTGCTCGAAGCGGGAGCCGGATGGATCGGCTATTTCCTCGATCGCGCCGATGCGATCTTTACCGGCACGCCGATCGCGCAGACGGTGCGGCTCAAGGAGAAGCCATCCTACTACTTCAAGGAGCGATGCTACATTTCGGCCGATCCCGACGAGCGCACGATCGCGGGCCTGATGACCCATGTGGGTGAGGACAAGTTTTTCTGGGCGAGTGACTATCCCCATCCGGACCATCCGGGGAACTACCTCGAAGAGTTACAGGGACTGGTCGCTCCGATGACCGAATCCGGCCGCAGAGGGATTCTCGGGGCCAACGTCGCAAAGGCTTACGGGTTGAGCTGACAGCCAGAGATAATTCTGTCATTCGGAGACGAGTCCCCGAGCCGAAGAATCTCGCGGCTTCCTCAGGCCGCTATACGGACGTTCCACGGCCTTGCTCAGGTCCGTTCGTCGGTCAGATCGCGCCACTCGGGATTAATGCTTTCTATCAAACGAATCTTGGCGCCCGCGACATCCCCTTGATCTGTTTCCCGCGGGCATTGCATCGCGGATATCTGAGAACTGTTCGAAATAGACTAACTGCTTCAGACTATATCGCGCAGTGAAGCCGCTGGGTCGGCCCGCTTTATGTTCACTCACTCTCCGCTCCGGATCATTGGTCACAGGGTCCAGGCAGGATTACTCATCATGTACACGTAGTAGAGGGCTCCCGAGAGCTCATGGTTTGCTATGCCATGGCTGACTGAGTGCGAGAAAGCAAAGCAGTGGAACAGATCGACTGTGGCTCAAAGAAGCCGCGAGATTCTTCGGCTCGCCGACTCGCCTCTGAATGACAGATATGGTGCTAGGCTTAACTCTTCGCGACGGTTACCGGAACCTCGAAATGCAGCGACTGGGGCATCTTGCACATATTGTCGTTGCACTCCTGGAATTCGATCGTGCCGGATAGTTTGTAATCGCCCGGCCCGACGCTCGGCTTGAGTGCCACTTTGCCGGTCGCATCGAACTTACCCGTGTAGACCGGATAGGTCTCGCCCAGCGACTCGAACTTGAGCGGCGTCGGTTTCGGCATCGTCACCGCCTGATTCTGCAGTAGCTGATCGTCGAATTTGACCTTGGTAGTGGTGAACTCGGTCGGCAGCGGCTCGCCGTAGATATGCCATCCCAGAGCGACATCGAAGGATACAGTTACACCGACCTGACCGCCGGGCTTGGTCTTCGAGCCCGAGAGCGCGACCTTGGCGGTTACGTCATCGCCCTTAACGACTACCGAGGGCGCATCGTCGGCGCGAACTATCGAGGGGAGGAGTGACGCTCCAGTTAGGACCGCGGCGAAGAGCAGAGTCCCTGAGTTCCTGTACTTACGCATCGGCAATCGTGTCGTCCTCATCATCGAAACCGCACCTCTCATCTTCCACAATTCCTTCGCGGCTCACCTGCGTCAATCACCTTAGGAATCTGTCTCCCTCTAGATCCCTCTCCCCGATGGGAGAGGGTGGAGCGACAGGCCGCAGGCCAGTCGCGAGGGTGCGGGTCGTGAGCCATCAGACTTCGGGATTCTTCGCGGGGCAGCCACGCGCGAGAATGACATATTATCGATTCGCAGGATTTTTGAGGCCGGGGAGAAGGATCTTAGGAGGAGGCCAGAATCGCCGAACACTTTACGAGGACGGTCTGTGTCGGATAATCCTTTAGCATTCGACCCTCACCCGCGTGTTCGGCGCAAGGCGCCCAACGCTTCGCCCTCTCCCATCGGGAGCGGGATCTCAGATAGTGAGGAGATCGGGAGGCATTTTCCTTGACATGGCGGCGCAGACGCTTTTTCAAAAAATCTGGGACGGACATATCGTCCATGAAACGCCGGGACAACCGGCGCTCCTCTACATCGATTTGCATCTGGTGCACGAGGTGACTTCGCCGGTGGCCTTCGAGGGTCTGGCAAAGGCCGGACGCAAGGTCCGCCGCACCGATCGCACCTTCGCTACGCAGGACCATAACGTTCCGACCACCGACCGGTCGGTTCCGATTAGCAATGCCGAGTCCCGGACGCAGATCGAGATGATGCGGAAGAATTGCCGCGATTTCGGGGTGAAGCTTTTCGACCTCGGCGACCCCGAACAGGGTGTCGTTCACGTCATCGGTCCTGAGCTCGGTCTGACCCAGCCCGGGATGACGATCGTCTGTGGCGATAGCCATACGGCAACCCACGGCGCTTTTGGCTCGTTGGCCTTTGGTATCGGCACCAGCGAAGTCGAGCACGTGCTCGCGACGCAATGTCTCTGGCAGGCTAAGCCTAAGACGATGGAAATACGGGTCGACGGCAAGCTCGGGCTGGGCGTCGGCGCGAAGGACATTATCCTCGGGATTATCGGCAAGATTACGACCGATGGCGGCACCGGCTATGTGATCGAATATAGCGGCTCGACGATCGAAGCGCTCACGATGGAAGAGCGGATGACCGTCAGCAATATGTCGATCGAGGGTGGGGCGCGCGCCGGCATGATCGCGGCGGACCAGAAGACGATCGATTACCTGCGCGGACGTCGCTACGCGCCGTCGGGCAAGGACTTCGACAAAGCTGCCGAGAAGTGGCTCACCTATCGCACTGATGAGGGAGCCAAATTTGATCAGTCGATCAGCTTTAAAGCCGAAGATCTCGCTCCGCAGGTGACCTGGGGGACAAACCCCGGGATGGTGACTTCGGTGACCTCGAAGGTCCCCGATCCATCGAGCTTCCCCGATGCGACCCAGCGTCGCGCGGCCGAACTCGCGCTCGAATACATGGCCCTGCAGCCGGGAACGGCGATTCAGGATATCCCGATCGATTACGTTTTTATCGGCTCCTGCACCAATGGCCGGCTGTCGGATCTGCAGCAAGCTGCCGAGGTCGTGAAGGGGCGCAAGGTAGCGCCGCGCGTGACAGCGCTTGTAGTGCCGGGATCGCAGCAGGTGAAGGCCGAGGCCGAGAAGCTCGGGCTCGACAAGATTTTCACGCAGGCGGGCTTCGAATGGCGGGAATCCGGATGCAGTATGTGCCTCGGGATGAACCCCGATATCCTGCAGCCGGGCCAGCGATGCGCCAGCACGTCGAATCGTAACTTCGAGGGACGGCAGGGCAAGGGCGGCCGGACTCATCTGGTGAGCCCGATCATGGCCGCCGCAGCTGCGGTTGCGGGCCACTTCGTGGATTCGCGGGAATTAGCGAACAGGTAGTTTGCGATGGAAAAGTTCAAGAATTTCAAAGGCTTAGTGGCACCGCTCGATCGGCCCAACGTCGATACCGATCAGATTATCCCGAAGCAGTTCCTCAAGGCGATCGTGCGCAGCGGACTCGGCGCGGGCCTGTTCTACGATTGGCGCAATCAGCCCGACAGCCAGTTCGTGCTCGAAGAGCCGCGCTTCAAGACTGCGAATATCCTCGTCTCACGGGCGAATTTCGGCTGCGGATCGTCCCGCGAACATGCTGTATGGGCGCTCGCCGATTTCGGCTTCCGGGCGGTTATCGCGCCGACCTTCGCCGATATTTTCCGCAACAACTGCCTCAAGAACGGCTTGCTCACGATTATCCTGAAGCCGGAAGAGGTCGATGCGATCTTCAACGCGATCAAGGAGCACGAAGGCTATTCGCTGAACGTCGACCTCGAAGGGCAGAAGGTCAGCGACGATTACGGATGGTCGGCGCACTTCGATGTCGCCGAATTTCCGAAGAAGTGTCTGCTCGAAGGACTCGACGATATCGCGCTCACGCTGATCCACGAAAAAGAGATCGCTGCCTACGAAGCGGCGCATCCCGCAACCACCCAAGGGTAGTTATCACGGCGTCCCAGCCACGAATTATCGCTAATGATTCTAAGCGCCTGTCTCTCCAGGGAGGCGCTACCATCAAGAGCTTTCTCGTCCTGACCGTCGAGCCGACTCATGAGCGGATGCGGCTCGATCAGTACCTCGCGGCCGCTTTGGCGCCCGAGTACTCGCGTTCGCAAGTCTCCCGGATGATCAAGGCGGGTCTCGTCACGATCAATAGTGAGACGCCCCGAGCTTCCGCGGGACTCCATCCGGGGGATCGTATCGAGATTGCGGCACCGCCGCAGGCGGCACTAGTAGAGGCTCCGACGGTTGCGCCGCCGATCGAGGTTCTCTACGACGACGCTGAACTGATAGTCGTAAACAAAACGGCCGGGATGACGGTCCATCAGGCTCCAGGCCATCCGGATTCAACTTTGGTCGATGCGCTTCTCGCGTGCTTCCCCGGACTCGCCCAGATGGTCGAGCCGGACGGCGTGATGCGCCCGGGTATCGTGCATCGGCTCGACAAGGATACGTCGGGTGTGCTGGTCGTGGCGCGAACGCCCTACGCTCGCACGGCACTATCGAAGCAATTCAAGGATCGGACAGTAAGCAAGCTTTACGTCGCCATCGTATGCGGAGTTATCGGCCGCGATGATATCACGATCGCACGAGCCTTGGGGCGTCATCCGACGGAACGCAAGAAAATGTCAGTGAAGTCGCGGAATCCGCGCGAGGCAGTCAGTCATGTAACCGTGCTCCATCGTTTCGAGGATTCCACCTTGGTGGGAGTTCGGCCGGAGACCGGCCGGACCCATCAGATACGTGTGCATCTCGCGTCGATCGGCCACGGCTGCGCCGGCGACACGCTCTATGGCAGCGGCAAGGTTAGCGGCGCGTCGCAGATGGAGCGGCAGGCGCTTCATGCCTATGCGCTGGAAGTGGATCAGCCGCGAACCGGTGAGAGGTTGCGCTTCCAGGCGCTACTAGCCGACGATATGGCGGCATTTCTGGCGGATCGAGGGATGGACGCAGCTAGCGCTGTGATCGAGCGGTGGATCGCACAGACAGTTGGGGAATCCAGTGACTAGCAGAATCCCCGCGTTGACAGAGCTATTCTGCTGCTATAGCGTGTTAGTCCAACTCCCGCACCAACGTGCGCTGGAACATTTTTGATTCCATCCGTCTCCCGACGCCCTAGCAATTGTCACACTAACCCGGCGTCGTCGCTAACCAAAAAGGGTCGGCCGATAGAGGAAGCTGAGAGCGGATGTACGAATAGTCCGGTCACCGTGTGAAGGCGCCCACCTGAGATTGGCGCCGAGATAAAGATCACGGATCGACCGCAAGAATCAGTGGAGCGGAATCAGGTTGCGGGGAAGGTGATTATGGTCAAGGCTCGAGGACCACAGAGAAGCGAATCCGAAGAAGTAGCAGCAGAAGAATCTGCGCAGGCGACCGAATCCTCGGCGCCGGCTGCTGCACCGTCTGCCATCCCGACCGCGATAGTGCGGCCGCGGGCCCCGCGACATCATCCTGCACCCGCTGCCGATACCAACGGATCGGCTGCCGAGGCGGCGCCCGAAGCGTCGGCCAACGGCAGTGCCGCCACTCCGACGGAGGGCCGCCGCGAGCATCGTGAACCACGCGACCATCGTGAACACCGTGAACATCGCGAACCAAGGGAGCATCGCGAACATGCCCCTCGGCGAGAGTCGCGTCGCGATGATGGCGGTGGATCGCCGCGCGAACCTGAGCAGTATCGAAGCCAGCCGCAACCGTTTGCGGGTGAGCGTCGAGGTGGCGCACCGGTAGCTATAATCGACGAAAACGGAGCTCTAAACCTCAAGGCGCTCAAG
>Ga0335069_10004605_pt1 | contig 20352 bp, 16 predicted proteins | sample Lox_Sample_11_FD_206714 | JGI IMG/M metagenome (GOLD analysis project Ga0335069, IMG submission 206714) | Soil microbial communities from Loxahatchee National Wildlife Refuge, Florida, United States - Lox_Sample_1.1 | ecosystem: Environmental > Terrestrial > Soil > Wetlands | place: USA... | reverse complement strand
GGCCGCCCGCGCGATGCGTACCCTTCGGAGCGGGAGTTCATGGCGCATCACTTCATCTGTCCCAGCTGCGGCAACCGCTCGGCAGCCACCGATCGCACCGCCGGATTCCGCGCGGAGCCCAAGGGTTGCGAGAACTGCGGCTTCGGGTTCCTGTTCGAGCTGCTGGACGACTACTACCCGGCGCCCGACGCGGCGTTCTTCGTCTGCGACCAGCAGGGCCGCGTGATCGCCTGCGGGCGCGGGGCCTTCGAGCTCACCGGCCTGGATGACGAGCGCGTGATCGGCCGTCCGGTGGGCGACGTGCTCGGGCTCGTCTTCAAGGACGGGGAGGACCCCGTCGCCACCGTGCTCGAGTGGGGCGTGCGCGCCCTCGACAAGCCGGTCGAGGTCAACGCCGAGGGCGACCTGCCCGCGCGCGCGACCGCCGATCTCTTCCCCGCCTACGACGAGGACGGCGGCCTGCTGCTCGTCCTGACCCCCGAGAAGTAGCCGATGTCCGACCGCCGCCGCAACCTGTTCATCCTCGCCTTCGTCGCCGGCCTGCTGGCCGCGTCGCTGGCGATCATCGCCTCGCAGCCGACGAAGCTCGGCCTCGACCTCAAGGGCGGCGTCTCGCTGATCTACCAGGCGAAGCCGACCAAGGAGACGAAGGTCAACGGCGACTCGATCTCCCGCGCGATCGACATCATGCGCAAGCGCGTCGACAAGCTCGGCGTCGCCGAGCCGGAGATCCAGCGCACCGGATCGGACGAGATCGACGTCTCGCTGCCCGGCTCCAAGAACGCCGACGAGGCGCGCCGGCAGGTCGGCAAGACCGCCCAGCTGTACTTCTACGACTGGGAGACGAACGTCCTCGACGACCAGTGCAAGCCGGACCCGACGAACCAGTCGGTGACGGGCGGCCCCTCGGCGGGCACGGTCGGCGCGCTGAGCTACTACGACGCGGTCGTGCGGGCCAGCAAGTGCCCGCAGACCTCGACGGGCAAGGAGACGACGACCGGCCAGTTCTACCTGATCAACGACAAGAAGCAGGAGGTGCTCGCCGGCCCGCAGGAGGTGAAGTCCGACCTCCTCAAGGACATCGCCGACCGCAAGATCCCGACGGCCGGCACGCGGATCGTCGAGGTCAAGCCCGGCACCGTCGTCCTGCAGGCTGAACCGAGCGCCAACGGCACGGCGAGCGACCAGTACTACGTGCTGCGCGATCAGCCCGCGCTCGGCGGCAGCCAGATCCGCAACCCCAAGCAGAGCTTCGACAACGGCCCTGGCGGCACCGGCGCCCCGATCGTCACCTTCGACTTCACCGACAAGGGCAAGACGATCTGGCAGAAGGTCACGCGGCAGATCGCCCAGCGCGGGCAGAACAACTACTTCGGCGGCAGCCCGCAGAGCGCGTTCCAGCACTTCGCGATCGCGCTGGACAACCAGATCATCTCCACGCCGTACATCGACTTCAACCAGAACCCGGACGGGATCGACGCCACCAACGGCTCGGAGATCTCCGGCGGCTTCACGATCAAGTCGGCGCAGAACCTGGCGAACCTCCTGCAGACCGGCGCCCTGCCGCTGAAGCTCAACCTGATCTCGTCCTCGTCGGTCTCTGCGACGCTCGGCAAGCAGGCGCTCTCGCAGGGCCTGTTCGCGGGGATGGTCGGCCTGATCCTCGTCTCGCTGTTCCTGCTGCTCGTCTACCGCGTGCTGGGCCTCGTCGCGATCGGCGCCCTCGTGGTCTACGGGATCTTCATGTTCGCGCTCGTGAAGCTCATCCCGATCACGCTCACGCTACCGGGCATCGCGGGCCTGATCCTCACGATCGGCGTCGCGGCGGACGCCAACATCGTCATCTTCGAACGCGTGAAAGAGGAGATGCGGCACGGCAGGTCCGTGCCGTTGGCCATCTCCCAGGGCTACAAGAAGGGCCTCTCGGCGATCGTCGACGCGAACGTCGTCACGTTCATGGTCGCCTTCATCCTCTTCATCCTCGCCACCGCGGGGGTCAAGGGCTTCGCGTTCACGCTGGGCGTCGGCACGATCGTCTCGTTCCTGACGGCGGTGATGCTCACGCAGGCCGTGCTGGGCACGCTCGGCCAGTCGGGCCTCATCAGCCACCCGGCCGCGCTCGGCGCCCAGTCCAAGACCGAGCGCTTCCGCTGGGACTACATGGGCCACGCGCGCTGGTTCTTCTCGCTCAGCGGCGCGATCCTGCTCGTCGGCGCGCTCGCAGTCGGCGCGAACGGCCTCAACCTCGGGATCGACTTCACGTCGGGGACGCGCCTGACCGCGGAGTTCGCCCAGAAGGCCAGTGAGGCGCAGATCCGCGACGCGCTCGGCCCGGTCGGGCTCGCCAAGGCCGAGATCCAGCGCATCTCCGGCAAGGACTTCAAGAACGGCCAGGCCTTCCAGATCTCGACCGAGACGCTCAGCCCGTCGCGCCAGGCGAAGGTCGAGTCGACCCTGGACAAGCGCTTCGGGAACGGCTCGTTCAGCTTCGAGACGATCGGGCCGACGTTCGGCAAGACCGTCGCCAACAGCGCGATCATCGCGATCATCGCGTCGCTGATCGTCATCAGCTCGTACATCGCGCTGCGCTTCGAATGGCGATACGCCGTCCCCGTGCTGATCGCCCTCATGCACGACCTCCTCATCACGGCCGGCGTGTACGCGCTGCTGAAGCTGGAGGTGACGACCGCGACCGTGGCGGCGCTGCTCACCATCTTGGGCTACTCGCTGTACGACACGATCATCGTGTTCGACCGCGTCCGCGAGAACGTGCCGCGCATGCCGCGGGCAGCGTTCTCGCAGATCCTGAACCGGTCGATGAGCGAGGTGCTGATGCGCTCGCTGGCGACGTCGTTCTCGACGCTGCTGCCGATCGTCGCCCTGATCCTCTTCGGCGGGGAGACGCTGAAGGACTTCGCGATCGCCCTAGCGGTCGGCGTGCTGTCCGGCACGTACTCGTCGATCTTCATCGCCTCGCCGGTGCTGATGCACTGGAAGGAGGGGGAGCCGGTGTGGCGCCAGCGGCGCGCGCGCGTGGCGGCCGCCAACGGCGGCGTCGTACCGGCCTACGCGACCGCAGCTGGCGGCGCGTCGATCGAGGTCGAGCCGCAGGCGCCCAAGCGCCCGAGCCGGCGCGTCACCGCGCCGGACGAGCCTGGCCAGACCGTCAGCCAGGCCGAGTTCGACGAGATGGTGCGCGATCTGCACGCCGATGAGACGGCGACCGCCACCGCCGAGCCGGAAGAGGACCTGGCGCGCGACCTGCTCCCCGAGGACCTCGTCCTCAAGGACGACCCGAAGAAGACCAGCCGGCCGCGCCGGCCCCGCAACCGCCGTCACGGGAGACGCTGATGGGCCTCCTCGCCTGGGTCATGATGGGCCTGTCGATCTGGCACTTCGCCATCTTCATCCCGGACCGCTTCTGGGGCGGCATCGTCGGCAGCTTCGTCTGCGCGATCATCGGCGCCGTGCTCGTCGGCTTCGCGCTCGCCGGGTTCACGATCCCCGGCAACAACGCGATCACGATCGCCAACGCGCTCGAGGCGATCCCCGGCGCGCTGCTCGGGCTCGGCTTCGCGTACGCCCTGGGCGTTCAGCGCGGCAACCCCGCGCTCGAGCTCTGAGCCGCGATCCGTCGCGCCGCGGCCGCGCCGTCCGGCGCCGGGCCTAGGGTCCGTGCGTGGACGTGCGCCTCGAGATCCCGCCCGCGCCGGTCGCGGACGTCCTGCGCCTCGAGCGCAAACTCGGCGTGAGCTGCGCCGTCGCGCAGGTGCTGGTGCGCCGGGGGCTCGGCGACCCGAGCGAGGCGCGGGCGTTCCTCGCCGCCGACGACCGGCACGATCCCTCCGAGCTGGGCGGGATGGGCGCTGCCGTCGCGCTGATCCGGGAGCACCTCGAGCGCGGCTCGCGGATCGTCGTGCACGGGGACTACGACGCCGACGGCGTCTGCGCGACCGCGATCCTCGTACGCGCGCTGCGTGCGCTGGGCGCCGACGTGGGCTGGTTCCTGCCAAGCCGCACGCAGGACGGGTACGGCCTGAGCACGGCGACCGTGGAGCGCCTCGCGGCCGCGGGCACCGGGCTGCTCGTCACCGCCGACTGCGCGGTCACCGCCGTCGACGAGGTCGCCCGCGCGCGCGAGCTGGGGATGGGTGTCGTCGTCACCGACCATCATCAGCGGCGCGCCGACGGGGCGCTGCCGCAGGCGCCGGTCGTGCATCCGCAGCTCGGCACCGCGCCGACGGCCGAGCTGTGCGCCGCGGGCGTCGCGTACAAGCTCTCGGCGGCGCTGCTCGCCGCGTGCGGGCGGGATCCGGCGCTCGCCGACGGCGACCTCGACGTCGTCGCGCTCGCGACCGTCGCCGACTGCGTGCCGCTGCGCGGCGAGAACCGCCGGCTCGTGCGCGAAGGTCTCGTCGCCCTGGCGCGCACGCGCCGTCCCGGCCTGCGCGCGCTGCTGCGCGTCGCGCAGGCCGACCCCGCGGCGATCGACGAGCAGACGATCGCCTTCCGCCTGGCCCCGCGCATCAACGCCGCCGGGCGCCTGCAGCGCGCCGACGCAGGCGTCGAGCTGCTGCTCACCGAGGACCCCGAGCGCGCCGACGCGATCGCGGCGGAGCTCGACGCCGCCAACGCCGAGCGCCGCCATGTCGAGACACGGATCCTGTTTGAGGCCGAGGCCCAGGTCGCCGAGCTCGGCGAGCGGCCCGCGTACGTGCTGGCCGCCGACGGCTGGCACCCCGGGGTGATCGGGATCGTCGCCGCGCGGATCGCCGAGCGCCACCACCGCCCGGCCGTGCTGGTCGCCCTGGACGGCGAGCGCGGCACCGGCTCGGGGCGCTCGATCCCGGCGTTCGACCTGCTCGCCGGGCTGGATGCCTGCGCCGGCGACCTGCTGCGCCACGGCGGCCACCGCGCGGCGGCCGGCTGCACCGTCGAGCGCGAGCGGGTGGCGGCGTTCCGGGCCGCCTTCGAAGCCCACGCGGCGGCGGTGCTCACACCGGAGGACCTCGTGCCCCGCGAGCGGGTCGACGCGGTCGTCGGCGGCGCCGACGTCGGCATGGCGCTGGCCGAGGAGCTCGCCGGGCTGGCGCCCTACGGCATCGGCAACCCGCGCCCCGCGCTGCTGATCCCCGCGGCGACGCTCGGGGACCCGCGCCCGATGGGGGAGGGCAAGCACGTGCGCTTCACGGTCGAGGCCGGCGCGGCGCGCGCGGCCGCGGTGGCGTTCGGGCGCGGTTCGCTGCCGGCACCCGCCGGCGAGCCGGTCGACGCGACGTTCACGTTGGAGGTCAACCGCTGGCGAGGGCGCGAGGACGCCCGCCTCGTGCTGCGCCAGGTCGCGCCGGCGGGACGGGAGCCGATCGTCTTCGCCGGGCGCCCGGAGGCGTTCCTCGACGCCGCGCTCGCCGAGCTCGACGCGCCGCTTCCGGGTGCGCGGGTCCCCGACCGCCCGCGCCGCGCGGCCGTCGACCGGCGCGGCGCGAGCCCGGCAGCGCTGATCGCCGCACTCGCGAGCGCGGGCGAGCCGGTGCTCGTCGTCGCGGCCTGCGAGGAGCGCCGGGCACGCGCGCTGCGCGGACGCCTGGGCGGCTTCGCGCTGTGCTCGTGGACGGCGCTGTGCCGCGACCCCGCGCTGGCGGGCGCCTTCGCGCACGTCGTGGCGCTCGACCCGCCCTCGAGCGCCGCCGAGCGCGCGCTCCTGCACGGCGGTCCGGGCGACTGGACGGCCCATCTGGCGTGGGGAGAGGCTGAGCTACGCTTCACCCACGATGTTCTCGAGCACGACCACGAGCTGCGCGGGGGCCTGGCCGCCCTCTACCGCGCGCTGCGCGATGGCGAGGGCGCGCCGCTCGAGGCCGCACTTCGCGGCGACGCCCAGCGCCCACGCACGCCGGCCCGCGCCGGCCGGCTGCTGCGCGTCCTCGTCGAGCTCGGGCTCGTCGCGCTCGACCGCGATCGCCCGGCCGTCGAGGTCCCGCCTGCGCAGCGCACGGAGCTCGAGCGCTCGGCGGCCTTCCGCGCGTACGCCGCGCGCCGTGAGGAGGGCCTGCGATGGCTGACACGCGCGAGCGCCCGGGCGGCGTGACAGCCGAGCCGGCTCCGCAGGCGGCCGAGCCCGCAGCGCGCGCGATCGCCGGCGCGCTCGGCGACGGGAAGGTGCGCGCCGCGGCGGACCCGACGGCCGAGCTCACCGCGAGCGAGCGCCGCCTGCTCGACGACCTCTTCGCGATCATCGCCGAGCACGAGGACGACATCGCGATGCCGGTCGATCGCGACCGCGTCGTCGCGGCCTTCCTGTTCGCCTGCCGGCACCACGCCGACCAGCGCCGGCGCTCGGGCGAGGACTTCATCACGCATCCGGTCGGCGTCGCGAAGATCTGCGCGGGCCTGCGCCTGGACACCGAGACGCTCTGCGCCGCGCTGCTGCACGACACGGTGGAGGACACGAGCGCCTCGATCGAGGAGATCGAGGAGCAGTTCGGGGACGAGGTCGCCGCGCTCGTCGACGGCGTGACCAAGCTCGAGGGCATCACGTTCACCTCGCGCGACGAGGCGCAGGCCGAGAACTACCGCAAGATGCTCGTCGCGATGGCCACGGACATCCGGGTCATCCTGATCAAGCTCGCCGACCGGCTGCACAACATGCGCACGATCGGCGCGCTCAGCAAGCAGAAGCAGATCGAGAAGGCCAAGGAGACGCTCGACGTCTACGCGCCGATCGCCCACCGCCTCGGCATCCACGCGATCAAGTGGGAGCTCGAGGACCTCGCGTTCGCCGCGCTGCACCCGCGCAAGTACCAGGAGATCAAGGGGCTGGTCAACCAGCAGCGCGAGGAGCGCGAGGCGTACGTCACGAAGGCCGGCGCGACGCTCGGCGGCGAGCTCGACGCGCTCGGCATCCACGCCGACATCTCGGGGCGGGCCAAGCACTTCTACTCGATCTACTCGAAGATGACCCGCAAGGGCCGCGAGTTCAACGAGATCTACGACCTCACGGCGATGCGCGTGATCGTCGAGTCGGTGAAGGACTGCTACGGCGCGGTGGGCGTCATCCACTCGCTGTGGAAGCCGCTCCCCGGGCGCTTCAAGGACTTCATCGCGATGCCGAAGTTCAACATGTACCAGTCGCTGCACACGACGGTGATCGGGCCCGAGGGGCTGCCCCTCGAGATCCAGATCCGCACGCGCGAGATGCACGACATGGCCGAGTACGGCGTCGCGGCGCACTTCATGTACAAGGAGTCGCCCGGCGGCAAGCGCGTGAAGGTCCCCGAGGGCGAGGCGAAGCTCAAGTGGCTGCGCTCGATGCTCGACTGGCAGCAGGAGCTCTCCGATCCGCGCGAGTTCGTCGAGAACCTCAAGGTCGACCTGTTCGACGAAGAGGTCTTCGTCTTCACGCCCAAGGGCGAGGTCAAGTCGCTCGCCGCCGGCGCGACCCCGCTCGACTTCGCCTACGAGATCCACACCGAGCTCGGGCACCGCTGCGTGGGCGCGAAGGTCGGCGGCAAGATCGTCCCGCTGAACTACCAGCTGAAGTCCGGCGACCGTGTCGAGGTGCTCACCAGCAAGCGCGACCGTGGCCCCTCGCGCGACTGGCTGGCCGTCGTCAAGACGACGCGCGCACGCAACAAGATCAAGCAGTGGTTCAAGGCCGAAGGTCGCCAGGACGCCGAGCACGCCGGGCGCGAGCTGCTGCAGGAGCACCTGCGCAAGGCCGGCCTGCCTGCCCAGAAGATCACCGGCTCGCCGCTGCTGGCGGATGTCATCCGGGAGATGGGCTTCCGCAAGGCCGACGACTTCTACATCGCGCTCGGCGGGGCGAAGATCTCGCCGAAGGTCGTCGTCAACAAGGTCCTGCAGCGCCTCAAGCAGGGCGAGGCCGCCGAGGAGGACAGCGGCGTCGTCGAGACGCTCGTCTCCGATCGGCGCCGGCGCCGTCTGCCGACCGGCACGTCGGTCTCCTACGGCATCCGCGTCGAGGGTGTCGATGACGTCATGCTGCGCCTGGCCAAGTGCTGCCACCCGGTGCCCGGCGACCCGATCGTCGGCTACGTCTCGCTCGGGCGCGGCATCACGATCCACCGCGACGACTGCCCGAACGTCGCCGCCCTGCGCAAGGACCCCGAGCGCTTCGTGCCGGTGCACTGGGAGGGCGACCACGAGACCTTCTTCAAGGTCGAGATCCAGATCGACGCCTGGGACCGCCACCGTCTGCTCGAGGATCTCTCGCGCACGCTCGCCGAGCAGGGGATCAACATCGTCGAGGCGCGCTGCATCGTCAATCGCCCGATGGTCTCCAACCGCTTCGTCGTGGAGGTGGGGGACACGCAGGCGCTGAAGGCGACGGTCGCACGGCTGCGCGGCATCGAGGGCGTGTTCGACGCATACCGAGTCACCCCCTCCGCCTGAGCCCTGAGCGGGTCTCGCGGCGCCTGGCGCCACCCGCCCGCGTCCGGTGTGCAGGAGCACAACCGGACCGCGTGCGTGCGGCGCCATGCATCCGCGATCCCTCGCTCAGGATCTCAGGCGCGGCTTGGGCCTACGGCGCGCGGCGGCAGCGCGAACGTCGCGCGCTCCGACCGGCCGCTGGCCTGCGCTCGTTAGGGTGTGCACGCATGCCTTCCGAGACGGTGCGTGTCATCGACCTGCGCTCGGCGCCGGTGCTCGACGTCGAGGGCCCGGACGTGCCGCCATGGATCCCGCTGCGCCATCGCCTCGGCGTGACGGCGTTCGGCACGAACGCCTATCGCGCCGCGCGGGCCGGCGACATCGTCGTCGAGCCGCACGACGAGCGCCGGCCGGACGGCGAGCCCGAGCAGCAGGAGCTGTACGCGGTCGTCGCCGGCGCCGCGCGCTTCACCGTCGGCGGGGAGGCGTTCGACGCGCCTGCCGGAACCGTCATCTTCCTGCCGGACCCGCAGACCCACCGCGAGGCGACCGCCACGCAGGACGGCACGATCGTGCTGGCCGTCGGCGCGCCGGCGGGCGGCTTCAGCGCGAGCGCGTGGGAGCGCCGCTGGCTCGAGCATGCCGGCGAGGCCTGAGGTCAGGCCACGACGCTCAGCGCGCCCGGCAGCACCTCGAAGTGGATGTCCTCGTAGGCGCCGATGAAGTCGCCGTCGACCTGCACCCCGATGGCCAGGTCGCCGATGGCGCGAATGCGCAGCTCATGCAGGTGCTCGAGCGGGACGACGTGCCGGTGGCCGGCGACCTCGAGGCGCTCGAGGAGCAGACGCGGGACGAGGCTCGCGTCGGCCGGCGAGGTGCGCGCGAGCACCGCCGCCGACAGCGTCCCCGAGTCGAGCGCGACGTCGCGGCAGACGCGCACCGGGCGCTCGCCGGCGTAGGTGTACGGGTCCCCGTTCTGCACCAGGACCGTCACGCCCTCGATCGGACCCTCGGGCCCGTCGACCTCCAGGCGCGGCGCGCGCAGCGCGTACCGCGTGGCGAAGACGAGCGCGGCGCTGTGCATGTAGTACCACTGGCGCCAGCGCGCCTTGCGCGCCGGATGGGCATCGACGTGCTCGACCACCGCGGCGTCGATGCCGGCCCCGGCCGAGAAGGTGAAGATGCGGCCGTTGACGCGCCCCAGGTCGATGCGGCGCGGGCGCCAGTCGTCGGCCAGGCGCAGCAGGTGCGCGGTGGCGTCGACGATCTCGTGCGGCAGTCCGAGCATCTTCGCGAAGACGTTCTGCGAGCCGGCGGGCAGCGGGCAGAGCGGAACGCTCGAGCCGGCCAGCCCGCCCGCCACCTCGTTCAGCGTTCCATCGCCGCCGAGCGTGACGACGACATCGAAGTCCTCTGCGACCGCACGGTGGCCGAGCTCCATCGCGTGCCCGCGCGCGACCGTGTCGACCGCGGTGACCTCGTAACGGCTCCGCAGTGCCGCGAGCACCAGCGCCCGCAGCCGCGGGTCGACCGACGTCGCGGCGGGGTTGACGACCACGAGCATGCGCCGGCGCACCACCGGCGCCTCCAGCAGCGCGGCGTCCGCGACCGCGACAGCGTCAGAGGAAGCCACGCCGGCGGAACATCCACACCATCCCGGCGAGGATGACGACCATCGCGGCGATGATGATCCAGAAGCCGCTGATCGTCATCTCGCCCGGCACGCGCACGTTCATGCCGAAGATGCTCGCGATCAGCGTCAGCGGGAGCATCACGACGCTGAACGCCGTCAGCACGCGCAGGATGTCGTTGAGCTGGTGGGAGAGGACCGACTCGTTCGTGCCCTCCAGGGCTTCGACGACCTCCTTGAAGTTCTCGAGCATGTCCCAGACGCGTTCGGACGCGTCATTGATGTCGTCGAAGTACATCTCGAGGTCGTGGGGGATATAGCGCTTCGTCGTGCGCTCGAGGTCCGAGAGCGCGGAGCGCATCGGCCGCACGATGCGGCGGAAGTTGATGACCTCCTGCTTGACGTTGAAGATGTCGCGCACGACCTCGTTCGAGCGGCCCTCGAACACGTCGTCCTCGAGGCGCTCGAGCTTGTTGCCGATCTTGCGCAGCATCGGGAACGAGGCGTCGACCGAGTCATCGACGATCCGGTAGAGGAGGTACCCCGCGCCCTTTGCGAACAGCTGCTCGCGCAGCTCGGCGTTCGTGCTGCAGCGCTCGAACAGGTAATCCAGCGACTGCAGCGGCTGGTTGGGGATCGTGACGACATAGTCGAGCCCGACGAACACGTCGACCTCGGCAGCGTTCAGGCGCCCGACCTGCTTGTCATAGCGCGGGAACTGCAGGACGACGAACAGGTAGTCGTCGTACTCGTCGACCTTCGGGCGCTGGTTGCGCGAGCTCAGGTCCTCGTAGTCGAGTGGGTGGAAGTCGAACTGCTCCTCGAGCCAGCTGCGCTCGGTGTGACCGAAGCGCTCGATGTTGATCCAGCGCAGCTCGCCGCCCTCCGGACCGGCGACGATCTCCGAGATCTGGGGGGCCTGGCTCTCAGGCGGGGCGGCGACGGCGGGACCGCGCGACCGTGCCGCCCGGCGCAGGCGGGGCTTGGGCAGGCTCGGCATGGGGACTTCGCGGCTCGTCGGTCATCGGGTCGCCTCTCGGACGCCGAGTGTACCGGTGGCGCCTGCGGAGTCCCAGACGCCTGTCCGATCCGCAGGGGCGTGTGCTAGATTGCCCGGCCACATAGCTGGACACATCAAGAGGGGTGGAGGGACTGGCCCGATGAAGCCCCGGCAACCCTCCCGAGCCCGACAGGGTGAGGGAGAAGGTGCCAATTCCAACAGGCGACACTGAGCCTGGGAGATGTGGCAGAGGATTCGCTCGAGACCTTCGCCACACACCAGCGGAGGTCTTTTTCATGAGTGCCATCCATCTGAACTGCCGCGAGTGCGGCGCCCAGTACCCCCTCGACGCCCGCTACGTCTGCCAGCGCTGCTTCGGCCCGGTCGAGGTCGGCTACGACCACGGCGGCCTGGCCGGCGACGTGGCGGCGCTGCGTCGGCGCATCCAGGGCGGCCCCCAGAACATCTGGCGCTACGCCGACTTCCTGCCGGCCCAGGCGCAGCCGGGGCCGTCCGGGCGCGCGTCGTCGCGCTTCGGGCTGCCGGCGGGCTGCACCCCGCTGATCCGCGCCGACCGGCTCGCCGAGCGCCTCGGCATCGGCGAGGTCTGGGTGAAGAACGACGCGGCCAACCCGACGCACTCCTTCAAGGACCGCGTCGTTAACGTCGCCGCCGCGCGGGCGCGCGAGCTGGGCTTCGACGTGCTCGCCTGCGCCTCGACCGGCAACCTCGCGAACTCGGTCGCCGCGCACGGCGCCGCGCTGGGCATGACGACCTACGTCGTCATCCCTGCCGACCTCGAGGAGCAGAAGGTGCTCGCGACCGGCGTCTACGGGACGAATCTCGTACAGGTGCGCGGCAGCTACGACGACGTCAACCGCCTGTGCACGGAGCTCTCCGGCGAGCGCGACTGGGCATTCGTCAACGTCAACCTGCGTCCGTACTACGCCGAGGGCTCGAAGACGATCGCCTACGAGGTCGCCGAGCAGCTCGGCTGGAGCACCCCGGACCGCATCGTCGCGCCCGTCGCCTCGGGCTCGCTGTACACGAAGATCGCCAAGGGCTTCGGCGAATGGCTCGAGCTCGGGCTGATCAGCGGCGCGCCGCCGGTGATGCATGGCGCCCAGGCCGCCGGGTGCTCGCCGGTCGCCCAGGCGTGGGACGCCGGCCACGAGGTCTGCCGGCCCGTGCGGCCCGACACGATCGCCAAGTCGCTGGCGATCGGCAACCCCGCGGACGGGCCGTACGCGCTCGACCTGGCCCGACGCAGCGGCGGCTCGATCGAGGCGGTCGACGACGACGAGATCCGCGCCGGCATCCGGCTGCTCGCCGAGACGACCGGGATCTTCACCGAGACGGCCGGCGGCGTCACGACGGCGACGCTGGCCAAGCTCGCCGCGCGCGGCGACATCGGCCGCGACGAGCGCGTCGTGCTGGTCATCACCGGCGAGGGCCTCAAGACGCTCGACGCGGTGCGCGGGACCTTCGAGGCCTTCGAGATCGACGCGTCGTTCGACCAGTTCGAGCAGGACGTCGAGCGCCGGGTGGTGACCGCCTGATGGCCGTCACGGTGAAGCTGCCGACCCAGCTGCGCGCCGCCGCCGGCGGCCAGGGCCAGGTGCGGGTCGAGGGCGCGACGGTCGGCGAGGTGCTCGAGTCGCTGTTCGACGCGCACGGCGAGCTGCGCGAGAGCCTCACCGACGAGGGCGGGGGCCTGCGGCGATTCGTGAACGTGTACGTGGACGGCGAGGACATCCGCTTCGCAGATGCGCTGAAGACCGCCGTCGCAGACGGCGCGGAGGTCCAGATCCTGCCCGCGGTCGCCGGCGGCTGACGCCGCTCCGGCGGCCGGCGGGGCCGCCGATACGATGGCCGCGTGGTGCAGCGACTCGGCCGCTACCGCGAACGGCGTGACTTCGCACGCACGCCCGAGCCGGTCGGCCGACCCGCGCCGCCGGCACCCGGCGCGCCGCCGCGGTTCGTCGTGCAGGAGCACAGCGCCACGCGCCAGCACTGGGACCTGCGCCTCGAGCACGACGGGGCGCTGGCCTCGTGGGCGCTGCCGAACTTCCTGCCGCTCGATCCCGGGCACAACCTGCTCGCCGTGCGCACCGAGGACCACCCGCTCGACTACCTGGCATTCGAGGGCGAGATCCCCGCCGGCAGCTACGGCGCGGGGATGATGCGGATCTACGACCACGGCACCTTCGAGGTGCTGAAGTGGGACCCGCGCAAGGTCGAGGTCGAGCTGCACGGCGAGCGGCTCACGGGCGCGTGGGCGCTGTTCCCGATCGGCGAGGGGGACGAGTGGATGATCCACCGCATGGGCGCGCCGCTTGACGGCGCCGCCGAGCCCATGCCCGAGACGCTCGCGCCGATGCTCGCCACGCCGGGCACGCTGCCCAGCGGCAGCGCGTGGGCCTTCGAGGTCAAGTGGGACGGCGTGCGCGCGACCTGCCGCGCGACCCCCGGGCACCTGACCCTGCGCTCACGCAGCGGCGCCGACATCACCGCCGCCTACCCGGAGATCGGGCCGATGACGCGGGCGCTGCACGAGCACCGCGCGATCCTCGACGGCGAGATCGTCGCGTTCGACGCGGCTGGACGACCGAGCTTCGAGGCCCTGCAGCGACGCATGCACGTGCGCGGCGAGGCTCGCGTGCGGCGGCTGGCACGCGAGGTGCCGGTCACGTATGTCGTGTTCGACCTGCTGTGGCTCGACGGACACTCACTGCTCGAGCGCCCCTACCACGAGCGCCGCGCGCGGCTCGCGCAGCTCGCCCTCCAAGGCGCGCACTGGCAGGTCCCCGAGCCCGTCGACTCCGGCGCGGACCTGTTGCGCGCCGCCGCGGAGCTGGGTCTCGAGGGCGTCGTCGCCAAGCGCCGTGACGCCCCCTACCGGCCGGGCCGACGCAGCCGGGCCTGGGTCAAGGTGAAGCTGCGCGAGAGCGCCGAGCTGCGCATCGGCGGCTGGCTCGAGGGCACCGGCGGGCGACGCGGGCGTGTCGGCGCGCTGCTCGTCGGCGAGCGCGGCGAGGACGGTCTGCTGCGCTACGCGGGGCGCGTCGGGTCCGGGCTCAGCGAGGCCGAGCTCGACGACCTCGCCGGGCGCCTCGCCGCCCTGGCGCGGCCCGACTCGCCGTTCGCGCCCGGGCGTGGCCGCCCGCCGCGAGGCGCGCACTGGGTCGAGCCCGCGCTGGTCGCCGAGATCGCCTACACCGAGCGCTCGAGCGCCGGCCTGCTGCGCCAACCGGCGTGGCAGGGCCTTCGCGGCGCCGGCGACGGCGCGCTGCGCCTGGTCGACGAGCATCCCGAGCGGGGCAAGGGCACCGTCGCAACCGCGCTCGTCGAGGACCGCGAGATCGTGCTGACGAACCTCGACAAGCTGCTCTACCCGCACGCGCGGTTCACCAAGCGCGAGGTCATCGAGTACTACTACGGGGTCGCGGCGGTGCTCACCGGGCACCTGCGCGGGCGTGCACTGACGCTCGTGCGCACCCCGGACGGCGTCGACGGCGAGTCGTTCTTCGAGAAGCGCATCCCTGAGCACGCTCCTGCGTGGGTGCACCGAGCCGACGTACGCCACGGCGCCGAGACGATCCGCTTCGTCGTCTGCGACGACGCCGCGACACTCGTCTGGCTCGCACAGCTCGCCGCGTTGGAGCTGCACCCCTCGCTCGCGCTGGCGGCCACGCCCGACCGGCCGACGGCCGTCGTCTTCGACCTCGACCCCGGACCGCCCGCGACGATCGTCGAGTGCTGCCGCGTGGCGCTGCTGCTGCGCGCGATGCTCGACGGGCTCGGTCTGCGCGTGTTCCCCAAGACGTCCGGCTCCAAGGGCCTGCAGCTCTACCTGCCGCTGAACGGCGCGGAGGCGAGCTTCGACGCCGCCAAGGGCTTCTCGCGCGCCGTCGCGGAGGTGCTCGCGCGGGAGGAGCCCGCGCTCGTCGTCGCCGCGCAGGCGAAGGCTCGCCGGCGCGGGAAGGTGCTCGTCGACTGGTACCAGAACGACCGCTCGAAGACGACGGTCGCGGCCTACTCGCTGCGGGCCCGTCCGCGACCCACCGTGTCGACGCCGCTCGCCTGGGACGAGGTGGAGGCGTGCGCGGAGCAGGGCGACCCGCGGGCGCTCGTCTTCGAGGCACCGCAGGTGCTCGAGCGCGTCGCCCGCCGCGGCGACCTCTTCGGCGAGGTGCTCACGCTCGTGCAGCGGCTGCCCGCGTGAGCCGCCCGCTCGCCGCAGGTTCGCGGCGCAGACCTGTGCGAAACCGCCGCGCTGGACGGATGTCCGACGCCACGGCCGGCGCGCGTCGTAGGCCCGTCCAGTTGCGGTCAAGCGGCGCGACCGCGCACCGATACCGCGGGGGTGACGACCGTTCGCAGTGCTCGCGACGCGGCGCCCCCTGGGCGACTCTCGCCCCGTGCCGCGATGGCCCGTGGTGAGCAGGGCTTCGCCCTCATCGAGGCGATGGTGGCCGCTGTGCTGCTCGTGATCCTCGCGCTCGGCTTCCTCGCCGCGCTGGACGCGGCGGCGCGCTCGAGCGCCGCCAACAAGAGCCGCGCGCAGGCCGCCGCGCTCGCCGAGCAGGACATGGAGCGCATGCGCGCGCTGAACGTCACGGCGCTCACCGGCATGAACGCCACGCGCACGCAGACCGTCGGCAAGGTGACCTACACGATCGCCTCCAAGGCCGTCTGGGTCGACGACAACACCGGGAACGCCACCTGCACGGGCGGCGCCTCGAGCGCCGACTACCTGAAGGTCAGCTCCACCGTCACCTGGCCGACGATGAACGCGATCAAGCCAGTGACGAGCACGACGATCGTGGCGGTCCCCAACGGCTCGTTCGGCTCGGGCCAGGGCAGCATCCAGGCGCTGGTCGAGGACCGCACCCCGACCGGCATCCCCGGCATCCCGGTGAACATCTCCGGCCCGTTCACCTCGAACGGCTCGACGGACTCGCAGGGCTGCGTGTTCTGGGGCTACCTGCCGGTGGGCACCTACAGCGTGTCCGTCAACCAGCCCGGGTACGTCGACCAGAACGGCAACCAGGCCGTGACGCAGACCGCCAGCGTCGTGGGCCAGAGCACCACGAACCTCATCTTCGACTACGACCGCGCGGCGAACCTCGACGTGAGCTTCGACACCCAGGTCGGCGCCAGCACGCAGGTCGCGAGCGCCAAGTCGATCATGCTGGGCAACAGCGCGCTCGCGAGCCCCCGCCAGTTCACGAGCAGCTCGGCGGCGACGACGATCTCCTCCGGCTACTCGCTGTTCCCATTCAGCAACGGCTACAGCGTCTGGGGCGGCTCCTGCACCGGCGCGATGCCGAGCGCCTACGGGCAGTCGATGCCGACGGTCACCCCGGCTCCCGGCGGGACGCAGGCCGTGACCGTGCGTCTCCCGGCGCTGAACATCGTCGTCCAGAAGGGCGGCTCGCCGTTCCCGAGCGCGAACGTGCGCATCACGCCGGTGACAGCGGGCTGCGGCAGCGCGTTCACCGCGACGCTCAACGCGTCGGGCAAGCTCGCCCAGCCGGGGCTGCCGTACGGCGACTACACGGTCTGCGCCGACGACAACAACGGCGCGAGCAGCCGGCGTGTGACGACCGGCACGATCCAGAACCGCGCGCCCGCGGGCACGACCACCACCACGCTCAGCATCCCGACGAGCGGCGGCACGACGGGGCCCTGTCCATGAGCCGCCTGCGCGGAGAGCACGGCTTCACCCTGATCGAGCTGCTGATGGGCATGATCATCGGCCTCGTCGTGCTCTACGGCGGGCTGCTGCTGATGGACCGCTCGACGCAGCTGGCCGGCGCGACCCGCCAGCGCGTGGACGCCACCCAGCGCGGGCGCCTGGCGATGGACGCCATGACACGCGACCTGCGCTCGCAGGTCTGCCTTGACCCGAGCACCCCGCCGATCGTGTCGGCGTCCGACAGCTCGATCACCTACTACGCGAACACCGGCGGGGCGAACGCGGTCCCGGAGAAGCACGTTCTCGCTCTGACGAGCGGCAACCTCGTCCTGCAGCGCTACGTCGGGAGCGGCAGCCCGCTCACCTTCCCCTCCAGCCCGACGAGCACGCGCACGCTCCTCGAGAACGTCTCGCTCGTCTCGGGCACCCCGCTGTTCACCTACTGGCAGTGGGGCAGCGGGACCCCGACGCTGCCCGATTCCCAGCTCGTCACACCGCTCTCGGCGACCGATGTCGACAACGTCGTGAAGATCGACATCACCTTCATCGCGCTGCCCGACCGGGGGTTCAAGAACACGACCGGCTCGGCCACGATCAGCGACTCGGTGTTCGTGCGCATCGCCGACGCAACCAACCCGACCCAAGGCCCACGATGCACCTGACCTCAGCCATCCTGCGCCGCCGCCCCGCGGGGGAGGCGGGCATCGCGCTCCCGGCGATGATGGGCATCCTGCTCGTCCTCGCGATCCTGACCGCCGGGATCATCAACACCGTCCAGGCGGACACGCCGATCGCGCGCCAGGACCAGGACCGCAAGGCGGCCTACGCCGCCGCCGAGGCGGGCATGAACGCCTACCTGTTCCGCCTCGCGAACAACCCGGACATCTGGGCCAGCTGCACGAACATCGGCGGCACGCCGTTCGTCAACCAGCTGTGGAACGGGAGCGGGGCCGATCCTCGCGCCTGGCGCAACGTCCCGGGATCCGAGGCGCAGTACACGGTCGAGCTGATCCCGAACAGCACGCACACCTCGTGCGACCCGAACAACGCGACCGGCTCGATGCTCGAGCAGGGCGTCCTGCGCATCCGCGCGACCGGCCGCATGCGCGGCATCAAGCGGAGCATCATCGCGAAGTTCCGCCGGCGCACGTTCCTGGACTTCCTGTACTTCACGAACTACGAGACCTCCGACCCGGCCTGGTACCCGCAGCAGGTGGGCGGCGCGCCCACGATCCCCGACATCACCCAGTGGGCGACCGACCACTGCGGCTACTGGCGCGACGGGCGCGGCAGTCAGACCTACACCGGCAACTGGTACGACACGAGCAACAACCCGCACGCCTTCAGCACCGACTGCACGGAGATCCAGTTCGCGGCGAACGACCGCATCCGCGGGCCGTTCCACACGAACGACGAGATCCTCGTCTGCGGCCACCCGGTCTTCGGCCGCACGGTGAACGATCAGATCGAGGTCTCCGGGCCCTCGCCCGGCTGGCGTTCCAACTGCTCGGGCGCCAGCCCGACGATGACGGGCACCTACCACACCAACAGCCCGATCATGACGATGCCCCCGACGAACAGCGCGCTGCTCGCGGACACCCAGTCGGCGTACATCTTCACCGGCGCGCACAACGTCGTCCTCGGCCCCAGCTCGATGACCGTCGACGGCACGTCGATGTCCTACCCGTCGAACGGGCTCGTCTACTTCCAGAACGGCTCGTGCAGCGAGGGCTACAAGTCCTGGGACCCCTACAACCAGTCGACGCAGTGCGCGAACGTGCGCGTGCACGGCAGTTACGGGGTCTCGCTGACGATCGCCAGCGCGAAGGACATCATCATCGACGGCGACATCACGCGCTCCAACGACTCCGTGCTCGGCCTGATCGCCAACCAGTTCGTGCGCATCTACCACCCGGCGACGAAGACCGGCACGAGCTCGTGCACGAACAACGCGGGCACGCTGAACAACGTGACCATCCAGGCGGCGATCCTGTCGCTGCAGCACTCGTTCACCGTCGACAACTACTTCTGCGGCGGCCCGCTCGGCACCCTCTCGGTCTCGGGCGTCATCGCGCAGAAGTACCGCGGCCCGGTCGGCCAGGGCGGCTCGTCGGTGACGAACGGCTACGTCAAGGACTACAACTACGACGACCGGCTCGCCTACCGCTCGCCGCCGGACTTCCTGGATCCGGTGTCCTCGTCCTGGCGCCTGCTGGCCCAGAACGAGCAGGTCCCCGCGACCTGACGCGGCGCACGGTCGCGCGGCCGGCGGGCGTCAGCCCGCCAGCCACGCCGCCGGCACGACATCGAGCATCGTGTCGATGTCCGCGACCGCGACGCCGAGCTCGCGCAGCTGCGGAATGATCTCCTCGAAGATCAGCGTGAAGCTCCACTTCGGGGCGAGCTGCGCGCGCAGCTCCTCCGGGAACCAGTCGATCGTCGCGCAGGCGTCCTGCGAGAGCACCATCCGCCCGGCGTAGCCGCGCGCGCACAGCTCGGCGACGACCGCGTTGCGACGCTCGTCAGGCAGGAAGATCGCCGTCCCGTAGCGGTCCATGCCGATGTAGACGCCGAGCGCGAGCAGCTCCTCGATGTGGTCCAGGTCGTCGGTGTCGCCGGTGTGGGCGAGCATGATCCGCTCGGGCGCGACGCCCTCCTCGGTGAGGATGCGCACCTGCTCCAGGCCGGTGCGGCTCGCCGGCCGCGTGTGGGCCATGATCGGGCGGCCCGTGCGCAGGCTCGCGCGCGCGGCGGCGCGGTGCACCTTCTCGATATCCGGGGTGATCCCGGGCTCGTCGGCGGCGGTCTTCACGAATGCCGCCTTCACGCCCGTGCCCTGGATGCCGACCTCGATGTCGTAGACGAAGGCGTCCGCGAGGTAGTCCTCGTCTCGCGTCTGGAAGTGCTGGGGCAGGAACGTGTAGTGCTGGCCGTAGATGCCGGTCGCCATCACGATCTGACAACCGGTCGCCTGCGCGACGCGCTGCGCCAGGCGCGCGTCGCGCGCCAGGTCCATGCACGCGGGGTCCACCACCGTGCGCACGCCGTGGGCCATCGCGGCGCGGACCTGCTCGACGGCCTTCTCGTACTCGCGCTCGGTGTCATAGAGGTGCGGGAACTGCGCGCGGATCGACTCCGCCGAGGTCAGCAGGTGTTCGTGGCAGAGCGTGCGCCCAAGCGCGCCGACATCGACGGGGCCCGCGGTGGTCTCGATGCTCGCCATCGCTACGCCGCCCCACCGCGCGCCTTGAGCACGTCGCGAATCTCCTCCAGCAGCTCGGCCTCCTCGGTGCGGCCGTCGGCCGGGGGCTGGATGCCGCGCGCCCGCTGGAGGGCGTCGATCGGCTTGACCACGAAGTAGAAGATCGCGGCGGCGATCGAGATGAAGGAGATCAGCGCGTTGATGAAGAGGCCGTAGCGGAAGACGGAGCCGTTGATCGTGAAGGTCAGGTTCGAGAAGTCCGGCTTCCCGACGATCGCGGCGATGATCGGGGTGATGATGTTCGCCACCAGCGAGGTGACGAGCGCGCCGAACGCTGCACCGATCACGACGGCGATCGCCAGTTCGACGATGTTCCCGCGCAGCAGGAAGGTGCGGAACTCCTTGAGCATGCGGCTCTCCTTGGCGTT
>Ga0335069_10004604_pt1 | contig 20354 bp, 5 predicted proteins | sample Lox_Sample_11_FD_206714 | JGI IMG/M metagenome (GOLD analysis project Ga0335069, IMG submission 206714) | Soil microbial communities from Loxahatchee National Wildlife Refuge, Florida, United States - Lox_Sample_1.1 | ecosystem: Environmental > Terrestrial > Soil > Wetlands | place: USA: Florida... | reverse complement strand
GTCGTCGTAAACGTAGAGCGCCCAGGTGCCGTTCGGAGTCGTGCCGTTGAATACGGAGAGGTTGGTGACATACGGCGGCGCAGTCGCATTGGTCGGGTATGGAGCCGAAGCTGGGGGGAACGGCGGCGGCGCCAGGTCGTAGGATGTCGGACGATACGTGCCCGAGGTAATGGCCGTAGTCTGCGGCAGCAGATTCGCGGCCGTATCATCAAACGTAAGAGTCACATTGTTGATGCCGTTGATTCCGCCGCAGTGTGCCATTAACAGGGACTTCTGGGCCGTTGGTGAAACCAGGAGCACATCAATGTCGTGCGAACTGGTGTGGGATAGGTTCGTCAGCACGACCGTGGCCTTCGCCACGAGTCCATTCAAATTGCTCACCGTGATCGCGGAGGGATAGGGGCTCGCCTTGGCGTCGTCATTGATCGTGATATACGTGCCGTTGGTGTAGGTATTGGGGCTCTGGCCCAGGGTGAAGCTAAACAGGGCGTTGCTCAGCACGGTGGAACCGTCGCGCAGTTGGAGCACGGCGGTGATATTCTGGCCGTTGGTGCCCTGCGCGGTGAACGTGAATGGCCGCGAGGCGGAAGGCCCGTGCGCCACCAGCACGCCGTAGTTCTGGGGCAGGCTGGGATTGGTCACGCCATTGGTGGCCAGCAGCGTAGCGACCAGGCTGGTCGTATTGGTGCCATTGGCGTTGCGCAGCCCGAACAGGACGGTAACTGTCTCATTGGTATCTATCACCCCATTGACCGGCCCGCTCTCGTAGGTCAGCGCGACCCCCGCCGGCACAATCAGGCTGCCATCCGTCTCAGCTACCAGCAGGGTCGCATTGGCAGGGTTGACGATAGCCGCATTGCCAACCGGGTTGCCCAGGCTGAGGAGAACCGTGTGCCCGCCATCCACGATGTGATCGTCAATCACCCCGACGGCAAACGACTTCGAGGTCTCGCCCGGGTTGAAGACCAGCGTTCCATTCGTTGCGACGTAGTTGACATTCGCCTGGCCCGTGCCGTCAGCCGTGCTGAAATCCACGGAGACGGTGCTGTTGGTATAATTGTTGCGGAAAACGGTGATCGCAGCCTGCTGGCTGTTCTCTGTCGCGCTATATGCGGCGCTGGAGAAACTCAGTCCCGCCACGTCATCGGTGATCGTCACGGTGGCCGCATAGGGGCTTAGTAGAAACGCGGTGTTGGTTGGAGTCGCGTTCGTGAGATAGAGGGTGAAGCTGCGGTTGCCCTCCACGAAGCGGTTGCTGATGATTTGAACGGAGACAATTTGGGACCCGATGCCGTTGCTGAAGGTGAGCGGCCCGCCCGTGCTGACGTAGTCCACTCCTTGCTGGGCAGTGCCGTCAAGCGTTGCATAATTGACACCCACCACGCCGGTATTGACGTTGCTGCGTAGAACGGTCAGAAGCAGATTCGTGCCGCTGCTCTTGACGACGCCAAAACTGACGTTAGTCGAAAGCGAGCTGTCGGCATTGGTGACGGTCACCAGGTTGGTGCCCGCGATGGTGAAGCCCGTCTCCACGTCGAGCACCACGACGGTTTCCGAGGGAACAGAGCCAAGCTGGGCCGGAGCGCTCGGATTGGACAGGTTCACCCCGAACGAGACGTCCCCGGTCACGTTCGTATCGTGGATAACGCCGACGACAATGCTCTTGAACAGGTCGCCCGGATTAAAAGTGAGGATTCCATTTGTTGGGGCATAGTTGACTCCGGCAACAGCGGTCAGGTTCGTGGTCGCGTATTGCACGGTCGTGAACCCATTCGTTCCGTTCTGCCGGTAAACGCTCAGCGATATGTTGCCGGACGTCTCCGGTATCACGAGGGCGGGTGAGACAAAGCCGATCCCCACATTGTTCTCGATGATGGTGACAGGCACGTTCGTCGGCCCCACGATAGTCGCCCCGCCGGTCGCATTGGAGAGCACGAGGGAGAAGGTGGTGTTCCCCTCGTACTGCGCCAGTTGCTTGATCGGCACGGTAAAGATCTGGCTGGTCTGCCCGGGGCCAAAGGTCAATAGGCCATTCGTGGGCACGTAATTCAGGTTCGCCAGAGCGGTCCCGGGGACCGTCGCGAAGCCGACCTGCACGGTGCCCGAGGACCCATTGGTGCGGAGAACCGTCACCTGCAGGGCGCCCGCCCCCTCGCTGACGCTGTAATTGGTCGCCGCGAAGTACAATTGGCCAGCCGGATGATCCACATCCACGATCGTCAGTGTGGCCTGAGATGGATTCAGCAGCAGCGAACCGACAGCGTTGCTTAGCTGGAGCATGGTGGTCACATTCCCCTGGGGCGCCGTATAATGCAACAGCGGCACCTGGACCGTATTGCTGGTTTGCCCGTCCGTGAAGGCAATATTGGTCGTAACAGGAATGTAGTTCGTGAACGGAATCGCAGTGCCGTTGGTAGTCGTCTGGAAGTCCACAGATGAGACCCCGTTGCTGCTGCCGGTGCGGAGCACAGGGATCACGGCGTAGCCGGAATCCTCTGTGAAGAAGTAGGTCGGCGAGGAGAAGCTCACCCCGCTGTCCACGTTGATAATCGTAAGGAAGGCGTACGGCTGATTGCCGATCAGTGGCCCGCCCGCTACCGCCGGCATGGGCTTGGCGATGTAGTTGCTGACGATGAGGTCAGGTGTAATCGCAAAGTCATGCAGCACCGGAATGATCACGCTCTGGAAAACCTCGCCGGGCGGGAAGACGAGAGTGTTAGTGAGGCCAACGTAGTTGGTTCCAGCCACCGCGGTGCTGCCGCGGGGATCGGTTCCGAAGGTGACCGAGATATTGGGGATATAGACGCCGTTCGATACGGCGCCGCTGGTGCCGCCGCGGCGGCGCACCGTGAGGGTGGCGTTGGTGGCGGTCTCGAGCACCTGGTAGTTGGCGGAAGTGAATTCGAGCGACCCGGAACCGTCAACGGTGCCGCCGTAGATGCGGGCGATGTTCTGCACCGGCTGGTCGTCGTAGTGCGTGAACCCTCCGCCAAAATCAATGAGCCCGTTCGTCTCGATGACCACCGAGGCCACGAAGCCATCGGCGCCGTCGCCGAAGTTGATCTGCGTGTCGAGCGTGCCGTCGTTATTAAGCCGCGTGAGGCGATGACGGGTCACGCCGTTGCAGGTCGTAAACTGCCCGCCCAATACGATGCGAGTGTCGGGCTGAATGGCGATGGTCGAGACGATGTCGTTCATGCCCAGGCCCGGCGTGAACGTGCCGTCCACCCCGCCGGAGGAGGTCAGGCGGGCGATGTGGTTCAGATTTGCTCCTGCCACGTTGGTAAAGAGGCCGCCAATGAGAACCCGGCCATCCAGCCCCACCGCGATGGAGCGGACCGAGTCGTTCGGCCCCAGACCCGGTTCAAAGGTAATATCAAGGGACCCATCCGTATTCAGCCGGGCCACATGTGGACGGGAGGTTGTACCGATGACGGTGAAGTCGCCGCCAATGATGGCTTTGCCATCCGCCTGGACTGCGATGGCATACACATTGCCATTCAAGTTGCCCTGAAATGCCGTGTCCACTGTTCCGTCGTCATTGAGCCGGGCGATGAAATGGCAGGGGCTGGAGTTAACGGCAGTGAACGCCCCGCCGATGAGGAGCTGACGATTTGAACCGGCGAACGTCTCAGCCGCCGCATACACCGGGTTATTGGGGCCAGCGCTTACAGAATTGAAGGTCGTATCAACCGCCCCGTTCAAGGCCAGCCGAGCCAGATAGTTTCGCGGCGTGCTGTTGACGTTGGTGAACGTGCCGCCGATAAGAACCCGGCCATCCGTTTGGCTGATCAGGGTCAGCACCGAGGAGTTGACGCCCGCGAAGGGGGAGGTTGAAGAGAAGCTTTGGTCCAGAGAGCCGTCCGTGTTGAACCGCGCGATGCGGTTGCGCTCAAGGCCGGCAGCCATCGTGAAATCACCGCCCACCAGCAACTTGCCGTCCGACTGGAGGGCCATGGTATAAACGGCGTCATTGACGCCGAAGGAGGGATCTTCCGAGGCGTAAAGGCCACCCGGCGGTTGGTTGTAGGTTTCGTCGTCAATGATGTTGAGTATAGCGGTGCTGGGGAAGCCTTGGGCACTGGCGGGGGCCACGTTGGAAAGCACGAGGGTGATAAACCGCGCCGGGTCCACGACCGAGTTATCGATGATCGGGACCGTAAACGTCTTGCTGACCTCGCCGGGCCCGAAGACAAACGTGCCGTTCGTGGGATAGAAGTCCACCCCCGGTGTGGATGTGCCGGGCAATGTGGCGAAATTGGCGCTAACCGTCTCGTCACTGCCGCCGCTGCGCACGACAGTTATATACCCCGGACCGCCGTTCTCGTTCACGCTGTAGGAAGCGGTACTGAAGGAAAGCAAGCCGCGCGAATCCGAATTGACGATGGCCAGCACCGCCGTGTTGGTCCCCGTAAGCGCCGCTGCATCATTCGTGCCGTTGAGCGTTGCGGCGCTAAGCTGGAGGTTGACCGTAAGATCATTAGTCTCCACGACATGATCATCCAGCAATGGGATGCCGACCACCCTTGGACTGATGTCCCCATTGTTCCAGACCAGCGTGTTGGTGCTCCCGATGTAATTCAAGCCGTTGGTCGCACTGCCATCACTGGTCGAGAACTGCACGCTCAGGGTCCCCGTGCCGCTGCCACGGCGGTTGACGGTGACGTAAGCCGTCCCCGCGTTTTCATTGGTCGAGTAAGTCGGCGAGGAGAACTCGACATAGCCGCCGGTGACGTCGGTATCAATGATAGTCAGGACGGCATTAGCCAGGCCCAACGTCGCACCCTGCGTCGGGGCGGTCAGGACCAGGTTCACGGTGCGGTCGCCCTGCTTGACACCGTTGTGAATGTTCGTCACGACCACGCTCTTCACCGTATCGCCGCCATTAAAAACAACCCGCGTCCAGTTGCTCTTATAATTGAGCAGATTCGTCGCCGTGCCGTTCAGGGTCTGGAAAACGGCACTCACGGTTCCGACCGAACCGTTGGTTCGGGTGATGGTAATGATGGCGTTCGTGGATTCGAGGGCGGCGTAGGTGGCGGAGCTAAAGCCGATCACTCCCGGGAGCGTGTGCGGGTCCACAATGGTCATTGGGGCGGAGGCGCGCCCGAGCGCGACTCCCAGTGGGATCTTCTCACCGCCCAGGAGGAAGTTGTCGTTGTCTGTCGGGTGGTCCAACTCCAGGCCTAACTGCTTGTTCCCAGAGACATTTGTATTGTCCATCACGCTAATCCAGACGTCGTTCTGCGTATACTTCCAGATGGTGTTCGGGTCCACCGTGGGGCCGAAGCCATTGTTCTGGCCGAAGCTGCCGTCGCTCAGGTGCCAGGTTATCCCGGGGTAGGAGACGAGCCAGGTAGGAGTGCCATAGGTCGCCGCGTCGAACGCGAAGTCCTGCCCCGGGACGGCAACGCCCGCCAGGCCCTGGTTGGTCGAATAAGTGATTGGGTTCACCGTCACCGTCGCCGGTCCCAGGTGCCCATTGGTGCGGAACATCTCGATGAAGAGCTTCCCGTCGGTCGCGTTAGCCGAATAATTTGGGTAGGCAAACATCATGTTGCCCGGACCGGGCGTCGAGCCGCCCACGAGCCGCGTGAAATTCTGCTTAGGATGGATGTCGTCGCGGCTGCTCCCGCCGCCGACCCGTGGGAAGTAGCCGCCGACCAGGATGTTGCCATCCTGTTGCAGACACATCGTGGAAATGAAGTTCGGGCCTTCGACCGACGGGTCCCAGTAATGGTTCGGAATGCCCGCAAACTGGTTGTAGCCGGTGTCCATGAAACTCGTATCGAGGGTGCCATCGGCATACAGGCGACCGATGCCAATGCGGCGAGTCTGGTTGTAAGTCTTGAAAATGCCCCCGAACAGGATGTTGCCGTCCGGCTGCAATAGAACCGTATAGACGGCGTCGTCGGTGCCCGAGCCGGTCATGAAGGACTGGTCCACGTTCCCGTAGGTGTCCAGACGCGTAATGCCGCTGCAGGAATAGGCATTGTAGGTCGAGAAGGACCCACCGACGATGATGTTACCGTCCGGCTGCAAAGCCAGGGAATAGACCGTGTTGTCAAAGCCACCGCCGGGATAAAACGTGGAGTCCAGCGTGCCGTCCGAATTGAGCCGGGCGATATGGTTCACCAAAGCGCCGTCAACGTGAGTGAACTCGCCGCCAATGATGATATGGCCATCCGGTTGGAGTGCCATGGCCAGGATCGCGCCGTCCGGCCCCGTGCCCGGGTCGAAAGATGTGTCGGTCGTGCCGTCCGGCAGCAAGCGGGCGATGTAGTGACGGGGGAACGTATTGACGTTGGTAAAGGCGCCCGCCACCAGAATGTTCTTACTGTTCGGATCAATGGTCAGCGCCCAGACCGTGAAGTCGGCGCCCTGCTGGTTGAGCCCGAAGCTTGGGTCCAGAGCCCCGGTTTGGGTCACGCGGGCGATGCGGTTGCGGGTAATGCCATTGAAGGAGGTGAACGCTCCGCCTAGGACAACATTGCCGGATGAATCAATCGTCAGGGCGTTCACGGCCTGGTCTGCACCATTGCCGGTGTTGAAAGTCTGGTCGAGTGAACCATCGGTGTTGGCACGAGCAAGGCGGTAAATATTCGCCTGGCCGTTAACGACACCGATTCCGTTATACGAGCTGAAATCTCCGCCGATTACCGCCTTGCCGTCGGGCTGCAAAGCGATGGCATACACGGAGCTGTTCGGCCCCGGGTGCTGAATATAGGGAGGATCAGTGTTATCATTATTGTCCGGGTTGTAGTTATTGTCATGCGCGCCCGCGGGCTGATCGTTAAACAGGATCGTCAGGTTGCAGGTCTGCACATAGCCCAAGGACCGATCGGAATCAGCAGGGGGATACGTCGGACCCGGGAGCGATAATTGCACCAGGAGGTCCTCGTTAAACTGGACCAATGACTCGTTCGTGATGGGGATTTGAATGAACTTGGTCGCGGTATCATACGCCCCCCAGCTCAAGGTGCCGCTCACGTCTCCAAAGTGTATGTTATCTGAATACGTCCCGGTGGGAGTCCGCGTGACGATGCCAGCATAGTCGGAGCCGGGTTGGAGCGGGATTTCCCAGTCGTTCGCGTTCATGAACGTGTTGTTCTCGTCCGTCCAGGGGAAATAGTAATCAATCCGGTAATTCACCGTGGTGCCCTGGCTGGCATTCACCGTAGAGCGCGTCACGCCTACGTATGCGACGCCCGTCCCGTTCACCGTCTCGGTGCACCGCAGGGTTGCCCGCTCGAAATTGAAGACGTTGGTCCCGGCCACGCCCGTGCCGGTGCCGGGAGGTCCGGTCTCCGGGTTGCTCTGGAAGGGAGCCACCATGGCTACCGTGCTCAGTATGTTCAGCATCGCGTTAGTCGCCGCCGTGCTGGCGGTCGGCGGCGGGATGGCCGTGGACTCGAGGGAGTCCAGTTCCACATTGGTGATCGTGGCAATCAGGACATGGTTCAGGATCGGAAAACTCCGGTTGCCGCTGGCGAACACGGGCACGAAGATATCCTGAGCCATCTGGAAGTCGTCGAAAGTAAGTTCGCCGGAAGTTGGTGTATAATCGGCGTAGGGAGTGGCTGAGGCAACGATGTTCGTTATATTAGTCTGGATGCAAAAGGCGTTCGTGTAGGCGATGATCCCGTTCGTGTCCGGGGGCGGCAAAGGACCCGGCGTGTTGAAGCAAGCAAAGGCAGGTGGAACATTTGTGCTGTAATTGGTCTTGGTCACCTGCATGACCCCATTAATGTTCGTCCCTATAATGCTGGTGATATCATACCAATCCAAGTACACCCACCGGCCGTATTCATTGTTCTCAAAGCGCTCTTGCACCACGATGTTTGTGCTGAAGTAATTCGTAAAGGTATTCGGGGCCGTGGTATTGGTTGCAACCATGTTTGTGCCGAACACGTTGGTGATAAAGAAGTTGGTGTACAACCCGTTGGTCACGACGTAATCCACGAGCACCCTGCCGGTTGATCCTTTTAAGCGCGTGATGGTTAGCCGTGCCCCATAGCTGGGCTCTCCCGCCGCGTGCATCTTGCCCCGGGGGTCTTGGGGAGGATTCGACTCGCGTTCGCTGGCGATGTACATTGGCATGCTGGTCCCGGGCGCCGTGGCCTGGGAGGCAAACAGGAAATCGCCTGCCGAGGAAGGCCCGTTGTTGGTATTCCAGTTCAGCACGTAGTTGCCATCGGGTATGCCTAATGCGTAGCCATCCACCTGCACATAATAGGCCGTTCCCGCGCTCGCCGTGAACGTAACCGGCTGGCTCTGCGAAGCAGAAATGACGTCGTAACCCTGGCCGACCGGCGTAAGCGCATTGACAGCGCTGCCCGTGTAGATGCCGAACAGGGAGTCAAAATCGCTGCCCGTAGTGGTAAACGTGTACGAGCCGTCGGCTGGCGCCGTCCACGTGAACCAGACCGACTCCTGGGCGGCAAGGCCAAACAAATCGGGCTCGCCGGTTTCAAAAGTCGCCCCGACGTTGCTGCCATTCGTGGTGCCACTGGCGCCGACAATGGTCCACGCGTTGGCAAAGTTGTCATTGGCCGGCTGTCCCCAACCGACGCTCGCCCCCAATCCAAGCCACACCAGCACGCCGAGCCGCAACAATGTCCGGCAGCCCGGTAAACTCTCGATGATTCGCAATCTTCGCATAAACACTATCAAAAAACTATTCGATCACCACAGCCGCCCGCACCACAGACCGGCCCCCGCCAGCCCAACCTCCGCCCCTGGACCCGCCCCTATGCCCCAAGTTCAGCGCTCGCGCAGCCCTCGACCGCCTCGCCTAAGGCGAGACCACCTGCACACGGTAAAAACGCGCGCTGTTGGTCTTGACCGACGTATCGGTGACGCTTGCCCGCGCGCCGAGTTGCGGGCCGGAGACGAAATTCGTGAGGAGCTGCCAGGTGTTGGCCTTCCCGAGCTTTGGGGAAGAGCCGTAGAGGTAATTGGTCGTCGAAGGAATGGTGTTCCAGGAGACCACCACTGCCCCGGACGGACGGTTGGTATAAGCCACCTTCAGGCCAAGGCTGGCGGCCGAGAAGACGGGTATCGGGTTTGGGTCCATGCAGTTGGGAATCCCGTTGCCGTTGGAGTCAATGTCGCAGCTTGCGACCAACGCGCGGTTCAGTTGGTGCATCCCGCTGCCATCGGTGTAGATCACGTTCGTTGATGAGAAGAAGCCGGTGTTGTAGTTGCTGACCCAGAAGAATTGCCCGCCGGACGGTCCGGCAAAGCCATACCGCCCATTGATCTGCTCGGAGATGTCTTTGCCGTTCCAGACGGCCCCTCCGTAGTAGATGTTGAAGTTCGCCGGCATGTACACCCCGACCAACTTGCCCTCAGAATCCACGTTGATCGTTGCATCCTTCAGCTCCAGCAGGTCCACGTAAAGGGCATTGGCCTGGCCGGTCGGCAGAAACGCGAACAGACTGCCGGAGTCCTGCCCATCCAGAATGAGCCGGCCCAGCGCCGCATTATTGACAAATCCGGCAGGCGAGACGCCGTAATCATTCCCGGCCCAGTAATTATCCACCTCCGCATTTAGATATGCGGTATTTGTGACAGTAGTGGCCAGCAAGCTGGCCTGAGCCGGAAGATCCAGCAGGTTAATCCCGCCGCCCACAGTCCAGATATTCTGGTTGGTGATCAAATCCACGCTGGTATTCACGCTGCCGTCATCCAGATAGTTCGTGACCGTCATGGTAATGCTGCGTCCGGCTTGCAGCACCTGGTTGCTGATCAGCAGGCTGCCGGCAGTCAAAGTAATATCCGCATCCGTCGCCAAGAACACGCCATTAGTTATAATGGCCGCGCTGGCCTGCAAGGAGACAGGCCCCACGCCGGAATTATTTGTGCCGCTGGCTTCAAAATAGTTGGCCCAGACAGATTCGCCCTGGACCTGGATCAGACCGTGCGTGACAAAGCTCTGGTAAGGCTCGTCATAGGTCCCGCTGAACCACGGAGGCGTGCGCGCTCCTCCGAAATAGACCGAGCCCACGGAGCTGATCTTTCCACAATTGGTAACATACGCCAGCCTCGGTAGGTTGGCAGACCACGTGAGTACGTTCGTGATCAGATTGAGCTCCCCGTTGGGCGTGGGGGCATTGGCGGCATTCGTCGTGATCGTTAAACGTTGCGCGTCAATAAGCAGATTGCCGAAGACGTTCAGCGCGTCAGAGATGTAAAGGTTGTCGCCGTGCAGAGTCAGGTTCTGGACCAGCGCCGGCACCTGCTGCTGCAGATGGCTGTCAACCACCGTGACGTGGAAGAGGTTGGAGGTAGCGGAGGCGGGACTAGGGGGTGTGAGATGCGTTTCCCAAAAACCGCTCCAGAGATCAATCTCGCCGCACATTCTCGGCACGGTGGGTTGGATCAGGTTCGCGATGCGCAACACACCATTAGTGGTCGCGAGGTTGATATCGCTGAACGGCGCGATAATCTGGGCATTGGTGCTCCCGATGAAGTGATTGGTGCTTGTCACTGAGAAGTAGCTCTCGCCATCCATGAGCACGCGCTCCAGGGTAAGCACCTTGGTAGCGGCGATCTGGATTCGGCCGGGCATATTCGTAAAAGTTGCGCCCGAGACGCTCGGGTCGAAGCTGAAGGGGTTGGGCGTAATGAGCGCGCCGTAGCTCGTGGACCAGTGTTCGATAAGCAAGTTCCAAATCGCAAAGGTGTTGAAGAAGTCGAGGGTGGTCGCAGGCACCAGGGTGCCGTTGGCATAATTGGGATAGTTATGCGTGATCCCGTAGTTGGAAGGACGATACGTGGCGGCGATGAAGAGAGGGAGATAGGGGCGCACCGTCTGCACCAGCACCGGAGACGCCGTAACCTGGAAACCATTGACGGAGATCTCATTTGTGTCGGACAGATACAGCAGGTTCGTGCTCACAGCTCCGGTCATCCGGTTGGTCAGCACGCTCTGGAACTGCACCACTTTAACATTCTGGAACCAATAGGGCCCATTGGGAAAGGCGCCGCCGGTAAAAGCATAGCTGGGCCGGAAGCGCACTTCCGCCGTGATTAGGGGATTAGTCTGGCTTAAGAACAAGACCTCTGTGTGCGTCAGGAACGGATTAAAATCGTCCGGGTAGATCACCAGGTAGGAAGTGTATCCGGCAGGCTGCTGCGGGGTTGAGTTCGTCAGGAGCAGGGATTGCTGGAAATACGAGTAATGCGGCGGAGCGGGCAGGTAGGAGATGGTCTGCACCGTCTGCGTTGGGGTATAGAAGTAATCTGGAACAAAGATCGTATCGAAAACGTTGCTGTAAAAGCCGATGCCGTCCACACCCCAGTAGGAGTCCAACACATTGGCCAGATCATTGGTTTCGTTGCCAGTCCCGAGGAAAGAGCTGCGCGTCATGTCAACGTTGGCACCGGAAACGTTGAGGAGGCCGGGACCGCTGATGGCAAGCGTGCCCCTGTTCACGACGTTCGTCGCCGAAATCAGCACGTAATCCGACCCGAAGATGACAGCATTCGTGGGGTTTACGTTGCCCGCATTCTGGAAATTTGCGGACCAGCCGTTAGTCTGATGCACGCTGTTGAAGTAGTCAAAGCGCCACCCCGAGTCTCCTGACATTCGGTTCGCATTCGTCCAGTTGCGAGTGTTGTAGGTCTCGTAAGGCAGGGGTATCGGCGAGCCCGTCGGCACTATATTCGTGACGTTGAATATCGAGTTATTGACGAAGTTGGAGACATCCAGTTGTGGCGCAATCTGCGGCGGGTACACATAACCGAGGACGTCGTTGTTGATGAAATTGGTGGTCGTTGCCCGGGCCGGAGGAATGCTCAGCGCGCTCAGGACAATCAGTAGTAACAACCGTTTCATAGGCAAAGCTTCTCCAGGTTAGTGCGTTACGGGGAGATAATGACCTGCATGGTTCGGGCAGTGCTGACTCCGTCAGAGCCCGTCACGGTCACATCGAAAACAAAGGTCCCCGCCGCCAGGGGCGTGCCGCTGATCAAGCCGCTGCCCGACAGCATCAAGCCCGGCGGCAACGCCGGCACCCCGTTGCTCCAGGACCAACTAAACGGCGCCTTCCCGCCGGCCACCTGCAGTTGGGTCGGAGCGTACGCATGGCCCACCGTGCCGTCGGAGAGGAAAGGCGTGACGATCTGGTACAGGACCGCCGCATACAAGTTCATGATGCTCGTGCCGTTCGGGTAAACGATTGGGGCATTGGTGGAGCCATCAAACGAACCCCAGATAAAGTTGGTGGTCGCGGTGGACTGGCTCAAGCCGTTGAGAAGGAAGTTGGTGCCGTAGAAGTTCTGCAGCAGTGGCCCAACTTTGTTGAAGACAATAGTGATGGCCGAGAGGGCATTGGGCCCGCTGGCGCCCGGGTCTATGTTCCCAGGTCCGGCCAAGCCGAAGCCCTCGTTATTAGTATTGAAATTCGGATAGGTGCCCGTGCGCAAACCCAGCCCCGCATTATCGGTCGTGTCTTGTGCCGAGAACAGGAAGTCCGGTTTGAACACGACGCGCCGGTACCAGTTGGTCACGAGCTGGCCGTTGTTGGTCACCGTGACCAGCGTGTAGAGGTTGGTGATGGGCTGGTAGAAGCGCCCCAGCAGCGAATCGTAGCTGGTCTTGGCAAAGGTGAACCTGTCAATGCCCTGCTTGAGCGAGACGTTGGTTCCCAGGCAATCCACGGGATAGTAGGTGAAGACGTGATTGGTCCAGTAAGTGATGACCGTCTGCGTGTATGACTGCGCGTTGGTGATGCCGGGCGGCAGATTGGTAGCGGAGACCACGACATTGGTGGTGCTGAGCGGCAATGCCGCCTGGAGCGCGGAGATGGCGATGCCGCAGAGATTCGTAGGCACGATCCAGTACTCACCGCTGATCGTATTGGTCGAATACGTAATCGTAGTGATGTTTGTGTGGGGTGGAGTGCCGTACGGATCAGTAGGGTAGTTGGTAGTGTACGTGGTCTGGACAGTAACCCACGAAGGAGCGATGTGCGTCGTAATATCCGGCAGGGGCACAACCGTCCATACCCCATTGGTTTTTACAAACGTGACCACGTTTCCGAATACTTCCCGATACCAGGTTTGCACCGTCTGGGTGCGGTTGGTAACCAGCACGAGATGCGGCGGCGTGCCGTACGGATCGTAGGGATAATTCGTGAAGTAGGCCGTGTAGTTGGTGATCCAGATATTCGTATAAATGTTGGTGGTGGCGAGGATGGTTAAGCCCGGATACAGGGCCTGCAGCGCCGCCGGGGGATTGGTGAGCGTATCGGACGCGAGCTGCATCAGGTTTGAGGTCACCAGCAACTGCTGTCCACCCGGAATATTGGTGTAGAGCAGGACGCTGTCGCTCGACATGGCCTCCCAATTGACGTTGGTTGGCGAGTAAAGGTAGCGAAGCCCACCAATGTCGTCGCGAGTCAGGCTGGTAAGGTAGAGACCATAATTGAAAGCAGTAAAGGAGGTGGCCGGCATGGTATCTACAGCAAGAGGGTCAACCGGAAATGGAATTGTAACGGCCAGCGGATTTGGTCCGGTGCAGATCTCACTGATCCAATAACTGTAGAGAGTATCATTGATGTAGCTGCTCGGCTGCCAGTTCGCCGGATCGAAGCTGTACATCGTGACGCCGTAGATCATGTAAGGGCAGCTCAAACCGGGTTGGGTAGCGCGCGTGCGCAAGGTCCATACGTAACGCTCGGAATCCGTCAGTCCCAGTTCTTCCAACAAAAGGACCAGCGACGCGGTCTTGAGGTCCATGAGATGGAGCGCCTGGGCTGAGTAATTGATCCGCTGCGCCTCCAGCGGGACTTCGTACAAGCTCGAGCTGTAGCGTGAAAAGTTGGTGAGGTTGTTCAGGATGGCAATCGCCTGGTCCACGGCGTTTGTGCCGCTCGCCGCAAAGTAATCCAGGAAGTTGGCGTCGTAGGCGTAATAAATAGTGGGAGTGTTCCACCTGTATTCCTCCCCCAGGTTATGCGGTCCTCCGATGTCGCCCGGGAGATTGTAGCCAATCGTGGGCACTTCCCAAGGCACGTTGGCCGGGCCCAGCGGGGTGAAGCCAAAGGCGGACGGGAGCGCGAAAGCCAGGAGGCCGACGCAGCCGATTGTTTTAAGGAATCGCAGCATACTGAAGGCTTAGTGCAGACACAGCACCCGGTAATAGCCGACGGAGCCGACCCCGAGGTATAGGGAGTCCAGGTTCCCGGGGGCAAACCGCGGAGAGCCGAGGTTCGCCCAGGAGCCCAGGCTGGTGGAGGATTGGGCCTGGTAGGTCAGGCCCGGCTGTGGGTTCCAGCTCAGGTAATAGCCTTGCGGGGTGTGGCTCAGCGAGGTGCGCAGCCACGTGCGCGGGTCCAGCGGGTTGGCGCCTGTCAGGAACGCCTGCAGCGGGGTCGGTCCGTCCGGCGCCACCGGCGCGGTGGCCAGCGGCCAGGACGAACCCCAATACTGCTCCATCCATTCCACCGGGATGCCGTAATAACTGAGGCCGCTCCAGGTTGCCGCCCCGGTGGGAGCGGACAGCGGTGAGCGGCGTCCGTCCGTTGTGGCATAGAGCACCTGGAAAGAATTCGAAGACCCGGCTGTCAACCCGTTGGCAGCCGTCATCAGCCAGAAATTGGTATTGAGGGAAACAGCGGGGGCGCCGCTCCCGTTGACGTACACTTCGTAGTGATCCACCGGCATGCCGGACTGGGCGGTCCAGAAGACCTCGATCTCTGGCTGGTAAACCCGGTTGCTCACGACGAAGGGGACATAGACCAAGGGCGGGTTCATCGCCGGGAGCGGGGGCTGATACTTGGCAAAGCGTTGGGCATACAGGTCGAACCCGGCTGTGTTGCCCACATAACTACTCCACACCGGGAGGAAGCGGCCTGCGCCGTCTGAGGCGATGCAGGGTTGGATCTGGCCGTTGATGACCGTGGTGTTGATCAGCATCTCGCCGCCCCAGGGGGTTCCGTCATTATGAAGCACTTGCCCATAAACGCCCTCCTGCGAGCCGTCCTGCCCCAGGCTGGTCCAAACGGCGAAGTAGTCCGTACCGGTCGCGGCAATTCTCGGGGCGTATTGGTCACCAAAGGTGAATGTGTTCACGCGCCGGGTCGTGCCTCCGGCCAGCGTGCTGGAAAACGAGCGCGCGAAGACGTCCCAACTGTTCGTGATTGCCGACAGGTCCTTTTGGCCCCATGTCACAATGAAACCGCCGTCCGAGCCGGCGGCGACGCTCGGATTGGCGCAAATGTTCGAGCTGGTGTTCACCAGGAACTCGTTTCCTACGGCCGAGCCGTAAACGTCATAGACGCGTCCGTAAATATCCACACTGGGCGGGCCGGCCAGGTCCGTCCAGCGCTCCTGCTCGGAGACCCACACAATCACGAACCGCCCGTTGCTCAACGCAGCAATCGCCGGCGTCCGCTGATTATAAGAGGTGAACTGGTTGACCAGGAACTCGCCGCCGCTCTTGGCCCCGGTGGGTGTGAGTATCTGGGCATAGACGTCCAGCATGCTGCTGCTGCTCACCTCGTTATAGCTGGCCCAGGTGACCACCACGTTGCCGTTCGTCAGCACCGTGACGGCAGGCGTGATTTGCATGTTCCCGGTAAAGGTATTGACCATGGCGTCATTGGCCAGCCAGGTCTTGCTCGAAGACAGGAACCGGGCGTAGATGTGCTGAAATCCCTGCACGCCCCCCTGCCAGACGAAGACCGCCCCGCCGTTCTGCAGCAACGCCACCTGCGGGTTTTCCTGGTCCCCGGCGCCAATCGAGTTCACCCGGAAGGGCGAGAGCACCCCGGAGAAGCCGCTGTCCATTTGCAGGGCGCTGATTCCCAGCCCGTTGCCGTCGGTGATGTTGTCCTCCCACACGAGGTAGCCGCCGGAACTGCTGAGCGCGACCCAGGGCTTTACCTGGTCCTGCGGCAGCGTGCCCGCAACGGCGTATTCTACGCCATTAGTGACGTAATTGGTCTGCCCCGGCGCCAGGAGCGGCGCGGCACAGCCCAAGCAGCCTATCAACCCCGCACGGAGGAAAAGTGACATTGACATAGCGATTTACATTTAGCGGGCGGGCATGGCCTCAGCTTATTGCTTCTTCGCCTGGTCGGCGGCGGCGGGCGGCTGGACCGGGAAAGATTCCTTCGCGAAGGGCATCTCGTCTTCCGAATGCAGCCGGTTGCCCGCCGGATCAATCAAGGTCGGCGTTACGAAAATCAGCAGATTCTTCTTGGTCGTCGTCTTCGACTCATTGCGGAAGAGCGAGCCGGCAATCGGCAGGTCGCCCAGGAAAGGCACCTTGTCCTTGATCGTCGCCACCGAGTCGGAGAGCAGGCCGCCGAGGACGACGGTCTGGCCGTCCCAAACGTTCACGGAGGAGGCCACCTGCCGGACCGTGAAGCGCGGCAGCACGGTGGGCACCACCACCAAGCCGCCCGGGAACGTCCCCGCCGTAGTGGGAAGCTGCGTGTTGAACGCGCTGGCATCTTCGTAGCCCTGGAATTCCGTTTCCGTCGGGATCATCACCAGGTTGACCGTGTAGCCGTCTGCCAGCACGGAGGGGATGACGTCCAAAACGGGGCCCAACTCCATCTGCTCAGGCAAGGGGAAGACAAAGGTGGACGTCGGGGGAGCGACCGTGGTGCCTAGCCCGCCCGAGGTGGTCGTGGCGCTGGTATTCTGGCTGAAGCTGAAAGCGGTAACGATGGTGCGGACGTCGGTGGCCTTCATCTGCGCCTGGCGACCGCTTTGCGTTGTGACTTCGGGCTGCGCCAGCAACTCGGCGCCGGTGCGCTGGTCGAGCGCATGCATGACCACGCGGAACTGCGGGTCGGTCAGAATGCCGGTGAGCGTGAACAGTGTCGGGGTGCCGGCGGTGCGCAGGCCCGAGGTGATAAGCTGATCCGTCGAAGCTGGCGCGATGGCGGTGCCCGCGGCCGCATTGCCGGGGAAGAGCCCGGAAGGGTTGGCTGCGGATGGCGCACCATAGAAGGAAGGAGCACTGCCTCCGGAACCAACGATTGAGTTATTGTTCATCAGCCAGTTGCCCAGATACCAATCGAAGCCCAGCGCCTTGGTGTCGTCCTGCTCGATCTCAACGAACTTGGCTTTGATGTTCACCTGGGGCGGCACAATGTTCAACGCATCAATGGCAGCCTCGATGATGTCCAACTCTTCCATAGACGCCCGTACGAGCAGCATGCCGAGCCGGTCATTGAAGAACAGCGCCTTGCCCGGGTTGCGCACGGGGTCAAGGTCCACACCCAGGCTCTCGAAGTAGTTCCGGGCAGCCAATGAGACCTGGTCCGTGTTGTTGGTGCGGGTGATAAATGCGATCCCGCCGCCGGTCCCGCCCTGACCCCCGCCCTGCTGCTGGCCACCGCCGCCATTTCGGCCGCCGGTTATCCCGCCCGGAGCAGCGGACACCCGGGCAATGATCGCGCCCGCAATGGTGTTCTGGCCCGAGCTGGTCGTGCCTCCTCCTCCGCCGCCGCCCAGCGTGCTGCCGGTATTCTGCCCGACGTTCTGGGACTCACCGAAGTCGAAGGCGCCGACGCTCTGCAGGCCCTGGTAGAACGTGTTCGGGTCCACTTTGAACGACCGCACATAGAGCGGTTTGACCGGCCGGCCCTGGGCGTCCACCTCCGTGCTCTTGAGCGAGAACACAATTGCGTAGTCCTCGATGGAGTACTTGATCGGCTTCTCCGCGACTTTCACGATGGCATCGAGGGCGTCGGCCAGACGCACATCGGTCAGCGGCGGATTAATCTTGATCTGAATGCCCCCGACGTCCACGGCCTCGGCCGGGGCCGCGGGCAGCGGGTTGCCGTCCGGCCCGATCTGGGGCGTGGCGGGCGCACCGGCACCGGCATCCGCGTTCTGGCTGATCAGGAAGTTGATGCCACGTCGCTCAGGATCGCGTTTGCGCGCTTCATCGCTGAGGTTGATGATCACCTCGCTCAGTGGCAGCCCTTCGAACTTCAGGCTGTCAATCCGGATGCGATCCAGCTTGCTGAAGATCACCTCGCGGCTGGGGCTGGTATGGATGAGGTTGGTGCGGGCGTAGAGGTTGGGGGACGGCAGCAGTTCGCGTTTGACCGGGTTGGCCCAGGCCTGTTCCACCTCGCTGAGGTTCTGTTGAGCCGTCACCCCATGCTCCTTGAGCGCCTGGCTGTATTTCGCCTCGGACACGAGGCTCAGGTAATAAAGCGCGGCCTGGCTCCGTGGCTCCTCCCGCAAAGCCTCGCGCAGCTTCTTCTCCGCCTCGTCCATCTTGCCCAGTTCGTACAGGAGCTTGCCGTCCTGCACGAGGGTGCGCGCATGGATTTTCTCCTCCTGAACGGCCGGAATCTCGGCCTTGACCTCGGGGCTGGGGACCGTGCCGCGCTGGTCCGCCATGAGCTTGTCGTTGTTGCGTTTGAAATCAATGGCGGCGGCGTTCGAGGGGTCCACGCGCAGGACATCCTGGACCTGGGCCTGGGCCTCCTCCAATTGCCCCTGGCTCTGGGCTGCGTGCGCCAGTTCCATGCGCACCGCGGTCAGGCCGGCGATCGTCTGTTCACGCTCGGCGTCAATGCCCGTGCCGGTCTTTTGCACCAGGTCCCAGCACTCGTCATAGAGCTTGGCGGCCTGCGGGAGAGCATGATGAGTCTGCGCGGTCCGCGCTTCGGCCAGTTTCTGGTCGAGGAGAACGCGATTCGCCTGGCGATAAACCGCTTCGTTGATAGCTGTCTGCTCGGCATTGGCTTGGGGCTGCGCCCAAAGGGGAGAGGCGGTGCCCGCTAAAAAGCTCAAGCCGAAGAGGAGGGTAACTGCTTTAGTCATGATTTCGGTTGCGGTTGGTCAACGGTGGTTAGGACCGGAGGGTTGGGGTTAGCTAATGGGGGGGTGGGGCTGGCGCTACTTCATACCGGACAGTCGTTTTCTTCTGGTTCGATTCCGCCAAGAGTACGACTTCGTTCGTGCTGATGGCAACGATTTTGTAGGTCTCGCCGTTGAATACGAGCTTCGAGCCGACGCGCCGGTTGGAGGGGAAAGTCGTGTTCTCGGGCGGGTAACGCAGATCCACCGTATAGCCGTCGGTGCGCGTAAAGCCCTTGTCTTTCGTGATCTTCACCAACTGCCCCGTGTCGTTGAGTTCCAAGGTCACGGTGACGTCGGTCGGGCTATCCGCGGCGGCCTTGGCATCGCGCACCGTGAAGGTGTCGTTCTTGTCGCCGACCTTGCAGTACTTCTGCGTCTTGCTCCATTCCCGGGGATTGAGTGACGCTTCCTTCTTCACCCCGATGCGGAAGCGGGTGCCTGAATCGGTGACGGTCACATCGTCCAAGGTGAGGACGGTGTCGAGCGCTTTGCGGTTGGTGATGACCAGCGCGTTGGGGCCGATGTTCGTGGCATCCACCTTGATGAGGTGCCCGTCCGCCGCTTTTTGCCACACCATGGGATTGAACAGGCGGTTAGGGGCCGAGAGGTCCACCTCCTCGGGCACGGTCACGCGCTTGAGGAGGCCCTCATACATGGAGAGGTCCAGGTTGGTCAGCGGCTTGACGTTGGGATGGAACTGCTGGCGCAGGTCGTCCAGCTTCTGCTTCTCGCTGGCGATCTTGAACGGCAGAAAGCCCACCGCCACGGCCAGGCCCAGCAGCACGACTCCCAGCAACACCTTCTCGTAATGTTTCTTCAGGAACTCCATGTCACTTGGGGCACGTCAGCTTCACCACCACCAAGGCCATGGTGATCTTCAATTGCTTCTCGTCGAGCACCGTCGGCAAGGCGCCTTTGGCCTTGGCGGCGGTTACCGGCGCCACACTGTAAACCGGCTGGGCGATCGGCTGGGGCGGAGGCGGACGGTCAGGCCGCCCGCCGTGGCCGCCATAGCGCGCCGCAAACGCCGCCTCGGCTGCCGCCTCAGACTGCTGCCGCGGCGGTGGAATGTAAGTAGGCTGGACCACCGGCATCGGGGCAGGTGCGAGGCCCGGCTGCTCCGGCTGCACGACCACCGGCGCCTGCTCCACATTGATGGTCTTCACAATGATCGCATAGGGCGAGCTGGCAAAGCCGGAGAGCACCGCCGCCAGCTCCGAGCTGAACCCCAGGAACGTGATCTCGTACGGAGTCAATACCGCCAGCTCGTTCGTCACCGAGACGTCCGGCAGGTAATCGGTTTGCGGCCCCTTCTGATCATCCTCGCACACGCGCTCGCGCCGGATGCCGTCCAGCGTGTTGATCTTCGCCCGGAACAGCACGTCGCAGATCGCCTTGACCTCGCCCAATTGCTGCGAGAGCGGTTCGAGGCTGCCGGCGGCAAAGCTGAGCCGCGGCCGCTGCTCCTCGAACGAGAAGCTGTAGTTCTGGCCGGTCGTGCTGTTCTTAGG
>Ga0335069_10004603_pt1 | contig 20356 bp, 13 predicted proteins | sample Lox_Sample_11_FD_206714 | JGI IMG/M metagenome (GOLD analysis project Ga0335069, IMG submission 206714) | Soil microbial communities from Loxahatchee National Wildlife Refuge, Florida, United States - Lox_Sample_1.1 | ecosystem: Environmental > Terrestrial > Soil > Wetlands | place: USA... | reverse complement strand
CACCCGCGACGGAGGATACCGGCCCGACGGCGACCGAGGCGGCGATCACATGCCGCCAGCCGAATGCGGCGGCGCGCAGGGCTACGTCCTCCACCGCGCCCTCGCCCTGCGCGAACAGGCCGGTGCGAAACGGCCCCGCCGCTTTGAGGCAGTCGCGCCGTAGATAGACGCAGGGCCCGGCCGCGGTGGGCGCCTCCACCGTCACGTCGCGGTTGGCGGCGCGTGCATGGCGGGCAAGCGCCGCCGGATCGGATCGCGGCGGCGGACCTCGGGTGGCGAGCAGCGATCCGGCGAGCGGCAGCGCGGACGCGGTGCCGGTGCGGGGATCGGCGTAGGCGGCCGCGCGCAGCGCAGCGAGCCAGCCGCGAAAGACCCGCACCCCGCCATCCAGCACCACGAGGTCATGGCCGGGCAGGACGCGAGCCGCTGCGTTCGCGGCCTCGGCGGGTCCGGCACCCGCCGGAACCGCAATCAGCACGATCCGCCGCCGGGCGGCGAGGCGGGCGAGGGCCGTTTTCAGGGGCGGCTCAGCCCCGGCCGGGTCGGCAGTCACGATCAGCCGAACCCCGCGCGGCCTGGCGGCAAGGAGACTGTCGAGGCCGGCGAGCGTCGCGTCGGCGCGCGGATCGGCGCGGACGGCGACGGCGACAGGACGCCGCCGCGTGCGGGCCGGCGGCGGGCTTCCGGACCCGCCGCGGGGCGGGGCGGCCCCGGCCGCGGGATCGAGCGGCGTGCCGGGAAGCGGCGGGCCTTCGGGCCGGCGGACCGAGAACGGCGGGGCGAAGCCATGCAGCGTGGCGGCGGGAAGGCGGAACCGCCACGGCCGGACGAAGGGCGGCACATCGGCGAGACCCTCGGGCGCGGCCGGGGACAGGCGGATCGGGCGGTCCCGCCCCGCCGCGTCAACGAGGCGCAGCACTGGGCGGCGCGCAGGGTCGGCCGGGTGCCAAGCCCATCCTTCCAGCCCGCCGCCGGACGGCGCCACGATGCCGTCGAGGTGCCGGAGCGCGACGAGCGAGACCGGGCTGCCGAGCGCGTCCCACCCGCCGATCCGAACCGCGAGAGTGGCGGCGGCGCTATGGGCAGGCGGCAGGCTCACCCTGGCCGGCATCGGCCCCCGGCGCAGGCGGACGGGCACGCCATCCAGCAATACTTCGATCCGCTCATCCGGCGCGGCGGGGCCGACGTAGACGCGGCCCTCGGAGCCGGCGGCGCACCATCCGGAGACGCCGGCAGCGGCGGCAACGGCAGTGGCGAGATGCTCGACGCCGGGCAGGAAGGCGTGGCGCGACAGCGCGGCATGCAGCGCGTCCGCCGCCGGGCCGCTCCTTCCGAAGCGCAGCCGTGCCGCGGCAAGGCCGAGCAGCGCCTCGCGCAATTCGGGCATCCAGGCAGGCCGGTCGGCGAGGACGCTGTCGAACAGCTCCGCCGCGCGGGCGTCGTCGATGCCGAGGCACGCCTCGGCGAGGCCGAGGCGCAGCGACAGGTCGCCGGGGGCGAGGCGTCGGGCACGGTCGAGCCAGGGAATGGCACCGGCGTGGTCGCCAGCGGCGCGCGCCGCCTCGCCGGTCTCACGCGCCTGCTGGGCGAGCGCCGCCCGATCCCCCTGCCCCGCCGCGCCGCCATCGGGCGCGGAGCCGACGTCCAGGACCGCCTGGACACGTCCCCGCCGATCAGGCCTCAGCGGGCGAGCGCCTGCGAGGAGCCGCCATCGGGAGCGCCGGCCGGTCCGGCGGCGGGGCCGTGCATGACCGGGGCAGGCCGCGCACTGGGGCGAGCGAAGGCCTGGCTGGGAGCATGCTGCGCGACAGCGGCGGCGGGATCGGGTTCAGGCGTGGGTCGGCGCGACGGCGGCAGGGCGGCGAGGTCGGCACGGGCTTCCTGCAGGCCCTGCGCGACCGCCTTCTCAAGCCAGTGACGCGCCTGCTCGGGATCGTGCTCGCCGGCGAGATTCCGGGCGAGATAGCGGCCGAGCATCATTTGCGCGTGCGCATGGCCGCGCTCGGCGGCGGCGCGGTACCAGCGCTGCGCGACGACGCGATCCATCGGCACCTCGTGCCCGCCGCCGGACATCGCGCCCATCGCGAACATCGCGCCGACATGCCCGCGCCCGGCGGCACGCTCGAACAGCGCCATCGCGGCGGGATGGTTCTTTTCGCCCCCACGGCCGGTGAGCAGCATTTCGGCGAGCATCACCTCAGCCTCGGCCATGCCGACATCGGCGGCCTTCTGGATCCAGGCGCGGCCTTCCGCCGGATCGGCGGGCACGCCTCGACCCTCGGCCAACATCCGGCCGTACCAGTACTGCGCGTTCACCACGCCGTCGGCGGCGCGGCGCAGCCATTCGGCGGCCTTGCGCTCGTCCTTGTCGATGCCGACGCCCTCGGCGAGGCAGACGCCGAAGTTGAAGGCGGCGACGAGGTCGCCGGCGGCGGCTGCCTGCTCGAACCATTCGCGGGTGCGCACCCCATCCTCGGCACTGCCGTTGCCCTTCAGCAGCAGGTTCGCAAGATCGGCGTGCGCCTCCTTGTCGCCCCCCTGCGCAGCGCGGCGCAGCCACGCGGCCGCCTCTTGCGGATCGGCGGCGACGCCCGCGCCGGTGAGGTGCAGCAGGCCGAGGGCGCGCGCGGCGCCGTGATGGCCGGCATCCGCCGCGCGGCGGAACCAGATCGCGGCCTCGGCGAAGTTGGGCGGCAGCGGGCCGCCACGAGCATAGAGGTCGCCGACGACGGCGGCGGATTCCGGATCGCCCGCGAGTGCGGCGCGGCGCAGCCAGGACTCACCTTCGGTGGGATTGGCGGCGACGCCTTGGCCTTGCAGCAGCGCCATGCCCCAGCGCGCCTGGCCAGAACGGTGGCCCTTTTCGGCGGCACGGCGGAAGAGATCGGTCGCGGCGGCGCGGTCGGCAGGCACGCCGAGGCCACGCTCGGTCAGCACCCCGAGCATGAACATCGCCGTCGGCAGCCCGGCATCGGCGGCCCGGCCGAGCAGCGCGGCGACCTCGGCGTGGCTGGCATCGTCCTTCGCCCGACGGGCGAGTGAGAGCGCATAGCCGAGCATCCCCTGCGGGCAGGAGGCGGCGGCGGAGCGGCCGTACCACTCGTGCGCGGCGTCGAGATCGCACAGATGCGGCGGGCCGGAGGTGAGAATGTAGCCGACGAGCGCCTGGCCGTCGGCGGAACCGGCATCGGCAGCGCGGCGCGCCCAGTGCAGCGCTTTGTCGAAGTCTGGCGCACCGGCCGCGTAGCCGGCGAAGATGGCGCTGGTGGCGGACGGCAGCGAAGCCTCCGTCACCGGCTGCGCCGCAACAGCCCCGGGACGCGCGTGGGGAGTGGCGACGCCGTGCAGGTAGAGAGCGGCGAGCGTGACCTGCGCCTCGACAAAGCCCGACGCCGCGGCGCGCTCGATCCAGCGGGCGGCTTCGCTGCGGCTCGCGGGCACCCCCGCGCCCTCGAGGTAGCACCGCCCGACGCGGTACTGGGCTTCCGCGCTGCCGGCGCGGGCGGCGCGCGTCAGATGGGAAAAGGCGCGCGCCGCCTGACCCTTTTCGAGCAGGCGGTTCGCCCGGCGCAGCTCGGATTCGGGTCCGTAGAGTCCGCTGATGCGGTCTAGCAGCGCCATTCCCTAATCCCGCCTCTTGGCCTTGCGCATCGTCCTCACTCCCTGCCTCGCGCCGACGCGAGGCCGTACTGGAACCACTGTCAGGGCTCCCGCGCGGCCTCCTGCGCGACCGGCATCACGCGGCTCATGAAGTAGCTGATGAGCGTCCGTTTGCCGACCAGGATATCCGACGTGACGGGCATTCCGGGCACGAGGCTGAAGCCCCGCGGCGTGTCGTGCATCTCGACGCGGTCGATGGAAATGCGAGCGCGATAGTACGGCTCGTTCGTGTTGCCCGTGGCGCCCGGCGGCGGCATCGCCCCGGTCGGGTTCCGCTGGTCGTCGTAGGTGTTGAAGCTGTCCGGGCTGATCGTGCGGACCGTGCCGTAGGCCATGCCGTACTGCGTGTAGTTGTAGGCGGCGAACTTGACCATCACCTGATCGCCGACATGCACGTAGCCGTTGTCGGTGCTGAGCACCGCGGCCTCCACCTCGAGCGGCGCGTCGTCGGGGACCAGGGTGATGAATTCCTGCCCGGCCTGCAGCACCGAGCCGACCGACACCTTGGCGATGGAAAGCACCGTCGCATCGCTTTCCGCACGCAGCTCGACGAGCTGGCGGTGCAGCTGCGCCTTGTTGAGCGACTGCTGCGCGTCCGACAGCTTGTTGGTGGCATCGGCCAGTTGCTGGGAAACGTCGGTGCGCCAGCTTTGCACCCATTGGTCGCGGTCGGCGGTCATCGCCGAGAGGTCGCGCTTGGCGGCCTCGGCCGACGCTTCGGCGTTGGCGAGATAGCGCGCCATCTCCTCGCGGTTGTCGGTCGCGAGCAGCGTATTGAGACGGCTGCCGACCTGCTTGGCTTCCAGATCCTTACGCATCTGCTCGACGTTCTGCGCCACCACGAGCCGCTGCCGGTAGCCGGCGGCATCCGACAACGAGCGGGCAATGACCTGCGCGAGGCTGTTGAGCTTCTGCTGGTATTCTTCCAGCTGGAAGTTGTACTGCGCCTGACGCTGGGCGTAGATCGCGGCCTGCAGCGAAAGATCGCGATCGAGGCCCGTGTAGGTGAAGGGCTTGCCCTCGGCCTCCGCCTGCAGACGGGAGACGAGGGCCTTCAAGCTCGCGACCTGCGCGATCAGCGCGCTTTCGTCCGCCGCCGCGAAGGTGGGATCAAGGCGGGCGAGCACCTGGCCCACCTTCACCCGGTCGCCCGGCTTGACGTCGATGCTGCGCACGATCGACTGGTCGAGAGGCTGCAGCACGAGGTTCGGCACCGCCGCCGTGACGATGCCTTGAGCGGTGACGACCTCGTCGACCTTCATCAGCGCCGCCACGGCGACGATGACGAGGAACATCGATGCGATGACCCAGGTGATACCGCGCACCGACCGCGGGACCGGCGCGCTGGTGATCGCCACGGACGGCGACTGGAACTCCAGGATCGCGGGCAGGGTCGGGTCGTCGCGCCGCGAAAGCGCGCCCGCCCCGCCGCTCGCGCGGCTAATCGCCTTGGAGGAGGGTTGGGGCGGGAGCGGCATGGCGGGGGCCCTGGCTATCGAGGTGACGGTTCTGCTGCGCCCAAAGCTGGCGGTAGAGGGCGCAGCGTTCGAGCAGGACGCGGTGCGGCGCCATGTCGACGATGCCGCCGCGCTCCAATACCAGGATCTGGTCGCATTCGGTGAGCGATGACAGCCGGTGCGACACGATCACCACGGTGCGGCCGCGCGCGATGCGCAGCAGGTTGGCGTTGACCAGCGCCTCGCTCTCGGGGTCGAGGGCGCTGGTGGCCTCGTCGAGGATGAGGATGCGCGGGTCGTTGATGAGCGCGCGGGCGATGGCGAGGCGCTGCTTCTGGCCGCCCGACAGGTTGGACGAGCCTTCCTGGATGAAGGTCTCGTAGCCGTTCGGCATCCGCTCGATGAATTCCTCGGCCCCGGCAAGGCGCGCGGCGCGCACCGCGTCGGCGATGGTGAGGCCGGGACGGCCGGCCAGGATGTTCTCGCGGATCGTACCGCGGAACAGGAAGTTGTCCTGCAGCACGACGCCCAGGCTGGAGCGGAGGTGACGCAGATTGATCTCGCGCAGATCGTTGCCGTCGATCTTCAAGAAGCCCGAGTAATCGCGCGTGATGCCTTGCAGCAGGCGGGTAAGGGTGGACTTGCCCGAGCCGCTGCGGCCGACGACACCGAGCATGGTGCCCGCCGGGATCTGAAAGCTGACGCGGTCGAGCGCCGGAACCTTGGTGCCGAGATAGGTGAAGGTCACGTCCTCGAATGTGATGGCGCCGTCGAACACCGGTCGGAGGCCGCCCGAGGCGTTGCCTTCCAGGGGCCGGTTGAGCACGTATGCGACCTCGCCGATGGCGCTCGCGACCTCTTCAAAGCTTTCGATCAGGCGGGCCATGCTGACGAGCGGCTGCGCGACGCGCTGGCTCAGCATGATGAAGGCGAACAGCCCGCCCACCATGTAGCCCTGGTTGCTCGACATCGCGAGATAGACGCCGATCAGAATGACGCCGATCCACATGAATCGCTCGATCGGCGTGACCAGCGTCTGCGGCCAGTTGGCGAGACGATTGAAGGCGAGCCGCGCCTGCCCGGCATCGGCGATCATCTGGTCCCAGATCTGACGGCGCTGCGGCTCGAGCGCGAGCGACTTGACGGTCTTGATGCCGTAGATCGTTTCGGTCAGCACGATGGACTTCGCCGTTTCGGACCGCGTCACGTCGGCGTAGCGGGCGCGCAGAGGGCGGATGAAGGCGAAGATCACCAGCGTGAGCAGGCAGGCGCAGGCCAGCACGAGCCATGCGAGCGTCGCGTTCAGCCAGAACAGGAACGGCAGCAGCACCAGCAGGGTGATGAAGTCGAGGAAGGTGGTGAGCAGCCGCCCGGTGAAGAATTCGCGGATCTTGCCGACCTGGCTGATGCGGTACATCGTCTCGCCGGACGGCACACGCTCGAAATAATCGAGCGGCAGGCGCAACAAGCGGTTCACGATGTGTAGATTGAGTCGGGCATCGAGCTTGGTGCCCACGATGGCAACGATCAGCCGCCGCGCGTGTTCGAGCACGGTCTGATAGACCACCATCACCACCATGATGGCGACGAGCAGCGCGAGGGTTGAGTAGCTGTGGTGCGTCAGCACCTTGTCCACCGCCGACATCACGATGAACGGCGGCAGGATGGTGAGCACGCTGAGCGTGATCGAGCCAATGCCGATGTCGCGCAGGGACTTCTTCTCGGTCAGCATGAGCCGGGTGAGCCAGCGCATGGTGAAAGGCTCGTCCGCCTCCACCATGCCGCGGCTGGCGCGGATCAGCAGCGCATCGCCGGCCCACACCTGCCCAAGGCGCAGTTCATCGACCGCGACGGCGCTTTCCGAGGCGGGCGCGCGGGGGTCCTTCAGGAAGACGGCCTTGTTGCGTTCGTTCGCGCCGGTCAGCAGGCCGGCGGTGCCGTCGGTGAACAGCAGCACGACCGGGCCGCTGTCCTGGAAGCGCAGCAGGTGCTTCCAGCGCAGGCGGACGGCGCGCGCCCACATCCCCGCATTCTGAGCCCAGACCGAGAGCGCGGCCGCCGACGGCTCGGACTCCCCGTCGCCGAGGCGGAATTCGTTCGGATCAAGCTCGATGCCGTGGAAGCGGGCGGCGAGGATGACAGCCTTCAGGCGCAGATCGAGCGTCTGTTCCGGGGCGGCGCCGGGCGCTTCGCCCGCATCGCCGCCGCCGGCACCGTCCCCACTCTCCACGCGGCGCACCATCGCTGGGCCGATCGAAGGCCCCTGAGGGACGCCCTGGGGCAGTCCGTCGGCATTGTCCAAAGGCGATCCTCCTTGGCAGCAGCAGCACCCGATAGGCGGTGACGGCCGGACCCGCGGCGGGGCCGGGGCGGGGCAGTCCGGGCGGCGGCTGCCGCGAGATGCGCGGGGCAAAGCCCGCAGCGTAATCCGGTATCCTGTTATGCAGTTACACTTTACACGAAAATCTCTGACAAGACAGTTAGCAGAATCATCGAGGATTCCTCCCCACTCCGCCGAGGCCGCGACAGGCAGGCCGCAGGGCGCTCATCGGAAGATCGGCGCGGCCGCGCAACCATTCCGCCCTACCCTTGCCGCCAAACCGGGTCTTAATGTGGCGGAGGTCAACATGGCATGAAGGCGGGATCGTGCCCACGTCCAATAACAAGAGAGGCATTGCCAGCATGGCCGGGGGGGTTGCGAACATCGCGCCGGATGGGACCTGCGGCGCTTTCGTTCCCGGCCCGCGCTGCACCGCCGCGCCGCTTCGCGCCGGGCGGCTCGATGGACTGCGCTTTGCAGTCCAGGACATGTTCGACATCGCTGGATGGCCCACCGGCAGCGGCCATCCGGAGTGGAGCGGCAGCCACGCCCCCGCCTCCGGCACCGCCCCGGTGGTGACCGCGCTGCGGCTTTCGGGCGCGGCGCTGGGCGGCAAGACGGTGATGGTGGAGCTGGCCTGCGGCCTGACCGGCGAGAATGTCTGGTACGGGACGCCGGTGAACCCGAGCGCGCCGGACCGCTTTCCCGGCGGCTCCAGCTCCGGCTCGGCGGCGGCGGTGGCGGCGGGGCAGGTGGACTTCGCGCTCGGATCGGACACCGCCGGATCGGTGCGCGTCCCGGCGTCCTACTGCGGCGTGCCGGGGATCCGCACCAGCCCGGGATCGGTGAGCCCGGCCGGCGTGCAGGCGCTGGCGCCGAGCTTCGACACGGTCGGCTGGTTCGCGCGCGACGCCGAGACGTTGGCGGAAGTGGGCGAGACGCTGCTCGGCGGTCCGCCCGGCGGGATGACCGGCCCGCTGCTGCGGGCCGAGGAAGCGTGGATGAACGCCGACCCGCGCACGGCCGAGGCGCTGCGGGCCGCGCTCGAGCGGCTGGAATACCGGTTCGGACGCGCCGTCGGCGTGCGGATCGCGCCCGAAGGGATCGACAGCTTCTACGACCACTTCCGCACCGTGCAGGCCGAGGAGGTGTGGGTCACGCTGGGCGGCTGGGTGGAGGCCGAGGCGCCACGCTTCAGCCCTGGCGTCGGCGAGCGGATCGCCGCCGCGCGCGCGATGGACCCAGCCTCGGCCGCGCAGGGGCGGGCATTCCGGCGCGTGCTGCAAGGGCGGCTGCGCCCGTTGCTGGCCGGCGGCGCGGTGCTGGTGTTTCCCACGTGCCCCTGCCCCGCTCCGCTGCTGACATCGAGCCAGGCCGAGCAGGACCTCGTGCGCGCCGCGACGATCGGCGTGACGGCGATCGCCGGCATCGCCGGGCTGCCCGAGGTGACACTGCCGGCGGGAACGGTGAACGGCGCGCCGGTCGGGCTGTCACTGGTTGCCGCCCATGGCGCGGACCGGGGCCTGCTGGCGTTCGCACGGCAGGCCATGCAGGCGATCAAGGGCGGATAGCGCCGCCCAGGGGCTATTCCAGGCGGAAGCGGGCGCGGGTGAGAAGGTCCTCCGCAAGGGCCTGGCGCACCGCGGCGGCGCCGGCTTCGGTGCGGGTCACAGCCACCACGGCGGAAAAGTATGACGCCTCGCCGCGCGCGCGGGCCAGAAACAGGCGGACCAACGCCGCCGCAGCGGGGCCGCGCGGCGAGCAGCAGGCACAGCCCGCCGGATGCAGGCGCGGCGGAACAGCGAAGACCGCCGTCGCACGGCCACCCGGCGGCACCTCGCCGGCGCCTTCGATTAGCAGCGCGTCATCCGGTCCCGCCGCCACCTCGGCGTCGAAGCGGACCGGTATGCGCCCGTCGCATTCGCTAGACATAAGCATATGTTTATGTCATTTGGAGACGATGGACCAGCTTCTTGCCGCGCTGCGCGCCGCCGCCGAACCGACCCGCCTGCGGCTGCTGGCGCTGGCGTCGGGCGGCGCGTTCTGCGTGAGCGAGTTCACTGAGATTCTGGGCCAGTCGCAGCCGAGGCTATCACGGCATCTCAAGCTGCTGTGCGAGGCGGGGTTGCTCGAACGGCTGCGCGAGGGGGCGAACGCCTGGTTCGCGCTGCCCGCTGACGCGACCGGCGCGCTGGCCCGTGAGCTGGTCGCACGCATCCCCGCCGACGACGCGGTGCTGGAGGCCGACCGCCGTCAGGCGGCGCGGGTGCTGGCAGAGCGCGCCCGCGTCGCCTCGGAAAGCTTCCGCCGGCAGGGCGCGGACTGGGACGAGATGCGGGCGCTGGGCCTGTCCGCTTCGGCCGTCGAGGCGGCGCTGCTGGCGCGGGTGCCGGCGGGCGGGGTCAACCGGCTGCTCGACATCGGCACCGGCACCGGGCGCAACCTGGAACTGCTGGCGCCGCATGTGCGGCAGGGGATCGGCATCGACGCAAGCAAGGCGATGCTGGCGCTGGCCCGCGCGCGGCTCTCGCGCGCCGGGCTCGCGCATTGTTCGGCGCGGCTCGCGGACATGTACCGCCTGCCGCTTGCAGACGCATCCGCCGACATGGCGGTGATCCAGATGGTGCTGCACTACGCCGAGCAGCCGGAGAGCGTGATCGCCGAGGCGGCGCGCGTGCTGCGCCCCGGCGGGAAGCTGGTGGTGATCGACCTGACTGCGCACGGCCGGACCGACTTGACGGAGAAGCTCGCGCATCGCTGGCCGGGCTTCAACGACGCCGCGATCGGCCGGCTGATGGGCGAGGCGGGCCTTGTGCCCGGCCCCGCCGAGCACGTCGGGGGCCCGCTCGATGTCGGCATCTGGGCCGGGACGCGCGACACGGCGCAGCCCGCTCTGCCCTCCGGCCTGCCTCCTGGGCGCCCCGCGAGCGCCGATGTGTTTGCCTGATCCCTGCCGCCGACCTCCGGAAAGACCACGCATGTCCCGTCCCCATCTGCTCGATGCCCTGCGCGACACCATCCTGCTATGCGACGGCGGCATGGGCACGCGCGTGCAGGCGCTCTCGCTCGACGTTGAGCGCGACTACTGGGGGCGGGAGAACTGCACCGACGTGCTGTGCTTGTCGCGGCCCGACCTGGTGCGGGAGATCCATCGCGGCTACTTCGAGGCCGGCGCCGACATGGTGGAGACCAACACCTTCGGCGGCTCGCCGGTAACGCTGGCGGAGTTCGACCTAGCAGACCGCGCCTTCGAGCTGAACAAAGTCGCGGGCGAACTGGCGCGCGAGGCGGCGGGGGGCTTCAGCGACGGACGGCACCGCTGGGTGGTTGGCTCGATCGGACCAGGCACCAAGCTGCCGAGCCTGGGCAACATCGCCTACGACGCGCTGGAGGCAGCGCTGGCCGAGCAGAGCCGCGGGCTTATCGCGGGCGGCGTGGACGCCATCCTGATCGAGACCTGCCAGGACACGCTGCAGATCAAGGCCGCCGTGAACGGGGCCAAGATCGCCCGCACGGCGGCGGGCGCCGACACGCCGATCTTCGTGCAAGTGACGGTGGAGACGACGGGCACGCTGCTGGTCGGCCCCGATATCGGCGCGGCGGCGACGGTGGTGAACGCGCTCGATGTGCCGCTGATCGGGCTGAACTGCGCGACCGGTCCGCAGGAGATGGCCGAGCACATCCGCTGGCTTTCGGCGAACTGGCCGGGGCTGCTGTCGGTGCAGCCGAATGCCGGTCTGCCGGAACTGGTGGACGGGCAGACCCGCTACCCGCTGGGCGCGGCGGAGATGGCGACCTGGCTGGAACGCTTTGTTGCCGAGGACGGGGTGAACCTGATCGGCGGCTGCTGCGGCACCTCCACGCCGCACATCCAGGCGCTGGATGCGATGCTGCGCAAGCGCGGCGAGTTCCGGCCCCCGCCGGTGGCGCGCAAGCCGGTCTGGGTGCCGGGCGTGGCGAGCCTGTACCAGCCGGTGCCGTTCCGGCAGGAGAACAGCTATTTCTCGATCGGCGAGCGCTGCAACGCCAACGGCTCGAAGAAGTGGCGCGAGCTGCAGCAGACGCACGACTGGGACGGCTGCGTCGCGATGGGGCGCGAGCAGATCGGCGAGGGCTCGAACAGCATGGACGTTTGTACCGCCTTCGTCGGACGCGACGAGATGGCGGAGATGACCGAGGTGGTGCGCCGCTTCACCGCATCCGTGAACGCGCCGCTGGTGATCGACAGCACCGAGACGCCGGTGATCGAGGCGGCGCTGAAGCTGCATGGCGGCAAGCCGATCATCAACTCCATCAACTTCGAGGACGGCGAGGGCCACGCGACCGACCGCATGGTGCTGGCCCGGCGCTTCGGCGCGGCGGTGATTGCGCTGACCATCGACGAAGTGGGCATGGCGAAGACCGCCGAGGACAAGCTGCGGATAGCGCGGCGCCTCGTTGATTTCTCCTGCAACCGGCACGGGCTGCCGCAGTCCGACCTGATGATCGACCCGCTGACCTTCACCATCGCGACGGGCAACGAGGACGACCGCAAGCTGGGGCTGTGGACGCTGGAGGGCATCCGCGCGATCCGCGAGGAATTCCCCGATATCCAGATCATCCTAGGCCTGTCCAACATCAGCTTCGGCCTGAACCCCGCCGCGCGCGCGGTGCTGAACTCGGTGTTTCTCGACCACGCGGTGCGCGCCGGCATGAGCGGGGCGATCGTGCATGTCTCGAAGATCCGGCCGCTGCACCAGCTCGCACCCGAGGAGGTGCAGGTCGCGGAGGACCTGATCTACGACCGCCGCCGCGAGGGCTACGATCCCTTGCAGCGGATGCTGGAACTGTTCGCCGACCGCAAGGCGTCCGACACCACGCGCAAGAAGCGCGCGGAGACGATCGAGGGACGGCTCAAGGACCGCATCGTCGACGGCGACCGCAAGGGGCTGGCCGAGGACCTGGACGAGGCGCTGGCGAAGATGCCGCCGCTGGAGATCATCAACAACGTGCTGCTGGACGGCATGAAGGTGGTGGGCGACCTGTTCGGCGCGGGCAAGATGCAGCTTCCCTTCGTGCTGCAGAGCGCGGAGACGATGAAGGCGGCGGTCGCGCATCTGGAGCCACACATGGAGCGCGTCGACGGCCAGGAGCGCGGCACCATCGTGCTGGCGACCGTGAAGGGAGACGTGCACGACATCGGCAAGAACCTTGTCGACATCATCCTGACCAATAACGGCTACCGGGTGGTCAACCTGGGCATCAAGGTGCCGCTCGCCGACATGGTGGCGGCGGTGCGCGAGAACCGCGCGCACGCCATCGGCATGTCGGGGCTGCTGGTGAAGTCAACCGTCGTGATGCGCGAGAACCTTGAGGAGATGTCGCGCCAGGGACTCGAGATTCCGGTGCTGCTGGGCGGCGCGGCGCTGACGCGCAACTACGTGGAGGACGATTGCGTGCGGGCCTATGCTTGCGGACGCGTGGCCTACGCGCGCGACGCCTTCGACGGGCTGAGCCTGATGGACAAGGTGACGGGCAACGGCTTCGACGACTACCTGGCCGCCGTGCAGTCGCGCCGCGTGGGCAAGGCGCGCAATACCGCACGCACGCTGGGACAGGCGGATGCGCGGGCGTTCCGCCCGGTGGACGTGGCGGCGGTGCAGGCGCGCCGGCGCCGGCTGACGGCGGACATCCCCCCGGTGGAGCCGCCGTTCTGGGGCGCGCGCATCGTGGAGGCGCCGGCGAAGGCGGTGGTGCCGTTCGTGAACGAGCGCAGCCTGTACCAGTTCCAGTGGGGCTTCCGGAAGCAGGGCCGCAGCCTGGACGACTTCCTGGGCTGGGCGAAGCAGGAGCTTCGCCCGGTGATGAAGCGGATGCTGGACCTGTGCGAGCGGGACGAGATCCTGCGGCCTCAGGCGGCGTACGGCTACTGGAAGGCGGCAGGACAGGGCAACGAGCTGATCGTGTTCGAACGGGACGGCGAGACCGAGGTCTGCCGCTTTGCGCTGCCGCGCCAGCCGAAGGAGGATGGCGATTGCATCGCCGATTTCTTCCGCGACGTGGACGACGGCGTGCGCGACGTGATCGGGCTGCAGGTGGTCACGGTGGGACAGAAGGCGTCCGACACCGCGCGGGCGTGGTTCGAGGACAACCGCTACCAGGACTACCTCTATCTGCATGGCCTGTCTGTGGAGATGGCCGAGGCGATGGCGGAGTATGTCCATAAGCGCATCCGCGCCGAGCTGGGCTTCGCCGCCGAGGACGACCGCGACATCGAGAAGATGCTGGCGCAGGGCTATCGCGGATCGCGATACTCGTTCGGCTACCCGGCCTGCCCGAAGCTTGAAGATCAGGCGCCGCTGCTGCGCCTGCTGCGTGCGGAACGAATTGGCGTATCGCTGTCCGACGAATGGCAGCTGCATCCGGAGCAATCGACAAGCGCGATCGTGGTGCTGAACGCGCGGGCGAAGTATTTCTCGGTATAGGGCAGCGATGGGGTTTGCGCGGCGGCTCGCGTCCGACCCGTCATCACAGGGGCTTGCGGGAGAGCAGGGTTTCCGATCCTCTCGTCGGCCCTGAGACCCGATCCGGAGCCGCTTCGCGCAATGGCGATCCGCCACGATACCGCCAATCTCGACCTGCTGGCGCGGCTGCCGCTTGCCGCCAACGCGGTGCTCGACGTGGGCTGCGCAAGCGGCGCGCTGGGGCACGCCTACCGGAGGCGCAACCCGCGCGCGCGGCAGTTCGGCATCGATGTCGATCCGCATGCGGCGGCGTTGGCCGCCGAACGGCTCGACGCGGTCGCGCTCGGCGACGTCGAGGCCGATCCGCTGCCATTCGACGATCCGCCGCGTTTCGACTGCATCGTCTATGGCGACGTGCTGCAATATCTGCGCGACCCGTGGGCAGTGATGCGCGCGCATGCCGCTGCGCTGTCCGAGCACGGTACGGTACTGATCTGCGTGCCGAACGTCGAGCATTGGAGCCTGACCGAGCGGCTGCTGCGCGGGACGTGGGACTACGAGGACGACGGATTGCTGGCGCGCGGCCATCTGCGCTGGTTCTCGCTCCGCACCATGCGGCGGGCACTGGAGGAGGCCGGTCTCGCGCCGTGCGACGTCTTCCCCAGGCTTTTCAACACCGAGGGCGCGACGCGATTCACTAGTGCGCTGTCCCCTGCCCTGCACTCGATGGGCATCGATCCCGCCGAGTACGCGCAGCGCGCGGCGCCGCTGCAGTTCATCTGGCGGGCACAGAAACAGCCCGCTGCGCGCATGGTGGTCGGCGCGAGCATGCTGCCGCCGGTGGGCGGCGTGAGCCATGTGCGCGTGGTGCATCCGCTGATGGCGATCGGCACCGAGCCGGGCGTCGCGGTGCAGCTGGGCGTTGCCATGCCTCCTGCGGCGAACGACCCGGACGTGCCGCGCATCTTCGTGCTGCACCGCCCGATCCTGACCGGCGACGACGGCCTTGCGGTGGTGCGCCGGCTGATCGCCGAGGGCTGGGTGGTGGTGACCGAGTTCGACGATCACCCTGACTTCCTGCTGGACAATCCGCCCGGCGACGACCAGTTCGCCTTCGCGGGCGTCCATGCGGTGCAGACGAGCACCGAACGGTTGGCCGAGGTGCTGCGCGGCCGCAATCCCGAGGTCCGCGTGTTCCCGAACGCGATGAGCACCCTGCCCGAGCCACGCAATTTCCGCGACGCGCGCGCCCTGACACTGTTCTTCGGCGCGCTCAACCGCGAGCGCGACTGGGAGCCGGTGATGCCCGCGATCAACGCGGTGGCGCAGGCAGCGGGTGCGCGGCTGCGCTTCGAGGTGGTGCACGATCAGGCATTCTTCGATGCACTGCAGACGCCGCACAAAAGGTTCACGCCGACCTGCGACTACGACCAGTATCTGGAACTTCTAGGCGGCTGCGAAATCTCGCTGATGCCGCTGCGCGACACCGCGTTCAACCGCGCGAAATCCGATCTGAAATTCATCGAGGCGGGCGCCTGCCGCGTTGCCGCGCTGGCCGCGCCCATCGTGTATGGCGGCACGATCGAGGACGGGCGCACCGGTCTGCTGTTCGACGATCCGGCGGAGTTGCACGATCGCCTGCTGCGTTTGGTGGCGATGCCCGATCTAGCGCGCGCGCTGGGTGATGCGGCGCGCGCCTATGTGGCGGGCGAGCGGATGCTGGCCTATCAGGTTGCCGACCGGATCGCGTGGTACCACGACCTGTGGCGGCGGCGCAATGAGCTGACGGCGGCGCTTGTGCTGCGACTGGCCGGGGTCAGGCCGTCCGACACCCCGTAGGCAATACAGACACTACGTCCGCGACCGGACCATCCGCTGGCCGGACGCCGTTACCGTGTCGCCCGGTCAACAAGGAGGCGGATATGGATACCGGACCGATCGGCGGCAAGCTGGCGTTCACCGTGGCGTGGGAAACGCGCCCGGGCAACGAGGATGCCGCGAGTGACATCGTTGCGCGTTTCGCGCCGCTTGCCCGCGCGGAGGACGGGCTGGAACTGCTGGTGGTGAGCCAGAACGCGGCCGACACGCGGCAGTTCCTGTTCTTCGAGGTCTTCCGCGATGCCGCGGCGTTCGAGGCGCATCAGCACACCGCGCATTTCAAGAAGATGATCCTTGAGGACGCACTGCCGCTGCTAGCGCATCGCCAGCGGGTTGAGTACCGGACGCTATAGGGCCCTGGTCCGGAGGGCGGTGCGCCGCGGTCTCGCGCGCGGCGCATCGCGCTTCGCTCACGCGCTCGCCGTTTTTCTCGCCAGCATCGCGGCGAGCGGACCGTAGGCGATGGGATCGACGGCGGCGCGCTCCATCGGTGCCTCGTAGATCTCCACTGCATCGAGGTGGAGCACGCCGCGGGCGCGCAGGCGGAAACGCACATGGCGCGCGTAGACGCCATGCTCGCTGCTCCAGATCAGCGGACGGCCATCGACACCGCCGAAGTCCTGCGGTGCCCCGGTCTGCGCAAGGATCTCCCAGGTCTCGCCGTCAAGCGACGATTCCAGGGCGAACAGCCCGGCGCGGAGACGATACGTATCAGCATCGACTCGGTTGAAGATCTGGATCTGGCGGATCAGATGCGGCGCGAGCAGATCGACGCGCCACCACGGCTGAGCCTCTTCGGCGGTATGGCAATTGTAGGAGCCGGCGAAGATCCCGCTCACGACATTCGCCGCGTCTTCCTCCGGGGTCGCGCCGCGCGACCAGGGGCTGACCGAACTTTGCGTCGCGGGCTTGCCGAGCGCGATGTTGGGCGCGGACGGGCGCGCGATCACCGATGTGGCGCGCGCGTCGAGCAGCCAGCGCCAGACATCGCGCAGCGTTGCGTCCTCGATTTCATTGAAGGGTGCCAGAAATTCCGCGAGCGTACCGGTTTCGAGGACCCGGCGGAACGCAGCCTGGCCGTGGAAGTCCGCGGCGATGCCGCGCTGCATCCGGCGGGCGATCTCGTCCTCGGCACGGAACTGGTAGTGGTTAATCGTCGCGGCGGCGATGACGCGCTGCTGCCGGTCGCCCTGATCGAGGTAGGCGCGCGCGGAGGCGGGCGCATCGGCGTAATAGCCGCTCATGTCGTCTCCGATCACGTTGACGACGCGATGCAGGCGCTCGGCGCGCGCGTTCCAATTGTGCCAGAACCCGGTTTCGCCGCGCGCGATGAAGCGTGCGGCGTCGAGCGCGGCGGCGCGTGTCATTACTTTTGTGAAATGGCTCACTTCACGCCCGCGCCTTGTATAGTTCAACAGCACGCTGCCGGGCGGGCGCCGCGCGTGGCCGGCATGGCCGAACACCAGCCAGTTGATGAAGATCACATCTGCCTGCGCCTGCCGGGGCGCGAGGAAGTCCGCGACCGTGCCGTCCGCGCGGAAGACCAGGAATTCGTCGATATCAAGGAAGATGAACCACTCCGTCTCATGCAGATGATGGCGCAGGAAGTGCCGATACATCTGGGTCTGCACGCCGGGGAACGGGAAATGGTGGAATGTCACGAAGGGCGAGGGGCCGATCAGGAACGGCAGCATGCGCTCGCGACACGGCGTGGGATCGTCGTCGTTGCAGTAGACATAGACATGATCGAATCCGATCAGCCGGTGATAGACGAGCCACTCGACAAGGTAGTCGGGTTCCCAGCGCGCGCAGGCGACGATCGCGTGGCGGTGCCGCGCCGGCATGAGATCAGCCGAAGCCGTTCGGATGGCGCTCCCGCCAGGCATAGGCGGTGCGCACGATCGTATCGAGATCGGCGTAGCGCGGCGTCCAGTCGGTTTCGCGTCGGATCAGGTCGGACGACGCCACCAGCACGGCGGGATCGCCGGGGCGGCGCGGCGACGCAATCCAGGGCACCGGCAGGCCGCTGACGCGCTCCACCGACGCGATCACCTCGCGTACGGAATGGCCCGCGCCGTTGCCGAGGTTGTAGGTGACGCTGCGATATTCGAGCTGATCCAGCGCCAGCAGGTGTGCGGCCGCCAGATCGGCGACGTGGACATAGTCGCGGATGCAGGTGCCGTCAGGCGTCGGATAGTCGGTGCCGAACACCGAAAGCGGCGGGCGGCGGCCGAGCGCGGCGTCGATTGCCAGCGGAATGAGATGCGTTTCGGGCCGGTGATCCTCGCCGAGGCGGCCCTGCGGGTCGGCGCCGGCGGCATTGAAATAGCGCAGGCAGGCGCTGCGCAGACCATGCACCTGCTCCGCCCAGTGCAGGATGCGCTCCAGCATGAACTTGCTCTCGCCATAGGGCGAGCCGGGGGCGATGGGCGTCTCTTCGGGAATCGGCGCGCGGCCCACTGCGCCGAACAGCGCGGCGGTGGAAGACAGCACAAAACGCTTCACGTCGTGGCGGACGCAGGCCTCGATAAGCGCGAGGCCGCCCACGACGTTTTCATGGAGGTATCGGAACGGTTCTCGCATGCTCTCGCCGACCAGCGACAGCGCCGCGAAGTGGAGCACGCCGCACCAGGGCCCGTCCGCGAGCACGCGATCGACGGCAGGAGAATCGGAGAGATCAGCGACGACAAGTCGCGCGTCCGGCGGCACGGCCGCCCGGTGTCCCTGCCGGAGATTGTCGAGCACCACGACATGATCACCGCGGTCGGTCAGCGCCACGACGACATGACTGCCGACATAGCCGGCGCCACCGGTGACAAGAAAACGCCGTTTCATGAAATGCGACTGTCTCGAATGTCAGGACGCGTATCGATATCGCGGCAGTTATCTCCATTCGGGGTTGAAACGCAAGAATCTCGGGCGGCCCCTGTAGCGAGCCGCACATTCATCGGTTGCGCTGCTAGGTTTTGTCGCGACATAGGCAGGCGAGGCCACGCGGCGGAGGCGGAACGGGGAGCGGGCGGACAATGTGTCGATTGGAACGAGAGCGGCTTGCGCGCACCCGGCCGGCCGGGCGGCTCCGGGTGCCCAGGCTTGGCGCGCTTCCGCCACTGCTTCTGGGTGGAGTGCTCCTGCTTGCGCAGCGTTCCGCCGCGGCGCCGCCGCAAGAGGTCGATCCATCGCTGGCGCCCTGGTTCCACAGCCTGGAGCAGCCGGGCTCCGGCCTGTCCTGCTGCTCGATCGCCGACTGCCGGACGGCGGACTACCGGATCGTCGGCGACCACTACGAGGCGTTCATCGAGGGCACTTGGATGGTCGTGCCGCCGGACCGCGTGCTGAGCCGGACGGACAACCCGACCGGGCGCGCGGTGGTGTGCTGGACCAAGATCAACGGTATCATGTGCTTCGTCCGCGGCCCCGAGACCTGATCGAAGGCTTCTATGCGCGTCTTCAGCACCCTGCCGATGCGGCATTGGCGCGAGGCGGGGCCGGCCGCGCGGGCCGCCGAGGCCGCCGGCTTCGATGCCGTGATGACGGTGGAGCTGGGCCATGACTGCTTCACCCCGCTCGCCTTCGCCGCGCTGGCGACCCAGCGGGTGGAACTCACGCCGTCCATCGCTGTCGCGTTTCCGCGCAGCCCGACCATCCTGGCGCAGCAGGCCTGGGATCTGCACGCCAATTCCGGCGGGCGCTTCGTGCTGGGGCTGGGCAGCCAGGTGCGGGCGCACAACGAGCGGCGTTTCGGCGTTCCCTGGTCGCCCCCTGCCCCGCGGCTGCGCGACTACGTGCGCGCGCTGCGGGCCGTGTGGCGGTGCTGGGAGACAGGCGGGAAGCTCGATTACCAGGGCGAGCACTACCGGCTGACGCTGATGACGCCGGACTTCTCGCCCGAGCCGACCGGGCTGCCGATGGTGCCGGTGACCATTGCGGCGGTGGGCGAGGCGATGCTGCGCGTGGCCGGCGAGGCCTGCGACGGCGTGCGGCTGCATCCGCTGTGCTCGCGCCGCTACCTGGAGGAGGTGTGCCTGCCGCAGATCGAGGCCGGGATGCTCCGCAGCGGGCGCAGCCGGAAGAATTTCGACCTGCATGGCGGCGGCTTCGTCGTGACGGGGCCGGACGAGGCGACGGTGGCGCGCGGGATGGACTGGGTGCGCTCCCGCGTCGCGTTCTACGGCTCGACCCCGGCGTATCGGCCGATCATGGCGCTCCACGGGCTGGAGGAGCTGCACGAGCGGCTGCACGGGCTGTCGCGGACGGGCGGCTGGCGGGAGATGCCGGCGCTCGTGTCCGACGAATTGGTGCGTCTGTTCGCCGCCTGCGGCCCCTACCCCGCCATCGCGGCGGAAATCGAGGCGCGCTACGGCGGCGCCGCGGATGCTATCGAGATGAATTTCCCGGACGGCGCGCCCGACGGGATGCAGCGCGAGATCATCGCCGATATCCGCCGCATCCCGCATCGCTTCGCGGGCTTCGACACGGACTGGCCGGCGACCTCAGGCCAGGAGAAGACCGCGCCGGGCTGACCACGACCCGACGCGGCCCGCCCGGAGGCGGACGCCGGTTACTCGCCCGCCTTCGCCAGGACCACCGGCGCGGCC
>Ga0335069_10004602_pt1 | contig 20358 bp, 20 predicted proteins | sample Lox_Sample_11_FD_206714 | JGI IMG/M metagenome (GOLD analysis project Ga0335069, IMG submission 206714) | Soil microbial communities from Loxahatchee National Wildlife Refuge, Florida, United States - Lox_Sample_1.1 | ecosystem: Environmental > Terrestrial > Soil > Wetlands | place: USA... | reverse complement strand
TACGATCGCACCTACGAGGACCTCATCTGCGACGCGGCGTTCGCGGCGTACGCGGACGCCGGGATCGACCCGGCGGAGATCCAGGCGGCGTACCTCGGCACGTATCTGCCCGGCCACGGCGGCGGCAAGTCGGCGACGTCGCTCGCCGACGCGCTCAAGCTCTTCGGGCGCCCGATCACGCGGGTCGAGAACTACTGCGCCACCGGCACCGACGCGTTCCGCAACGCCTGCCTGGCGATCGCGTCCGGCGAGTACGACGTGGTGCTGGTGCTGGGGGCCGAGAAGCTGAAGGACCGCGGCGCGCGCGGGCTGCCGCGGCTGGGACACCCGCTGCTGGCGCGCGGCAACAGCGCCCCTGGGCTCTTCGCCCTCGCGGCGACGCGCTACATGCACACCTTCGGCCTCGAGCGCGACACGCTCGCGCGCGTCGCCGTGAAGAACCACTACAACGGCGCCCGCAACGACAAGGCGCATCTGCGCTCCGAGATCACGGCCGAGCAGGCGTTGAAGGCCCCGATCATCGCGTGGCCGTTCGGCCTCCTCGACTGCTGTCCGACGACCGACGGCGCCGCTGCGGCGATCCTCTGCCGCGCCGACCTCGCGAAGAAGTTCACGGGCACGCCCGTGATCGTGAAGGGCGCTGCGCTCGCGGTCGAGACCGGCCGCCCGTACTTCGACCCGACGTTCGACTACCTGGGCTTCCGCTCGACGCAGGCCGCCGCGCAGGCGGCGTACAAGATGGCGGGCGTCACGCCGCAGGACATTGACTTCGCCGAGGTCCACGACTGCTTCACCTGGACCGAGATCGCGAACACCGAGGACCTGGGCTTCTGCAAGAAGGGCGAGGGCGGCAAGCTCGCCGACGAGGGCCGCACGTCGCTCACCGGTGACATCCCGATCAACCCGAGCGGCGGGCTCAAGTCGTTCGGGCATCCGATCGGCGCGAGCGGCGTCCGCATGATCTACGAGGTCGTGACGCAGCTCCGCGGGCAGGCGGGCGCGCGGCAGGTGAAGAACGCGGAGCTGGGGCTCGCGCACAACGTCGGCGGCCCGGGGGCGGTCGCCTGCGTCGTGGTGCTCGGGCAGTCGTAGGGAGGAGGCACGGGGTGGCGCGGCGGTGGTGGGTGCTCGGGGCGTACGCCGCGGCCATCTACACGACGCTGCCCTACGGGCCGACGATCGGCCGCAGCGTGCTCCGGAACGCGGCGGGCGGCTGGCTGCTCGGCTCCGGCATGGGAGTGCTCGCGCTCGCGCTGGGCGTGGCGATCGTCGTGCGGCTCCGCCGACGCCGCGCGCCGGCGCTGTCGTACGGCGCGCTCGCGCTGGCCGCCGTCGGCACGGTGCTCGGGCTCGCGTGGCTGCGGGCGCAGCACCTGGAGCGCGTGCACCTGCCCGAGTATGCAGTCGCGTCGTGGCTCGCGTGGCGCGCGCTCGACTCGCACCGGGTCGGGCGCGTGCGCGCCTACGTCGGGGCGGCGCTGATCGCGGCCGCGCTCGGGCTCGGCGACGAGCTGCTCCAGGCGATCACGCCCGGGCGCGTCTACGACCTGCGCGACGTGGCGGCGAACGCGCTCGGCGGGATGCTGGGGACGCTGGTGCTGGTGGCCGTGCAGGCCGGGACCGACGCCGCCGGCGACGATGCGGCTCTGCATCGACCCGCGCTGGCCGTATCGACCGGTGGGGTCGACGCCGCTGGATCCGGGCGCGCCTGACTCCCGCGCTCAAGTCCCCCCCGGCTTCGTGCCGATAGTCGTCTCCAAAGGTCCGGCACGACGTCACCGCCCGGGCCTTCCTTCGCCATGGACGGATCCCACGACGACGATTTCGAACAGCCGGTGCTCGACCGCGCCGTCGCCCTCGAACAGGCGGCCGGAGACCCGGACATCCTCCGCGACGTGCTCCAGCTCGTCGAGGACAGCTGCAACGAGTGTCTGGCGGCGATCCAGGCGGCCGCGGCCAACCGGGAGGTCGACCGGCTGCGACAGGCGGCGCACCGCCTGAAGGGCTCGCTGGTCTCGGTCGCCGCGGGACCCGCCGGCGACGCGGCGGCCGCGGTCGAAGCCGCCGCACGGCGCGACGACCTGACCGCGGCGTGCGCGGCCATCCCGGCCCTCGAGCGCGAGATCGAGCGGCTGCGACCGGTGTTGCGCGAGCTCGGGCAGCGGGGCTGAGCGGGGTCGCGGGTCGCTTCCCGCGGCCCGCCGGCTGCGCCGATACACGCTTCGGCGACGGGGATGAACGCGATGCGGGCGAAGATCGTCGACCTGATCGACGGGGGGATCACGGCGGCGGACCCGCGCTACGCCGACGCGAGCTTCATGCGGCGCGTGCGTACTGCGAACGCGTGCACGCTGCTGCTGATCGCGATGGCGCCTGGGCACGTGGTCTTCTACCTCTGGCTCGGCGCCAGGGCGGCGGCGGGCGGCATCGCGCTGTCGACGGCGATCAGCACGGTCGCGATGGCGAAGGGCCGCGGCGGCCGGCAGTCGCGGCTCTCGAGCGCGCTCGGCTCGATCTCGCTCGCCGTGCTGCTCGCGTTTCTCGGGACGCAGCTCGGCGGGATCCACGCGATGGGGCAGGGGTGGGTCTTCATCCCGTCGATCACGGCCGGGCTCACCATCGACATGCGCGCGGCGGCCATCTTCATGAGCGTCGCGATCCTCCAGCTCCTCGGCTTCGCGTGGGCGCAATCGGCCGGCGTCATGCCGGCGATCATCCTGCCGCGCGAGATGTGGACGACGTACGCGGCCACCGTGCAGGTGACGCTCGGGCTGGCGCTCTACTTCCTCATGTACGCGTTCCGCGCGGCGCAGGAACAGGCGGAGCGCGAGCTGCTCCACGCCCGCGACCTGGCGCGCGCCGGCGCCCGCGCCAAGAGCGAGTTCCTCGCCAACATGAGCCACGAGATCCGGACGCCGATGAACGCGGTGATCGGCATGACCGGGCTCCTGCTGGACACGTCGCTCGACGGCGAGCAGCGCGACTTCGTCGAGACGATCCGCGTGAGCGGCGACGCGCTGCTCACCATCATCAACGACATCCTCGACTTCTCGAAGATCGAGTCGGGGCGGATGGAGCTCGAGGAGCAACCCTTCAACGTCCGCAGCTGTCTCGAGGAAGCCATCGACCTGGTCGCGGCCAAGGCGACCGAGCGCGGGCTCGAGCTGGCGGGGTTCTGCGCCGACAGCGTGCCCGCGGTCGTGCGCGGCGACATCACGCGCGTCCGGCAGGTGCTGGTCAACCTGCTCGCGAACGCGGTCAAGTTCACGGAGCAGGGCGAGGTCGTCGTCACCGTGACCGCGGCGCCGTCCGGCGCGGGGCGGCTCTGCCTCGAGTTCGCAGTGCGCGACACCGGCGTCGGCATCCCGGCGGACCGCATGGAGCGGCTCTTCCAGAGCTTCAGCCAGGTCGACGCGTCGACGACGCGGCGGTTCGGCGGCACGGGGCTGGGCCTCGCGATCTCCCGCCGGCTCGCCGAGCTGATGGGGGGCACCATCCGCGTCGAGAGCACGCTCGGCACGGGCTCGACGTTCCACTTCACCGCCGTCGTCGCCGACGCCGACGCGGCCGCCGTCGCCGCCACCGCCGACGGCAGCGCCGACGCGCTCCGCGAGCGGCGCCTGCTGATCGTCGACGACAACGAGACCAACCGGCGCATCCTGGTGCTGCAGGCGATCTCCTGGGGCATGCAGCCGACCGCGACTGAGTCCGGGGCGGCGGCGCTGGCGCTGCTCGACGGCGGGGCGACGTTCGACGTCGCGGTGCTCGACATGGACATGCCCGACATGGACGGGCTGGCGCTGGCGCTCGCGCTCCGCGGGCGCGCCGACGCGAGCGCGCTCCCGCTCGTCATGTTGAGCTCCATCGGGCGGGGGGAGATCCTGGCCCGCGCCGAGAGCCACGCCACGTCGCTCGGCGACCTGTTCGCGGCGATGCTGACGAAGCCGACCCGCTCGGGGACGCTGCGCGCGACGCTCGCGCAGATCGTCGCCGGCGCTGCGCCCCAGGTCGCGCCGAGGCCGCAGGCCTCGGGCGTGGACGCCACGCTCGGCACGCGGCTCCCGCTCCGCATCCTGGTCGCCGAAGACAACCCGGTGAACCAGAAGCTCGCGGTGCTGGCGCTCCAGCGGCTCGGCTACCGCGCCGACCTCGCCGCCAACGGGCTCGAGGTGCTGGAAGCCCTCGAGCGCCAGCCCTACGACCTGGTGCTGATGGACGTCCAGATGCCGGAGATGGACGGACTCGAGGCGGCCCGCCGCATCCGCGCGCATCCGCCCGCGACCGGCCGCCCGCGGATCGTGGCGGTGACGGCGAACGCGATGCAGGGCGACCGCGAGGACTGCCTCGCGGCCGGGATGGACGACTACCTGGTGAAGCCGATGCGGATCGGAGACCTGACGGCGGCGCTCGAACGGTGCGGCGCGGCGCAGGTCGCCGCCGCGCCGGTCCGTGCCGCCGTGCCCGCGGCGGTCAGCGCCGGATCGTGAGCACGAAGATCACCGCCATCAGCAGGATCATGAGGGCGATGAAGAATCCCGAGAAGGTGCGGAACGCGGAGACGTTCGAGTTGACGCCGCCCACGTCGCCCTTGAGCGCGTCGATCTGCGCCTTGACCCCGGACAGCTCGACGTAGAGCCCCTTCACCTCTTCGCGCAGCCCCTTCACTTCCTCTTCGACGCCCTGTCCCTGGTCGCGGTTGCTGGAGAGCTGGCCCTGGATCGCTTCGAGGCGGTCGCGGAGCTGCTGCACCTGCTCGCCCAGCCCGCGCTGCGCGTCGGAGAGCTGGCGCAGCAGCGCGCGATCCTCGTTGGCGACGGTCGCCGCCGCCCGCGCGGGCGCGCGTCGCGGCGCGGGCGCGTCGTCCTCCGCGGGAGAGCGGCCGCTGACAGCCAGCAAGAGGACCAGCACGAGGAGCCACGCGCGCGCAGTCATGGATCGCGCAGTCTTAATGACCCCCCCAAGACCGGTCAAGTGATCGATCAGGGTCGGAGCCGCTCGAGCATGCGCGGAAACGGAATCGTCTCGCGCACGTGATGCAGCCCGCACAGCCACGCCACGCAGCGCTCGACGCCCATGCCGAAGCCGGCGTGCGGCACCGAGCCGTAACGACGCAGGTCGAGGTACCAGGCGAACGCCTCGGGCGGGAGATCGTGGGCGCGGATCTTCGCCTCGAGCACGGCGAGGTCGTCCTCGCGCTGTCCGCCGCCGATGATCTCGCCGTAGCCCTCGGGCGCGAGCACGTCGACGCACAACGCCACGGTCGGGTCCGTGGGATCGGCCTTCATGTAGAAGGCCTTCGACGCGAGCGGATAGCGGTGCACCATCACCGGGCGGTCGAACTCCTGCGACAGCGCGGTCTCCTCGTCGCCGCCCAGGTCGTCGCCGAACTGCACCGGGAACCCCTTGGCCGCGAGCCGCTCGATGGCCTCGCGGTACGGGATGCGCGGGAATGGCTTCTGCACGCGCGCGAGCGGCGCGGTGTCGCGCTCCAGCACCTTGAGCTCCGTGGCGCGGCGCTCGAGCACGCGGCCTGTGACGTGCACGAGGAAGTCCTCGGCGAGGTCCATGTCCTCGTCGAGGCCGGCGAAGGCCATCTCGGGCTCGACCATCCAGAACTCGGTCAGGTGCCGGCGCGTCTTCGACTTCTCGGCGCGGAACGTCGGGCCGAAGCAGTAGATCTTGCCGAACGCGAGCGCGCCGGCCTCGCCGTAGAGCTGCCCGCTCTGGGTGAGGTACGCGGTCTCGCCGAAGTACTCGACGGGGAAGAGCGTGGTGGTGCCCTCGCACGCGGCGGGGGTCAGGATGGGCGTGTCGAAGCCGAGGAACCCGTGGCCGTCGAGGTACTCGCGGCAGGCCCGGATCACCTCGGCGCGGACCCGCATGATCGCATGCTGTCGCGACGACCGGAGCCAGAGGTGCCGGTGCTCCATCAGGAACGCGACGCCGTGCTCCTTCGGCGAGATCGGGAACTCGCCCGATGGCACGCTCACGACCCCGAGGTCCGTCACGCCCAGCTCGAAGCCGATCGGCGCGCGGGGATCGGCCCGTACGGTTCCGGTGACGACGAGCGCCGACTCCTGCGGCAGATGGTCGGCCCGCGCGAAGACGTCGGGCGGCACGTCGTTCTTGCCCATCACGCACTGGATCGTGCCGGTGCCGTCGCGGAGCTGGAGGAAGTGCAGCTTGCCGCTCGAGCGCCGGGCGGCGAGCCAGCCCTGGAGCGTCACCGTCTCGCCGGCGTGCGCTCCGATCCCCTCCACCGTCACGACCGCCATGGGGCGGGGATAGCAGATGGACGGCGCGGGTCGCCAGTATCGGAGGTTCCAGCCGGGCGACGGCCCGCCGTAGCGAGGGGCGGCGGCCGCTGCTAAGGTCCGCGGCGCAAAGGGAGGTTCGGATGCTCGGCTTCACCCTGAACGAGGAGCAGGAAGCGTTTCGCCAGGCGGTGCGCGGCTTCGCGGAGAAGTCGCTCGCGCCGAAGGTCGAGGAGCTCGAGGCGAAGGAGCAGTTCCCGATGGACCTGTTCCGGGAGCTCGGCCGCCTGGGGTATCTCGGCGTCGGCATTCGCGAGGAGTACGGCGGCAGCGGGGGCGACATGGTGATGCGCTGTCTCCTCATCGAGGAGATCGCGCGCGTCAACTGCGGCTTCGCCGCCGCGCTGCTCGCCCACGTCGGGCTGGCGACGATCCCGCTCATCAAGTTCGGGACCGAGGAGCAGAAGCAGAAGTACCTCGCGCCGGCGCTGCGCGGCGAGAAGCTCGGGTCCTTCGGCCTCTCGGAGCCCAACTCCGGATCCGACGCGGCGTCGCTGCGGACGACCGCCGAGAAGCGCGGCGACCACTACGTGATCAACGGCACCAAGATGTTCATCACGAACGGCACGATCGCCGACTACTGCATGGTGGCGGCGTACACCGACCGCTCGCGGCGGGGCAGCGGCATCAGCATGTTCATCGTCGACACCGACACGCCCGGCTTCTCGGTGTCGCGGAAGCTCCGGAAGGCGGGCCACCACACCTCGGAGACGGCGGCGCTCGCGTTCGAGGACATGCAGGTGCCGGCGTCGGCGCTGCTCGGCGGCGTCGAGGGCGGCTTCAAGCAGGTGACGGGGACGCTCGAGGGCGGGCGCGTGACGCACGCGGCGCGCTCGGTGGGCGTCAGCCAGGCGGCGCTCGACGCCGCGCTCAAGTACGCCAAGGAGCGCGAACAGTTCGGGCAGCCGATCGCCAAGTTCCAGGCGATCAAATTCAAGCTCGCGCGGATGGCGATGGACGTCGAGACCGCCCGCACGATGATGCTGCGCGCGGCGTGGTTGTTCGAGCAGGGGCCGTGCATGCGCGAGGCCGCGATGGCGAAGCTGTTCGCGTCCGAGGTCGCGCAGCGCGTGACCTGGGAGGCGGTGCAGGTCTTCGGCGGCTACGGCTACATCACCGAGTTCCCGGTCGAGCGCTACTGGCGCGACGCGCGGCTGATGACCATCACCGAGGGGACGAGCGAGATCCAGCTCACGCTGATCGCACGCGAGCTGGGGCTCTGAGCGCGCCCGCTACTGGATCTCCCCCATCAGCCAGCGCGCGGTGTCCTCCGGCAGCTCCGGCAGGTACTGGAGGAACTCCTTCACGTCCGCGCCCGCGACGCGCGCCCCAAAGTTCTCGCGCAGGAAGCCGTGGAAGTGCGACGCGACCCGCTCGGAGAGCAGGCCGCAGCGCCGGAGCGTCGGGAGGACGAAGCCCTGCACTGGGCCGAGCCGGCGCCCGCGCGGCAGGTCGCGTGTCAGCTCCTCGCGCTCCTCGTGCAGGCTCGTGAAGAGCTTCGCCGGGTCGACGCCGACCTCGGTCCAGATCTGGACCAGCGTCGTGAGGAGCCCCTGGGCGTTGCGGTCGATCAGCACGCGCGCGCACTCGAGCGCGAAGTCCTCCAGCTCGACGCGCTCCGCGTGGCCGAGGCAGGGCACGCAGCGCTCGATGTACTGCACGCCGTAGGCGTGGTGGCGCGACTCGTCGCGCGCGACGTAGGTGAGCAGCTCCCGGAGCAGCGGCTCGGCGGTCAGCGTGCGCATCTCGCGGAACGAGTACAGCGCCAGTCCCTCGACGACGATCTGCATCCCGACCAGCTTCTTCATCCAATCGCCGGTCTGGAGCGTCTGGTCGAGGATGCCCTTCAGCGCCGGCGCGATCGGCCGGATCTCGTCGAGCTTCTCGATGTAGCGTGCGAACACCTCGACGTGGCGCGCCTCGTCCATGGTCTGGGTGGCGGCGTAGAACTTGGCGTCGGTGTGCGGGACCGCGTTCACGAGCTGGGCCGCGACCATCAACGCGCCCTGCTCGCCGTGCAGGAACTGCGAGAGCCGGAACGCCGCCGTGCGGCGCGTGAGCTCGACGCTGGTCTCCTGCGGGAGCGAGCGCCAGTACGACGTCTTCTCGATCGGGACGCCGGTGCCGAGCGGCGTGGTCGAGAACTTGACGAGGTCGATCTCCTGGTCCCAGTCGAGGTCGCGGCTCCCGACCCACTGCGCCTCGGTGGCCTTGGCGTAGAGGCTCCGCAGCTCCTCGACGTCGGGATCGTAGTTCCACTGGTAGACGACCTGCATCGCGGTCGCGAGATCGGGCTCCTGGGTCTGCGTCTTCAGCGTGAACGCGCTCATCGCGAGGCTCCTCTGGTGCTGATCTTCCGGGACGGACGTCGAGGTCGGAGCGCACGTCGCCGACCAGGCCGATCAGCTCCTGCAGTCAGGCAATTGAGTCAAGGGCTTCGTGGTGCCGTGAATCTAGAGCCGTCGGTGGATCAGGTGACGGTGGAGTCGGGGAGGCCGAGGAGACGTTCGCTGTGTTGCCACAGGGCGCGGGCGTTGGCAGGGTCCTTGGCGGCGGCGGACGTGCGGGCGACGCGGCAGTCGTACCAGTATTCGCCGCTGACGCGGCCAGCGGCGGGGTCGGTGGCGAGGAAGACGCCGGTCTCGGCGCCCTTCTCGGGGGTGCGCATCGCGAAGCTCACGAGTCGGATGAGCGTACCGAGCATGCTGCCGCCGTCGCCCTGAGCGAAGTTCGTGGCGACGGAGCCGGGGTGGAAGCAGTTGGCGACCAGGCCGCGGGCGGCTTCCCGACGCGCGAGCTCGCGGGTGAAGAGGACGTTCGCGAGCTTCGTCACGCCGTACTGGTGCGAGCCGCGGAAGTAGCGTTCGCCTTCGAGGTTGGCGAGGTCGAAGCGGCAGAAGCGGTGGCCGATCGACGACACCGTGATCACGCGGGCGCCGTCCAGGCAGTCGAGGAGGAGGTGCGTGAGGAGGAACGGACCCAGGTGGTTGACCGCGAACATCATCTCGCGGCCGTCGGCGGTGAGCCTGCGGTCGGGGAGGTAGATGCCGGCGTTGTGGACGAGCGCGTCGAGGTGCGCGTGCCGCTCACGGACCGCGGCGGCGAAGGCGCGGATCGAGACCGGGCTGCTCAGGTCGCAGAGCAGCAGCTCGACGTCGGCGTTGCCGCTCGCGGCGGCGACGTCCCGCCGTGCGGCCTCGCCGCGGCCGGAGTCGCGGCACGCGAGCACTACCCGCCAGCCTCGCACGGCCAGTCCGGCGGCGAGCGCTTTCCCGATCCCGGAATTCGCCCCGGTGACGACGGCGGTCGACATGCGCGCCCGTCGACATAGCACGGGCGGGACCGGCCGTCGTGCATTCGGGAAGTGCGCCCCGCTCCCTTCCAGTCCGTGCGAAGACGGGGGCCCAACCGTGCGACCCTCGCCCTGGCACGAGCGCTGCTTTCCCCTGTATGCGCACCATCGCGTTCCTCCTGGGGCTGCTGGCGGTCACCGCGAGCGGCGCCTTGGGCGTCAGCGGCACCGCCACCGTGACGGGGCATTCGACCCTCGCGGCGAAGCATTGCGGGCACTCGCGCGGCGGGTTCGACGCCGACATCCAGCTGAAGGACGACGGGACCTGGACGGGGCAGGGCAGCATCACCGCCTCGGGCACGTACACCGCGATCGGCAAGAGCGGTCGGAAATTCCTGCTCGACTTCGACGACCTCTCACGCGCGACCTTGTTCGCGGCGCTCTCGAGCGACTTCTCGACCCTCTGCGGGATCGCCGTCGACGTGACCGGCGGCACGCGGAAGACGTTCACCGTCGTCTTGAACCGCAAGACGACGCGGGTGACGGTCACGATGCGCTACAAGCTGAGCGGGACGGCGGGCGGGAACCCCGGCCACGGGACCTTCCAGGTGCGCGTGGCGGGTCCGTGGACGCCGGGCTGACGGTATGAGCCTCGAAGGCGCGGACGTGGTCGTCGTCGGAGCAGGCATCGGCGGGATCGCCGCCGCGCTGCTCGCGGCGCGCGCGGGCGCCCGCGTGACTGTGTTCGAGGAAGCCGACGAGCCGCGCGCCGTCGGCGCCGGCCTCCTCCTCCAGCCGAACGGGCTCGCCGTCCTGTTCGGCCTGGACCTCGACGAGCGGCTGATGCGGCGTGGAGTCCGCGTGTCTTCGCTGCGGATCGCCGACGAGACCGGCGCGACCATCCTCGAGACGCCGGTGCCGCGCTTCGGCGAGGGCCTCGACCACGCCCTCGTGCTCCCACGCGGCGAGTTGCTGGCCGCGCTCGTCGACCTGCTGGTCGTCGAGCCGAACGTCACCTGCCGCTTCGGCGCGCACGTGACGGAGGTCTCGCCCGACGGCCGCGTCGTGTTCCACGCACGGTCCGGCGACGGCACCACGTCCGGCGACGTCATCGTCGGCGCGGACGGCGTCCACTCGACGGTCCGCAAGCGCGCCCGGATCGCGGCGAAGGTGAGCCGCGGACACCGCTACGTGCGCGGGATCGGCCCGTCGGTCGATTTCGACGGGATGACGGAGTACTGGACCCGGCTCGGGATCTTCGGCGTCGCTCCGCTACGGCGCGGGTGCTACTACTACGCCTCGGCGCAGGACGGGCCGCTCTCGAGCGCGATCCGCGACCGCGACCTGACGCTTTTCCTGGAGTCCTGGGCCGCCGCCCTTCCGCTCAGCTCGCGCGTCCTCGCCGACGTCCGGCGGTTCGAAGACCTCATCGTCAACGAGACGATCCGCGTCGACTGCGAGTCGTGGGTTGCCGGCCGGGTCGTGCTGCTCGGCGACGCCGCGCACGCGATGGCGCCGAACCTCGGGCAGGGCGCGGGCAGCGCCCTCGTCGACGCGACGGTGCTGGTGTGGGAGCTGGCGCAGGGAGGCGACCCGGCGGCGGCGATGGCCCGCTACGAGGCGCGCCGGCGCCCGGCCGTGCACGCGGTCCAGCGCATCGCCGACCAGCTCGGGTGGCTCTCCGCGCAGACGGCGCCCGTCGTGCGCACGCTTCGCGACCGGGCGCTGCGGCTCCTCGGTCCGTTGCTCCCGGGGAACATCCCGATGCGGCTCGTCGAGCAGGCGGATCCGCTGTGGTTGCGGATGGCGGCGGCGAATCCGCGCGAAGCGTTGACCTAGTCCAGGGATTTCTGGAACCGCAGCACGCTCACCACGAGCACGACCGTTCCCAGCGCCGCCATCGCGAGCATGTTCGGCCACAGCACGGACAGCCCGACCCCTTTGAGGAACGTGCTGCGCAGCACGACCAGGAAGTAGCGCAGCGGGTTGATCAACGTCAGCCACTGGAGCGGCCGCGGCATGCTCGCGATCGGGAAGCTGAACCCCGAGAGGATGAAGGCCGGCGTCATCACGAAGAAGCTCGACGCGAACGCCTGCTGCTGGGTGCGGCAGAGGGTCGAAATGAGGAGCCCGGTGCCGAGCGTGGTCACCAGGAAGAGCGACGTCCCGAGCAGCAGCACGAGCGGGTTCCCGCGGAAGGGCACGCGGAACCACACGGTTCCGACGAGCGTGATGCCGAACGCCAGGGCCAGGCCGATCAGGAACGACGGGAGCGTCTTGCCGAGGATGAACTCGACCGGCCGGATCGGCGTCACCATGATCTGCTCGAGCGTGCCGATCTCGCGCTCCCGCACCACCGCGAACGCGGTCAGGTTGACGGTCAGCACGAACATCAGGCTGCCGATGACGCCGGGCACGAAGAACCACCGGCTGTCGAACTGCGGATTGTACCAGGGGCGCTCCGCGAGGGCGACGCTCGGCACCAGGTGCAGCCGCGCCGGCGCCGTCCGCACGAGGCGGTCGCGTGCCCAGTCCTGCGCGAAGCCGTTGCCGATCTGGCTCACGTAGCGCAACGCGATCAGCGCGGTGTTCGAGTTCGTGCTGTCGAGGATGACCTGGGCCTGCGCGGTCTCGCCGCTGCGCAGCCGCTCGGCGAACCCGGGATGGATCTGGACGCCGAGCGTCGCGTGACCGTGGTCGACGAACTCGACCAGCTCGCGCTCGTTGGACGCGACCGCCGTCACCTCGAAGCGGCCGCTGGCGGTGAGGCGCGCCAGCAGATCGCGGCTCTCCTGGGTGTGGTCCCGGTCGAGGATCACGGTCTGCACGCGGTGCACCTCGAACGTCGCGGCGTAGCCGAACATCAGCAGCTGGACCAGCGGCGGGACGAGGAGGCGGATGCGCGCGTAGCGGTCCCGCCGGAGCTGGAGGAACTCCTTCGCGATCATGTGAAGGACGCGCGACGTCATTTGAGCGTCTTCCGGAAGGCGCGCGTCGCGAGCGTTCCCACCACGACCGCATAGACCACCATCGCGAGCATGGGCTCCGCGATTGCGAGCACGCCGCTCCCCTTGAGGAACACCGCCTTGAGCACGGTGAGGTAGTAGCGCCCCCAGACCAGATAGGTGATCAGCCGGATCGCCGCGGGCATCTGGTCGATCGGGAACGCGAACCCGGACAGCATGTTGAACGGCAGCAGCGTGACCAGGATCGCCATCTGGCTCGCGCCGATCTGGCTCGGGATCGCGACCGAGATCATGAAGGCGATCGCGAGCGTCACGACCAGGAACAGCGCGGTCGCGATCACCAGCGTGTCGACGGTTCCCCGGAACGGCACCTCGAACCAGAAGACGCCGGTCCCGACGCAGAGCGCCGCGTCTGCCAGCCCGATCGCGAAGTACGGCGCGAGCTTCCCGACCATGATCTCGCGCGCGGTCACGGGCGTGGACACGAGCTGCTCCATGGTGCCGCGCTCCCACTCCCGCGCCACCGTGAGCGAGGCCAGCAATGCGCCCACGAGCGACATCGCCAGCGCGACGATTCCCGGGATGATGAAGTTCCGGCTGTCGAGGTCCTCGTTGTACCAGGTGCGCGCCTCGATCGAGAGCGGCGGCGCCGCGACGCGATCGGGAAGCCCCTGCCGACGGATCCAGTCGAGCTGCACTGCCGCGGAGTACGCGCCCACCACGCCCTGGGCGTAGCCGATCGCGAGGTTGGCGGTGTTGTCGTCGGTCGCGTCGACGAGCGCCTGCACGGTGACCCCGTCGCCGTCGCGCAGCCGGCGCGAGAAGTCGGGCGGTACGACGACCCCCAGCTTGCAGCGCCCGGCGTCGATCGCCGCCGCGAGTGCGCCGTAGTCGTCGACGGCGCGAACCAGCTCGAAGTACTCCGACGCCCGGAAACGCTCGAGCAACGCCTGGCTGTCCTGGGTGCCGTCGCGGTCGAAGACGTAGACCGCGAGGTGTTTGGCGTCGAGGCGCGCGCCGTAGCCGAGCAACGCCATCTGGAGCACCGGCATCAGGAACGCGATCAGCAGGCTGCGCGGATCGCGCCGGATCTGCGTCACCTCCTTCCGCCCGATCGCGACCGCGCGCCCCCAGTTCATGCGCGCCCGCCTCCGACCCGCGCGACGAAGACGTCCTCGAGCGACGGCGGGATCTCCGCGATCGCGCCGCACTGGAGCCCCCGTTCCGTCAGCCAGCGCGGGAGGTCGCGCAGCGCCGGCTCCGCCGCCGACACGGTGACGTGGAACGCGTCGCCGAACACCGCCGCCTCGAGGACGCCGGGCGCGCGCCCGAGCGCGTCCAGGGCCTCGCCGAGCGGCTGGCACTCGACGCGCAGCAGCGCCCCCCGCAGCGACCCGCGCTTCAGCTCGCCGGGCGTGCCGAGCGCGACCAGCCGCCCGCGGTCCATCAGCGCCAGCCGGTGACAGTACTCGGCCTCGTCCATGTAGTGCGTCGAGACGAAGACCGTGACGCCGCTCTCCGCCATGTGGTGGATCAGCTGCCAGAACTGCCGTCGCGAGACCGGGTCGACGCCCGACGTGGGCTCGTCGAGGAACACGATCGGCGGTTGGTGCAGCACCGCGCATCCGAGCGCCAGCCGCTGCTTCCACCCGCCCGCCAGAGTGCCGACCAGCTCGGTCTCGCGCCCGGTGAGCCCCGCCATCTCGACCGCCCACGCGATGCGCTCGGCGAGCACCGCGTCGGGCACGCGGTAGAGGCCGCCGAAGAACCGGAGGTTCTCCACCGCCGTCAGGTCGTCGTAGAGCGAGAAGCGCTGGGACATGTAGCCGAGGTGCGCGCGCACCGCTTCGGGCTCGCGCGTCACGTCGAGCCCCGCCACCAGCGCGCGGCCCGCGGTGGGACGGAGGAGCGCGCACAGGATGCGGATGATCGTCGACTTGCCGGCGCCGTTCGGGCCGAGGAAGCCCAGGACCTCGCCGCGTTGTGCGCTGAAGCTCACGTCGTCCACGGCGGTGAACGTGCCGAAGCGCTTCACCAGTCCCTCGACCAGCACGGCGGGGGCGGCGTTCACGCCCCACGCTCCGCGGCCCGGCCCACCGAGGCGACGAAGAGGTCCTCGATCGTCGGGGGGACGACCGCCACGTAGGTCGCCACGAGACCGGCCGCGCGCAGCCGGGCGTGGATCTCCGGGATGCGGGCGCCGGCGTCGTCGACGACCAGCCGGACCCCGTCGCCGACGATGAGCAGGCTCGACACGCCCGGCATCGCGCGCAGCTCGTCGCGCACCGCGCTCGCGGCGGTCGTGGTCACCGCGACCACGGTGCCCGGCATCCCGGCCTTGAGTCGCGCGGGGGCGTCGCAGAAGAGCAGGCGCCCTTCGTGGAGCAGCGCCAGGCGATGGCACCGCTCGGCTTCGTCCAGGTAGGCGGTCGAGGTGAGCACCGTCACGCCCTCCCCGACCAGCTCGTAGAGGATGCGCCAGAAGTCGCGGCGCGAGATCGGGTCCACGCCGGTGGTCGGCTCGTCGAGCAGCAGGACCTGCGGCGTGTGGATCAGCGCGCACGTCAGCCCGAGCTTCTGCTTCATGCCGCCGGAGAGCTGGCCGGCGAGGCGGTCGCGGAAGCGCTCCATGCCCGACGCGGTCAGCAGCCGCATCGCCCGGGCTTCCCGCTCGCGTCGCCGCACGCCGAACAGGTCGGCGTAGAAGCGGATGTTCTCGTCGACGGTCAGGTCCTCGTAGAGCCCGAAGCGCTGCGGCATGTAGCTGATGCGGTGCTTCACGCCTTCCGGGTCGCGCACGACGTCGCAGCCCGCGACCAGCGCCGACCCTCCGTCTGGCGCCATCACGCCGGCGAGCATCCGCATCGTCGTGGTCTTGCCCGCCCCGTCGGGGCCGACCAGGCCGAACAGCTCGCCCGGCGCCACGGTGAAGGCGAGCCCGTCGACGGCGGTCGTGGCGGCGAAGCGCTTCGTGAGCCCCTCGACCGCGACCGAAGGACCGGCGTCAGGCATGGTCGCCACGGGGGGCGAGGTCGATCTCCGCGTCGGCCGGCATCCCGGGCTTGAGCACGTGCTCGCGGTTCTCGACGTCGATGCGGATGCGGTAGACGAGCGTGACGCGCTCGGCGTGCGTCTCGACGCTCTTCGGCGTGAACTCCGCCTTGTCGGAGATGAACGAGATGCGCCCCGGGAGCGTCCGGCCGCCGTCGGTGCGCACCGTGGCCGACTGCCCCCAGCGGATGCGGTCGAGGTCCGGCTCCTGGACGTACGCACGCAGCCAGACGTGGTCGAGGTCGGCGAGCGTCACGACCGGCGTGCCGGGCAGCATGACCTCCCCGACCTCGGCCTGGCGGACGAGGATCACGCCGGCGAACGGCGCCCGGAGCACGGTGTAGCCGAGGAGAATGCGCGCCAGCCGGAGCTGCTCGCGCGCGCTGCGGACGTTCGCGCGCGCCACGGCGACCTCCCGTCGCCGGGCGATCTCGAGCGCGCGATCGCGCTGGAGGACGGCGCGGGACTGCGCGAGCGCGGTCTGGACCTGGTCGAGCTCTGCCTGCGACACCACGCCCTGGCGCCGCAGCGTGGCCAGCCGCCGCTCGTCGAGAATGCGCTGCTGCTGGTCGGCGACGTCGGCGCGGACGGTGCGGTACGCGGCGGCGCGCGCCTGCGTGGCCGACGCGCGCTCGGCCCGGCGGGCGCGGACCAGGGCGGCGTCGATGGTCACCTGCTGCCGGTAGTCCTGCGCGTCGAGCCGGGCCAGCAGCGTGCCGGGCTCCACCCACTGCCCCTCGTCGAAGGGCAGCTCGACGACGCGCGACTGGACCGCCTTGAAGGCGATCACGCTCTCGTGGGCCTCGATGTTGCCCGAGACGAGGAGCACGTGGTCGGCGCCGGCGGGCGGCCGCAGCGCGAACCACATCGCCGCGATCCCGGCCAGCACCACGATCGTCACGAGCACGATGGTCCGTCGCATGCGGCTGGTCACTGCCCCCGTCCAGTGGCAAGAGGCTTGCCACGGCGATCCGGCTGGGCCAGGCCGCGGCGCTCGCAGATGCGGGAACGTCCGGCCCTTCCCACAGGCAGATGTGGGAATCCCGGCGTGCGTCGTTGACGGGCGTGCGTCCTGGAGGCAATCCCTCGTGCCAGGAGCAGCTCCGCCTCGTCTGCCGGTCCGAGGAGCTCGGAGGAGGTCGCCCGTGCGCAAACGTGCCCTCGTGGTCCTGCCGGCGGCGCTGCTGCTGGCTGCGACGCCCCGGCCGATGCCGGCGCCCGAGCGGACCTACCTGCCGGACGCCGTCGCGTCCCGGGTGGTGACCGTGACCGAGTCCGGCCCCGCCGCGGCGGGCGTCACGGTGCTCACCGAGGCGCTCGCCATCAAGGAGAGCGGCCCCCGAGCGACCGTCGCTGCCTTCGGGGAGGTCTATGCCTTCGCCCCGGCCTTCGTCGCCGTCCGCCGCGACGAGCCGACCGAGATCAGCTTCTGGAACGTCCAGCCCGACGACGTGCACGACGTCATGCTGATCGCGCCGGACGGCCGCGTGCTCATGCGGGAACTTCTCCCGCCCCTGCGCAAGACGAGCTGGGTCTTCACCTTCCACCAGGAGGGGCTCTTCGCGTTCCATTGCACGATGCACCAGCCGGAGATGACCGGGCAGATCCTCGTGCTGGGCGCGGCGCACGACTGACCCGCCGGGGCGTTCCGCCCTGCTCGCACCTCGGAGGGGGAAGGCGTATAGTTCGCGCATGCGGCTGCGCCGGGCAGTGGTGGCGGGTCTCCTCGGGGTCGGGATGATGCTGGCGGCGTGCGGGCCGGAAACGCATCGCCCGTCGTTCCACAAGTACGAGGACGACCTGCCCGAGTTCTCGGCGACGCGCCTCGGCGACCCGGACGACTCGGTCGTCAACTTCCTCGGACCCGACGAGCAGCAGGCGGTGCAGCGCGCCGGTCTGCCGATGCACGAGGAAGGTCCGCCGCCCGATTCGGGGAACGACCTCACGCCCAACGAGACCACCATGGACAAGGTCGGCCACGCCAGCGTCGCGGCGCTCGGCGTCGGCGTCACCCTGTTCATGATGGCCGCGCCGTACCTGCTCTTCTAGCGCCGCGGTGGACCGATGCGCGTGCTGCGCGCTCTGCTCGTCGCCGTCGGTGTGACGGCGGTGCTGTTCGTGATGCTCGACTCGGGCGCGGTCAGCGCCGAGCCCGTCCCGAAGTCGATGTCGGTGTCGCTGGGCGTGCTGGCGGCGTTGTTCGCGGCCGGCGCGTGGGGGATGCAGGTCGGCGGTCGCCGCGAGCGCGTGCCGCTGCTCACGGGGTTGTCGCTCGGCGTCGGGAGCTACGCGCTGCTGCGGCTGCTGCTCCCGTAGCGCGTCACCAGGCCGGCCCCGGGGCGTCCTCCGGCCGACGGCGGAGCAGCATCGTCTGGGTCGCGAACGCGACCAGGCGACGAGCGTCGTCCCAGATCTCGCAGTCGGCGGTGGCGTAGCCGCCGCGCGCCCGCCGGACGTGGACGAGCGTCAGCAGCCACTCCGCCGTGGTGTCCTCGAGGAAGTGCACGGTGAGGTCCAGGCTCGGCGCGTGGAACGGCGGCGCGCCCGGGCCCAGACGTTGGAAGAGCGCGGGCGGCATCGTGTCCGCGATCGGCGGCAGCGCGAGCGGGTCGAAGCGGCCGTCGGGAAGGGTCGCGGGCTCGAGGTAGCGGAACCACCGTCCCATGCGCGCCGGACCCGGCGCCCAGTCCGTCGTCCACCACGGGGCGCCGAGCGCCAGACGGGAGTCGAAGTTCTGGAGGAACCGCGGGCGGAAGTCGCTCGCGCCCGGCACGATCGGCGTCGCGTCGCCGGGCATGCGCACGTCGGGGAACTCGGCGTCCGTCACGTCGACGCTGGCGCGGTCGCGGCCGAACGTCGCGCTCACCTCGAGCCCCGGCCCGGGCATGGTCGTCGACGAGAGGGCGGCCCGCACCTGGGCCGCGACGTTCCCGTGCCGCAGCACCTCGACGCGCACCTCGAGCGGGCCCGACGGGACCGGCGAGCAGAAGTGGGTGTTGGCGGAGATCGGGCGCAGTTCCGGGTCGTCGAGCTCGGCCTGCATCGCGCGCATCGCGACGGTCATGAGCACGCCGCCCGACGGCGAGCGGAAATCCCACGCGTCGGGGAGCGTCGCCGTGTACCAGCCGGGGGCGGCCGTCAGCCGGGTGACGGCGGTGTCGCGTCGAAGATCGCCGGGTTCCATGGCCTCCGTGTATACGGCCCGGGACGCGGCCACGGAAGGAACCGCGGAAGACCCGCGCGCGTCGCTTTGACAGCCCGGACGGGCCGCGCTAGCCGCGACGCGATGCGCGCGCCGGGCCCTGCGATCGTCTACCTGGTCACGGCCGAGCACGCCTACACGATGGGCAAGTTCCTCGACTCCTGGGGGCGAGCCTGGCGGGACCGGATCCGGGTCGTGTCGTATGCCGAAGCGCTCGCGACGCCGCGCTCCGGACTTCGCGCCCGTCTCCCCGGCGCGCGCCGGCTGCCGGAGCGCGCCACGTGGATATTCTCCGACGTCGAGCGGATGACGCCGGCAGCGGCGACGTCGGCCGCGGCGCTCTGGGAGCGACTGGCCGCCGCCGGCGCGCGCTTGCTGAACCACCCGACGCGTTCGATGCGGCGCTACGAGCTGCTGCGCACGCTTCACGCCAGGGGTCGCAACCGCTTCGGCGTCTACCGCGCCGACGAGGTCCGTCGTCCGGAGCGCTATCCGGTCTTCCTCCGCGACGCGCACGAGCACACGGGCAGCCGCACGCCGCTCCTCGCGGACGAGGCGGCGCTCGACGCGGCGCTCGCCGACCTGCTGTCGTCCGGGGCGTCGCGCGCGGACACGCTGGTGGTCGAGTTCTGCGATACCGCCGACGCCGCCGGCTGCTACCGGAAATACTCGGCCTTCGTCGTCGACGGCCGCGTCCTGCCACGCCATCTGTTCTTCGCGCACGAGTGGCAGGTGAAGACCGCGACCTCGTACGCGCCCGGGCACCTCGAGGAGGAACGTCGCTATCTCGCTGCCAACCCGCACGAGGCGACGCTCCGGGAGATCTTCGCGCTGGCGCGGATCGACTGGGGCCGGATCGACTACGCGCTGCTCGGGGACGCGGTGCAGGTATGGGAGATCAACTCCAACCCGATGATCCTCACCGCCGCCCACGCCGAGGACGGGGCGCGGCGGCCCGTCCACGAGGCGTTCGCGGCGCGCCTCGACGCGGAGCTGCTCCGGTTGTCCTGAGGCGAGCCGCGCCGCCCGGGGTCCCCGGGACGAGCGAGAAGTGCGTGTGGAAGGCCCGCCATCGGCGGCCGTCGCGGCGAAGCAGGATCGTGGCCCGCCCGGATCGTCGGAAGGGTGGACCGGAGGCCCGCCGTCCGTTGGAGGACCAGCGCATCCAGACCATGGCCAACCGGCCGTCCGCCGACAGCTCGCAGCGGAGGCCTCGAAGAGCAAAGCGGAAGCCGTCGGTGTAGGGCCAGACCTGCCGCCACTGCTCGCGCTCGAGGGCGCGGCGTCCCCGGGCGACGGCGGCGTATGTGCCGAACCCGGTGACGTCGTCGGCGAAGAGGGGGCGCGCCCGCTCGTAGTCGGCCGCCCGGATGCAACGCGCCCAGTCGGCGAGCCAGCGTTGGAGCGCGGCGGGGATGGGGGGCAGGGAAGCGCGTCTCATGTCGCTTCTTTGAATTCGCTACTCCTTAGTTGCTCCCAGGAGAGGGACGCAGCGGGGCCGGGCGCGAGAGCGTCCGGCCCTTTCTCGGGGCC
>Ga0335069_10004601_pt1 | contig 20360 bp, 23 predicted proteins | sample Lox_Sample_11_FD_206714 | JGI IMG/M metagenome (GOLD analysis project Ga0335069, IMG submission 206714) | Soil microbial communities from Loxahatchee National Wildlife Refuge, Florida, United States - Lox_Sample_1.1 | ecosystem: Environmental > Terrestrial > Soil > Wetlands | place: USA... | reverse complement strand
TTGCCTTCATCCTTCTGGGGCAAGGTATCGCTACACCCTTCGTGAAAGATGCTGAGCCGCAATCGGCCCAGTGGATCGTCGATATCGTGCACAACGGGCGCTGGCTACTGCCCCTCGACTATTACGGTCTCGTCGATCGTAAACCGCCGCTCTTTTACTGGATGGCCGCGGGTATCTCCGAAGCTACCGGCGGATACGTGGACGAAACGCGAGCGCGCGTGGTCTCGCTGATTGCCGCGGCCGCACTCGCGACGGTCGTACTCGAATGGACAGCGGCGATGCTTGGAACGGCGTCGGGATGGCTCGCCTTCTTCTTTCTCATCGGCAGCTATGCCTTCGCCTCGCGCGCGACGACAGCGCTCACCGATATGCTGATGTCGGCTTTCCTGATCGCCGTCTATTACCTTATCCATCCGGCGTTGGATGAGACCCGGGTGGCTCGCTCGCGGATCGTCACGGCGGGGCTCTTGCTCGGTCTCGGCGTACTGACCAAGGGACCGATCGTTATCGTGCTGTTTGGGTTCGCGGCCGCGATCTATCTGCTGATGCTACGGCGCAATCCGTTCATACTGCTGACTCGGGGATGGCCCTGGATGATCTTCGCGATCGCGATCGTTATCGCTGCGGGATGGTATATCCCGGCTTTCCTTGCCGGCCGCGCGCATGATCTTTCCGGGGTCTTTATCGACGAGAACTTCGGCCACTTTATGCCTGCGAGCATGGGTGGGACAGGAGAGGCGGCGCGACCCGTATATTACATCCTGGTGCGATTACTCAGCGGAGCATTGCCGCTGACGCTGCTGCTGCCGGCGATCGGAATCGCCTTCGCGCATGATGAGTTTGTTCCGTCGGCGCGGCGTCCGCTCTTTTTTCAGCTCGCGATGGTTTTGGCGGTGCTGATCTTTTTTTCTGCAGCGAGCGCTAAGCGCGACGACTATATCCTTCCGGCGCTTCCTCCGCTGGCGACTCTCTTTGCCGGACTATTTACTGAAGTTAGGACCGAAGGCCGCGCAAGCGCAGCAAAAGTTCGCGATATTACCTGCCTTGCGATTCTTGCTCTCGTCTTCGTAGCGACGATCGGTGTTACCGCCATTGGCAACGGGTTGCTGACGCTAGGGTCTCTCAGTGCTCAGCTCCAATCGAGCGATGCGTCTTACGCGTCGATCGTCGTCGATGGGTTGGCGCGGCAGAATTTGCCATTCATCGTGTTCGAGGTTGCCCTTGTGGTTGCGTGTTACGTCGCGTTCACCGGCTACCGGAGGAATAATGCGGCTCGAATAGGGGCTGGCTTGGCGGCGCTTTGTGTCGCCGGTTCGGTGATATGGAATGGCGTCGTTCGACCGATCGAGACCTACTCACGCAGTCAGGTCGCCTTTGCCGCACAAGTCAGAGCCTTGGCCGCAGGATCGCCGGTTTACGTAGCGTATTTCGATCCTGAATTCGCCTGGTACTACGGCCCCGATGCGCCTCCATTGCCGGGAGCGATAGCCCAACACGGCGCGCAGGCGAACCAGCAGGTTTATTTAGTTGCGCGTCCGCGCGAATTGAATCGACTCGCTCCGCCGGTCCGTCGGAGTATCCATCTGGTGCTGCAATCTCATCTGCTCGGCGGCGGTGGTCCGCCCGCGCTCTATGCAATCGGTGCCGCTCAATCTCCCGACGAGCCGAAGGGCGATTCGAGTAAGGCCAATTGAACATGGTCCTCGGCGTCGATTCGCCTTAGATTCGTCCCCAAAAGGCGAACAGGACCGCTCCCATGATGCACCCCAGCGAAAGGGCGTAATTCCAACGGATCGGCTCGCCAAGATAGAGGTAGGCGAATACGACGAAGACCGTCAGGGTGATGCATTCCTGAATAATCTTGAGCTGATACCCGGTGAACTCGCCATAGCCGATTCGGTTCGCGGGCACCTGAAAGCAGTACTCGCCAAACGCGATAAGCCAGCTGATGACGATAGCCTGCACCATCGAGATGGACGGATGCTTCAGATGTCCGTACCAGGCGAAGGTCATGAAGGTATTGGAGATAAGCAACAGAATTACGGTGCGCATCGAAAGATATCGTAGCAGTATCGGTGTGCGCGACGGGGAATTACGGGATAGTCGTTAGTGGATGAGGGGCGTAGCGTATGATCCGAATTGCCCAGATCTGACCTCTCGATTATCCTGAAGCCGGATGCCAATTTTCGAATACGAATGCCTCGCCTGTGGCGCAACTGGAGACTACGTGGTCCTCGGCTCAAAGCGTCGTTCGTGCCCTGCGTGCGAGCGCTGCCATTCGAAGCGAACGCGCCGGGTGATGTCGTCCTTCGCGGTGCATGAAAGCGAGGGATCGCGGCTCGATAACTTCAGTACCGGTGGGGCACGAGATGATTCCTTCTACAAGGATTCGCGCAACGTCGGTCTCTGGGCAAAAAAGCGGGCCAAAGAGATGGGCGTCGATTTGGGCTCCAAGTTCGACGAGACAGTCGAAAAGGCCCGTAGTGGCAAGCTAATCAAGGATATGACTTAAGGACGGGCGATCTACCATTTGTAGTTCTGCCCGTGGAGCATCTATGAGCGACGAAAAAGATCGATTTGGCGACAAGCTACACAACCTCGAAAAGGCGCGCGAAGACCAATGGGCGCGTGAGCAAGATCGCGTACTGATGGAGAAGCTGCTTCAGCGCAATACCGAAGATCTGCACTGTCCCAAATGCAAGGCTGTGCTCGCCACAAAGATGGAAGGGACGCACGCCGTTTTTGCGTGTCCTAGTGGACATGGAGCCTGGCTCGATCGCGAGGCCGTTCAAGCGCTGAGCAAGAGTTAGAAGTAGAGGGATAGATTCCGTCTCGCTGTGGTATCGAGCCGTAGTGCTCGAATGAAACCTGTGCCCGCCAAGCCGAAAATTTGGTTTGGTGCCGGACCATCGGCGCCCGCTTCCCAGTTGACCGGCGCGTCGATGTAGGACTAGAAAAGCGGCATTCGGGCAAGTTCCTTCTGTGCCAGAAAGAGTTTCATCAAAACCAGGATTGCGGAGACCGAAGCCTCTCGGAAAGGCTAACTCAGGATGCGAAAAGGACGATTGGGTTGGGCGGCACTGCTGACGCCGCTTGCCACTCTGTTTCAAGGAATCGCGCTCCCGAAGATTGCTCACGCGGATTGCGCAACTGAAATCAAATCGATCCAGCTAGAGATCGCCGCAGCGGCGGAGCGGCGTGACCTCGACGCGATCATGGCGCCGTATATCCCTGGCGATAAACTCTTCGTCTTCGATATGTATCCGCCGCAGGCCTATATCGGTTGGGATGCCTTCCGCGGTGACTGGAAGAATTTTATCGACGGGCTCAAAGGTCCCATCAGCTACAAGCTGACCTATCTGACTGCGAGCTGTGACGACGATTTCGGTTATACCCACATGCTCCAGATAATCAGGGGGACGCGGCAGAACGGACGGCCGTTTGTGCTAAATCTTCGCGAAACCGACGTCTATCGCAAAGTCGACGGAAAGTGGCGCATCGTCCATGTTCACACTTCAGTCCCGGTGGATTTGAAGACGGAGCAAGGTGACTTTGTGACCAAGTGGCGGCAAAAGAACTAAAGAGTAGAACGGGCGCGGACTTTCGCGCCTAAATCGATAAGACGATCTGAAGAGGTTGGATGGCATCGCAAGATCAAAAACAAGAAACCGTCCGTATCGCCGGGACCGACTTGGCGCTAATCAAGGGCGGCAGCGGCGCCCCGTTGCTGGTGCTGCACGATGAGCTCGGTTACGCCGGATGGCTTAACTGGCAACGGGAGTTGGCGAAGGATCGGACGCTGATCATCCCAATGGCGCCTGGCTTCGGGCCGACCCCGCGCATTCCGTGGATCGATAACGTCCGCGACTTGGCCTGTTTCTATGCGCGCTTCATGCGTGAACAGGGTCTCGATCGTGCCGATGTGATCGGCTTCTCGTTCGGCGGATGGGTTGCGGCGGAGATGATCGCGAACAACCCCGCGCAATTCCGCCGCTCGGTGCTGGTCGCGCCCGGAGGAATCAAGCCCTTCGAGGGTGAGATCATGGATCTGTTCCAGGTTCCCGCCGACAAGTATCTGCGCGCTACCGTGAACAATCCCGCGGCGACTCCCGAATTCGGAATCCTCTATGGTGGCGAGAGCACACCTGAGCAGTACGAAGCATGGGAAGATGCGCGCGCCGAATTCTCGCGGATCGCGTGGCAGCCGTATTTCCATACGCCGAGCCTGCAGTATCTGCTGGAAGGCGCGGGCAAAGTGGAATCGCTGATTGTCTGGGGACGGCAGGACAAGGTTGTACCGCAGGCAGCTGTCACGGCCTACAATAAGGCGTTGAACGGTTCTAAATTGGTGACCCTCGACAACTGTGGCCATCGGCCTGAGATTGAACAGACCGATCGGTTCGTCGATGAAGTCAAAAAATTTCTGGCGTAAGCGGAAGGAGTTACTCTGATGCATTTCATGTGGTTTACGGAGCGTGCGTATCACTACGACCCCGAAGTAGAACCGGAAAAGTATCGCGAACTGGAAAATCAGGTTCTGCGGCTGCGCAGCTTTTACGGCACGCCGAACCGCTTCTTCGACCGCGAACACGGCGCCAAGATCATCAACCAGTATCTCGATGAGAAGGTTTATACCGACGAGAAGCTGCTGAACTTCGACGGCGTGATGCTGAATGAGCATCACGGGACACCGTTCTGTCTCGGCGCGGTGATGGACGTCGAGGCGGCTGTTATCGCAGCGAAGACCAAGCGTATCCGTATCACGCTGCTGGGAAATCCCGTAGCTACGGTCGGTAATCCGCTGCGTCTCGCGGAAGAACTCGCGATGATCGATCTGATCTCGGGCGGACGTCTGACCACCGGATGGGTTCGTGGAGCAGGCAGCGAGCAGTTCGCGAACAATACGAATCCGGCCAAGAACCGCGAACTGTTCGAGGAAGGCGTAGATTTTATCGAGAAGGCTTGGACGACGCCTGGACCTTTCCGCTATGAAGGCAAGAATTTCCACTTCCGCCAGGTGAATCCGTGGGTCCTGCCGCTCCAGCAACCTCATCCGCCGTTCTGGATTCCGGGGCTCATCAGCCCTGACACCGCCGATTGGTGTGCGCGCCGCTGCTACCCATACGTGGCTCTCGCGACCAAGCTCGGTCCGACGATTGAGCTATTTGAATTCTACGGCAAGGCCGCGGCACGCGCTGGCTATCAGGCTGGCCCGGAGAATTTCGGCTACTTACAGCCCGTTATGATTAGCGACAATCGGGAGCGCGCGGTGGAACTAGGCAAGCGCCTACTCTACGGCGGGGCCTTCGCCCATTTTGCCCGTCCCGAATGGATGTTCCCTCCCGGATACAACTCGAAAGCTGCGACCCGGCGTCTCGCGACCCTCGACGGTCCGAACACCTCGGGTAAGCCCATCTTCTCCGGAACCGGCGAGGAGAGCGACGAGGAGATCGAGGCGCTCAAGCGGAGTATCTACGCCGGCTATCCGCAGGTCCTAGAGGATTTGCAGATGATCGCGGGCACCCCGGACGACGTCATTCCGAAGCTGAAGAAGGTTATCAGCGCGCTGCGCCCCGGTATCTTCTCCTTCTGGCTCGATGGTCCGGTCTCGGCGCAAGAGCGCAAGCGCTGCCTCGAACTGCTGAACAGCGACGTAATTCCGGCGCTGCGCGAACACGGCAAGCAGCTTGGACTCAATGACCCGTTCGAAGTTAAGCCGGGCTCACGTCGGCTGGGGAATCCGGAGCAGTACCGGCCAATCACCGACGCCGCAGCTTTGGCGTAAGGGCGATGCGGACCCGAAGCGGATTCCTGCTGATTGCGCTAGGCGGAGCGGCCTTCCTCGCGATGGGTAATGCCGCGCCCGCCAAGGCGGATGCGACCGACGAAATTCGCGCCGCGCAGGAGAGTATCGCGCACGGTGCGGAGACCCGGAATCTCGATCTGATCATGAGCAACTATCTGCATAGCGATAAGTTGTTCGTGTTCGACGTCTATCCGCCGACTTACTATTTGGGATGGGATGCCTTCCGCAAGGATTGGAGCGATTTCCTGGACGGTATCAAGGGACCGATTACCTACCAGATGCAGGACATGGTAATCGATACCGACGGCAAGATGGGCTACGTCCACGTGATCGAACATATTGCGGGCGTCGACCACAAGGATAAGCCGATCGAGATTAACATGCGGATCACCGAGCTTTACGGCAAAATCAACGGCAAGTGGCAGATCGAGCATGAACACGCGTCGGTGCCGGTTGATATCAAGACCGGCAAGGCTGATATCCTGTCGCGTAAGGATCTCGCCCCAATCAGTGCGAACTGATTCGGTTCGTTTGAAACTGTAGATGTGCGCCGCGTGATCGGCTGAGGCTAAGGCCTGCAGCCGATCACGCCGGGTGTGTTAACTTCCATAATCACCAGGTCATCGCTGCATGAAATTGCCGCATGCCGCACTGTCGGCGGCTGGTAAGCGATCGCGCCTTGCTCCAGGCGGACGATGCCGAGGTCGTTGTATTTCGAGTTCCATCGAACCCTCGGCGGTGTAGAACGACTGAAAGTAGGGTCCATGCGTATGCGACCTGCCGCGTTAGGGTGGCCCCGGTAGGGGCTTGAGCGACGCTGCCAGCATCCGGCCATCAGTCAGTTCTTTCAGTCCGAAGTCGCGACAAAGAAAGCCGTCCCTTATGCCTGCCTTGTAGGCTGCATCACGTTCCTTCTGGACAAAAATCCGATGCGTGCCGAACTCACCCATCGGGTTCCGCGCTACGACGAGCAAGTTCGCGATGGACGGAACCATTGAATGCAGGCACGACCGCGCCTCGCCGAAGGTGCTGCACCCCGATCTCCTGTAATTCCACGTCGAGCCAGCCGTTGAGAATATAGGTCAGGGAAAAGCCTTCGTCATGCTGATGGAGGTACGCGACATGCGCACCCTCGGGCGTCAGGCGAACGATCTGGGCGGTCAATTCTCCGTTGGTGAGCGCGCCGATACCAAGATCGCGCACGGAAATTCCCGGGGCCACAGCTTCAAACGCGCCTTCATCGGGCTGTCGTATAGGTGGCCGGCATGGTCGCATTCTTTCGACTGGAATGCTCCCGATGGTTACATAACCGACTTGAGCGACGCTATCGTGCGACGGACCTTACCCTCGATCTCCGCAAAGCGAATAGCTAGCATCAAGCGCGAATTACTCATCCCGTAGAGCCATCATCTCCAGAATCCAATAGAGGTCGTTTACGCATGAAACTCGCACTATATCTGCCGAACTTCAGGGACAAGGTAACGGTCAGTGAGATTATCGATCTGACGCGCACGGCCGAGGAGCTGGAGTTTGAGTCACTCTGGACACTGGACCGAGTCGTCGTTCCCGAGGCCTCCGATCGCCAGGAGCTGCGCAAGCCCTTCGGCTTCATGACGGAGTTTCCGCGAGCCTTGCCGGTTATCGCGCGCGGCGAGTGGTTCCAGGGACCGGCGCTGATTCCCTATCTCGCGGCGATAACCAAGAAGATCCGTATCGGCGTTAGCGTAATCGATACACCTTATCGCGCTCCCGGTGTTCTGGCGGCGGAGCTGGCGACGATCGACCATCTGTGCGGCGGGCGGCTTAACGTCGGCGTCGGTTCCGGCTGGATGCCCGAGGAGTTCGATGCGGCGAGCGCAACTCATATCTATGAGAAGCGTAACAAGCACGTGATCGAGACGATCGAGGTGATGCAGGGCGTATGGACGAATGAACTCTTCGAGTACCACGGGGAGTTCGCGTCGTTCCCGAAGTGCGGCTTCGGTGTAAAGCCGGTGCAAAAGCCCCATCCTCCGATTTACGTGGGCGGACTCAAAGTGCCGAAGATCGCAGCCAAGCGTATCGCCAAGTACAACCTTGAGGGATGGATCGGAATCCAGGATACGCCCGAGGATATCGCGACCTGGAAGGCGGCTATCAAGCAGGAACTCGAAGCGATCGGCAGCACCCGATCGGTCGATACGCTCGAAATCTCGAGCATGCTTTTCTTCGATATCACCAAGGATAAGACCGATCAGACGCTACAAGGCAAACTGACTCCGACGATGACGGGAACCGTGCAGCAGATCACGGACAACCTCAAGCGTTATCGCGACGCCGGTCTGACTTTCCCGCTCCTGTGGCCTCCCTTCCGCGGGGTACCGACGGCCAAAACGATTGTCGATCTGCGGAGGCTGAAGGAAGATATACTGCCGAAGATTTAACGGTCTTCCGGTCCTGTAGACGCCTCGAAGCGATTGTTCCGATGACAGTCGCGTCGAGGTCTTTCGTATCTGACCCAGCATGACGGAGTGAAACATGGGCAAGCTCGATAACAAAGTGGCGCTGATCACCGGTGGGGGCTCCGGTATCGGCAAGGCAACCTCACTACTCTTTGCGCAGGAAGGTGCGCGTATCGCGATTGCGGATTGGGTTGAGGATCAGGCTCGTGCAGTTGTGGCCGAGATCAAACAAAAAGGCGGCGAGGCGATCGCGATCAAGACCGACGTTTCCAAGGCCGCCGATGCGGAGCGGATGGTATCGGAGACCGTACGCGCCTTTGGCAAGCTCGATATTCTCTACAACAATGCCGGAATCGGTGACGCCAAGCTGCTGCACACGATGACGGAAGAGGAGTGGGATCGCACGATCGACGTCGATCTCAAGGGCGTCTTCCTGGGTTGCAAATATGCGTTGCCGGAAATGATGAAGCGGGGTGGCGTGATTCTGAGCACCGCGTCGATCGCAGGAATCGAGGGGATTCGCCGGATGCCGCACTACTGCGCGGCCAAGGCCGGAGTGATCCTGCTGACGAAATCGATGGCGATGGACTATGCCGAGTACGGTATCCGCGTTAACTGCATCTGCCCCGGCGGAATCGGCACGCCGCTGTTTGAAACGGGCTATGAGAATCTCACTCCGGAGCGGAAGGAGCGTGCGTTGAAGGCATTCACCGCGCTACATCTGCTGAATCGTATTGGCCACCCCGAGGAGATAGCGACCACCGCGCTATTCCTCTGCTCCGACGATGCATCGTTTATCACGGGACAGGCGATCGTCGTGGATGGCGGCTACACAGCGGGCCATCGGATGATCAGCAACACTCGTTAAGACGGAACCTTGGGCAAAGCGTAGCAGCCAATCGATGGTAATTATGCCTTGCCCGGCGGTTTGAAAACGCGGCATGATCGCCGCACACCATCTTTGAGAAGTCTGGGAGATCGATCCGATGCAGGGACAACCCCTAATCGATAAGCCATTTGGTCCGCTACAGGGCGTGCGCATCATCTCGACGGGAACGTTGATCGCACAGCCTTTCGCCGGCCAGCTCGCCGCCGAGATGGGCGCCGAGGTTATCCAAATCGAACGGCCAACAGTGGGCGACGCCGGTTGGCGATCGATCGGAATCAGGCTGCCTACCAAAGATGGCGGCGAAGTGGCGACCAACTGGGTGCAGGAGCGGCGCAACGTCTTCTGCGTGACGCTCGATCTCTCAAAACCGCGCGGCCAGGAGATTTTCCTCAAGCTGATCCCTACCGCGGATATCTGGATGGAAAGCTCCAAGCCCGGGACCTATGCCAAGTGGGGAATCACGGACGAATCGCTCTGGAAGATTAACCCGAAGCTGGTGATCACGCATGTTTCCGGCTTCGGACAAGAGGGCGATCCGGCGTACGTGACGCGCGCTTCTTACGATATCGTTGGCCAGGCTTTCGCCGGCGTGATGTATCAGACCGGCTTCCCGGAAACGCCGCCCGTGCGCGCTGCTCCGTGGACAGGCGATTACATGACCGCGATGTTTACGATGTGGTCGTCGCTCGCTGGGCTGACCTACGCACGAGCGCATGGCAAGGGACAGTCGATCGACGTTGCGCAGTACGAGACGATCCATCGGACGGTCGGCGGCACGATGCTCGAATACTTTCAGCAGGGACTGGTGCGCGAGCGTTCGGGCAATAAAGCGCAGGGCTTCCAGCCGCTCGATAGCTTCGAGACCAAGGATGGTTTCGTCGTAATCGGTGCGATCGCCGACGTTTATAATCGACTGCTGCGCGCGATCGGCTTTGACGAGAAGGACCCGCGATGGCAAAACGCGCGCACCGATCTCGAATCAATCGAGGGTATTGAGTTCGACGCGATGCTCCGCGGATGGGTCAATGAGCGCACCACTGCAGAAGTCGTGAAACATCTCAATGAATTCCAGGTGCCGTGCTCGCCGATCATGACCTCGAAGGATATTGCCCAAGACCCGCACTATCGCGCGCGCAATATGCATATCGAGTGGGAAGATCTCCAGGCCGGTCCGGTGAAGGGTGTTGGAATCGTGCCGAAGTTTTCGCAAACGCCGGGCAAAATCTGGCGCGGTGCGCCGGGAATCGGCCACGACAATCAGCGGATATACGGCGAGCTGCTGGGAATCTCGGCCAGCGATCTGGAAGGGCTGCGCCGCGATAAAGTTATCTGATCGTCGATAATTGTTCGTTCTGACGCCCGACGCGCGGCTTACAACAGTCGCCCGTCGGGCGTTTCTCTTTACATGGGGACGTCCTGGATCAGCGCCAGAATGGGCTGAGTTGCAGGATCGCGACGCGGCGGCTCAGGAGATGGAGCAGGGCCGGGGTCCATCGCGGCGGAAGATCGAGCAGTTTCGCGGTGTTATCCAGTAGCGACGACGCTTCGGCACGCGCGAAATTCAGGCTCAGTGAGGCCAGGAGATTTTGCGCGGGATAAGGACGCAGATCGAGGAACTCATCGGCAGTGACGCCAAGCTTCTCGCGAGCCAACTCTATCGCGCGATTGAGACCTCCGAGTTCATCCACTAGTCCGCGATTCTTGGCCGCGATACCGCTCCAGACTCGGCCCCGCGCGACCTCTTCGACCGCCTCCACCGAGAGCTTGCGACCTTCGGCGACTTTGCCGGTGAAGTTCATGTAGAGCTGCTCGACGGTCTGGTTGAGCTGGGCGAGTTCGACTTCCGTCAGCGGACGCGCGATCGAGAGCGCATCGCCGATGGATGCAGTCTTGACCGCCTCGATCTTAACGCCGAGCCTCTGCAAGAGTTGCGGCACACTGAATTTGGTATAAACGACACCGATCGACCCCGTGATCGTCGTGGGTTCCGCAACGATCGCATCGGCGGCCATCGCCGCGTAGTAGCCGCCGGACGCCGCGACATCGCCCATCGAGACAATCACGGGCTTGCCGCGCTTTTGCGCATAGCGCACGGCGCGCCAAATCAAATCCGAGCCGACGGCCGATCCGCCCGGCGAATTGACCCGCAGTACGATCGCGCGCACGTGGCTATCGCGTGCAGCGTGCCGCAAATCCTCCGATAGGCGCTCGCCGCTCATAAACTCGCCCGCCATCGGTGCGTCGCCGGCGACGACCGGACCGAGCGCGTGGATCAGTGCGATACAATCGGCACCGCGAGAGTCGCGCAGGTAATGGACGTGACGCAGAAAGCGGCTGAGTCCGACGAAAAGCTGGTCGGCGTGTTCTTCATCGGTTCCCTCGCTCAATTCATCCTGGAGATCTTCGAGGTAGCCGGCCCGATCGAGCAGACCCGCTTCGCGAGCTGAAGTTACGCTGATGAAACCGGAGCCGAGCAACTCGTGCGCCCGAGCAGGGTCGATCCTGCGCGAGGCTGCAATGCGTTCGACGACGACTGAGTTTGAATCGTTGATCAGAGCGTCGAGGCTCTCGCGCAGCTGCGGCGACATCGAGGCGCGTGAGAAAGTCTCGGCAGCGCCTTTGTATTCCTTCCATTGCAACGTCTGGGCTTCGACGCCGAGTTGCGCCAGCGCATCCTTCAGGAACATGCTGCCTGCGGCAAATCCGAGCATCAGCATCGCACTGTCGGGATTGGCGACGATTTCGCTGGCTCCGCACGCGAGTAGGTAGTCGTGAAGCGTGACGTTGTCGCCGCTCAGGATAGCCGTTACACGTTTGCCATTGGCTACGACCGCACGCAGCAGATCGTGCAACTCCATAGCTGTAGCCAAGCCGACACCAGGGGAAGCGATCTCGACCAATACCGCTTTCAGTTTGGGATCGGTGGCGGCGGCATTGAGGGCCTCGCGCAAATGGAACAGTGTTGGTGCTCCGCGACTGCGGAGTTGCTCAAGTGCCGATCGGGGCGCATCCTCGCGGATTCCTTCGGCAAGGCGCAAGGTTAGAATCGCATCCGCAGGAATACGGGATGGACGGGCGACGAATGCATAGAAGGCGGCAACGAGCCCTATCGATGCAAGGAGCAGGATTAAGCTGGTGAAGAACCATTGCCGATCGAGCGCGATAGCCGCCAGCGCAACGAGGATCGCTACCGCGATTCCGAGCCGAGCTTCGCGGGAAAGTCTTGCGGGTAAGAATCGAGGCAATTTCATCAAGGTTTCCGCCTTCGCTTATGATGTTGCGAGAGGGTCGAACGACCCCAAGAATATCGGTTTTCGATGAACGCGTCTGTCCCTCGTACCAGGTTGGTCTGGCTGTGGCTTGCGGTATTGCTCGCAGGATGTGCGAGCCGTAAGGCCAAACCGCATCCTGCGTCGCCCCCTCCGCCAGCGAATCGTGTCGGATCGATGGCGGTCACGAACGGTATCAAGGTGTTGGCCTCGATCGGATTGCCGCCCGGATTCGTGCCGGATTTGGCCTACGGACCAATCTGGATGGCGCGGGGAAAGCTCGTCGCTATCGCGGGGACCGCGAACGGCCGATCGGGGCTGATCGGATACAGCGGACCGGGCTTTGCAACGCAGCTGGTAATCGCAGCGGACGACGGGGCAGGGGCGCCTCAAGGCGTGATTCTCGGCGCCGATGCTAGTCCCGATGCGGCCGCATTAGCTCTAGTGGTCGCGAGTCCTCAGCGCGGCAACCTCGCGATTCGAATCGGCGCTGGCGACGGCGGATGGCGGACCGTTGCTGAGATTCCGGGGGTCTACAGCGGGGCACAGGTTAAGTGGCTGAACGCGAGGACGATTGCCCTCATCCTGCGGAGCGATCCTCCGACCATCAACCCATCTGACCCAACTGGACCTGCAAACGGAGCGCAAGTCGTAATCATCAAACTTGGAGACCCGGTGACAACAAATGCCCTCACGAAAATTCAGTGCGCTTTCGCCTCGTTGAATTTCAGTCCTGACGGACGCTGGGCGGTAGGGCAGGGTGATCCGAACACGCCACCGGCTTTGCTCGATCTCGATAACGAAGTTTGCTCGCCGATCGATCGCAGCGATCCGATACGCGTATTGTCGTGGCGACCCGATGGGTTGGCGTTTCTCTATGTCGCCCCGGGCCCTACGGGAGTGCCCGGCGTTTTTCGCTACGACCACGCGAGCGGAGTCAGTAGCCTCGTAGCGATTGCTTCGGGAGCAGCAGCCTACGCGTCGGACGGTTCCACTATTGCGATCGGCAACGAGCAGCTCACCTGGCGTTCCGCGAGCAGCGGATCGACCAAACCGATTGTCGCGCAAATTGCTCTGTTCCCGCCCGGAGACGGATCGATCACAGTGAACTCCCTCGGTTTCGAAACGACACCGGAACTGCTCGCGCGAACCTCGATGCTATTCGCGCCGTCGGTGAACACGGGTCTTATCGATATCGCGGCGGTCAAAACGATGGAGCCATTGCGCGAGTTGATCGAGTACTGGTATCCAGGGCGGGCGGCGTTTGCCCTTGCAGCCTTACCGCCCGATGCCTCTATTGCGGCGAGCTGGTCACCCGACAATAAACTGATCGCGTTTATCGATACGGGTGCGCGACCGCCACGCCTGACGATTATCGCGCCGCCGCGTTAGGACTTTTAGTCGCCGTCCGGCCGCTCAAGGCGCGCGCTAGTCCGGTGGGAAGATAGGTCCGCAGATAACGGAGATAATTTTTGAAACGGCGGGGATCCAGTTGGAGCGCCCGTCGAAAGGCCTCGCGCGCCTGTTGTTTGTTGCCGTTGCTTAATTCAGTGAGGCCGATATAGCCGAGGATACTGCGCGAAGCGCGCGCGCGTGATCGAAGCAGCGGCTCGACCGAACGGCCCCAGCGCTCGCGCACTAGTTGCGTGAACATCGCGCGGGCCTCGGAGCTGAAGCTGAAATTCTTGATCGGCCTTGGATAGGGCGAGAAACGCCAATTACCGAGGCGCTCATCGATATAGGCGAACGGCCCTAGTTCCCGCAATCGCATCCAGCAGTAGGCATCTTCGAAGCCGTAGGAGCGGAATTCTTCGGCAAAGCCGCCGATCGCGTCGAGCGCTGTGCGGCGAATGACTACGGCACTCGGCATAATTGGCCACAGCCGCATGAACATCTCATCGAAGCTCGGCGCGTGCGCGACTTCCGGGCCTACCAATGCCGTGTTCAGCGGTCTGCTGTTGCTGTCGGTCACCGAGAGGTTGGTATAGGCCATCACGCATGAAGAATCCCGCTCCAGTGCTGCGACCGTACGCTCGAGCATCGCCGGCATCCAAGTGTCGTCGCAATCGAGCAGGGCTACATACTCACTGTATGATTCGCGCAGGCCGGAATTGCGCGCAGCCGAGATACCACCATTGGGTCGCGTGACGATTTTGATCGAACCGGCGAAGCGCTCCAGCACTTCGGCGGTGCTATCGGTCGATCCGTCGTTGACTGCGATCAACTCGAAATCGCGGTAAGTCTGTGCGAGTACGCTTTCGATCGCCTCAGCGACAGTCTCAGCACCGTTATAGACCGGAATGATAACCGCGACGCGAGCCATCGATCGGTAACTCACTCGCCCGCGGCAGCGCTATGCGTCGGCGTCGGATCAACGACTTTCCATTGGCTAAGATCGCGAGCGAGCGCTTGTTCAAGTGCTTCGATCTGCGGCATCAGTCGACGGCGGATACGCATTTCCGTCTCGGGATCGAGCGTGGGAAAGACCGGGCCGCCGTCAAAGCAAAAACGCCAGAAACCGGCACGGGTCAGCAGATTGATCGTGCCGTAGCGTTCATTGCGCTGCAGCCAATCGCGCAGTTTGCGGCCGCGCCGCGCGAGGGCATAGGAACGCGGCATCCGCTCGAAGCTGTTCACCTTCTGCCGCGCGATCGCGGAACCCTTGATCGCAATGCGCTGAATACCGATGAAATCGCACACCCGGTCTAGATAAGACTGCGGGTCAGCCTCAAGGTCGTCGTAAATCTGCGCGAGCACATTGTCTTGGCCGAAAGTCACTCGCCATCCTGCGAGACCCTTGCCGCCGGTTTGCCAGCCATCAGGGGTATAGGCTTCGAAATCCGCGTTGGTCCAGGCGTTGCGCCGCGCCAGCTTCCAGAAGGAAAACAGCACCTGCACCGGATCGCGAAACGTGCAGATAATTTTGCAATGAGGCATATGCAGTGCGATCCGTTCGCGCGCGTCGTTGGACCCCAGATAGCTGGGGCATATCTCGCCCACCGGGAGATTCGGATCACAATCGGTGAAATAGTTCGCGTACCAGTCGATGCCGCGATGGTAATTCTTAACGAAGAAATCGACCTCTTTGACGTCCCGCGGAAGGCCCACATGGCCGCGCAAGACAGTATCGAGCCATGAGGTCGCGGTGCGTGGCTGTCCGACGCCCAGGAAATCCGGCAGGCGGCGTCCACGCGATTGATTAGATACAGCGTTGCTCATCGATTACGAATAACTGCTCGATGCTATCGGATTGAACGTCATGCAGCGCGAGCGCCTCGTTAGTTTAATCGACGCGGCGCAAAGGTTGTAGTGTGTCCGGCGGAAGTCGCTACTCAACGGTCGGGCTGATAGCCGCGGCGCCGGGAACCACTCGCCAGGGCTTGCGCGAGGGCTGCCGGGAGGAAGGTCCGCGCGAGGCGGAAGACGCTCTTGAAATGCGACGGTTTGTAGCGGAGCGCGCTCAGAAAGGCTCGGCGCGCACCTATCCGATCGCCGCGCTCCAGTTCCATAAGCCCATGATGGCTCAGGGCGGTCGCGTAACCGTGACGCATCGAGGCCAGCAGCGGTTGTCCCCTCCGTCCGTAGCGTTCGGTGACGCGGCCCTCGAAAAGCTCGAAGTTGGTCTGATACTTGAGCATCGGATTAGCTCCGGCCACGACCCGATATTTGACCAGCGATCGCTCTAGGTAGATGAATTCGCCTAGCTCGCGCATCCGCAGCCAGAAATCGACATCCTCGTGGCCGCCTGCGCCACGAAAGCTCTCGCAAAACCGGCCGCATCCCTCGAAGGCGCTGCGCCGCACTACGACGGTGCTGGGGATTATCGGCCACCATCGGCTCAGCAGATCGTTCATAGAAGGGGCGTGCGTCTCACGCGGTGGCATCGATGAGAGCGGCAGTGGAGAGTCCTGGTCGTCGACCGACTGAACGTCCGTGTAAAGGAGAACCGCTTCAGGATGAAGATCGAACGGCGGCAGCGAACTCGCGAGCTTATCGGGAAGCCATACGTCATCCGCATCGAGGAAGGCGAGATACTCGTTGTCGGATGCGGTCGCTGTGGCCCCGGCGTTGCGCGCCGCTGACAAGCCGCCATTGGCCTGCGTCACAACCTTTATCTTTGAGTCGAAGCCCGCCAGCACTTCAGGGGTCGCGTCGGTTGAGCCGTCATCGACGACGATCACCTCAAAGGGTTCATCGAGCTTTTGTTTGAGGGCGCTCGTAATCGCGGCGTTTACAGTTGTCGCGCCATTGAAGACCGGGATTATGACGGCGAGCCGCATAGATGCTCGATCGTGGCGTCAGAGCGAGTCAGTCACCGCTGAAGCCTGCAAGTTCGCAGAGCCGCCGGTAGAGTTGCGATGCCTCCGGCGGGACGGGTTTGGAGGCTACCGTGCGCCGAAGTTTACGATCGGCAAAACCGCGCTCGACCTTGGCGTCGAGCAGTTTCTCGATAGAGTCGCATCCGCTGCCATCGAGCAGTTGGTCGTAGTGAACGAAAAGCCAATCGCCACCGGCCGGTAGATGCACGTTGAGGGCGTAGCCATAGGTGGCCTGCCAAATACGCATCGCGCGGTCGTAGTCGACCGGCTTGCCACCCGGCATCATCTCGCCGCGCTCAGCTTCCTTGACGATACTCGCGGCCGAGACAGCAGGATCGCGAAAAACACACAGAACTGCCGCTTCAGGAGCGAACTTCCGCCAGACGCCGAGCGTGTAACAAAAGCGCGGGTCCTTGAAGCAAAAGGGCTGATGAGCAACCTGGGCGCGGATTCGATCGGCAATTTTGGGCGGGCACCCGATCTTTTGATCCGTCGGAATCTCCGCCAGCCAGCGGATCCATCCTGGATCACGCACTGCTCGTCCGAGGAGTTTATCGCCCAGACTGCGATGAGCTCCAGGGATAATTTGCGCGAGCAGACCTTCGTTGATCCCGTTGACTTCGCGATCTTCGAAGTAGCCCTTCGGGTTGCCGATATCACCCGGGTAAAGCTCCTCGCCCATGAAATAGCCCGCGTCGGCAAGCAAGCCTGCTGTCAGGCTCGTGCCGCTGCGGCCACATCCGAGAATAAAACAGTTGCGTTTCACAATGATCGGGATGGGAGCGAGGGCGTCGCTCCTCGACAATGAGAAGCGTTACTTATCCTCGACGAGTGACAACGCCTGCTTGGGGCAAACCCGGATCGCTTTGAGGATCCGTTCTCGCGCCGATTCCGGGGGATTCTCGTTCAGGATCGTGAGCTGGTCATCTTCACCGACATGGAAGATATCTGGAGCTACCTCCATGCAGCGGGCGTTACTCTCACAGCGATTATAATCAACTACGATCTTCGTAGGCCTATCTCCATAACGAGCGTTCCCTCGATTTTAGTTAACGCGGTTCTTCAGCGCCAGACGACGCAATTTAATCCCGGTCTTATCCGCCCGCGGCAGCGAGGCTCGTCTGCGCCAGCGCCCCTTCGGCTTCGAGCAGACGTTGCTTGATAGCGACACCCCATCGATAGCCGGTAAGTCTGCCGTTGCTCCCGATCACACGATGACATGGGATAATAATCGCGACCGGATTCGATCCGTTGGCATGACCGACAGCGCGAGATGCCTCAGGCCGTGCCAGCTTTTGCGCAATCTCGCCGTACGAGCGTGTTATGCCCCGCGGTATCGCACAGAGTTCGCGCCACACCGCGAGCTGAAAGGGTGTCGTGCGAATATCGAGCGGCAGATCGAGTGTTACAGTGGGATCGGAAATCGAGGCGGCGATGCGGCCAGCTACGTCACTCACTTCGCCCTGCTCGCCAAGGATAGTCGCCTCGGGAAAGTCACGCCGCAATTCGCTTTCTAGATGAGCGATGGCTTCATTAATCCCAACCCAGCAAATGCCGTTTTTCGTCGAGGCCACCAGTAGATAGCCAAAAGGAGAGGGCGCGATCGCGTAGGCGATCGCGGCACCTTTGCCGCTCGATTCATAGGTAGCTTGTTCGACGATAAGTTCGGATCGACCGTCGCCGAGTTGTCGCAGGCGTCCTGCCGCTAACGCATCCGTTTTCATTTGGTTATTTCTCCCGAGTAGCCGTTGCGTAACAACCTTCCGCTTTTCAGCAATCAACAACCCCTTAGCATCCGGTATGTGATATCGGAGTCTTCGCCCTTAGCCGGATAATCAAGATTTGTGTTAGTGACGGAGCGGGGGGAGTCTCTACGATGCCAACCAAAGCAGCTACGTCGAAGAAGTCGGTTAGGCCGAAGAACACGTCGAGCGCCGCGAAAGCTCTGACGGTGAAAAAGCTTGCGACGCGGACGATCAAGCAATCAGTTGTGATTCGCGCGACGCCGGTCGAGGTATACGACGCGCTCGTGAACGCGAAGAAGCACGCTGCCTTTACCGGCGCCAAGGCTACCTCCTCAAACAAAGAGGGTGGAAAGTTCACTGCCTGGGACGGCTACATCACGGGGAAATACCAGAAGCTGGCACCGGGCCGGAAGATCGTCGCGCAATGGAGCACGCGCGAGTGGCCATCTGAGTACCCGCCGTCATTGATAGAGTTTACCTTCGAGCGCGCGGATAAGGGGATGCGCCTCACGATGGTTCAATCCGAAGTTCCCGCTGCCCAGGCCCCGAACTATCGCCAGGGCTGGAAGGATTACTACTGGACTCCGCTGAAGAAGTATTTCGCCGCCAAGGTCTAGCCCTTCGGCAACTTCAGCACGCGCTCGCCGATGATGTTGTGCTGGATCTCGCTCGACCCAGCCGCGATCGTAAGCGCGCGGGCAGCAATCGTCCGGGTCATCCAGCGACCACCTTCAACCGCACCAATCGATCCCTTGTCGAGTGTGCCGTAGGGTCCGAGCAATTCATCGGCGAACATTGCGACACGCAAATTGAGTTCCGTCGCGAAGAGTTTGCCGAACGAGCTCTCAGGCCCAGGAATCCGTCCTTTGAGCTGCGCAGTTAATGAGCGATAGCGACTGAGCCGCAAGCACTCCGCTTCGACGGCAAACTGCGCCAGCTTCTGACGGACATACGGATGGCGATTCGCGGGGATTCCCTCAAACTCGACATGCTTCGACAGTTCCAATAACTCGGTGATGCTTCGCTGCACGGGATGACGCGTCCCGCCGGAGACCCGTTCGTACATCAGGGTGGCGATCGACACCTGCCACCCTTGATTGATCTCGCCCACCAGATTTTCTTTCGGCACTCGCACGTTATCGTAAAAGACTTCGTTGAAGCCGCGGTCGCCGGTGATCTGAACCAGCGGGCGAATCGTGATGCCCGGGCTCTTCATGTCGACTAGCAGGTAGGAGATACCCTTATGCTTGGGCGCATTCGGGTCCGTCCGTACGAGCAGTACCTGCATATCGGCACGATGGGCGAGGCTGGTCCAGACCTTCTGGCCATTGACTACGAAGCTGTCGCCGTCGAGCACGGCGCGTGTTTGCAGCCCCGCCAGATCGGAGCCTGCATTAGGTTCAGAGTAGCCTTGGCACCAGATCTCCTCGCCGGTGAGCATCTTGTGCAGGTAGCGCTCCTTCTGCTTCTGGGTGCCGAGGAAGATGAGGGTAGGGCCGATACGATCGATCGCGAGCTGGTTCGCACCGTAAAGCGGAAGGCCGAAGCTCAGCACCTCGTCCTGATACATAGCCTGTTCCATCATCGTCGCGCCGCCCCCGCCGTACTCCTTGGGCCAATGGAGCGCTACGTAACCGGCTTCGTAGAGTCGGCGATGATATTCGAGCAGACGCCCCCAGCGACGATCGTCGCCCGAGTCGGCCGCTGGTGATGCCCCATCGCGGCTGCGACCGAACACCTCGGCCGATGTCGTCTTAAGCCAGTTATGAATCTTCGCGCGAAATGCGTCTTCTTCAGGCGTGTAACGAAAGTCCATCGCAAGGCTCCGATCCTCGAATCGCGCCGGAGTATAGCAACGACGGTCGTGGGATTGTTAATCGAGGTTCGGCAT
>Ga0335069_10004600_pt1 | contig 20361 bp, 14 predicted proteins | sample Lox_Sample_11_FD_206714 | JGI IMG/M metagenome (GOLD analysis project Ga0335069, IMG submission 206714) | Soil microbial communities from Loxahatchee National Wildlife Refuge, Florida, United States - Lox_Sample_1.1 | ecosystem: Environmental > Terrestrial > Soil > Wetlands | place: USA... | reverse complement strand
CGCCCTGACGAGCCTCATCGAGCCCGCGCTCATGGTCGGCATCGGCGGCACCGTCGGCGTCGTCCTCATCGCGATGTACCTGCCGATCTTCAGCCTCGCGGGGAAGATCAAGGCCGAGTAGCTCCGCCTTGAGGATCCGCCGAAGGCGGGCCGACGGCCCGAAGGGCAGCTAGAATGGAGCTCGGGATCCGCGTCGGTTCGCCGGACCACACGCTCGCCGGGCGACTCGCGTGGATCACGGGGCTGCGTCTCGCGTTCCTCGTGCTGCTGCTCGGCGCGACGGCCACGCTCTACCTGGGCGGGGAGCTCGAGCGCTACCCGTTCAGCCTGCGCATCGTGTTCCTCACGATCGTCGCCGGCTTCGCCGCGGGCGTCGTCTACGCCGCGCTCCTGCGCACGGGCAGGCACCTGCAGCAGCTCGCATGGGCGCAGATCGTGGTGGACCAGCTCACGTGGACGGCCATCGTGTACGTCTCGGGAGGCGTCGCGAGCGGAGCCACTCCCTTCTACGCGCTCACGTGCCTCGTCGGCGCGGTGCTCGTGGGACTTCGCGGCGCGGCGGTGGCGGCCGCCCTGGGCATCGGCATCTACGGCACCCTGGGCGCCGCGCTTCACTTCGGATGGATACACCCTCCGCCCGATCAGAACGCCGTCAGCTACGCGCTCGAGGCGACGCGCCTCGTCTACCCGCTGCTGCTCAACGCGCTCGGCGTCACCGTCGTCGCACTGCTCGCGGGGTACCTCGCCGAGAGGCTGCGGCTCACAGGCGGCGCGCTCCAGGCAGCGACGGCACGCGCACACGCCGCCGAGCGACTCGCCGTGCTCGGTCGCATCGCCGCCGGGCTCGCGCACGAGATCCGCAACCCGCTCGGCTCCATCACCGGCTCCATCGAGATGCTTCGCGAGTCGTCGGGTCTGTCTGAGGAGGACAAGCGCCTTTGCGACATCATCCAGCGCGAAGCGCGCCGCTTGAACGACCTGGTCGGCGACATGGTGGACCTGTCGAAGCCACGCCCGCCGCGCCCCGAGGCCACCGACATCGCCGCCCTCGCCCGCGAGCTCGTCGCACTGGCTTCGAACGCGGCTCGCGGCTCGGACGTCTCGGTCGTCTACGAGGGACCCGAGCGAGAAGCGCTCGCGCGTTGCGACGGCGCGCAGATGCGGCAGGTCGTCTGGAACCTCGTGCGCAACGCCATCCAGGCGAGCTCCGCTCAGTCGGCCGTCACCGTGCGCGTCGCGGCGGCGGATCGCCAGGTCACCCTGTCGGTCGAGGACCAGGGACCCGGCGTTCCGGAGGACGTCGGACGCCGCATCTTCGAGGACTTCTTCACGACGCGCACCCACGGTGCAGGCATCGGCCTCGCGGTCGTGAAGCGCATCGTCGACGACCACGCGTCGATGGGCGCGCGCCTCCAGGTGGAGCGCGGCGTTCACGGGGGGGCTTGCTTCCGCGTCACCCTGAGCAGCGACGTGTCCGGCCTCCGGCGCAGCCTCAGCCCTCCCGCAACCGCCTGACAAGGCAAGGAAATGAATGCGGACCGCGGTGCGCCCGTCGAACCGACGACGGCCCTCGTGGCCCATGCATCGAAACTTGCACGGACTCCCATAAGGACTTACGAGAGGCAGCGGCCTCACCCACCACCATGCGTCTTCGTCACCTCCTCACAGTCTCTTCCGTGCTCGCGTCGTTGGCCCTGGCCGCTCCGGCTCACGCCGACGACGCGCAGGGGTTCATCCAGCAAGAGCACCACAAGCTCGGACAGCTCCTCCACCAGCCGGCGTCGACCACGCGCGACAGCGAGATCAACGCAGCGCTCGACGGGTTCGTCGACTACGACGAGCTGGCCCGTCGCGCCTTCGGCGAGCCGTGCCCCGCTGCCATCCCGAGCTGCGAGGACCTCTGGGCGAGCTACAGCGACGGGCAAAAGTCGGAGGTTCGCGACCTGCTCAAGCAGCTCGTCGAGAAGAACTACCGCAAGAACCTCATGAAGACGCTCGACTACGACGTCAGCTACAAGGGCTCGAAGGGCACGGGCGGCGACACGCGCGTGCTGACCGAGGCCAAGAGCAAGACCAATCCGCGCGAGGAACCCTTCCGGGTCGACTACGTCGTGAAGCAGACCCCGCACGGCTACCGGGTCGTCGACATCATCACCGAGGGCTCGGTGCTGACGAAGGACTACTACGAGCAGTTCCTGAAGAAGCAGCACAACGAGGGCTACGACGCGATCGTCTCCAAGCTGAAGGAGAAGATCGCCAAGAAGGACTGACGAGCCGCGCGCCGACGCTCGGGCTGCGCGCATGCGGCACACGCCATGCCTGGACCTCGTCGGAGGTTCACAGTCATGGCTACCCAGACAACTCAGGATCAGCCGCAGGTCGAACCGGCTTCGCGTCCTGGAGAAAGACTACGGGAAGCGGCAGGTGCTGGCTCTGCGGCGGAAGCCCTCGGCGGTGCCGCCGCTGTGGTCCTGGCGATCATCGGGCTCGCCGGCGGGCTACCGACGGCGATGATGTGCATCGCGACCATCGTCCTAGGCGGAGCCATTCTGCTCGATTCGGCCGCGATCACTGCGCGCTACCAGCACCTGGTGCGTGACACGTGGGGCGCCGAGGCGCGCAGCACCAAGGCGGAGGTGGGCACCGGCCTGTCGGCCGAGTCGCTGGCCGGCGTCGCGGGCATCGTGCTCGGGATTCTGGCGCTACTCGGTTACATGCCCGAGACGCTGTGCGCGATATCGCTCATCGTCTTCGGCGGCGGCTTGATGCTCGGCAGCCTGGCGCGCCGTCGGTTCCATGCCACGAGCGTCGAGCACTTCGGCGCCGGGGCGAGTAGCACGGCGATGCGCGCCCTCCACGAGGCCACCGGCGTCGCGTCCGGCGGTGACCTGCTCATCGGCGTCGGCGCGGTGGTGCTCGGCATCCTCGCGCTGCTCGGTGTCTACCCGCTGACGCTGGTGCTCATCGGGCTCCTCGCCGTGGGCGGCGCGGTCATGTTCGGGGGAAGCCTCCTGGGCGCCAAGACGCTCCACTTCCCGCATCTGGCCCACCACCAGTGACCGCCCGCCGCTGCGCGAAACCGGCAGCGCAGTAGAATCCACAAGCGAGCGCACGGAAGCCCTCGGTGGCGACGGACAACCGCGGCCCCGTCGCATGGACCGCGTCGCCGAGGGCCGTGATCGCGTCCAGACCGGCCCACGACAATCCACTCGCTGTGAGCATCCCCCACGGCCATCGGAGGAGGCCTCCGCGCATCGTCCACGCCGTGCGCATCACCGGCACGAGCAACGCGAGTCCCACGGCGGCGCCGATCTCGTCGGCGATGTCGGGGAGCGCCAGGAGGCGACCATCTAGCAGGGCGCGCGCGTCGTGGACGAACGGACCTCCCTCGATGGCCACGGCCGCTACGAAGGCTGCCGCGAGCCACACGCGGCGCCCAACCGCGTCCGAAGAGTCGTCGAGCAACCCCGCGACGCTCCAGGCTCGCGCCAGGATCCAGATCTGGGCGATCCACCAGACGTTGGCGACCAGCGACACGACGCCGCAATAGAGATCGGCGCGGTCGCCGAGGGCCGCGGCGACCGCCGGGATCGTCGCCGCATCGGCTGCAAGGAGCGTCGCGAAGCAGGCGAGCCCCAGCAGCCACGCTCGTCTCAGGTAGTCACCGCGATCGAACGTCCGGGCCGCCACAAGGGCGCCCGCGACGGCGAGCAGTCGGCCGGACTCGACCTCGACGACGAGGACCTGCGGAACCGCGGCATCACCGACGGCGAGGGCGGCCAACGCGAAGAGAGCCGCGAAGGCGAAGGGCAGCGCGAGAAGCTTGCCGAAGGCGCCGCCGGCGTACTCAGTCACTGGACGCCTCGTCTGCCTCGCTGACCGCATCCCTCGGAGCATCGCCCGAGGCGTCGACCGGAGCGTCGCCGAGTGCATCCCTCGCTGCGTCGCCGCTGGCGTCCGTCGCCGCGTCCGTTGCTGCGGGCTGTTCTTCGGACGCGTCGGCGCACATCGACGGGCCGGTGCATCCCGTGGCGCCCCACACGCCGTTGGGCGGACACGTGTACGTCATGCACTGCGTGGGGGAGTACAGCGTCTGCCCCGGCGTGCACGCGCAGAACTGGAAGCACGGGTTGCAGTCGGACTCCTCGATGACCGCGCCGTCGCTCGCGCCTTCGCCAGCCTCGCCCGCATCGGCTGCGCCACCCCCACCCGCGGAGGAGTTGCTGCACGACCACCACACGAGGCTCGCGAGGACGCTGAAGCCGAACCCGACCCACGCTCGAGGCTGCACGGACGCAGTGTAGTCCAGGGCAACCCCAGCGCTTGCGGTGCGGGTACCGCTCTCGCGGTTGGGGACAGACGCGTTGCCCGAAGGGCTCTTGCCCCGGTCGAGCCGGGTGGTAGCCTTTTCCCTACAGGTGACGCCTTTGAAAACCACGAAGAAGCTTTTCAACGTGATCGTCGTACTCGGTATGGGCGCGTCGGCTGCCACGATGGCCGGGGCATGCTCGAGCAGCACGAGTGGGGGCGGGGGCGGCGGCTCCGGCTCCTCTTCGGGGTCGACCGAAGACGCGTCCGGTTCGTCGTCCGGAACCGCGTCCTCGTCCTCCGGTTCGTCGTCCGGAACCGCGTCCTCCTCCTCCGGCTCGTCGTCCGGAACCGCGTCCTCCTCCTCTGGCTCGTCGTCCGGAACCGCGTCCTCCTCCTCCGGCTCGTCGTCCGGAACCGCGTCCTCGTCCTCGGGCTCGGCGATGGACTCGGGGTCGGATGCGTGCACGAAGACCTGGGCGTGCTGCTGAATGAAGAAGAGCCGCCACGGCAAGAACCCGCCCTGGTGGAAGCGCGCTGCGCCCAAGGCGCACACGTTCGAAGAGATCGTCGATCCCGTGATCGACGCAACGCCCGCCGAGGACCGCGCGGAGCTGGCGGCCATCTGGCAGAACCGCGCTGGCGTCGAGCTCTGCGTGTCGTCCACCTTCGCCACGCTGTCGGTGGAGTTGCTCGAGCACGGCGCCACGCAGATGGTCCACGAGATCGTCTCGCAGGCCGTCCGAGACGAGGTGCACCACGCCCAGATCAGCGCCGAGATGGCGGCCAAGTACCGAGGTGACGCGCTTCAGTGGCCCGCCCCGGAGCCGAACCACGTCCCGACGTTCCGTGCGTCGAAGGGGGCGTGGCACGCGACGCTGTACATGATCACCGAGTGCTGCATCAACGAGACGCTGGCGTGCGGCGTCCTCGAAGCGTCCATCGCGCAGGCCAAGAGCCCGCTGGCGAAGGCGGCGCTTTCGACGATCCTCTCCGACGAGGTCAGGCACGCGCGCGTCGGCTGGGCTCATCTCGCGTCGCCGTGGGTAACACCGGAGATGAGACAGGAGCTTCCGTCGTGGCTTCAGTGGCTGCACTGGTCGAACCTCCGTGAGCTCGTCGAAGACGACACCCCGTTCCCCCGGGGGAAGTACCCGACCCACGGCATGATCACGCGGAGCCAAACCCGCGAAGTCGCCTACGGGACGCTCGTCGACATCATGTTCCCCGGTTACCGACGAGCAGGCATCGACCCCTCGGCCACGGAGGAGTGGGCGCGCAAGGCGTTCGCGCAGGAGCTGGCTGCGGCGGTCTAGCGGACTGCATTCGTCACTTCGCGCTCCATCGGCCGAGCGCGACGGCCACGATGGCCCACAACCCGCACACGGCGCCCATGAGCGTCGCGAGGGCGCCGATCGAGAGACCGGCGAAGCCGACGGCCGCGAACGCGTCGCCGCTGCGATAGACGAACGTGTCGATGAAGCTCTTCGCTTTGTACTTGTCGGCGGGGTCGACCACCGTGAAGAGCACCTCGCGCGCCGGTTTGGCGAAGGCGAAGTCGAGCGCGCGGCGCGAGACCTGACAGACGACGAGGACCCAGACCACCGGCGCGAAGTGCAGCGCCACGAAGCAACCGAGGGTGTAGAGCGGCAGGAGCGCGAGCGCCGCGCCGATCCCGGCGAAGCGGAGACTTCGAGCGACGACCGAGACCTGCAGCACGAAGGTGAGGAGATTCGTCGCCAGGTCGATGCGCGCGAAGAGGAGCGTGCGCGCGGAGGTGCCCAGCAGGGCAGCTTTCACGATGCTCGCCTGCTGGAAGTACAGCACCGTCGACGAGAACGTGAACCCCACCAGGTACGCGCAGATGCCCAGGAAGTAGGGGCTGAGCATCGCGGAGCGCATCCACTTCAACACGCCTCCCTCGGGAAGAGCGCGTCCGAGCGTGCCCGACGTCGCGCCGGTGCGTCGGGCGCAGCGCACTGCGGCCTCGAGCAGCAGCGCGCCGGCGAGGAGCGACACGGGCACGTTGGCTTCCCCCCCGAGGATCGACGCGATTCCCGACCCGACGATCGCGCCCAGGGTGCCGCCTCCGCCGATGAGGGCGAAGAAGCGGATGCCGTCTTCCCGGGAGAAGACGTCGGCCATGAGAGCCCACGCGAGCGTGATCAGGAAGAGATTGAGCACGCTCGACCAGACGAAGAAGATCCGCGCGACCTCCGCGTTGGGCGACGGACCGCGCAGGAGGAGGGCGAACGCGACGAGGCTCAGCGCCGCGATTCGATACGTCACGGCCACGAAGCGGCTCCTCGGCAGGCGCGACACCATGGCCGAGAACAGGGGGGTGACTCCCAGCGTCACCGCGAGCGTCACGAGGAAGAGGCGCGGCAGATCGCGCACGCTCCCGACGATGCCCATCGCGTCGCGCACCGGCCGCACCGCGTACCAGGCCGCGAACACGCAGAAGAAGAGCGCGAACGACCAGCGGACGTCCGCACGCGACCGTGCGGCGTCGCTCACCCGTGCGCCTTGTGCCAGGTCTCGAGGAGGGCTGCCTCGCGCTCGGGCTCTACGCCGGGACGCTTCTGAGCGCGCCTTTCGGGCGATTGCGCGTTCCACCAGGCGAGCGCGTCCCTCGCCGTTTGCACGGGGCTGCGGAAGCGAAGGCCGTGCGCGATGGCGCGCGCGGCGGACACGCGGCCGAATCCGGAGTCGTCCGCGGCGGCCGGCACGTGAAGAGGAAAGTTCCCCCAGCCGCCGGCGTCGTTCTTGTCGAGCCAATCGTCGGGTATCCACGTGAAGCGCGGGTCGGCGCCCACCGCTGTCTTGCACGCGTCGAGGACGGCTCCGAATCGGGGGACGTCCGGGCCGACAGCGTTGAAGACGCCCGTCGCGTGGCCCTCGATGGCCGTCACCATCCATGCGCCCAGGTCACGCGCGTCGATGAACTGCATCGGATCGTCGGGAGCTCCGGGCGCGATCATCTCGCCGCCCCGTGCCATCCGGAGCGGCCAGTACACGAACCGGTCCGTCGGGTCGTCTGGACCAGCGATGACACCCGAGCGGACGCTCGTCGTTCGGCCGGGCATGGCCGTCTCGGCGGCCTGCTCTGCGAGGACCTTCAGAGGCCCATACACGGTTTCGTCGATCTTCTTGATGTCGGCGACGGTGACGCCAGGAGGGAGCGACAGGACCGGCGAGCTCTCGTCGATCGGGTCCTTCCCCAGCTTGTAGACGGAGATGGTCGATAGAAAGAGGTAGTGGCCCACGTGGTCACGCAGCAGCTCGGCAGCCCGGCGCACCAGCGTCGGTCCGGGAGCCCACGTGTCGACCACGGCATCCCAGTCACGACCCCGGAGCAGGTCGAGCTGGGTCTGCCGATCACCGAGGATCGTCTCGACGTTCGGGAAGAGCCCGGGATTCGTCTTGCCTCGATTGAACAGGGTGACGGTGTGCCCGCGCGCGATCGCCGATCGAACGATGGGCGGCCCTGCGAAGCCCGTACCGCCGAGAATCAGGATGCGCTTGCCGCTCGGTGCCGGCGTCGGTCCCGGGGCCGGAGCAGCTGTCGGAGATACGGCGGGCGGCGGCGTGGCCGGCGCACAGGCCGCCAGGGTCAGAGCTCCGACGCCTCGAACGAAGTCTCTTCGCCGGATGCGCACGCAGATCAAACACCGGACGACCAAGAAGGTTCGGCGTGAAATAAGTCGGCGCTCCCATTCGAAGGAACAACGCCCACCGTGCGCGTCCTCGTCGTCGACGACCAGCGTGATGTCCGCGAAGCGTTGCGCCTGCTCTTCAAGTCGGAGGGCATCGAGGCCGTCTGCGTCGAACGGCCCGACGCCGCCATCGCGGCCATGGAGACGTGGGAGCTCGACGCGGTGCTCGCCGACCTCGACTCCACCCGCGGTGCGAGCAACGGAAGCGCGGGGCTCGACCTCCTGTCGCGCACACGCGCCATCGATCCCTCCCTTCCCGTGGTCGTGATGACGGGTTGGGGCAGCGTCGAAGACGCCGTGGAGGCGATGCGGCGAGGGGCGCGCGACTACGTGGTCAAACCCTGGGACAACGTGCGCCTGCTGTCCACGGTGCGAGCGCAGGCGGAGCTTCGCTGCGCGGTTCGTCGTGCCGAGCGCCTGGAGCGCGAAGGGGCCCGCGCCCGGCGGCGCGAGCTTCCGGCGTTCATCGCGGAGTCGCCCGTGATGGAACCCGTCCTGCATTTCGTGGAGCGCACCGGCCCCAGCGATGCCAACGTCCTCGTGACGGGTGAGCACGGAACCGGCAAGGAGGCGGTCGCACGTCTTCTCCACGAGTCGTCGCCCCGGCGCGACCGGAGCTTCGTGCCGGTCAACGCGGGGGACCTGCCGGAGGGAGTCTCCGAGTGCGTGGAGCTCGCTGACGGCGGGACACTGTTCCTCGACGAGATCACCGGCATGCCGCCGAGTCGGCAGGTCGAGCTCTTGCGCGTCCTCCAGACCGGCGAGCTCGCGCCCGTCGGCTCGTCGCGCACGCGACGTGTCTCGGTGCGGATCGTTTCGGCCGCGAACATCGAAGTCCGAGCCGAGGTGACAGCGGGCCGTTTCCTGGAAGACCTGCTCCACCGACTCGACATCGAGGGCATCCGTCTTCCGCCCCTGCGGGATCGCCCCGAGGACATCCTTCCCCTCGCCACGCACTTCCTCCGCGTTCATGCCCGCCACTACCGCGTGGGACCACCGAGGCTTTCGGACGACGCGCTGGTGGCGCTGAAGGGGCACCCCTTCCCCGGCAACCTGCGGGAGCTGAGCCACGCGATGGAGCGGGCGCTGCTCCTCGCGCGGAACGCGGTCATCTCGGGCGCCGATCTCGCCTTGGGGTCGCGTGACGAGCCGAGTGCGGCGGGCCTGGAGACCATGACGCTGAAGGCGGTCGAGCGTCACCTCGTGACGCGCGCGCTCGAGAGACACTCCGGCAACGTGAGCGGAGCCGCCCGCTCCCTGGGGCTCAGCCGAAGCGCCCTCTATCGGCGCTTGCAGACGCTTGGAATCACGTTGAGCCGGTCCTCGTCCTAGTCCCGCGTGGCATCAGTTGGAGCAAGGTGGCGCGTTCGGAGTGCCTCGCCACAGCTGCGTGAGGCCCTCGATGACGGCGGCGGTCGCGTCGGCGCGGTAGGACGTCGCTCCAGGCTCCTGCCCGCCGGTGCCGCCGTCGGGTGAGAACGCCGTCGCGTAGTGGAAGTCCTTCGACGAAGCGCGCAGGTACTCCGTCTGGACGGGGTTGCCGGTCTGCGTGTCCGTGACCACCGTGAAGAGGCTCGAGTTCGCCGGGGTCTGCTGCGTAACCGCCACGAGGAGCTGAGGCTGGACCACGTCCGTGAGCGGCGCGAGCATGCCGACGCCGACGCGGTGGACGGCGCCCAGGAGCCACGCGTTTCCGATCGTAGTCTTGTTGGTGTCGATCGCGCTCGTGGAGGGAACGAGTGCCTCCATGAAGGCGCCCGCGGGCACGGGACTCGGGATGCCGGCCTCGTCGTCCGGGATGTTTCCGTCGAAGATCCCGGCGGTGACCATCGACTGCACGATCGCGTTCGCCTCGTTCCAGTACATCGACTGGGTGGGGGTGGACGCGTCTCCGACGCCCGCGTCGGCGGCGATGAGCGCGTTCACGCCGTCCTGAAGACGCGCGAGGCCGAACACCGCCTCGGCTTGCACGTCCGTCAGCAGCGCGTCCGGCGTCGGCATCCCCTGCCCAAGCGCGTCGTGCCCTGGATCGTCGCTCGTGACGAGCTGCTGGAAGAAGAGTCCCGTGCTCGTGTCGCGCCCTCGCGCCCACACGTAGTCGACGGCGGCGAGCGCCGTCGCCGCCCACGTCGAGACGTCGGCGCCCGCGTCGGGATCGGACGCGTGAAGGCTCGCCATGTCCACGAGCGCCGCCGCAGCCATGATCACCTGGGCTGGTGCGTACGCCACGTTCCCCATGCCGTCAGGCGTGCCGAGCACGGTGGCGGTGCCGCCCTCCGGAAGCGTGACCGTCTGCGCGTAGGTCGTCTGCAGGTTGCGCGCGAAGGCGTCCGCGAGCTGTCCCAACGTCGCAGCGTGCATCGTGTCGTTCGCGTACTGCAGCCCGGTCGCAGCGGCCCGGAGCCGGAAGTAGTCCTCGCCGTCGTAGCCGGTGGGCGCGGAGGTCAGCTCCCCCACGATGGTCGCCCCGAGGTCGGGCATGATCGCGTCGAGCTTGGGCGTGAGCTGGTTGTCGCCGTAGGTCGACGAGCTGCAGTGGTAGGCCCCGATCGACGCGGCGAATCCCACGTCGTCGCGCCAGGAGTGAGGGCTGCCGGGCATGCCCATCGCGTTCCACGACGGGGAAACGCCCTTGCCCTGCGCGTAAGCGTCGGAAAGCTCGTTCTGGAGCACCGTCTTCTGGAGGCAGAAGGCGACGGGATCCGTGCCGTTGTAGGTGCAGCTCCCCGTGGACGAATCCTGGGGCGGTTGCAGCGGCACGTCGGGCGCGGCGTCGCTACCTCCCTCGTCACCCGCATCCGGAGCCGGTGTCCCACCTCCGGTGCCCGAATTCTTGCTGCAGGACCACGCCACGGCGGCGCTCACGAGGGGCAGGACAAGCAAAGTGAGGCGACGGTTCATTGGCCGGATTGTGCCGGCGGCGGAACCAAGCGCAAGCGCGAGGGGCAGAAGGCGTGCCAAGCGGCCGCATTATTCCAGCCCCTGGCCCGCGGAGTTTGTCCTGGATCAAACCCCTTCACCTTTCCGACGAACACGGACCGCTGGACCGCATATGAGACCCCGCCGGGTTTGTCCGGCCCAGTTTTTCCCATTTATCCCACTGGTCCGAAGGGAGAGCGTTCCATGCGGTCACTTTGCGCACCGTTTGCCGTTGTCGCGGTGCTGGCTTTCGCAACCGGCTGTGAAGACGGTCCGAATCAGCCCTTCTCTCCGGCCCCCGCCGGTGCGGCCAGCGTCTGGTCGGCACCGCAAGCGGATGCGGCGGTAGGGCCGGGCGCTCAGAACTTCGACGCCGGGTACCCGACGACGGGTGCCACGACGCTCTGCAGCACCGACTTCAAGCGCCAGCGATGGGCGTGGATGCTCACGCAGCCGATCGTTCCGCCGCGCTTCTACGCCGGCATCGACCTGGCGGGCGGCGACCAGTGGAACGGCCTCTCGATCGGCCAGGCCGAGGCACCCCCGGCCTCCCCGACCGCGGACGGCGGAGGTCTCTGCCAGTCCGTCCCGCTCGGCGCGGGCGGCACGTGCCCGAGCGGCATCGGCGCCTGCGACCAGAACTACTGGGGCAACAACCAGGAGGTCGGCTTCTCCTGGAACGTCGCGACCCACATCCTCGACCAGATGACGATCAACCTCGGATACACGGGGTCTTTCGCGACTGGGCCGTACCCGGACAACACGGGCGCGGTGCACTCGTACGCGATCGCTCCGGGCGACGTCATCCGGCGCGACGGCGAGCCGTACCTGCTCGACTGGAACGGCAATCCCGACCAGCAGATCACCAACATCTTCAACGCCGCGATGGCGACTTCCGCATCGCTGGGCGGCATCGCGTGGGACACGAGCGACTGCACGAGCGACACGACGTGCGGCAACGGCGAGGTCTGCCAGTGCACGCACGACATGACGAACACGGCGCAGTGCGCTTCCGGCAGCAAGGGCAAGTGCGGTGACAAGAACTGCGGCACCGACGGCTACTGCCTCGTCTACGCGAGCCAGTGGATCTTCGGCATTCGCCCCATTGCACTCTACGTCCAGGGAACCGCGGGCGTCCCGCAGCCGGCCCTCAGCACGCCGACCGGCTTCTACAACTTCTGGGTCAAGTGGGAACCGTTCTCGTACCTGAAGCAGCACGTCGAGCTCGGGCCGAACGGTCCGTCCTCGTACGGCACGCCGACGGGCGCCGATCCCTCGAAGAACATCACCTGCCAGCAGCAGATCGGACAGACGTTCAGCAACTTCAGCCAGAACTGCGTGCAGGTGCACGGCGACACGGGTCAGCCGAACAGCGTCGACCAAGTGAACCTGAACAAGGTGCTCAACGGTCTGACGCACGACCAGGAGCACTGGACGGCGAACGTGCTCGGCGTAAACCAGAACTTCACGTCGCTCAAGGTCGCTCACAACCCGAGCATCGTCGTTCAGGACACGGATACGCCGCAGCCGGGCGACATCGCGCAGGACTGGACGTACGACGTCCGCGCCCGCGGCGAGACGGACAACGACTACGCCCCGCCCGTCACCACTCGTCCCAACACGACGTACCCGGGCGCATACGAGTTCCGCGCCTCGAGCCTCATCGTCATCGAGTGGACGCGCCTGATGCTGGAAGACATCGCCAAGGTCACCGGAAAGCTCCACAAGCTCGGCGACGCCTGCACCGGGTTCGATGCCACGGGCCAGCCGAACTACCTCCAGGATCCGACCTGCTCCGGCATCGAGGGCATGATCGTTCCGGGTTGGGCCAGCACCGGCGCGCTCATCTACGGGCCCGGCTACGGCACGGGCAGTATCGCGACCATGGGCGCGGACTGCGCGGGCGATCCGACGAAGTGCAACTTCGACTTCTCGAAGGACCCGGTCCGGCCCGACCTGAACCCGGCCAGCAACTTCGACATCGACGCCGACTGGTGGCTGCCGATCATCAAGCCGGGTGACTACTCCGGCGCGCTCTGCATCGACCCGATCCAGCAGAGCGACTGCGACGTCACCGTGTTCCCGCAGAACCTCGCCTCCATCTTCCAGAACACGCTGAACCACGTGATCCGCGTCATGGGGCACGGCGACATCCACGCGATACCGGCGGAGCTGCAGGACGTCCGCTACTACTTCAAGTGGTTCGGAGTCGCGACGGTCAAGTACCTGAAGGCGTACGCCAACTACGTGCAGAAGTACGGCGCGGCGGCGGCGGACAGCTGGCCGGACGGCACGGTCGGGGGCGGCCTGGGCCCGTCGGACGTTCTCGCGCAGCCGGTCGACCAGGAAGCGCTCTTCTTCGACTACCTCTTCCAGACGGGCGTCGGCCAGGGGCAGACCTTCGACAAGTTCGAGTACGTCGATCGCGACTTCATCGGCCAGGGCGCCGGTGACTCGACGACCTGCGCCTCGGACTTCGGGACCTCGAACTGCATCCCCTGGGACTTCGAGTTCGGTGACGACCTCCTGGGCGGCAACCAGCGCTACGACAACTGGTATCGCCGCATGGACCGCGAGGAGATCGCGCTCTACTCCTCGATGCTCGAGGACAAGACGCACACTCCGGGACAGGAGAACAACGTCAACATCACGAACCTCGCCGGCAGCTCGACGCTCGCGGCCAACTGGCCGACGTGGCAGTGCGCCACCGGCCAGTACTCGGATCCGGGCCAGATGGGCGGCAACGAGTGCGGCGGCGTGAACCCGCCGCTCGATCCCACCCCGGCAACGGCGGCGTGCGCGCACCCGGTCGTCGCCAAGACCTGGGAGAACGGGACGATGGCGGTGTGCGGGAGCGCGGCGTGTGACTACGCCACGTACACCGCGACCGGCTGCGCCAGCCCGGCGCAGGCCTGCGTCACCGACCTCGCCGGAAGCGGCGAGTTCTGCGTGACCATGAAGATGGACAAGAACGGGGCGACCCCCTGCACCGACGGCCTCGAAAATCCGGTGGCTTGCCCGGCGCCGAGCGTCGTCGCGCCGCACCCGCTCCTCTGGCGCTACGCGAGCGCCTGGGGCCGCTCGCCCTGGGCCCTCGGTCACAGCCCGGTCACGCTGGCCCAGGCCGACAAGCAGCCTGGCATCGGCGTGGCGAAGATCACCATTCCGAACTTCGCGGCCGGTCCCTACACCCCGAGCCCGATCGCGCCGACGGTGGACGCGAACAACAAGGCGACCTGCGCGATGGGCTACACGCTCAGCTCGAACGGCGTCTGGTGCAACGCGGCCCTCAACACGGGCACGGGCACCTCGTCGCCGACCTTCACGCCACTCGTTCCGTGGCTCGAGGTCGGAGGCGGCGAGACCATCAACGGCGGCCCCGTCGGCTTCTCGATCCCCGAGGACGGCAACCGCGACCAGTTCCTGACGACCGGTCAGCTCGACTTCACCGGCGTCCTCGAGTCGTACGTCGTCGACTACGTGCCCTTCACCGACCCGGTGCAGCCGAGCTGCGTCTCGACCGGGAAGTGCAACGCCGGCTTCAACTGCGACCCCAACTCGGCCCTCTGCGTGACGGATGACAACACCATCCGCATCGAGGCCATCGAGGGTCAGGACTTCCTCGGCCAGGTCTTCCTGTGCCAGGACCCGTTCACCAACGACATCCTGCACGTGGGGATGTACGACTCCGCGTACACCCTCCTCAATTGGCTCGCCGCGCACCCGGGCGGCATCAACCTCGGCACGGGTGTGTTCGAGCCGAGCGCGCAGACCGCCTGCGCCATCATCGTCCGCACTTCGCCTTACGACAACGCGGTCGACCGCGTGGCCGCACTGGGCACCGGGGCCAACGTCAACTTCTCCGGTGGTCAGGGCCAGGGACGCGTCACCGACGTCGTCCTCTTCGATCCCACCCTCATCCAGTCCTTCTGAGAGCTCGAGGAGCACGAACCATGCTTCGCAAGATCACGTTTGCCAATGTCGGGCTGGCCGGACTGGCCCTCGTAACGACGCTCGCCACGGCGTGCGTCGCCGATCGTCCTTCGCGTAACGGCGTCTTCGACGAGAACCAGTACCTGCGAAAGGACTTCCTCATCGCGCCGGGCACCGGCGGGGTGGACGAGGGGTGGTTCGTCAAGTCGACGATCGTCGCCACCTCGACGCCGAACCCGCTGGGCAACGTCGGCGGCGCCGGGCTCTTCGCCGGCGCCGAGGGACAGACGGCGAACCTCGTTCGGTTCGTCATCAACCAGGATCAGATGTCGATCGCCGACATGCGCGAGCTCGACAACGATCCGACCTACAACTCGCAGCAGTGGCGCACGTCCGAGGCCATCAACGCGTGGCCGATCACGAACGTCGACCTCAAGTATCAGGTCAACCTCGACGGCGAGAAGACGAACTTCTACCAGGAGAACCAGGAGCTCGACTGGCAGCTGCGCCAGTGGGTGAAGATCAACTTCGCCAAGAACAACCTGAGCGACCTGTACCAGTTCAACGACGAGAACAACGGGACGCTCCAGAACTGCGTCGACCTCGGCAACACCTCGGTCGAGCTGCACAACAACTCGTTCAACGTCGACGAGGCGAACGGCTACTTCGAGTTCGCGCTGGATTTCACCATCCCCATCCACCTCCCCGCGCCCGATCCCAACGCCGCGGCGGGCACGGTGAGCCAGGCCGACGTGTGCATCGCAGCGTTCGGCCCGAGCTGGCAGACGTTCCAGGCGCTGGGACGCAGCAACGTGAGCCTCACCGTCAAGTTCGGGTTCGTCCGGCCGAGCAAGGTGACCGACGGCACCTACGTGCCGATGCCCCTCGACGAGAAGGACCCGATCAACCACAAGTACGGCGCGATCAAGATCAACATCCCGTACCGCGACCCGAGCACGCAGCTCCTCGGCGCCGACTCGTACGTCGTCCGTCACGACCCGAACAAGCCCATCGTCTACTACTTCGCGCCGGGCATGCCGCAGGCGTACCAGCAGTTCTTCGTCCGCCCGGGCGGCCTGCAGGATCAGACGAACAACAGCGCCCTCGTCAAGAGCGGCGCCAAGGCTCGCCTGCAGTTCCTCAACTACAACGACGCCACCAAGTACGGTGACGGGCAAGGCCCGACGCGCAACGTGGGCGACCCGCGTTACAGCTTCATCCAGTGGCACTCGGACCTGGACAACGGGTCCCAGCTGCTCGGCGTCATGCAGCCCTTCGCCGATCCGCGAACGGGTGAGCTCATCTCGACCACGGTCAACGTGTTCGAGGGTCCGTTCCAGGACACCGTCCAGCAGCGGCTAGAGGCTTTCCTCCAGACCGTCGGCGCCGAGTACCTCACGCCCACGGGTGACTTCGACGACAGCAAGTACCCGCCGACCTGCACCGCGGGCCAGACCGTGCCGCTCGTCCCGGCCGACGTGGCGAACATCCTGAACCGCCAGTCGACGGTCTACAGCAAGATGCAGCAGTACCTGCAGCGGCCGTTCGCGCAGTACGGCTACCAGGGTCCGTCCAACTTCGTGCCCACGCACGACTCCGACTTCTACAACGCGTACTTCGCCATCGCGCCGTACCAGGTGTACGCGGACCCGAACGCGAACCCCTTCGTCATGCCGGAGAGCTCGCCGTTCAGCACGGCGCAGACGAACCAGTGGCAGTCGCTGATCCAGGTCGCGCAGTTCCAGAAGCTGGCCGCGTCCGTCGACAACGGCACCTACAAGCCCACCTGGAGCTCCCCCGCCGACGCGGTGAACTTCGCCAGCAGCTGGCAGGGCCTCGGCCGTGCGGTCAGCGCGTTCGATCACACGGCGCACTACGTGCCGGGCGCCGCCTACGCGGACGACATCTCGATGTTCTCCTACTTCGACATCTATCAGCGTGACGGTCGTCACTGCGTGAACGGCAAGTGGGAGACGCGTCAGCAGTACACGACGAACCTGATCCAGAGCCTCAACATGGCCGTCGCGACGCACGAGTTCGGCCACTCGATGGGCCTGGAGCACAACTTCATGGGCTCGGTCGACCAGCGGAACTTCCCGATGGACACGAGCGGTAACTGCCCGGCGAACAGCAGCTGCCCGCTGCTCTACTCGTCGAGCATCATGGATTACAACCAGCCGATCGTGGAGGCGTTCTTCGAGTCGAACGCGGGCTCGCCGGTCTGGGGCCCGTACGACACCGCCGCGATGGCCTTCATCTACGGCAACGACACGTCGGCCAGCGCGATCGGTCCGAACGGCGCGCCGGGCAAGAACATCTCGGGCCAGACGAGCGCCACGGCGCCTTGGAAGGACCCGGGCGGCTTCAACGGCGCCACCGAGACGAACTTCCTCTTCTGCTCCGACCAGCACACGATCTACACGCCGCTCTGCCAGCGCTACGACATGGGCGTCACGCCGTCCGAGATCGTGGCCAACGCGATCCAGCAGCGCGAGTGGAACTACCTCTGGACGAACTTCCGCCTCTACCACAAGTACTTCTCGTTCCAGAACTACGCGACCCAGGCGGTCACCGACCTCCAGGCCTTCCGGCGCTTCCAGAGCGCGTGGATCTTCGACTGGTCGCAGGCGGAGCTCACGAACAACCTGCGCCTCATCGGGTTCCCGATTCCGACGGGCGACACGGCGGGCGACTACTACACGCAGCTCTACAACAAGTTCGAGTCGGACATCTCGGTGGCCAACCAGCTCGCGGTGGGCTATCAGCGCGCCATCCTCGATCAGTCCTCGGGAGAGCGCCCCTTCGTGACCGTCTACGATCCGTTCTACGGTGACACCACTCAGCAAGGTATCCAGATCGACAAGGTCGAGCTCACGACCGGCGTGACGGGCCTCTGGAATGCCGTCACCAACTTCGATCCGAGCCAGGCAACCGGTTTCTACGTCTCGACGCTGGGCGGACTCGGTGATCCCGCGTTCCACAGCGTGTCCGACGCGACGTTGAACGACTTCCTCGGTGCCGCGTTCGCGACCTTCCAGTACACGCAGCTCGGACCGCTCGCCGTCTGGTCCAAGGCGACGCACGATCCGGCCTACACCGGCAACCTCCAGTACCAGACCTGGGTCGGCGCGTGGACCTTCGATCGCGAGGAGGACTTCCTGACCTACCTCCGGCGCATCGCAGTCAACTACAGCTTCGACAACTGCGACGAGAACGGCCTGAACTGCAACCCGTGCGTCGACGTCAACACGTGCACGTGGGACCCGCGCACGCGCCAGCAGAAGCAGACGCAGCTCACGCAGTCGGACTACACGAACCGCTTCATCGGCCCGGACGGCAAGTACTACATCTGGGGCTGGTTCCAGAGCCGCAACCAGTACGTGCTCGCCGAGAAGGACCGCAACACGTCGACCTACGCGCTCATGTACAACTGGCAGACCGACGTCGTGTACGGCCAGGACACGGGCGAGAACGGGGCGAGCTACCTCGAGAAGCCGGTGCGCTTCGCCGTGGACGCGTTCAACTACTTCGACGACAACAGCCCCGGTGCCAACGCCGGCGCGACGTCGGCTACGGGTGGCAACTGAGTGCCGCGTAAAGGAGCAATCGCGCTCTCGGCAGTGGCCGTAGCGGGAGCGCTTTTGCTGGCGGTCTACACGGCTCGCTCGCGTCCGAGCGAGCCGGCGGGCGGGGCTGCGCAGCAAGCCCCCGCCTCGGTGGACGGCGCCGCTGCGTCGAGCAAAGACGCGGGGCCGTCACGACCGCACTGGAACACCGAGGAGAACCCGAACTGGCACGCGGGGGTGTCCTTGCGCCCCATGGACCGCGACATCATCGCGGCGCTCGAGTCGGGAACCGTCGCCCGCAAGGACATGACCGACGTGTTTCCCGATCGGCCGTACAAGGTGCGGTTCGCCGGCAGCGCCACCACGGAGACGTTCGCCTACGTGCTCATCGACATGAACCGCGATGACAAGTGGGACGAGAAGTGGGACCTGACCGAGCCCGGCTCGATCAAGCGGACCGTCTTCCACGACCCGGACGCGCTGGGCGAACAGATCATGTTCACCCTCGTGCAGGGGCGCTGGCAGCCGCACTAAGGCGGGAGCTGGCAGACGAAAGGGAAGTACGAGGGCGCCGCCCCCGTACCGTTGTGGGCGAGCGTGTCGTCCACGGCCGCCGGGGTGCCGCCGTTCTGGAAGAGGAAGGCGCGCGTTCCGCCGGGTTCACGCGGCATGCGGATGGCCCAGGGCGACGGGTACGCGTCCTCGGAGGCGTCGTCGTCCCACACCCAGGACGAGCCGCCTTCCGAGAGAGAGAGGCCGATCCAGAACGAGCTCTGGGCCTGGGTGGCGCCGACCGCCTTCCAGAGCTGCTCGCGCTCGTCGAACGACTGGAGCACCACGAGACTGCCGCCGAGAGACTCGCACGTCTGCTCGGCCGAGCCGTCCGGGCCGTCGGAGGGCGCCGCGTTCTTGAAATAGACGTACCGCTTCGAGCGGGCCGTCCACGCGAGCTCGATGCACGAGACGCCCGCCTCCATGCACGCGCGCTGCAGAGCCCCGACGGGCTCGCGCTCGCAGATGACGTGGATGCGGCGGCCTTTGCCGGCGTCGGACGCGCAGGGGTACTGCTGCCAGGACGTCGTGAGATCGGAGAAACCCTCGACGCAGAAGCCGCCGTCGCCGGGGAGCGGCTGCGAGGCATCGGGGACGTGCGCGAAGCAGCCGGGGCACCCAGGCTCCCACCCGGGCTCCAGGGCATGCACGGAGGTGTATCCGTTGGCGGTGGGGTCGAACTCGAGACCGACCCAGAAAGCGCCCGCGTCGATCGCACCGACGACCGCGCCCAGCTCCTCGTCGCTCGCGAAGGTCACGACATGAGCGGCGCCGCCGGTGCACCTGTTGTTGATGGCCTCGCTCAGCGACACGGCGCCAGCGGGGACGTCGAAGTAGCAATGGTCGTTGCCAGGCCAGACGAACCCGCCGTCGCAGGCGACCTGGCAGTCGGCCGTGCAGTAAGGCGATCCGGCCTCGCCAGCCCCGGGGTCGCACTGTTCGCCGGACTGCAGGTCGATGATGCCGTCGCCGCAGAAGGGCCTCCCCGCTTCCGGCCCCGGGGCGGAGCCGTCCGGCGGCGAGCCCCCCTCGTCATTCGGCAGGTCCGGGATGCACGCCATCGCCGCCAGCACCCCGCCGGCCGCCCCGGCGCATGCGAGGCCAATCGTAAAGAAGCGAAAGCTCACGAGCCCATGTAGGATACCCCATGGCCTGCGCTGCTAGAATGCAGCGCAATGGCCACGCCCGTGCCGGCGCATTCCGAGGATGTCGCTGGGGCCTTCCCCCGTGACCCGCGCCGCTCCCGCCCCTCGCGTGCCGGAGGCGTGGAGGACCGCTACCGGTCCCTGTTCGTCGTGGGCCGCGGCGGCATGGGCGCCGTCGAGGTGGCCCTGGAGCGCGGGCACGCCGGCTTCGCGCGAATCGTG
>Ga0335069_10004599_pt1 | contig 20362 bp, 15 predicted proteins | sample Lox_Sample_11_FD_206714 | JGI IMG/M metagenome (GOLD analysis project Ga0335069, IMG submission 206714) | Soil microbial communities from Loxahatchee National Wildlife Refuge, Florida, United States - Lox_Sample_1.1 | ecosystem: Environmental > Terrestrial > Soil > Wetlands | place: USA... | reverse complement strand
CGCGTGCGGTTTTCCGCGCCCCCGCGGAAAACAGGCAGGGCTTACGCGGCTAACCGTTTAGTGACCGATGCCAGCCCGGCTCCGGCCGGCGAGGGCGCCGGCCGGGACACGCGAGGGCGCGTGTGCTCCCCGAAACCAACTGCATGGATACGGCTAAGCGGGAGCCCCTGCGGGCGGAAGGCTAAGCAGAGCTTCCTTACCCGGACCCATGCAGAAGAAAACCACAGATGGACACAGATGGACACAGATGCACCGCACGAACTGTTAGCGTGGCTGCCGTCGAGCCGAATCCGCTGTCTGGTGAAGGCAATACCGCTCACCGATAAGGCGATTCCGGCTGTTCATATCTGTGTCTATCTGTGTCCATCTGTGCTTGGAACTGAATGGTCCCAGGTTGCCCCGCGCTCCTACCCCTCTTAGCCCCGCAACTGCTGAGCCGCCTCGCCGGGAGCGCCCGTCCATTCCTCGCGGGACTTGAGGTTCCTGACCCGGGCGACGGGCTCGCCGGTTGGGTTCGCTTCCAGCTTGATGGTGTGGGCCGCCCTGAGTTCCTGCGCGCGCTTGAACTGCCGGTCCGGCTTGGCCGCCGTCAGGGGATAATCCACGCTGAGCCCAGCCGAGCGCAATTCCTGGATCAGCTTGAGCGAGGCAGCGCGGAGTTCTTCCTCCTCGATCAGGCAAAAGGCGTCGAGCCGCGCATCGAAGCCGGGCACGAGCTTCCGCGCCTTGAGCAGTTCAGCCAGCACCACGTCGCCCATGCCGAAGCCGAGGGCCGGCATGTCCACTTTGCCGCCGCTCATGAGCTTGACCAGGTTGTCGTAACGACCGCCGCCGGCAATGGCCCTGAACTCGCGCTTCTGGTCGAACGCCTCGAACACGACGCCTGTGTAGTAGGCCAGGCCGCGGATGACCTGGTAGTCTATCTTCACGAACTCCCCCATCCCGCGCGCCGCGAGATTGCCGACCACCGCCGCCAGCTCGGCGGTCGGTTCGCCCTGCTCGATAAACGCGGACACCGCGGCGCGGGAGAAGCCCAGGGCCCCCAGCTTCGCCTCGCTTACCTCCGGCGTCTCGCGTTCCAGCTTATCAATGACCTGGAAGAACTCGTATTCGCGGGCTGGGTCGCCGTTGTGCCGCGCGAAGAAGTCGTGCCAGGCGTTGCGGCTGCTGAGGCGGATGACGAAGTCCTGCGCGGTCAAACCGAACGACCGCAGCGTATCCACCAGCAGCGCTATCAGCTCCGCGTCCGCCGCCGGGTCGGTCTCGCCGAGGATGTCGGCGTTGAACTGGAAGTGTTCGCGCAGCCGGCCCTTCTGCTGCCGTTCGTAGCGAAAGAGCTGCGGCATCGCGAACCATTTGATGGGCTTCTTGTAGGCCCGCTCGTGCGCGGCGACCATTCGCGCCAGCGTTGGCGTCATCTCGGGTCGCAGCGAAACCTCGCGCTCGCCCTTGTCCTTGAAGTTATAGAGCTGGCCCACGATTTCCTCGCCGCTCTTGGTCGTGAAGAGTTCGAGCGCTTCGAGCGGCGGACCATCGTATTCGCGGAAGCCGTAGCGGCATGCCATCGTGCGCCACCGGTCAAAGATATACTGGCGCAGGTCCGCGCTCCAAACGTCCGAGTGCGGCAGGGGCTCGGGACAGAAATCACGGAATCCGGGTAACCGGTCCATAAAACGGGCTGCAGGAACAGGTCCGCGCCGGGGCGCGGTTACTTCTGGCCGGGAGCTTTGGGCGCGCTGGCGGCGGACTTGGCGGGGAGCTTCAGCACTTCGGCGCGCATCTCCTTGCCGGCCTTGAACTTAACGACCGAGCGGGCGGGAATCGGGACGTCCGTGCTCGGCGCGTTCGGGTTGCGCCCAATGCGCGCACGGCGCACCTTCACCTCGAACACGCCGAAATTGCGGAGCTCCACCTTCTGGCCATTCGCCAGCGCCCGCTTGATGCCATCGAGCGTCTTCTGAACCACGTCGAAAACCTGCCGCTGCTCCAGCGCATGGCGTTCCTGCTTTCGCCGCCCCGGTGCGGCGTGCGACGCTCCCGCCGTTTCAGCTTGTTTCTGATCAGGCTTCTCCAGTTCCTGGTTCAGCTCTTCGGTAATCTGTACTACCAGTTCACGCTTTGTCAGAGTCATAAGTCATCGAGTCCGGCGTTGGCTTCCCATCTATAATCCCCGGTATAACTTGCGTCAGGTCAACGGTCAACAGACAAATTTAGCGGTCTGCGGCCAAGCCGGACCAATTCCTGAAGGGTGGTAGGGACGCGGTCCACCGCGTCCCATCTATCTAGGGAAGATGGCGACGCGGTGGAACGCGTCCCTACCACCCTTCATGAACTGGCCCTGGCCGCCAAGTCCGCGGCGGCGCTTTGGAGCAACTCCCATGCCTCGCGAACGTGTTCCGCCTCCGTATGCGTCTGGCCCACGCACAGGCGCAGCGTGTATCGCCCTCTCAGGACCGTATGCGACAGGTAAACCCGCCCGGTCTGGTTCACCCGCTCCAGCAGGCGGCGGTTAAAGTCATCGCCCCCCACGTGCGCGAAACAGACCAGGTTCAGCGGCGGCGGCACGGAGAGGCGGAACTCCCGGGAAGCCGCCACCCAGCCCGCAAACTCCTGCGCGAGCTGCACGTGGCGGCGGACGTGGTACTGCAGCCCCTCGATGCCGTAATGACGGATGACAAACCACAGCTTGAGCGCCCGGAAGCGGCGGCCCAGCGGCACCTGCCAGTCCCGGTAGTCAATCACCGCGCCGGATTCCGTGGCCTTGTTGCGCAAATACTCGGGCAGAACGCTGAGCGTCCGGATAAGTGCCGCGCGATCCGCCACGTAAAAACAGTCGCAGTCAAAGTTGGTAAACATCCATTTGTGCGGGTTGAAGGCGTAGCTATCGGCCAGCTCCAGTCCCTTATGGACGTGTCTGAATTCAGGGCACAGCGCAGCGGTGCCGCACATCGCGCCGTCCACGTGCAGCCACAGGCCGTGCTCCCGGCAAATCCGGCCGATCTCCGGCAGGGGGTCCATGCCGTTTGAGGAAGTGGTGCCGACCGTGGCTGAGACGAAGCATGGCTTAAGCCCTGCCTCAAGGTCGCGGGCAATTTGCTGCGCCAGCAGGTCGGCGTGCATGGCAAAACGGTCATCCACCTCGATCTGGCGCAGGTTAGCCCGGCCCAGGCCGGCGATCTTGACCGCCTTCTCGACGGAGGAATGGGCCTGGGTGGAAGTGTAGGCTACGAGGCGCCCATCAAGGCCATGCTCGTTGGACCGGAACCCCGTGGCGCGCTCCCGCGCGGCTAGCAACGCGCACAGGACGGCGCTCGACGCAGCATCCTGGATGACCCCGCCGCCTGCCCCGGCCGACTTGAACCGGGCAGGCAGGGCCAGCATGTCGGCCAGCCAGTCGAGCACGTGCGTCTCCAATTCCGTGCAGGCCGGGCTGGTGGCCCAGAGCATTCCCTGCACCCCCAATCCGGCCGCGAGCAGCTCGCCGAGAATGGACGGGCCCGAATTGTTCGCCGGAAAGAACGCAAAGAAGTTCGGCGACTGCCAATGCGTTAGCCCGGGCAAAATCAGTTTATCAATATCCGCGAGGATAGCGTCGAACGGCTCGGCCTGGCGCGGCGGCTCGGGCGGGAGCGTGGCGCGCACCTGCCCAGGCTGGACGGTCGAGAGCACCGGAAGCGCCGCCACCCGCTGCTGATAGTCGGCGATCCAATCCACCACGGCGTGACCCCACCGGCGAAACTCCTCGGGCTGCATGTGGAAGCTGCTGGGCGTTGACATAGGGCCCGAAGATAGCGGTCGGCGGCTGGCGTGGCGACACTTTGGGCGAGCGCGGAAAGAGCTTGGGGGTATGTCATCAGTACCACGGCGCGCTCAACGCCCAAGTCCGAAATCCGAAGCCCGAAATCCGAAACAAATACAAAGGCTCGAACGAGCAATGACCAAAACCTGCGTGCAGGCTGGGTTTCGGACATTTGGGCTTGAATCATTGGGATTTGTTTCGGATTTCGGGCTTCGGATTTCGGATTTCTGCTGTAACGTCGCCCCGACAACAATGCTGCGGCTCCTCTCATGCGCTTGCTTATGTGGCCTCGCCCTGGCGTTCGCCGGGTGTGGCCGGAACAGTGGTTCCCAGGCGGCTTCGGCACATCCATTGCCCCCGTCGCCGCTCATCGCGAAATGCGAGCCGGGCCGCCCGGGCGGGCGCTTCGTCATTCCGGTCAGCGTCGCCCCGAACACCTTCAATCCCCTGTTCGCCACGAACGCGGCGTCCGATGCCGTGACTCGCCTGCTCTTCGGCACGCTCATTAACCTCGACCTGGCCAGCGAGGAGCCCGGCCCCGGCCTGGCGGAGTCGTGGTCCGTGGCGCCCGACCAGAAGACATGGACCTTCAAACTGCGGCCCGGCGTGCGCTGGAGCGACGGCCAGCCGTTCAGCGCCGATGACGTGGTCTTCACCTGGAACGAGATCATGTATAACCCCGAGTTCAACCGGGTCACCTTCGACCTGTTTCGCATTGGGGGACGCAACTTCGACGTGCATAAGGTTGACGATCTGACCGTGCGCGTCACCACGCCCGAGGTGTTTGCGCCACTGCTGGAGTTCTTCGGCATTGTGCCGCTCCTGCCGCGGCACGTGCTGGAGAGCGCCGTGCGGGAAAAGGTCTTTCCGCTTACCTACGGCCTCAAAAGCCGGCCCGAGCGAATTGTCGGCTGCGGGCCTTACCGTGTGAAAGAGGTCCGGCCGGGGCAATCCACCCTGCTGGAGCGCAACCCCGAATACTGGGTGGCCGATAAAGCAGGCCGGCGCCTTCCCTACTTCGACGAGGTCATGTTCACGGTCACCGGCGGGCCGGCCGGCGACGCGCGCTCATTCCTGGAAGGCAAGAGCGACGTGTTCGAGACCGTGCGGCCCGAGAACTACTTCGAGTTCCAGCGCGCCTCAACGGTTGCCAGGTTCCAACTCCTCAACCTCGGCCTGGGCGCCGAGCGCGACTTCCTCTGGTTCAACCAGAACACCGGGACCAACTCTCAGGGCCAACCGCTCGTCAACCCAGCCAGGCTCAAGTGGTTCCGCAACCAGAAATTCCGGCAGGCCATCTCGTGCGCGATCGACCGCGAACGCATCGTGCGGGACGTCTATGGCGGCCGCGCCCAGGCCATCTACGGCTTCATCTCCGATGAAAACCCGAGATGGAACAACCCCAACATCCCGCGCTTCGCCTTCGACCCGGCCCGGGCGCGCGCCTTGCTGGCCGAAATCGGAATCAAGCCGCGTGCCGGCGACGGGCGGATGGTGGACGCGGAGGGCGTGCCGATCGAGTTCACCTTCTACTCCAACTCCGGCAATCCCCTGCGCGACAAGTCGGCCCTGCTGGTCCAGGAAGACCTGCGAAAGCTGGGCGTGCAGGCCAACTACGTGCCCCTGGATTACCGCGCGCTCATCACGAAGATCAACGGCACCTTCGAGTACGAAGCCGCCCTGATGGGCCTGGGCGGCGGCGGCGGCGACCCCGCCTCGCAGATGAACGTCCTCCGCTCCAGCGAAGAACTGCACCAGTGGTTCCCCTTTCAGAAAACGCCCTCCACCGACTGGGAGGCGCGCGTGGACGCGCTGATGGACGCGCAGATGCGGACGCTGGACTTTGCCCAGCGCAAAAAGGACTTCGATGAGGTGCAGGCCATCCTCTCCGACCAATTGCCGATGATCTACACCGTGTCGCCTTTCACCTACTCGGCCATTCGCGCGGGCGTAGCCAACCTCCGCCCCAGCGTGCTCAGCGCATATCACCTGACCTGGAACCTGGAAGAGCTGTATTACAAGCCGGCGGGCAAGTAGGAGTTGCGTCGAAAGAGTTTGCTCCCGCCACCCCGACGCTTAATGATGGCCGCGGACTATGGGACCTCAAACGTCATCACCCGCAGCCAGACTGGCCGTGTGCAGTTGGTCGCTCCAACCCGCCGGACCGGACGATCTGGTTGAGAAGCTGCGCGCCACGGGCATCCACCGCGTGCAACTCGCGCTCGACCCGCTTCGCCAGTCTCCCGGCGCCTGGGCAGGAACCGCCGCCGCCTTGCGTGCCGGCGGCATCGAGATTGTCTCGGGCATGTTCGGCTGCGTCGGCGAGGATTACTCGACCCTCGAAAGCATTCGGCTGACCGGCGGCATTGCGCCCGACGGCACCTGGGAACAGAATTGGCAGAACATCCGCGCTACCGCCGCCCTCGCCAGGGAGCTGGGGCTGGGACTCGTCACGTTCCATGCCGGCTTCCTGCCACATGATGAATCCGACCCGGGCTTCACCAAGATGCTCCGGCGCCTGGCCGAAGCCGCGGATGCGTTTGCCGAGGCGAAGGTGGCGCTGGGCCTCGAGACAGGCCAGGAAGCCGCCTTCCTCCTATCCAAGACGCTCACCCGGCTCAACCGTCCCGGCGTAGGCGTGAACTTCGATCCCGCCAACATGATCCTGTACGACAAGGGTGACCCCATTGCCGCTCTGCGCGTCCTCGGCCCCTGGATTCGCCAGGTGCACATCAAGGACGCCCGCCGCACCAAGGTCCCCGGCACCTGGGGCCAGGAGGTTCCCACAGGCACGGGCGACGTCAACTGGCCGGCGTTCTTCGCCAGCCTCGACGAGGCGCGCTTCGCAGGCAACTTCGTCATCGAACGCGAGGCGGGCGACCAGCGTGTGGCCGACATCCGGACGGCCAGGGAACTGGTTGCCCGGCTGGCCACAGCGTGAATGGATCGAGGGCTCAGTCTCGGCTATGGGCTATTGGCTATTGGCTATCCTCAATCCTCTATCGTCGGCTGCGGCCCTGCCGCGCTGTGTCCGTCGGCGGTTTGAACTGAAACGTTACGTTTAAGCACTTATGCAGAATCCTGAAAAATCAAGTTCCACCGTCGATGTCGCCGTCGTGGGCCTGGGCTTCATGGGCGTCACCCACATCACCGCCTACCAGAAGCTGCCCGCCGCGCGCCTGGTGGCCGTGTGCGACTCCGTGCGGCTGCCGGTCAATGGCGTGCTCGCCGGCATCGTGGGCAACGTGTCCAGCTCGGGCGACATCAACCTGGGCCGGGACGTCAAAGTCTATCGCACGCTCAACGAGGTGCTGGCCGACCCCAAGGTCCAGATGGTGGACCTGTGCACCCCGACGCGCCTGCATCCCGAGCAGTGCATTGCCGTCTTGAAAGCGGGCAAGCATGTCCTTTGCGAGAAACCGCTGGCACTGGCATCCCCGGCCGCGCGCGAAATCGTCAACGCGGCACGTTCGGCCCCCGGCTTCTTCATGCCCGCGATGTGCATGCGCTTCTGGCCCGGCTGGTCCTGCCTCAAACAGATCGTGGCCGAGCGGAAGTACGGCAAGGTATTGGCCGCCAGGTTCCGCCGCATGTCCGAGCGACCCGGTTGGAGCAAGGGCACCTACACCCAGGGCGATAGCGTGGGCGGCGCGCTGCTCGATCTGCACATTCACGACACTGACTTCGTGCAGCACCTGTTTGGCCGCCCCGCCTCCGTGTTCTCGACCGGCGTGATGGGCGCGGGCAATTGGGTCGAGCACGTGGTGACGCAATACCATTACCCGGGCGGCCCGAACGTGTATGCCGAGGGCAGTTGGCTGCTCACCAAGGGATTCAGCATGTCCTATACGTTGCTTTGCGAGCATGCGACGCTGGATTTCGACCTGGCCCGCGGCGCCGAGGCCCTACACGTCGCCGAGGAAGGAAAACCGCCGCGGCCGGTCACCTTCGACGAGCCGAACGGATATGCCCCGGAAATCCGCTACATGCTGGAGTCCATTCAGAGCGGTAAACCGCCCAGCGTAGTAACTGCCGCCGACGGGCTCAGCGCGATCGAAATATGCGAAGCCGAGGCCACTTCAGTCCGGACTGGCCAGGTCGTGGCCCTCTGACCCGCGTGGCCTGCGCAATCCTCAACACCCCAATCGCGTGAGGCGGATATGAAAGAAAGCGGGAGAGCCATTCCGTTCAATGAGAAGCAGGCAGGTGGCGCGTGCCTGGCGGTGAGCCGGCGAGGGTGGCTCGGGCTGGCTTCGGCAGGCACGCTGGGGCTGCTTTGCTCGTCAGCCCTGGCGCGGGGAGCAAATTGGATGGCGGAGCAGCTCCGGTATTTCCAGGGACAGGACGTGTTCACGCGCATCGTTAATACGGCATACGCTGAGCATTGGAACCGCCTGCCGATCGGGCAGCTTATGGGCCGTATCGCGATGGAACTGAAAGGCACACCTTATGTCGGGTTCACGCTCGAAGTGTCGAAGGACGAGGAATGCTGCGTGGTGGACCTCCAGGGCCTGGACTGCGTGACGTTCTTCGAGGACACGCTCTGCATGGCGCGGATGATCAAGCGGGGCAAGCGCACGCCGGCGGACCTGATTGCGGAGGTGAGCCTGACGCGGTATCGCGGGGGGAGGCCGGGCGACTTCACTACGCGCCTGCACTATACGACGGATTGGTTCGTGGATAACGAGAGGAAGGGCGTGGTGCGGATCCTGACGCCGTCGCTGCCGGGCGCGGAGCCTTTCACGCAAAAGGTGGGCATCATGACGCAGCGCCCGGAGAATTACCGCCAACTGGCGGCCCACCCGGACCTGGTGCCGAAGATCAAGGGCATCGAGGACACCATCAATGCGCGGCACCTGATGTACCTGCCGATGGACAAGGTGGCCGGGGCCGAGCACCTGCTGCAAACGGGCGACATCGTGGGCGTGGCCACGACGGAGACGGGCATTGATATCGCCCATACCGGCCTGTGCATCAAGGACGAGCAGGGGGTGGTGCATTTCATGGATGCGTCGTCCGCGCCACGGAGCATGAGAGTCACGCTGGAGCCGGACATCAGCAAGTGCCTGAACTGGTCTCGCAGGTTGACGGGGGTGATGTTCGCCAGGCCGTTGGAGGTGAAGACGGCGGTGTTGCGGGCGCCGAAGGGGTAGGGGAAATCCAAGGGCCGAAATCCGAAGGCCGAAGGCGGAAGGTTCCACCTGGAAGGACGCCAAGGATCATGCAGGTGCAGCGCCTCGGCTGTCAGGCGATGTGCCCTTGGACAAACGCGCAGCCGCGCTATTCGGATTTCGGGCTTCGGGTTTCCTTCGGCCTTCGGGCTTCGGCCTTCGGAGTTCGCACTTCGGCCTTCGCACTTCGGCCTTCGCACTTCGCCCCTCCCTCGCCCAGCCTCTCCCGGGCCCAGCGCCTGGCCTCCGCTTTGGTCTTCAGCTCGTCCTGGAGTTGCTTCTCGCGTATCTCGGCCAGCAGCGCACCGAGCGCCGGGCCGGGCCGCATGCCCAGGGCGATGAGATCATCGCCGTTGAGCAGCGGCGGGCGGATTTGCGGCTGCTGCTCCAGTTCCCTGGCCTGCGCGAGCAGGAAGTCATAGACGTCCAACTGGGCGTGCGAGCCGAGGCAGTCCAGGCGGTGCAGTTCGAGTTCCAGGGGGAAGGTCGGGCGCATGAGCAGGCGGCGCAGAGTGGATTTGCGCATCTGCATGGCGTCCTTGAACTGCATGTGGCAGCGGACGGCTTTGACCACGTCCTCGATCTGCCGCCGGGGGAACCGCAGGCGGCTCAGGATGCCTTCCGCCATGTCCGCGCCGATCCGCTCGTGCCCGTAAAAATGGATGCTGCCGGTGGCGGGGTCCTTCGAAGCCGTGACGGGCTTGGCGACGTCGTGGAGGAGGACGGCCCAGGGCAATTCAGGGGCGGCATCCGACGGGAGGTGATCGAGCATCAGGCGCAGGTGGTTGAAGACGCTGCCCTCGGGATGAAAGTCGGGCGACTGCTCGCATCGGACGGTGGCGGCGACCTCGGGCAGGACCTGTTCGAGCAGGCCGCTCTCGCGCAGCAACTCCAGCCCTCGGGATGCGTGCGGCGGACGCAGGAGCTTCAGCAACTCCTCGCGGATGCGCTCAGCGCTGATAGTCCTGATCTTCGGCGCGTGCGCCTTGAGCGCGGCGAAGGTGCCGGGCTCGATCGTGAAGCCGAGTTGCGCGGCGAAACGCACGGCGCGCAGCAAGCGCAGGTGGTCCTCAGCAAACCGCTCCTCCGGCGCGCCGATGGTGCGGATCATGCGCGCTCTAAGGTCTGCGCCGCCGCCGACCCAGTCGTGCACCTCCTTGCGGACGGGATCGTAGAACAGGCCGTTAACGGTGAAGTCGCGGCGGCGGGCGTCGGCCATGGCGTCACCGAAGACCACGCGGCCTGGGCGGCGGCCATCCTGGTAGTCGGCCTCGGCCCGGAAAGTGGCGACCTGGAAGGAGTGGCCGTGCTCGAGCACCACTATCACGCCGAACTTGCGGCCAACGGGCAGGGTGCGCTTGAACAGCCGCTCAATCTGCACCGGCAGCGCGGCCGTGACGATGTCGTAATCGCCCGGCGCGCGGCCGAGCAGGACGTCACGCACGCAGCCACCGACCCAAAAGGCTGGGAAGCCGGCATTTTGCAGGCCGCGGACGATGGCGAGGGCCGTGTCCTCCGCACGTGAGAGCTTATGCGCGAGCTTGGACTTCACAGGTTCGGCCAGGCCTCAATCCTCGCCCCAGATGCGTTTCACGTGCGCGACGCCGCTCTTAACCTCCTCGACGGTGAGCGAGGGGCTCAGTTCGAACACCTTGATGTGCTCGGGCCGGACGAACGGCTTGAGGGCGGCGAAATCCACGTTGCCCGAACCCGGCGCGCAGTGATCAAGGCCCGGCGGCTGCACGTCGTGGATGTGGAAGCCGAACAGGCGTTCGCGCAGCGTTTCTAACTGCATGGCGTGTCGGAGGAAGCCAAGGTTTTCCTTGATCTGCGCGTGGCCGGTGTCGTGCCAATACACCAGGCTCGGGCTGGGGACCTCGCGAAACAGGAAGGGGTAATCGCTGTCCACGGGCAGTTCTTCGAGCGCCTGGCGGTTCTCGGCGCCGAGCTTGAGCCCGCGCGATTCCGCCTCAGGCAGGAGCTTCCTGAGCAGCTCGTTAACCCGCTCCACAAAGGGCCCTTTCTTTGCCTCGCGTTTCTCGTCGAGGTCGGCGCAGACCTTGGCGTATTTGGGCGTGTCCTTTTTCCCGCGCGCCACCAGCTTGAGCAGCTTGTCCGTGTAGTTCTTCATCTCGATGCTGCCAAGGTGGAGCACGACGGCGGGCGCCTTGACGCGCGTGGCAAATTCGATCGTCTTGCGGGTGTACTTCTCGGCCAGGTCGCGCTCGCGGGGGCGCTCGGCGGAGAACTGGTAGAGGTTGGGCGCGGCATAGGTCACGCCCATCGGCAGCGGACAGAAGTTATGGAGGCTGGAAATCTGGATCTCGCCGGCGTCCACGGCCTCGAGGATGCCGGGCAGCAGGCTGATGCGCGTGCTGTGGCTCAGCTCGGCATGCGTGAAGCCCAGCTCGCGGATTTCGCGCAGCATGGCGCGGCCATCAGTATGGCGGTGGGCGTTCCAGCAGGTGGAGAGGGAATACATCAGGACAGGGGGGTGCCCCGATATCGGCCCGGGGAGGCGGTGACGGGTGCCCGGCTGCCAAAGCACAAGCCGGGCGCAGCGGCTAAGCTGCGCCCGGCCGGAAAATAGCCTCGCTCACATGTCGGCGTAGCGGGCACTGAGCATGGCGGAAAACCGAGCCGCCTTTTCCTTGCGCCGGCGCCGCGCGCTCGGCTTCTCGAAATGCCGGTGGTTGCGCACGACTTTTAGGGTCCCTTCGCGGTCAATCTTCTTCTTCAGGCGCCGCAGGGCCTTCTCTACCGGCTCGCCTTTCTTTAACCTGATCTCGGTCAAAACTCTCTCACTTCCTCTCCAGACACCGGGCCGGCACTCGGCCTGCATGGCCGAACCACCGCGCGGGTTCGCGGCAAAGACTATGCGCGACAGGACCCCTGTCAACGGCGAACTCGCCACCGGGGCCAGGCTGGGGGCGCATCTTGGCAGTACCACCATAGCGCGGAGTGCGAGGACGGGCGCGCTCCGGTGGTACTGCCAAGATGGGACCCCTGCCTTGGAACACGTTGTCAACGCGGCCTATGGGGCATAGCGGTGACGCATACGCGCGCAGCGTCGGAAGATGCCCGCCGGCAGCAACTTACGTGCCGATCCAGCCCAGTGCGGCAACGGCGTGGCCCCGGGGATATCCCCGTGTGTCTCCCATGTGGGTCGACCCACATGGGAGACACACAGGGGCCGATCCGGGATTACACAGGTGGATCACCGTAGCCCTGCCTTTTTCTGTCCGGTTCCGCCGTGCGTGCCGATATATTGCTAGAGATGAGCGAGAGTGACCTGCAATTGCTTGAACGGTACAGCCGTCACCACGCCGAGGATGCCTTTGCCGAGGTCGTCCGGCGGCACCTTGACCTGGTCTTCTCCGCCGCCCTGCGCCAGGTCCGCTCTCCCCAGTTGGCCGAGGAGGTTGCCCAATCCGTGTTCGCCGACCTGGCCCGCGAGTCGCAACATCTCGCCCCCGATACCGTACTCAGTGCCTGGCTTTACCAGGTCACCCGTCGCAGCGCCATTGACGTAGTCCGCCGCGAAGCCCGGCGCCAGGCGCGCGAGCAGGTCGCCCAGGAACTCAACGATATGAACACCGCCCCCGCCGATTGGACGGGCGTCGAACCGCTGCTCGATGAAGCCATGCAGGCGCTGGAGGCTACTGAGCGCACCGCCGTCCTGCTCCGCTACTTTGAAAACAAATCCCTCCGCGAAGTCGGCCAGACCCTCGGCACGACCGAGGAAGCTGCCCGCAAGCGCGTGAGCCGCGCGGTCGAACGCCTGCGGGAGCTGCTGGCCGAGCGGGGCGTCGCCGTCGGCGCCAGCGGGTTGGTCCTGCTCATTTCCGCTAATGCCGTGAAGGCCGCGCCCGCCGGCCTGGCCGTTACGATTTCCAGCGCCGCGAGCCTCGCCGGCGCCTCCGTCAGCACCGCTGCAACCGCCACCGCTGCCAAAACCATCGCCATGACTACGCTCCAAAAAACGCTCGTCGCCACCGCCATTGCCGCCGCCGTCGGCACCGGCTTTTACGAAGCTCACCAGGCCGCGCGCCTGCGCGAGGAGAACCAGACTCTGCAGCAGCGCCAGGCACCCCTCAAGGAACAAATCCAGCAGCTCACGCACGAGCGCGACGAGGCCAAAAGCCTCCTGGCGGACGCGCAGGAACAGGCCGCGCGGGCAAAGCCAGGCTCGAACACTGGCGAGGTCTTACGCCTGCGCGGCGAGGTGGGCGTGCTGCGCCAACGCGTGGCCTCCAGTGAAGCCAAGTCCAACCCGCCAACCAGCGGCGCCGCTCAATGGATGAGCAATCCCAGCATGGCCGAGTACATGCGGCATGCAGCGGCGGAGAAAATCAAATCGCTCTATGCCCCCCTGTTCCAAGAGCTGAACCTCACCCCCGAGCAACGGGACCAGTTTGGCCAGCTTTTCGGCGACAGGGCGACCAACTTCTTCGCCAAGCTCGCAGCCATGCCTCAAGGCGATCCGGCACAGGCGCAAGCCGCCGTTGACAGCTCCGCCGGAACTAATGCTCTCAGCGCCCGAGTCCATGCGCTGCTCGGCGACGCCGGGTTTGCGAGATATGAGGAGTTCAGCCAGGAGCTTCCTGGTCGCGCCATGGTGGGGCTGCTCAGCCCGCAACTGGAATCAAATCCCCTGACCCCGGACCAGACCGCGAGCCTGATCCAGGTGGTGAAGGCTCAGCCACGCGAGTTGATGACGGGTCTTCTCGGCAGCCCGGACATGGCGTTCCTGGGCTCGCAGGCCGACATAGATGCCTTCCTGCAGCGTGTGGCCGACAGCAACCAGCGCATCGTCGAGCAAGCGAGCGCGTTCCTCACACCCGAACAGACGGATGCCCTTGGCAGCGTCCTGAGCAATTCCATCACCACACGGAAACTCCAGGGAGCCGCGCTGGTCCAGAAGCACTAGAGCCCACAGCCGGACAGCCTTGCCATGCGTCGCGGTCCGGTGTATCGCCTGGTGCACGACGACATGCGTGTCCGGCGAATCCTCCGAGTCATCTGGCTGGCCGCGATCTTCTGTCCGTTGCTGTTCCAAGCGGCAGCGGACGAAGCTCGCTGGTGGCCCGTCCAGGCGATGCCGAAAGGCTTGGTCCGCCTGGACAAGGACCTGCCTGAACCACGCGCAGCCTGCGACATGATGGCCCAATCGGTGGCCGGGCTCGCCGCCAAAGCCGTCAACGAAGGCCGCTCCGATGAGATGGTATGGGTGGGGACCGACAACATTGATATCGAGGATTGGTTTGCCCGGCTGCTGAAGCGCCAGCCCCAACTGGAAGTGCGGGGCACGTTCGCCCTCTGGGACCTGGTTGACCGTTACGCCGGCAAGGGGATCATTAAGGGCTATATCCTCTACCGTTACGACCACTCGAAGGGCGCGCTAAGCGAGCATCGGCCGGCCATGGACTGCTCGGTCAATGTAGCCACCAGCCTGGCAGGGCTGCTGGACGGCATTATCGTGGATGAAAGCATCGAGGCAGAAGCCAGGCGGCACGGCCTCAAGCTGCTCGCGGACGCTCGTGGGAAAACCCAGGCATGGTGCTTCCGGACCTACCGAAGCCAGTTCAATCGCCACATGCTCTGCACCCAGGACCCGCAAAAGTCCAATGTCCGCGACCTGGCTATCGCCCAGAAGACTCTGACGGTGTTCGGGGACGCCAAGCCCATGGCTGCGGCCATGGCATGGCTTGAACCACCCTCTCCCGTGCTCGGTTGGAACGGCGGTGACGAATTCAAGACCACACAGATGTCCAGCGTGTGGGGCCACATCCAGACCTCCACCGATTGGGGCGTCAACCTGCCGGTTTTGATGGCCGGCACCGAACGGGCCGAGCCCGCCAAGGCCAGGGCCTTCGACCCGCGAACCGTTGACTGGAATGACCGGCGCAGCGCCGTAAGCTTTGTGCGCTCCGACGGCGACAACGCGGATACTTTCGAGGGGAGCTTCTTCCGGGGACAGGAAGGCGGAACGCTCTGGGGCGAACCCAGCCGCGGCGGGATGCCGTTCGGCTGGTCCTGCTGCTTCGCCCACCTGGCGCAGTTGTGCCCTGAAGCCATTGACTACGCGGCGGCCAACCAATCCACTAACGACTGGTTCCTCGAGTGGGGCGGCGGCTACTACTATCCCGACCTTTTTGGGCGCGAGCTAACCAACCGGTGGGAACTGCTCGCCCAACACGCCCGGCGCACATGGACCCTGATGCAAAGGACCGGCACCGACATAGTCGGCTTCAATACGGCACAGTTTGATTCCCCCGACGCGCTCCGGGCGTATCAGGTCTTCGCCGGCCAGGCGGACGCTCTGCTGGCGATCATGGTGTGGCAGTATGATCGCTATGAAGCAGGGGCGGGAACGGTTCTCTGGGTCAAAGACCGAAACGGGGTAGAGGTGCCGGTGATCAGTGCGCGTTACTCGATCTGGGAGCACACGAACCCTCGGCCGCGCTCGGGCACGCCGGCCAAGGTCGCGCGTGAAATCCGTCAGACAGTTGAGCAGGCCCCGCAGGCGGAGCTGCCTCGCTACGACTGGGTGAACGTGCATGCCTGGTCCTGGTTCAAGAAGGCGCCGGGGGCCCGCGAAGAGGCCGAGGATATGCCGCAGGAGAATGCCGAGGCTCATGGCGGCAGGCGTTCTTACGCCCCGGCTATGTGGTGCGCGGAGCGGCTGCCGGCGACCATCCGTGTCGTTTGCCCCGAAGAACTGGCGTGGCGCATCAGAATGAAGCATGATCCGCAGCAGACCAAAAAGTTCAGCGAGGAGTGGCGCGAACAGCGGGAAGCACAGAGGCGGTAATACCGGGTGGGCTTAGTGGCCGTGAGGGCATAGTCGCAGGCATGGGCCGGTGCGGCCTTTACTAGCTATAGTTCCGCTGCTATGAACCCCGGATGACGATGTTGGCTGCAGGCGTCCTCACGGGCCCCGATTACTTCATCGTGGCGGGCTACTTCGTCCTGATGCTGGCGATTGGAGGTTACTTCTATCGCTTCATGCGCGGCCTCAAAGACTACTTCAGCGGCGGGAACCTCATCCCGTGGTGGCTGAGCGGCGTGTCGTTCTACATGACCAGCTTCAGCGCCTATGCCTTCATCGCGTATTCGGCGCTGGCTTACAGCTACGGCTGGGTGGGCGTGACTTTGCTCTGGGTCAGCGGGGCCGCCACCCTGGTCAGCGTAACCTTCTTTGCCAAGCGCTGGCGGCGCGCCCGCATTGACAGCCCGGTCGAATACCTCGAGACCCGCTACAGCCCGACGGTGCGGCAGTTGTTTGCCTGGCACGGCGTGCCCGTGCGCGTGTTCGATGATTCCCTCAAGCTGATCGCCGTCGGCACATTCGTCTCGGTGGGGCTCGGGCTGCCCATGCGCACCAGCATGGTCCTGTCCGGCGGCATCATGCTGGCCTACACGCTCATGGGCGGCTTGTGGGCCGTGACCGTGACCGACTTCGTGCAGTTCATCGTGCTGACCAGCGCGATTCTCATCCTGCTGCCGTTGGCTGTCATTCGCGCGGGAGGACCGGCCGCCATCCTGCAGCACTCGCCACCGGGGTTCTTCCACCTGGTCTCGCCCGAATACAACTGGGTTTATATCTGCTCGAACCTGCTGATGGCCTCACTCTGCTTCAGCGCACTACACTGGCAGCTCGTGCAGCGGTATTACTGCGTCCCCACTGAGCGGGACGCCCAAAAGGTCGGCTGGCTGGTGGTGGCGCTCTACCTTATCGGCCCGCCGATGATGTTCATCCCCGCGCTGGCCGCCCGGCAGTTTGTCAGCGGCCTGGCCAAGGACACGGACATCTACCCCATGCTCTGCGCGCAGCTCCTCGCCCCCGGCATGCTGGGGCTGATGATCGCCGCCATGTTCTCGTCCACCATGTCCGCCCTGAGCGGCGACTACAACGTCTGCGCCAACGTGCTCACGACCGATGTGTACCGGCGCCTGCTCCGGCCCGCCGCCTCGCAGCGGGAGTTGGTGCTGGCGGGCCGGTTCATGACCGTGCTGGTCGGCGTCCTCTCGATCAGCCTTGCCTTGCTCATGGCCGGCGGGGGAAGCGAACGGCTGTTCCGGAACATGGTGAAACTCTTCAGCACGGCTGCCGCCCCGGTGGCCATCCCGATGCTCCTGGGCCTGACCTGGCGGCGCGCCACCAACCGGGGCGTGCTGACTGGCTTCGTCGTCGGGCTGGCGACGGGCATAACGTTGCTCGTATGCCTGCCGAATCAATTCACCTTCCTCAATCTGCATTGGATGAAGGAGAACATGATCGTCGTCTGCGCGGTGCTGGCCACGACCGTGCCCGCCGTGGCCGTCAGCCTGAAGCAGCGCGTCGGCGAGGCGGACCGCGAGCGAATCGCCGCCTTCCACGAGCGCCTGGCGAAGCCCATCGGTTCGCTCCCCGGCGATGTGCCGCCCGTGCCAGCCGCTCATGAACCGCGGCTGTCGCCCTTCCGCGTGGTGGGCATCTGCATCATGCTGATCGGCCTCATGATGCTTGCCGTCACGCCGTGGGTGTCCCAGGGGCTGCAGCGCCGGCTGAGCCTGGCCCTGGCCGGCGGACTGCTGCTTAGCGGCGCGCTGCTGAAACGGCAGAGTCGGGCCGGCGCGCGGAAGGAATCCGGCGGACAGCTAACCACAGGCGTAGAAGTATGAATCAACTGGCACTATTCGGTGGAAGCAAAACGGTCACGCGCCCGTGGCTGCGCTGGCCCAGGCACGACGAGGCGGAGGCCGCCGGCCTCCTGCGCGTCCTCAAGAGCGGAAAATGGTGGTTATATGCCTACGGGGGCGGCCCGCGGCCCGACGGCGCGGCCAGCGCCGACATTTCCGAAGTCGAGCAGTTTGAGCGCGAGTTCGCCGCCATGCATTTCGTGAAGCACTGCTACGCAGTCACCAGCGGCACGAACGCGCTCGAAATCGCCCTCCAGGCATGCGACATCGGCCCCGGCGACGAGGTCATCACCACCGGCTACACTTTCATCGCGACTTCATCCGCGATCCTGAGCCGCTGCGCGCTGCCGGTCTATGTGGATATTCACCCCGATACCTACAATATAGACTCCGCGCGCATCGAAGAGGCCATCACGCCGAAGACGCGCGCCATCGAGGTCGTCCATCTCGGCGGGGAAATCTGCGACATGGATGCCATCCTCGCCATCGCGCGGAAGCACAACCTCAAGGTGATCGAGGACGCCGCGCAAGCCACCGGCTCCATCCTGCGCGGCAACAAGGGTGCCGGCGGCCTCGGCGACGTCGGGGTTTACAGCTTCCAGGCCTCGAAGGTGGTCACCGCCGGCGAAGGCGGCGCCTGCGCGGCCCAGGACGACACGCTCGCGGAACGCCTCTGGTCCTACCGCAATTGCGGCCGCTCAAAGACCGGCGTCTGGTACGAACATCCCCGCATCGGCCACAACCACCGGATGGGTGAGTTCCAGGGCGTGATCCTCCGCGCCCAGCTCACCCGGCTCGCCGAGCAATGCCGCACCCGGCAACGCAACCACGATTCCTTCCTGGCCAAAATCGCCGGCATTCCAGGCCTCGCCGCGCGCAAGCTCCGCCCTGATGCCGCCCGGCGCTGCCTCTCCGTGTTCATCCTGACCTACACCGGCGAAGGATGGGACGGCATTCACCGCGACCGCGTGCTCGAGGCCCTCCGGGCCGAAGGCGTGCCCGCCACCCTGGGCTACGGCTGGGCTAACTACAAGAACCCGGCTTTCGTGAACATGCAGCAGGCCCTGGGCCGGCGCGCCTTCGCCTTCGGCGTGGAGCGATTCCCCGACTGGCTGCAGTACGCCAAACGGTGCCCGGCTACGGAACGCGCCTGCCTTGACCGCGCGATCTTTATGCCCCACGCCCTCCTGCTCGGCACCGAGGCCGACATGCAGACCCTCGCCGATGCCTTTGCCAAAGTGTATGAGCATCGGTCGGAGTTGGCGCAACGAGCCAAATGACGAATGACGAATGACGCCGCATTAAGGGAGGGCGAGCGTCCTCGCGAGCCCAAACTTCTCTGGGAGTCCGGCAAATCAGGGCTCGCGAGGACGCACGCCCTCCCAGAGACTTATTACGCTTTGCGCAGCAACCGCTGAGATGGGGCACTGTGGCACATCCATGCTCCTCGACGGCCGGCTCTTCCCGGACGCCAGCCCCGTTCGCATCGCCATGGAGGAGGGCCGCGTCGCGTCAGTCGCCGCCCTGCCTTCGCTCGACGAGCCTGCGGACACAGAGCGTTGGCTCGTGCCCGGCTTCTTTGACCTCCAGGTGAACGGCAGCCTTGGACGCAGCTTCGCCGCGCCCGACGTCACGGTGGAAGACGTCGAGCACATCGTGCGCGCCGTCTTGCCGACCGGCACCACCCGGTTGCTGCCAACCGTGGTCACAGCGGACCTCGAGACCCTCTGCCGCCAATTGTCGGTCCTTGCGGAGGCGATGGAGCGCATTCCGCTAGTCCAGGCCATGATCCCGGGCATCCACGTGGAAGGGCCGTTCATAAACCCCGAAGACGGGCCGCGCGGCGCGCATCGCCGGCAATACGTCCGGGATCCCAGCATTGCCGATTATGGACGGCTGCAGGCAGCGGCCCGTGGAAGGATCGTGATGCTGACACTGGCACCCGAGCAGCCCGGAGCCATCGAGTTAATCCGCCACGTCACGAGCCAGGGCGTCGTGGCGGCGCTGGGGCACCATCGCGCCAGCGACGAGGTATTGGAAAGCGCCGTTGCTGCCGGTGCGCGGATTAGCACGCACCTGGGCAACGGCTCAGACGCCGTCCTGCCGCGGCTGGCGAATCACATCTGGCGCCAGCTCGGCGAGGATCGGCTTTGGGCCTGCTTCATTGCTGACGGCCATCATCTGCCCCCGGCAACCCTGCGCTGCATGCTGCGGGCCAAAGGCCTGGGGCGCAGCGTCCTGGTTACCGATGCCATCGAGTTGACCGGCCTGCCGCCGGGGCGCTACATGCGGCGCGGGCTCGAGGCCGAACTGACCCAAGACGGCAAGGTGGTGCTGGTAGGCACGCCCTACCTGGCCGGCTCAGTTGCGACCATGCCAGGGGTCATCGCGCGCGCCGTCAGAGATGCCGGGCTGACCTTCGTGGAGGCGTTGCGGCTGGCGACTCTGCAACCGGAGTCGCTGATGCGCCGACACGTGACCGCCTGGTCGTGTGAGCCGGGGCAGCCTGCCAACCTTGCTGAGGTGGACTGGCAGCCCGCGGATGCGGTGCTCAGGGTCCGCACCGCCGTGATCGGCGAGTTCCGGTCAGGACAGTAAACGGCGCCGGGCTGCAAGGTAGGGACGCCGCGCCGAGGCGTCCGCCGCCACCGCAAAACGGACGCCACGGCGAGGCGTCCCTACCAGCGCAAAGTATGCCGGCGACGGT